>JACDJC010000530.1_pt1 | contig 43504 bp, 67 predicted proteins | sample 7454191 | NCBI WGS metagenome assembly JACDJC01 (sample SAMN14253291, study PRJNA609438) | sludge metagenome | isolation source: sludge after 25d culture with pyrite and EDTA | collected 2018-12-20
AATCGAGCCGGCGCTTCCATTTCCACGTCGGCGAACACGCGCTCGCCTTCCTGCACGATCGACACGCGCCCGATCAGGTCGGCCAGCAGCCGGCGCGCGCGCTCCCGATCCTTCTCGAGCACGCGCTCGAGCTCGAGCAGCTTGCGCCGGTAGGCTGCAACGATCTCTGCGGCTGCGAATTCGGGCGCTGGCTGCGCGATCGCACCTTCGGACGACTCCAACATCGTCCGCTCGGCCTCGGCGCGCTGTAGCGCCGCGAGCAGCGCCGGCGAGGATGCCCCGCCCCCGATCACCTGGACGAAGTTGGCGATCTCGCGGTCGAGCTCGTCCAGTCGTGCCTGGCGCTCGCGCTGGGCTTGCTTCTCGGCGGCGGCCCGGGTGGACGAGAATTCCCGGATGGCGGCCTGCAGCTCGGCGATCGCCGTCGACGAGAGCAGATCCTCGCGCACCATCGCCAGCAGCCGGCGGTCGGTCGCCTGGCGCGGCGCCGTGACGCCAGCGCAAACCGTGGGGCCGCGGTCCTTCCGGGCTACGCAGCTGTAATGCCGGGCGCTGGTGGCAGTCACCGCCCCGCCGCACGTCCCGCAGCGAAGCAGCCCGCCGAAGAGCGTCCGACTCGGCGCGCCCTTCCCGCCCCCGCCCCCGACGCGCCGCGGCGTCGCCATGCGCTCGCGCGAGGCCTGCCAGAGCTCCTCGCTCACGATGCGCAGCGACGGATCCTCGTGGATCTGCCACTCCGAGCGCGGCCGGTCGATCTTCTGCCGGCGCCCCGTGTCCGGATCCTTCACCCACTGCCGGCGGTTCCAGATCACGCGACCGATGTAGAGCTCGTTGTTCAGCAGCCCCGTGCCCTGCTTCGACGACCCGTAGATGCACGATGCCGCCCAAGTGCCCGAGCGGGGCGCCGGCACGCGCTGCTCGTTGAGCTCGTGCGCGATGCGCTGCACCGACCGGCCGGCGACGTACTCGCCGAAGATCCGTCGCACGCGCTCGGCCTGCTCCTCGTCGACGATGAGCCGGTAGCCCTCGCCATCGTGCTCGGAGCGGTAGCCGTAGGAGCGCCCGCCGGCCGAGTACCCGGCGGCCATCCGACCCGCCAGGCCGCGGTGTGTCTTCGCGCGCAGGTCGTCGAGGTAGAGCTCGGCGACGATCCCGCGCACGGCGCGCACGACCTTGCGGCTCGCGGCGGCTGAGTCGTAGCCGTCGGACACGCCGATGATGCGAATGCCGCGGTGCTCGAGTCGGCGCACGGTGCGCTCGAGCTCGACCTGGTCGCGGCTGATGCGGTCGAGCGACTCGACGAGCAGGACCGCGATGCGCCCGGCCAGCGCGTCGGCGAGCAGCGCGCGCCCGCCGGGACGTTGCGCTACCGGCGTCGATCCGGAGACGCTCTCGTCGGCGTGGCGGGCGGTGATCTCGAAGCCGTCGGAGGCGGCGCGCGCCTCGCAGAGACGGTACTGGTCAACGATTGAGGCGCGGCTCTGCAGGTCGGAGCTGAACCGAGCGTAGATGGCGGCGGCGGTCATGGTCGGCGGGCGGCTGCGGGGCGGGTTCGGCGATCGTAGCGGAAGGGGCGCGCGGCACGACGGCGCTGGCCTCGGCGATCGCCTCCTCGGCCAGCCAGCGAATGAGCTCGCGCAGCGCGGGGTTCATGGTTAGTCAGCGGAGCTCGCCGGCGGCGGCAGCAGGTTGTCCGTCTGCAACCGCTCGAGCACCGTCTGCCCGGTCGGCAGCAGGATCTGGCCGAGGAACGCGCCCTCGAACGTCAGAATGCCCGTCTCGATCGCTGTGATCTGGCCCTTGATCCAATCGCGCAGGATCGAGTAGACGGCGACGCTGGCGATGTTCAAGGCTTTGCGCTCGTGCTCGGCGCGCGTGGAGCGCATGCGCGGCCCGTGCGGGTGCTCGCGCAGCCAGGCCGCGGCGTACCCGCGGATCGACGCGCGCACGCTCACCGGCCGGCCGCGGTACTCGAATTGCACCATGATCTCTTGCGCGCCGTCGTCGACCATGCTGCCGAACTTGTTGCAGCCGAAGCCGCGCAGCAGATTCTGGATGTCGCCGAGCGCGCGCTCGCCGCTGGTGCTGTTCTCGTAGGGCAGGGTCACGCGGCCAGCCTCTCGCTCTCGGCCGCCGGCGGCGTCAGCGTGATCGTCGTCTCGCGCTTGACCATCCGCGACAGCCGACCCGCGGCCTTCTCCTCGACGTCGGAGTGCGACACGCGGAAGGTGAGCGTCACCGAGCCGCCCTCGTGCGGGTTGATCTTCACGTCGTTGACCTTGCAGTCGCCGAGCTCGATCGCGCTCTTGCCGCCGAGACCGTAGTCGACCGTGAGCAGGTAGCCGGCGCCCTCGTAGTCGATCTCGAAGGGCCCGCGCAGCTTCGGGTTTCGCAGGTTCGGCAGATCCGAGACCGGCTCCACGACGTCGAGTTCGCCCTGTTGCGGCTCGGTCTGCTGCTGTCGCTCGCCCTTCCAGTACAGCGCCGCGCGCAGCTGCGAGCCGAATTCGCTCAACACGTCGTTCGGCACTTTCACTTCGAAACGGATGTCGCAGGCGGGAACTTCTTCCTTGCCGTGGGTTTCGCTGCGGGCGTTGTACGACGAGATCTTCGCGGTCGTCTTTTCGAGAGAGAACATCGGCGGGCTCCTGGGGGTGGGGTCAGTACGATCCGTACTCGTCGCCTTGCGCTGCCTTCCAGCGCTCTTCGGCGGCGGCTTCGCGGATCTCGGCGCGCGCGTCGCGCTCGATCTCGCGGATCTCGGCGTTGTGGTCGCGGCGCATCTGGGCGATCTGCGCGTGCAGGCGCTCGATCTCGGCGGCCGCCTGCGACGCGGCCTCTGCGAGCAGCGTCACCTCGGCGTTCACGCGCGTGATCGGCCGGCGCAGGCGGGCGGTCAGGTCGTCGGTGCTCACGCCGCCGCCTCGCTCTCTGCGCCGCCGACGAGCGCTGCCGGAGGACGCAGGATCTCGGTGCCGATCGGCCGCCACAGGTGCAGGCAGAACGGATGGAAGTTCACGTAGTCGCTTTTCGGCGGGTGGTACTGCAGCACGCAGTCCTCGTCGTCCCAGAAGAGCGCCTTGACGCGGCACATCTCGTCCCACGTCGGGCAGCGCGTCGGCGTGCTCACCGACACGTGCTCCCAGCCGTCGCCGTCGCTGGCAATGACCGCGAGCACCGGACCGCCGCGCACGCCGGGCACGAAGAACGCGCCGTTGTTCCCGAAGGAGTCATCCGACGCGAGCCGCCCGGAGCGGATGCGCCACTTGTCCGGAACGTGGAACGTCACGCCGCCGCCTCGCTCGGTTCGTCGTCGAGCTCGAGCTCCGGCTCGTCGTCGGTGTCGAGCACCTTCGCGCCGGCGGTCAGAAGCTCTATGAGCGTTTCCTGCGAAGCCACGCCCGCGCGGTACTCGCTCTTCACGACGTGGCGGATCGCGTGCGCCTGGTTGTGCGCGCGGACGAGCCATTCGTCGCCGGTACGGGCGGAGATCACTCGGTAGACTCGTTTCATCGGTTCCTCGTTGTTGGTGTCGAAACGCGACGACGCACGACCAGCATGTGCGCCTGTCGGTGATGCGCCCGGCAGAGCCATACGACGTCGAGCGGCCGGTCGTAGTCCGGGTGGTGCGCTTCCGCCGCCTCTCCGCAAACGAAGCACGGGAGCGGGCGAATCGAACCGCGGAGAACGGCCTTCTTCACGGCGTTGCGCGCCTTGAACTTCTTCGGGACGAGAGCCCGTCGGCGCGCCGTCGCCTCTGCGTGCCGCCTCTTCACTTCCGGCTTCGCGTAGTGCGCTCGGCTGCGCGCTCGTTCCTGCTCGGCGTTCAGCAGGTATCGCGCGCGCTGCACTTCGACGTCGCGCTGTCTCTGTTGGTTGAACATTGCGCGCTCCTCTTCGGTCATCGCGCGAAGCCGCCTCTTCCGGGCCGTGTTGAGCTCGGCCGCACGCTCGCCGTAGTAGCGGGCGAACCGGAGCGCAGCGCACGCCTTGCAGTCGGACCGCAGCCCATCACGCATGCTCGGGTTCTTCTGAAACTCGGATCGCGGTTTCGCGAGACCGCACTTCGTGCAGACCTTCATCCCCGGTCGATTCCATGTAGGGCGCGGGTTACTCTCCACCCGCAAGTCACGCCTGGTCGGAGGAGGATCCCGCGGCGTTCCGGGGGCGGTCTATTCGCCGGCCAGCTTCGCGCGCAGCTCGCGATACAGGGCGCTGAGGTCCTTCTTCTGATCCAGCGCCGGCAGCGATTCGATGAGGCTCGCGGCCTCGTCGATCTCATCGGTCGACTTCGCGGCCTTCATGCGCTCGGCGATCTGCGCGAACGAGAGCGGCGGCGCGCCGGCCGGCGGCTGCGTCGCCTGCTCGAGCCCTGCGGCCTGCTCGGCGTCGACGTCGGCGACCGACTGCTCGGTGATCACGCCGTCGCCGTCGATCACCTCGCCGACGGGCAGATGGTCGGTCGTGTGGCGCGACTCGATGCGCTTGTTCAGCTCGTGCACCGCGTCGTTCGGCACTACGCGCACATCGCCGTCGATGATTCGCTCGGCTTCGTCGGGGTCGTAGATGCCGGCGAAGCTGAACGCGAGGCGTGCGGCCTGGATGAATGCGCGGTGGCGCAGCATCCGCTGCGGTGAAGTGCTCCACGGGTCGGTGCCGCGCCTGCACTCGCGCAGCAGCTCGCGGATCACGGTGGGGCGGGTGCGATCCTTGCGGTACATCGCGCACTGGATCCACTCCGGGCCCTTGCCCTCATCCGGGCCGTACTCGAACTCGCAGCCGTCGTACTGTGGATGCTCGTTCACGATGCGCGTCCAACCGTCGACGCCGACCACGGGCACGATGCCGCCGCGCTTGTCCGGGAAGGCGTAGATCTCTTTCGTGAACGGGTTCAGGTTGTACTGGTTCGCCACGACGAGCAGCGCCATCATCTGCTCGTTCGTGACCGGCGGGCCGCCGTTCGGATTCTTGAACGCGGTCCCCTTCAACGTATCGAGCATCTTCCCGGGCTCGAGGTCGTACTTCTTCGAGAACGTCTCGAGCAGGCTGACGCGGTGCGGCTTGGCGTGAACGACTTCGGCAACAGCACTCATGGGTCTGGTCTCCGTGGTGGGATTCAGTAGGTGGGAACAGCGATCGACGTCGCCCAGCGGGGCAGCACGATCGGATTGACGCGCTCGGGATAGCTGCGCCAGTAGCCGGTATCGCGCGCCTGTTTGTAGAGCAGCATCGCCTCTTCGCAGCGCGCCGCGCCGAAGGCGATTGCGTTGCCCTCGAGCACGTACGCCGCGCAGCCGTAGGGCGCCGCGGACTCGACGGCGATGAACAGGAACGCGCGCAGCGACGCGTCGCGCAGGTGCTCGTGGCCGGTGTTGTACCAAGCGTTCTGATAGTGGTACTTGAACGAGGCGACGCTGCGCGCGAAGCCCTCCGGGCTCGCGTCCTGGCAGCTCTTCACGTCGAACGCAAAGCCCGATTCGTTGAGCCGGTCGAAGCGCGCCTTGCACGGGATGTCGAGCCGCGCGTCGCGCCAGAAGAACGAAACCTCGGAGTGCCCGGCCGACATCATCTCGTCGTGGATCGGGTGCCGGCGCACGGCGTTCGCCATGCCCTCGACCTTCTTGGCGAGCTCGTCGGTAAGGACCGTCTTGCCTTCGCACCTCGCGTTGAACTCGGTCCACCAGGCCATCGCGGCGAGCGAGTCGGGCGAAGGCTTCTTCGCGCGCCACTGCGCGGCCGTGGGCTTCTTCGGCGCGTCCTCGGGAATCACGATCACCGACTCGGCGAAGCGCTCCGGCTCGAGGATCGCCATGTGCAGCGCCGTGCCCATCAGCTTCGAGTCGGTCGCCTCGCTGGGGTTGTCTTTGTCGAAGCGGTAGTGCATCGGCGACTGCAGAATCAGCTTGATGCCGCTGGCCGAAAGCGCCTCGACCTTGAGATAGTCGGCGTGCTCGAGATCCGTGCGAACGCCTGGCACGAAGGGAACCTCGGGCGCGGCGGGCTCGGGCGCCTCGATCTGCTCGAGAACGGCGCTCATGCTGCGCGCCTCAGTCGCCGGGCCACGCGCGGCCGTTGCCCGAACAGCGGCCGGATTTGCAGCCCCCGCGGGTTCGCGTCGACGATCTGCGAGACGACGCGCTTGAGGTCTTCGTACTGCTCGACCGCGCGGCGCAGGGCTTCGATCTCGTTGGCGCGGATGCGGCTCATGGCTGCGCCTCGATCGCATCGGCAGCCGCGACCAGCTCGGCGGCGACGGCGCGCGCCTGTTCGGCCGAGAGTCGAATCTCGACGCTCAAGCTGGCGTCGGTGCGGCGGAGCTCGATTTCATTGCCGTTGGTGCGCACGGTCATGTACCGGCCGAGGGCCTCGCCGTAGCAGCCGGATCCGAAGCCGGGCCCCGGCTCTCGCTCGAACATCGGTCTGTCGTCCATCACGGATTCCCGAAGAGCGACGCGCCGAGCAGCGCGCCGAGAATGACCAACACGACGAAGAGCGCGATCCAGTCGACAACGCGCGTGCGGTCGTCGATGAGGTAGCGGTGCAGGTCGGTCGCGCGCATCAGGCCGCCCTCCGTTCGGCGTCCTGCTCCTGCCGCCAGCGCAGCTCGGCCAGGTCGAGGATGTGATCGAGCGCCGAGCCGACGCGCCCTGGAACGCGCAGGTGCTCGAGCAGGTCGCTCATGTCCTGCGACAGCGATCCGTCCTCCGGATGGCGCACGACGATCTCGTGCTCGTCCCACTGAGCAGGGTCGGCAGGCTCCCAGTTGTCGGCGGGGCCGGACGTGATCGCCGGCCGCGACGGTTCGAACATGCCGCGCACGTTCCAGCGCTGCCCGAGCGCCTCGAAGGTCACGTCGATAGGGGTCATAACGCTGCCTCCTGCCGATCGGCGGCGACCGCAGCGGACATCAGCTCGACGGCGAGCAGGCGCGCAGCACCTGCGGCGAGTTCGGCCGGCTGGTTGTCGACGCGCACCTTGACGACGCCGAGCGAGGCGACGACGCGCACGGTTCCGCTGATCGAGCTGATCACGGCGCGGTAGGGCTGGTGGGCCGGGTTGTCGTGCGCCGCGCTCACAGCGCCAACTCCGAAGCGGTCAGCGCTTCATCGACGGCGCTGGCGACGCTGCGCGGCAGCAGGTGCCCGAACCGGCGCACGAGCAGCAGCGCCTCGCGCTGTGCGTCGACGATCGAGCGCAGCAGCTGGACTTCGGCGTCATGGATGTCGGCCGCCGCGATCGGGGCGGTGATCGGTGCCGGAAGCGGGGGAAGGTCGGCGGTGAAGGGGGCGAGGTGCATGGGCTGCCTCCGTGTTGGAGGAGGTATGTTAGGTACACCTTAGTTTTCTGTCAATAGGTATACCTAAGTTGCAGGGCGAGAAAAAGCCCGCCGAAGCGGGCAGGGTGACCGTCGGGCTACAGGCTCTGCACGATCTCCGCGCGCTGCGCCTGGTGCTCGGCGTCGGTGATCGCCCCGGTAGAACGAAGCAGGTCGAGGCGGCGCAGGCGCGCCTCCGGCGTCTCGGCATCGGCGCGCGCTGTTGACGCCGCGTCTCGCGCGTGCTGGCGCTTCGCCTTGTTGTGCATGCTCGCTCCGATGCCGGCGACCACGATCCCGGGGAGCACGAAGAACAGCCCGTTGGTCATCAGGCCGATTCCAAGGATCGTCTGCATGCCGCGATCGCCCGCGTCACCCCAAGGCATGGCGATGACGTTCCCGATCCCCATGAGGAACCAGAACACGCCAACCGCCATTAGGATGGTTCCGCGAAACCTCCACATCGAGCGCCTCCCTTCAGTTGCGGTGGGTACTGGCGGATGGTCTTTCGGTCGGCAGGCTGGCGGCGGCGGCTCCTGCTGTTCGGCGGCATGTGACAGCCGAACGGTGAGCCGTCGCTGTCACACGATCGGTGGCAGGTCAGCGAGAAGGCCGGCGCGGTACTCGTCGAGATCGATGACCACCGCCGCCGGCTGCGCTTTTTTTTCCGGGCTCCCCCTCCGTCAACTCCCATTCCTTGATGGCGTCGATGATTGCCTGCTCCACTCGACCGAGCAGCCGCGGGTCGACATCCACCAGCCGGTCGCGAATGCTCCTCGAGATCGGGCAGGACTCCGTCTTTACCGGCGTGAAGTGGGTGATGTTGGGCGACGTCGGATCGATACCTGCCGCACCGGGCAACAGCATGACCGGGCTATTGCCGGCCAGATAGTCCGGGTTCACCCGGAGATAGGCAGCTGCTTTCATGAGCACTGGCCCTTGCAGGCTCTTGGTGGCACCGGAGAACCATGCATGGACGGATGGCTCTTTCACGCCGCTGGCGCGCGCGAGCGCCGCTCGATTCACCACTTCGCCCGGCTCGGCGATGCGTTGGCGATGCTCAAACGCAGCCGCAATCCGGTCTTTGAGACTCATTAGGCAATCCTAAGGGTGAAGGGCTTAGGTGTGCCTTGACCAGAGACTTAGGCATGCCTATGATTGCGGAATGAACCAGATCACTGCAGCCGAGGCGATCGACATCCTCGGCGGAACGACCGCCGTCGCCCGGTTGCTCGACATCAAACCGCCGAGCGTTCACGAATGGCGCGCCAAGGGAGCTATCCCCGAGAGCCGCTTGCTCCAGCTGGCGCCTGCGCTCGAGGTTGCGTCCGGTGGCAAGTGGAGCCGGTGGACGCTCTTTCCTGCGACGTGGCATCGCATCTGGCCCGAGCTGATCGGCCGCGAGGATGCCCCGGCCGTGCCGGCGCCCGCCGCCGAAAACGCCGCCTGATCCCGTGTTGTCCATGCCAGGCATCCTCGCGTCCGACCATGTGAAGGCACCGTACGTCCGGCGGTACGACGCATGGCGGTGAACCAGCTCACGCTCGATTTCACGCCCGGGCTGACCGCGCAGTACCGGTCGCTGCGGGAGGTGACGGCCGCCACGGTCTACGCTTCACGCAAGGGCGTCGCCGGCGTCGCCGCCGACATCGACATGGCGCCGACTGACCTCACGAAGCGCCTGAACCTCGACGGTTCCGAGCCGCGCCCGCTGCGGGTCGACGACTTCGAGGGAATCCTCGCGTCGACGAACGACTACCGGCCGATCTATTGGCTGATCGAGCGCTTCCTGCGCGACCCCGAGTCGGTCAAGCAGCAGGCGGTGTCGCAACTCGCGACGCTGCTGCCGCAGCTGATCGAGCTCACAAGGCAGGCGGGCATCAAGGCATGAGCCCCCTCGACCACTACGCTCACCGCGCCGCCATCCGCGCGCGCCGTCTGCGGGCGATCGAACAACGCATGCACGCCGCCCCCGCGTGGCAGGTGCCGCACCTGGTGGCGTGCTGGATCAGGGAGTGCGGGCGGTGCTGATGCGCTCGAACCGACCCGAGACGCGCAATCCGCTGCTCACGCTGCCCAGCGCCGCTCGCCTGGCCGAGCTGCCAGAAGACTCGCGCGACGCGCTCCGCGCTCTGCTGATCGAGATCCGCGTCGACGCCGCCGAGCGCGCGCAGACCTGCTGGAAGCGGCACAAGGCGCCGATGGCCGCGTACTGGAAAGCGGTGTCGGTCTACGCCGGGCACGCAGCGCGTGCGCTGCGGAAGGGGGCGCCGACGTGCTAACGCCAGACGAGATCAAGGATCTGATCTGGTTCACGTGCTTCAGCGTGGGCCTGACGGTCATCGCAGTGCGCTTCGCGTTCGCGTGCATTCGGGCGATGGAGGAATGACCGTGCGGGCGCGCATGAATACCACCGCGAGGAACTGCCTCGGGAAGCCGGATACCGGGGAGGAAGGGAGCGCTGCGGGTCCGGGTGAACAGCCCGCAGCGGGGATGACCGAGCTCGCCACGATCGAGCGCGCGCTCGCCTACAGCGCGGCGCGCAGCGACATCGAGTGCCATTGCAAGATGGCCGGCAGGTGGCGCGAGCGCTGGCACGACCCGAACGTAGCCGCCGGCGCCGATCCGTTCGGGCAGATCGACGAAGAGGACCGCGAGACGGTCGCCACGGCGATGCGCTACCTCGACCTGCGCGGGCTGCTCGAACGCCACGAGAACGGCGTGTGGGTGCGGGTGAGGGACGAGCAGTGCTGACGCCTCAGTTTCTGCTGCCGATCGCCGACGAGCTTGTCGTCGACCTGTTCGCCGGGGGCGGGGGCGCGAGCACGGGCATTGAACAGGCGATCGGCCGACACGTCGACATCGCCATCAACCACGATCCGCAGGCGGTCGCGCTGCACCAGGCGAACCACCCGCAGACGAAGCACTTCGTGAGCGACGTATTCGAGGTCGATCCGATCGCCGTTGCCGATGGCCGTCCGATCGGCCTGCTGTGGGCCTCGCCCGACTGCAAGCACTTCTCGAAGGCGAAGGGCGGCAAGCCCGTCTCGAAGAAGATCCGATCGCTCGCGTGGGTCGTCGTGAAGTGGGCGCGCTTGGTGCGGCCGCGCGTGATCTTCCTCGAGAACGTCGAAGAGTTCCAGACGTGGGGGCCGCTCGTCGACGGCCGGCCGTGCCCCGAGCGGCGAGGCGCCACGTTCAAGCGATGGGTTGGGCAGCTGCGCGCCGCCGGCTACGCGGTCGAGTGGCGCGAGCTGCGCGCGTGCGACTACGGGGCGCCGACGATCCGCAAGCGACTGTTCCTCGTGGCGCGCCGCGACGGTCTGCCGATCGTCTGGCCAGAGCCGACGCACGGGCCCGGGCTCAAGAGCTACCGAACGGCAGCCGAGTGCATCGACTGGACGCTCGAGTGCCCGTCGATCTTCGAGCGCGAAAGGCCGCTCGCCGAGGCGACGATGCGACGCATCGCGCACGGCATCAAGCGCTACGTGCTGGACAACCCGAAGCCGTTCATCGTGCGCATCGGGCAGACCGGCCACGGTGACGCCGGCAAGGTGCGCCCGGTCGGCGCGCCCCTGAGCACCGTCACGACGAAGGCCGAGCACCTTCTCTGCTCGCCCACGCTCGTGCAGACCGGCTACGGCGAGCGGCCCGGGCAGGCGCCGCGCGTACCGGGCCTCGAGAAGCCGCTGGGCACGTGCGTCGACGGCCAGAAGCACGCGCTCGTCGCCGCGTTCCTCGCAAAGCACTACGGCGGCAACGAGTCGCCCGGCTGGCCGGTCGAGAAGCCGATCAGCACCGTGACGACGCAGGACCATCACCACCTGGTCGCCGCGAACATGGTCAAGCTGCGCGGCACGAGCAATAGCGCGCCGGCCGACGAACCACTGCACACGGTCAGCGCCGGCGGCCAGCACCACGCCGAGGTTCGCGCGCTGCTCGTGAAGTACTACGGCAACGACCGCGACGGCCAGCAGCTCACCGAACCGCTGCACACCGTGCCGACGCGCGATCGTTTCGGGCTCGTGACGGTCGAGGGCGCCGACTACACGATCGCCGACATCGGCATGCGCATGCTGCAGCCGCGCGAGCTCTACCGCGCGCAAGGCTTCCACGACAGCTACGTGATCGACCGCGGCGCCGATGGTAGACCGCTGCCGAAAACCGCGCAGGTCCGCATGTGCGGCAACTCGGTGGCGCCTCCGGTAGCCGCGGCTCTCGTCCGCGCGAACTTCGCTATTGCGGCCAGTGTCGCCGTGAGGGCCGCCTGATGCTCGTGCAGCTCGTCATCGCAATCTGCGGCATCACGTCGATCTGGCTGTCGCAGTCGGCGTCGTACCAGCAGCGCAAGTGGGCGCCGGTCGTCGGGCTCACGGCTCAACCGTTCTGGCTAATCGCAACGCTATCCGCGGAGCAGTGGGGCATCGCCGCGCTGACGCTGATCTACACGATCGGCTGGGCCCGCGGGCTTCGCACGTACTGGTTCGCGAGGGCTGTCTGATGCGCGCCATCCGCGCCGGCTCAGTCGCGCAGCGCGTCATCGAGCACCTGCAGCAGCCAGGCGCGCCGGCGTCGATCACTGCGCGCGATATCGCCGAGCTCTGCGGCGGCTTCCCGGAAAAGGATCTGACGAACCGAATCCGCCCAGCACTCGAGCGAGGCGCAATCGAGCGCGTGCGCGAGGGCCGGCGCTTCCGGTATCAGCTGCCGCGCCCGAGCCCGATCGCGTGGATCGCTGCGCAGGCCCAGCGCCTCGACCTGCCATGCGGCGCCGGCGAGCGCCTGCAGCAGGCGGCAACGCAAGCAGGCGAGCCCGTCACCGATCCCGTTGAGCGCTGCGCCGAGTGGGTCGCGTCGACTCGCCGGCGCATCACCTGGGTCGAGACCTGTGCGCACTTCGGATGGAGCCGCTTCTACGCGATGCGACGGCTGCGCCAGGGCGCCGAGCGTGGGCTCCTACGCCGGATCCCGTCGGAAAACTCGAAGCGGCCGGACCTGTTCGAGGGGGCGCGGTGAACGCACGCCTGAAACCCCGCGCAGCACCAACACGCCGCGTGCGCCCGGTCGACGCCTGGCAGCGCTACGAAACCGAGAAGGCCGAGTTCATGCGCAAGTTCCCCGGCGCGACGCCGGCCGAGTACACGCGTGCGATGCACGAGATCGCAAGGAAACACGGACTGTGAGCGCACGCGAATACGCCAAGCTCGCGCCGACCTTCTGGACCGGTGACACCGGCAAGAAGCTGCGCAGAAGGGGCTCCGAAGCCCTCATTGTGGCGGTCTACCTGATCAGCGCGCCGGGCTCGAACATGATCGGGCTGTACTACCAGCCGATTCTGTTCATGGCGCATGAAACCGGCTTGGGCATCGAAGGGGCTTCGAAGGGCCTTCGCGACTGCATCGAATGCGGCTTCTGCAGCTACGACGAAGAGTCCGAAATGGTCTGGGTGCACGAGATGGCGGCGTGGCAGATCGCAGACGCGCTCAAGGGCACGGACAAACGCTGTGCGGGCATCCAGAAGGATTACGACAACCTCGCGGAGAACCCGTTTCTCGGCCCGTTCTTCGACCGCTACGCGAAGGCTTTCCACCTGACGCGGCGCCGCTCGTTCGAGGAGCCCGAAGCGCCCGATTTCGAGCTTGAATGCGAAGGGGCATCACAAGCCCCTTCCAAGCCCCTCCGAAGCCAGGAGCAGGAGCAGGAGCAGGAGCAGGAGAGTAGGCGCGCATCGCCTCGCGGCTCGCGCCTGCCGCACGAGGAGCTTCCCGAGGACTGGCGAGCGTTCTGCCAATCCGAAAGACCGGACCTGCAGCCGGAGGCGACGTTCGCGAAGTTCGCCGACTACTGGCGAGCGCAGCCCGGGGCGAAGGGGCGAAAGCTCGACTGGCTCGCGACCTGGCGCAACTGGGTCCGCGAAGAGCGAGCGCGGCCGCGCGTCGTCGCCGGTGGAGGGCCCGACCCGTGGGCAGGGGCGATCTGATGCGCGGGCACGACGACCTGATCCGCGCGCGCCTTGCCGGCGCACCGGTGGCTGTGGTGGACCTCGATGTCGGGGGCAAGCCCGACTTCTGGCGGCACGGCAAGGGCTGGCACTTCCGCATCGCGGTTGACCCGGACGAAGCAGGCTCGGCGGATCTGCGCTGCTGCCACGGCCTGCCCGTGTTCGTGCACGCCGACAGCTACGCGGACGGCTGGCCCGCGTTCGAACGGGCGATCGAGTTCGAGCCGATCGCCGTGCACCTGTGCGCGCCGGAGATCGTGCTGCGCTACACCGGAGAGGAGATCGAGCAGCTATGGGAACGATGAACGTGCCGCCCGACATGCTGATCGGCGACGATTTCGCCGAGTACCTGAGCGCCAGCGAAACGCAGGCGAAGGTCGTCCCGGCCGAAAACTATCGGGCGTCGCTCAAGCGCGCGATGTTCGATCGCGACGTCGCCAACGCGGCGGGCCTGCCGTGGGGAAAGACGAACGGCCAGGTGCAGTTTCGCCCGGGCGAGGTCTCGATGTGGGCCGGCGCGAACGGCTCGGGCAAGTCGATGCTGCTCTCGCACGTGACGCTCGGGTTCGTGCGTCAGGGTGAGCGCGCGGCAATCGCCTCGTTCGAGATGAAGCCGGTGCGCCAGCTCGAGCGCATGGTCCGGCAGACGTCGCAGTGTGCGAAGCCCTCCGAGCGCGCCGTCGACGCGATGTTCGACTGGCTCGCCGGTCGCGTGTGGTTCTACGACCAGCAGGGCACTGTGAAGCCCGCGATGGTCTACGCCGTGTGCCGGTACGCGGCCGATCGCCTGAAGTGCTCGCACGTCGTGATCGACTCGCTCATGAAGTGCGTGCGCGGCGAGGACGACTACAACGCGCAGAAGGATTTCGTCGACGAGCTGACCGCGATCGCGCGCGACACCGGCCTGCACATCCACCTCGTGCACCACGTGCGCAAGCCCGACGACGAGAACCGCGTGCCGAGCAAGTACGACGCGAAGGGGTCGGGATCGATCAGCGACCAGGTCGACAACGTGTTCATGGTCTGGAGGAACAAGCCGAAGGAGGCGATCGTCGATCGGATGAACCGCGGCGAGCCGATCGGAGACAAGGAGCGCGAGAAGGTCGAGGGCGCCCCCGACGTGCTGCTCGCCTGCGACAAGCAGAGGAACGGCGACTGGGAGGGGAAGGTCTCGCTGTGGTTCGACAAGGCGTCGATGCAGTACTGCGGCGATGCGCGCTGCAGGCCGGCGGACCTGATCGCAGACGACATGCTCGCGCGCGCGGGCGCATTTGCGGAGCCGGCCGATTCCGGCGCTTTCTGAGGGAACGCCATGAGGGAGATCAATCACGCGATTGAAGAGGTGTCGGAGTTCAACGGCTTCGTCCGCAAGCTGGTCGAGCCGCTCGAACCTCGCATGGATGGCCGGGTGGAGGACTACCGCCCCGGGGAGAACCGCGCTGAACGCAGGGCACGGCAACGGGCAGAGAAGCGCAACGCGAAACGGAAGGTGATGGCATGAACGACGACCAGATCGAGCAGGAAATTCAGGAGAAGGGCCTCACCGCGCCGCGCGTCACGCCGGCCGACATCGAGGCGAACATCCTCAGCGAGTTTTACTTCACCGCAGCGCAGGGTGTGAACGGGCGCTTCGAGGCGGAAGGCGACGACGTGCGACTGGACGCCGGTAGCAGCCCGCTCGGTTTGCTCACCTTCTGCGTCCTCGTGCTGCGCAACGGCTTCACCGTCACCGGCGAGTCCGCTTGTGCGAGCCCCGAGAACTTCGACGCCGAGCTCGGCCGCAAGATCGCTCGCCAGCACGCCGTGGCGAAGATCTGGCCGCTCATTGGCTACGCGCTGCGCGAGCGGCTTTCGCAGCAGGCATGAACGACCCGCGCTGCGACGAGTGCCGGCATCAGCAGCGCCTGCAGCGCTACGCCGTGGCCACGTGCGCGAAGGCGGCACACCCGCACGGCGGCGATGCGCAGCTGGCGTGCGTGCTCGCGTGGGAGCGGTGCCAGGGCGAGCACTTCGAGGCGCGCCGATGATCCGCCTCACCATCCTCGGGCAGCCCTGCAGCAAGGCGAACAGCCGCCAGATCGTCAAGATCAAGGGCCGTCCGACGCCGATCAAGTCGAAAGAGGCGCTCGCCTACGAACGCGACGCGCTGCGCCAGATCCCGCCGGCGGTGCGCCAGCGGCTCGAGGGTCCGGTGCGCATGACGATCCGGATCTGGTACGCGAGCGAGCGCCCGGACCTGGACGAGTCGCTGCTGCTCGACGTGCTGCAGGACCGCTATGCGACCGACAAGCACACGAAAGCGCGCGTGCTCGTGCAGGCCGGCGTCTACCGCAACGACCGCCAGGTGCGCGAGCGGCATGTGTACCACGCGATCGACCGAGTGAACCCGCGCGCCGAGGTCGAGATCGAGCCGATGCAGCCGCAGCAGGCCGAGCTCGCCATCCCCGAACGCGAGCGCGAACCGGAGTTCTTCTGATGCTCGCCCCAGCGTTCCCGCTGTGCTTTCCCGATGCTGCGTCGTACGACCTGTGGGCGCAGGACGTGCGCCGCGTGCGCAACGAGACCGCCGTTCCCTGCGACGACTGCACGCACGACTATCGCGAGGCCATGCAGCGCGAGGGGCGGTGCGATCCGCGCACGACGCGTGAACGGTTCAGGGTGGGCAGGTGAGCGCGACCGCCGCGTTTCTCGTCGGGATGCTCGTCGGCGGGCTGCTCGTGCTCGCGGCCGGCTTGTGGTGGCTGGTACACGGATGGAGTGGGGATTGATGACCGAGTTCGAAGCCATCATCCCGGCGAGCGCCGACGACGCCGAGAGCGCTGCGTTCCGCTCGATCGAGAGCGCATTGCGCTTCGCCCTCGGCAACCGCTACCGCGGCGAGCCCGACAGCCTCGCGCAGCACCAGAAGCGCATCGCCGGGCGAGGTGGCGCCCCTCGCTTCGAGAGCGACGAGGAGCGCAGCGCGATGGCTGGCGTTATTCGCCGGCGAATAAGCACGATGCACCCGAGCCGGCACGCGCTGCTCGTGGTCCGCTTCGCCCCGCGCGCGTTCCCCTGCGCATGCCGTCGCGCCTGCTGCTCGGGGTGGGCGAAGAACGACGAATGGGCGGAAGCGCTCTCCACGCTCGTCGCCGATTCGATCGTTGCCGTCTCCGGGCACGTCTCCAATCGGCAGCTGCGCGCCGGCATCGTCCAGCGCTGGGCCGGCGCCAGTCGTGTGAACATCGGCATCCTCGCCGAGAAGTGCGGCGTGCATCGCGACACGGCCGGCAAGCAGGCGAAGCTCATCCGGAAGTGGCTCGACCAGCTCGAGCGCAGCGCACTCGACGAGGCCGATCTGTGCCTTTCCGGGCAGCCTGTGGACAACTCTCAGTGATCTGTGCTGAAATGGCGCCCGTATTCGGCACTGTGGATAGGTGCCTCAGAAGCCCGGCCGGTCGCGAGATCCGCCGGGCTTTTCGTTTTCGTGGCGTGGAGCAGTGGCAGCTCGCCGGTCTCATAAGCCGGAGGTCGATGGTTCGAATCCATCCGCCGCAACCAGTTGTCTCCTCCGCACCGGCGACGGTGCTTCGGCCCGCCTCGCGCGGGTCGCTTCTTCTCCCATGACGCTGCGCACACTCAGGCCATCGCTGCGAACGCTGGCGACCGGGATGCGTGCCGTCGCCTACTCGCTCCCCGATGCGACCCCGCGCGAACGCGGCCGCCGCTGGATTCGGCGTCGTGCCCGATGGCTCGCCGAGCACCCGCTGTGCGAGCGCTGCGAAGAGCGCGAGCGCGTGACCGCGGCCGAAGAGGTCGACCACCGCATTCCCCTGTGGGCGGGCGGCGCCGACGACGAATCGAACTTCTCGAGCCTGTGCAGGGACTGCCACGCCGAGAAGACGGCGGCCGAGGCGGCAGAGCGCGCCCGAAGCTGAGCGCGGCCGCCGATCGTCGGCGCCGACGCACCGGAGGGTGGGTCGAAAGTCTGAGGCGCTCGAGGCGGAAACCTCGCGCCCCCGCATTCGCAGGTTTTTTTTCTGCCCGGAATTTCAGATCGAGCACGCTATATGGCCAAAAAGGCAACAGGTCGTCCCGCGCATCAGCCGACCGCGGCAACGCGCCGCAAGGTGACGAATGCAGCGGCCGGCGGCATGGCGCACGAGGAAATCGCGATCGCGCTGGGGATCCATCGTCATACCCTCGTGAAGTACTACGAGCACGAGCTCTCGACTGGGGCCATGAGCCGGCGTGCCGACGTGCTCGACGCGATGGTGCGCACCGCGCTGAAGGGCAACGTAGCGGCGTGCAAAGCGTTGCTCGCGATGTCGCCCGCTCTTGCCGCGCCGCCAGTCGAGACCGAGAAGCCGCTCGGCAAGAAGGAGCAGGCGAACGCTGACGCGAGGACAGCGGCTGCCGGCACCGACTGGGCGGACCTGCTGCCGCCAGGCGTCTCGCCGCTGCGCAAAGCGGGTTGATGGCCTGGGATCTGTCCTGCCCCGACTGGTGGCAGCGTCTGCAGTCAGGACGGTCGCTTGTACCGGATCTGCCGCTGACGCCGGACGGAGATCGGGCGGTGCGGATCTTCAACAAGCTACGCCTGGCGGACGTGCCGGGCACGCCGACGATGGAAGAAGCCGGCGGAGAATGGTTTCGCGACATCGTGCGCGCGATGTTCGGCTGCATCGACCCGTCGACGCGGCAGCGGATGATTCGCGATCTCTTCGCTCTCGTGCCGAAGAAGAACAGCAAGACGACCGACGGCGCGCTGCTGATGGTCACGGCGCTGCTCATGAACGAGCGGCCGCGTGCCAGTTTCGTCATGACGGCGCCGGTGCAGGATGTGGCTCAGCTTGCCTTCGATGCGGCCGCCGGCGCAATCGAGCTGGACCCGGTGCTGTCGAAGAAGTTCCATGTCCGGCATCACCTCAAGACGATCCTGCATCGCGTGACGAAGGCCGAGCTCGAAATCATGACTTTCGATCCTTCGGTGCTCACGGGTCAGAAGATCAGCGGCGGCGCGCTCATCGACGAGCTGCACGTCTGCGCGAAGATGACCAAGGCGCCGAAGGCGCTACGCCAGATTCGCGGCGGGATGCTGCCGTTCCCTGAGTCGTTCCTCGCGTTCATCACGACGCAGTCGGACGAGGCGCCGGTCGGTGTGTTCGCGGAGGAACTGGAGAAGGCGCGCGCGATCCGCGACGGCAAGCGCGAAGGCGCGATGCTGCCGGTGCTCTTTGAGTTCCCGAAGGACGTCCAGGAGTCGACCGATCGGCGATGGGAGGACCCGGCGCTCTGGTCGCTGGTCACGCCGAATCTCGGGAAGTCGATCACGCTCGATCGCCTGCGGGCCGATCACGCCGACGCGAAGGCGACGAGCGAGGCCGAGCTCCGCGTGTGGGCATCGCAGCACCTGAACGTGCAGATCGGCCTGGCGCTGCTCGCGCAGGGCTGGGCCGGCGCCGAGTTCTGGGAGCAGCAGTCGACGGCGGGGCTGTCGCTCGATGCGCTGCTCGAGCGATCCGAGGTCGCGACGATCGGGATCGACGGCGGCGGCCTCGACGACCTGCTCGGCCTGACGGTGCTTGGCCGCGACCGGCAGACGCACGCATGGCTGTCCTGGTCGCATGCGTGGGCGCACCCGAGCGTGATGGAGCGGCGCAAGTCGGAGGCGTCGCGGTTCGCGGACTTCGCGCGCGACGGCGACCTGACGATCGTCGAGCGCATCGGCCAGGACGTGGAGCAGGTCGCGGAGATCGTGGCGCGCGTCTACGAGTCGGGGCTGCTGCCCGAGAAGGACGGCATCGGCGCCGACCCGCACGGGATCGGCTCGATCGTCGAGGCGATCGTCTCCGAGGGCGTGCCAGCCGAGATGATCGTCGGCGTGTCGCAGGGCTGGAAACTCACGGGCGCGATCAAGACGGCTGAGCGAAAGCTCGCCGAGGGCGCGCTGTGGCATGGGGGCGCGCGGCTGATGGCGTGGTGCGCAGGGAACGCAAAGGTCGAACCGAGGGGTAACGCCGTGCTGATCACGAAGCAAGCATCGGGCTCGGCGAAGATCGATCCGCTGATGGCGCTCTTCAACGCCGTTGCGCTGATGAGTCTGAACCCGCCGGCGGCGTTCGACATCGGCGCGTTCTTCGCTGATCCGGTGGTCGGATGAGGGCGCGCGAGGCGAAGCCCGGGCGCATCCGCGCTGCTCTGCTCGGGTGGCTCGGCAAGCCCTTCGGTCTGACCGACGCCGACGCCTGGGCGGCGCTGTCCGGCGCGAGCTCGGTCGGTGGCGTGCAGGTTAACGCGCAGACGATGCTCACGATTTCGGCGGTGTGGGCCTGCGCACGGTTGATTTCAGAGACGATTGCGACGCTGCCGCTATCGATGTACGAGCGCTCGAGCGGCGGCAAGCGCATTGCCACGCAGCACCCGTTGCACTTCGTGATCCACGACCAGCCGAACGTCGACACGACGGCGGCGGTGCACTGGGAGGCGATGGTCGCGGCGATGCTTCTGCGGGGCAACGCTCGCTGCGAGAAGCTGATGGTCGGCTCGCGCGTGGTCGGGCTGCAGTTCCTCGACCCGCGTCGGCTGTGGATCGGACGCGGCGCGGACGGGAAGAAGGAGTACCGCTACACCGAGCGCGACGGCAAGCAGCGGATCATTCCGCGCGATCGAATCTGGAACGTGCCCGGCTTCACCCTCGACGGCATCGAGGGCGTCTCGGTCGTCGCGTACGGAGCGCGCGTGTTTGGCTCGGCGCTTGCCGCGGATACCGCCGCGTCGACCACGTTCGAGAAGGGCCTGCAGCCGACGACGTACTTCAAGTTCCCGAAGGTGCTCCGGCCCGAGCAGCGCGCCGATTCCCGCGACGCGATCGCGAAAATCTCGGGCGCGGTGAATGCCGGGAAGCCCGCGATCCTCGAAGCGGACATGGATGTCGGCACGATCGGGATCAACCCGGACGACGCGCAAATGCTCGAGTCGCGCGGGTTCAGCGTCGAGGAGATCTGCCGCTGGTTCCGCGTGCCGCCGTTCATGGTCGGGCACAGCGAGAAGTCGACGAGCTGGGGCACGGGGATCGAGCAGCAGATGATCGGCTTCCTCACCTTCACGCTCGGGCCCTGGCTGCGGCGTATCGAGCAGGCGATCAGCAAGGACCTGCTGACGCCGGCGGATCGCCTGCGCTACTACCCGAAGTTCGCGGTCGAAGGGCTGCTGCGCGCGGACAGCGCGGGGCGCTCGACGTTCTACGGCGCGATGGTGAACAACGGCATCTTGACTCGCGACGAAGTGCGCGAGCTCGAGGACCGCGAGCCGATGGGCGGCAATGCCTCGGTGCTCACGGTGCAGACGGCGATGGCGCCGCTCGACTCGCTCGGGCAGGCAACCGATGCAGCGGCGGCGCGCGCGGCGCTGCGCAACTGGCTCGCAGTCTTAGAACCGGCCGAGTAGGCCAGAGGGAAACCACATGACGATTCGGAACCTGCCGGGCGCACCGGAAGGTCGCCCGCGTAGTGCCGTGCGCTGGGAGATCAGCGCGCGTGCTTTCGCGCGATGGGACGCTGGCGTGCGCGCGGCCGACGACGAGGCCGATCGCTCCATCAGTATCTACGACGTCATCGGCTACGACTACTGGACCGGCGACGGCGTGACTGCGAAACGGATCGCCGGCGCGCTGCGCTCGCTCGGCAAGGGTCCAGTGGCGGTGAACGTGAACAGCCCGGGCGGCGATCTGTTCGAAGGCCTGGCGATCTACAACCTGCTGCGCGAGCACGAGGGCGAGGTCACGATCAAAGTGCTTGGCCTGGCGGCGTCTGCCGCATCGGTGATCGCGATGGCGGGCGACACGGTCCAGATCGCGCGCGCCGGGTTCTTCATGGTGCACAACGCGTGGGTGCTTGCGATGGGCAACCGTCACGACCTGCGCGAGATCGCCGACTGGCTCGAGCCGTTCGATGCGGCGATGGCCGATCTCTACGTCGCGCGCACCGGTCAGGAAACCGAGGCGATCCAGAAGCTGCTCGACGCGGAGTCGTGGATCGGCGGAAGTGCGGCGATCGAGCAGGGCTTCGCCGACGAGCTGCTGCCGTCCGATCAGGTCAAGCAGGCCGACGCGAAGGCGAGCGTCGCCGCGGTACGCCGTATCGAAGCGGCGCTGCGCGCGGGCGGCATGCCGAAGTCAGAGGCCGTGCGCCTCATCTCCGAATTCAAGTCCGGCATGGGTGACCCAGTCGGCAGCGGTGCGGGTGATCCCACCGAGCGCGGCGAGGGCGACTCCGCCGAAATCCAGCAGTGCTATGCCGCAGTCCTGCGGCACCCGCTTATCGCAACTCACACGGAGTGACCTACTATGAACCCCGAGCAAATCAAGGCCGCGCTGGACAAGATCAGCGACCAGATCAAGGCGCAAGCCGAACAGGCCGAAAAGGAAATCAAGGCACACGCGAAACTGTCCGAGGAGACGCGCGCGGCCGTCGACAAGCTCCTGACGCAGCAGGGCGAGCTGCAGGCTCGCCTCGCCACTGCCGAGCAGCTCGTCGCGAAGCTCGAAACCGGCGGCGGTGCGCCGGCGCGTCCGCTCAGCATGGGCGAGCAGGTGGCCGCGGCCGAGGACTTCCAGGCGTTCGCGCAGAACCCGCGCGGCACGTTCCGCATGGGCGTGCAGGCGGCGATCACCGAAGGCGCGGCGTCTGGCGGCGACCTGATCGTCCCCGACCGTGTGCCGGGCATTGTCATGCCGGGCCTGCGGCGTCTGACGATCCGCGACCTGATCAACTGGGGGCGCACCGGATCCAACTCGATCGAGTTCGTGCGCGAGAACGTGTTCACGAACAGCGCCGCGCCGGTCAGCGAGAACCCGTCGGACGGCAAGCCCGAATCGAACATCACGTTCGAGGCGGACTCGGCGCCGGTAGCGACGATCGCTCACTGGGTGCATGCGTCGCGCCAGGTGCTCGCCGACGTGCCGATGCTGCAGTCGTACATCGACGGTCGCCTGCGCTATGGATTGGCGCTCGTCGAGGAGGCGCAGTTGCTCAAGGGCAGCGGCGTCGGGCTGAACATCGAAGGCATCTACACGCAGGCGAGCGCATACGCGAATCCGGGCGTGGTCGTGGACACGGAGACGCGCATCGACCGTCTGCGCCAGGCGCTGCTGCAGGTCGAGCTGTCGGAGTACTTCGCCGACGGCATCGTGCTGAACCCGATCGACTGGACGGCGATCGAGCTGACCAAGACGACCGACAAGGCGTATCTGTTCGCCAACCCGCGCGCGCAGAACCTGCCGGGCCTGTGGGGCCGCAATGTCGTGCCGACGCAGTCGATGTCGGCGGGTGACTTCCTCGTCGGTGCGTTCGGTGGAGGTCTCGCGGTGCAGGGCTGGGATCGCGAGGACGCGAACGTGCAGATCGCGCTCGAGGACCGCGACAACTTCATCAAAAACATGGTGACGTTGCGCTGCGAGGAGCGTGTCGCGCTCACGGTCTACCGGCCGGCTGCGTTCGTGAAGGGTGACTTCGACGACCTGGTCACGTCGTCCTGATGGTCGCGCGGGGAGGGCGCTTGCTCTCCCCGCTCCATCCCTTTCACCTGATCGCGAATCCATGAAAGTCGAAGCCATCCAGTCGATGCACCACGACGGCCACCGTGCGCGTGGTGAGCAGTTCGTCGTCTCGCCGCGGTACGCCGACCAGCTCATCGCGAAGGGCCTCGCCAAGGTCGTACGTCCGACCGTTGCGACGCCTGCGCGAAGCACCGCAGCCGTGGTCCCCTCACCGGCCGTTGGCAATCCGTCGTCTGCCTCGCCAGCGGCCCCAGCCTCACAGCAGACGACGCGCAGGCGGTCCGCCGCTGGCGCGCGCAGGACCCCGCAGGCCGATCCGTCGTCGTCGTGAACAGCACCTTCCGCATGGCGCCGTGGGCCGACGCGCTCTACGCGATGGATCGCGCCTGGTGGCGTGAGCACCTCGCCGAAGTGCGCGCTGCATTTCGCGGCGCGCTGTGGGCGCCGTTCACGGGCATGGCGGGGATTAAGCGGATCCGGTTCGACCGGCAGACCCCGCGCAACTCCGGCGCCGGCGCGATCGCGCTCGCGGCGCAGATGGGCGCCGAACGCATCGTGCTCCTGGGGTACGACGCGCAGAAGACGGACGGCCGCGCGCACTGGCACGACGACCACCCGAAGGGGCTGGGCAACGCCGGCACGGTGGCGAAGTGGCCCGAGCAGTTCCGCGCGCTGATCGGTTCGCTGCGCGGTGCCCAAGTCGTCAACGCGAGCCGTGCGACCGCGCTGACCTGTTTCCCGCGCGCGAGCCTCGAGGACGCCCTCAGCGGCAGGAGCCTGCAATGAGCATCGTCACGCTCGAGCGCGCGCGTGCGCACGTGAACGCCACGCACCACGAGGACGACGCGCTCATCCAGCACTACATCGACGCGGCCGAGGACTATGCCGCGCGGTACATGGGCCGCGAGTCGCTCGCGGAGTTGCTCATCGAGCCCGACTCGGACTCCGAGCAGTCGAGCGAGGAGGCGCCGCGGCTGCCCGCGAGCGTCGAGCAGGCGGTGCTGCTGTACGTCGGCGACTTCTACGCGCTGCGTGAGGCGCAGGTCACCGGGACGCTCGCGCAGAACCCGGCGGCCGAGTCGCTCATGCACTTCTACCGGATCGGGCTCGGCGCATGAGGGCTGGCGCGCTCCGTCATCGCGTCGACATCGAGGCGTTCGGCGTCACGCTCGACTCGGACGGCGCGCAGGTCGAGGGCTGGACTTCGATCCTCGACAGCGACGAGCCGCTGCTACCGGCCGAAATCGTGCCGCTGTCGGGACGCGAGTTCATCGCCGCGCAGGCGGTGCAGGCCGGCGTCACCACGCGCATCACGATCCGCTGGCGCGACGACGTGAAGGCTTCGATGCGCGTCGTGCACGGCGCCGATCTGTACAACATCAAGGCGGTGCTGCCCGACCCGAAGCTGCGCGTGCATCTGACGCTGATGTGCGAAACGGGCGTGAACAATGGCTGATCCGCGAAGGAGTCTCTACGTCCAGGGCATGCACGGCCTGGGCGACAACCTGCACCAGCGCGCCGTACTGCGCCTGCTGCTCGAGCGGCACGACGAGATCTGGCTCGAGACGAGCTGGCCGTCGGTCTACCACGACATGCCGCGGATCCGGTGTATTGCGAAGGGAACGAGGTTGCGCACGCAGGTCAAGAACGCGCATCGGCAGGCGGGGTTCTTCGCGCCGAGCGCGCCGGACCTTCGGGCGCGCATGCGGATCTGGTACACGCCCGATGCCGTGCGCTCGCGAGGGTCGGTGCTCGCTGCCATGTGCCGAGCCGTCGGAGTGGATCACGGCCGAGCGGACTTCCGGCTGCCGGTACCGCGGGACTGGATTGATGAGGCGCGACGGTTCGTCGGCGAGCCCGACCGGCCGGTGCTGATCTATCGGCCGCTCGTCGAGCGTACGGAGTGGGGCGGCTGCGCGGCGCGCAATCCGGACCCGAATGCGTACGCGGCGCTCTTCGCAGCGATCCGCGAGCGCTACTTCGTGGTGTCGATCGCGGACCTGGTCCCTGGCGTCGAATGGATGACGAGTCTGCCGATCCAAGCCGATCGCGAGTTCCATGCCGGCGAGCTGCATTTCGAGGCGCTGGCCGGTCTGTTCTCGATTGCCTCGCTCGTGTGGGCCTCGCCTGGTTTCGCGGTGCCACTGGCGCAGGCGGTGGAAACGCCGGTGGTCTGCATCTTCGGCGGCTATGAGTCGAGCCGGTCGTTCACCAGTGGCGGTCGGTTCTCGAGATACCTCGGGATCGATCCGAAGCACCCGTGCGAATGCTTCCAGCACCGGCATCGGTGTCGCAAGGAGATTGACGTCGTGGCTGCGGCGCGGCGCATCGAGGAGTTCGTGGCATGTCGCTGATCAAGGGCCCGAAGCTGGATCGGCTGCTGGCCGAGCTGATGCGAGCACCGACCGGTGTCGTGGTTGAAATGGGCGTCCATCAGGGCGGGACGCTGGCGGCCATGGCATTGGCCGCGCCAGATCGGCGGTTGATCGGCTTCGATACGTTCGAAGGCTTACCCGTCGAGGCGTGGCGTGAGGGCGAGCTGCACAAGGTTGGCGACTTCTCGGACACGAGCCTCGAAGCGGTGCGGCGCGCGGTCGACGGATTGCCGAACGTGGAACTGGTTCCCGGCCTGTTCCCCGCGTCCGCCGATGGCATCGAGGCATCGGTCGCGCTGGCGCACGTGGACTTCGACTTCTACGAATCAACCCGGGCCGCGATCGAGTGGCTGCTTTCGAGGATGGTCCCCGGGGGCGTGATCGTGTTCGATGACTACGAGTGGAAATACTGCCCGGGCGTCAAGCGGGCCATCGAGGAAGCAGGCCTTCGGGCCGAGTCCTCGCACTACCAGGCGATCTACCGTCATGCGTAACCGTCCCTCCGTCTCCCTCACACCACGCCAGTACGACACGCAGGGGCTGCCGAAGCGGTTCTTCAACGCCGGCGAGCTCGATGCGTGGCTGCACCTGGTCGAGTCGGTGCGCCCGCAGATCGTGATCGAGTTCGGCGTGCACGAGGGGCGCAACGCGTCTGCGGCCTTCCGCAACATCCCGTCGATCTGGCGATACGTCGGCGTCGACGTGACGCCCGGATACCGATCGCGCATGCGGGTGCAGCGGCTCGAGGTGCCGGCATTCCCCGGTCGGCTCGTGCGCGGAGATACTCGGTTCGAGTTGATCGTGCGCCCGCACGGAACGCTGGATCTGGTGGCCGACGATCTGCCGATGGCCGACGTCGTGTTCATCGACGCCGACCATTCGCGGGTGTGTGTCGAGCACGATTACGGTCTCGCGCGCCAGGTGATCCGGCCGGGCGGGATGATCATCTTCCACGACGACAACTGCCTGCAGGCTGTCGAGGTCACGCAGACGCTGAATGACCTGTGCGCCGCTGGCCGGGAGATCGTGCACGTCGAGGGCACGTGGCTGTCGTTCGAACGGATCCCGGTGGCCACGGAAGAGAAGGCAGCCGCGTGAACGACGACGCCACCCAGGTGCTGCTCTCGACCATGCAACGCATCGAGTCGAAGCTCGACACGTTGATCGCCGCGCTCGCGTCCGACGACGAGGACGAGCCGCAGTACTCGCTCGACGGCGAGCTGATCCCGGGCGAGCGCGCCGAAGGAACGCCGCTGTGAGGATGGACGTGAAACTCGTCGGCCTCGACGGCGTGCTCGAGACCTTGAAGCGACTGCCGCCGGAGGTGGTGTCGAAGCGCGGCGGCCCGGTGCTCGCCTCGCTGCGCAAGGGTGCGCGCATCTTGGTGAAGCAGTCGAGGGACAACTTCCGCGCCGCGGTCGCGATGCCCGGGAAGACCGGCGTCACCGACTCGACTGGCTTCACCGAGAAGCAGATCGTATCGAAGCGTCGCCGCCCGCCGTCCGGAACGAAGGGCGAACGTGTCGTCGTCACCGTCAACCCGAAGCCGCACCCGACGAGCAAGGGCAAGTACCGCGGCCGCACGATCCGCGCGAACGACATCGCTTTCATCATGGAGGCGGGATCGAGCAGACAGCCGGCGACGCCGTGGCTGCGGCCGGCGTTCGCGACGAAGCGTGAAGAGGCTCTGCGTGCGATCGAGTCCGACCTGACGAAGCGCGTCGACAAGATCGTGAAGAAGCTCGCCAAGCAGAACGAGGGCAAGTGATGAGGCTCGATGCTCGACGCGGCCATTACGACGGCTGGACGGTCTATCACGCCACGCATTGCGAGGTGCTCGACCATGTGGTGTGGGTCGACGACTGCACGATGCAGTGGTGTCAGTACGAGGTCCCGCATCGCGTCGTCGGCTACGAAGTGGCGAGCAGGGTGTACGACGCGGAGCGGATCGTGATCATCCCTGCGCGCCGGCTCGTACTGATTGACCCGGTGGCCGACGCGGACGACAACGAGATAGACGTGCTCGTAGCGGCGCCTGTCCCGGTGGGGATGGTCGCCTGATGCTGCCGCCGGTATTCCAGACGCTCAAGGCGTCGACCGCGGTGAAGAACATCGTCGGCACGAACCCGCCGAGGATCTACCGCCACGGCGCCGCGCCGCAGGACACGGCGCAGCCGTACATCACCTGGTTCGTCGTCACGGCCACGGCCGAGAACAACCTCAGCGATCCGCCTCCGGTCGATCGCATCGCCGTGCAGGTCGACTGCTGGCATCAGACGGATGCCGGCGTCGTCGCGCTCGCAGAGGCGGTGCGTGACGCGATCGAACCCGTCGCGCACATGACGGCGATGCCGGCGAACCTGCGCGAGCCGGAGACGCGCCTCTACCGCATCGCACTGCAGTTCGACTGGTGGCTCGACCGATAGCGCCACCGTTTTCTCTCTTCCCCCCACAAGGCCCGCTGAACGCGGGCCTTTTTCATTGGAGCTCCAGAAATGGACGGCACCGTAAAGACCCAAGGTACGCAGCTCTATCTCATCGACCGCTTCACGTCGTCCGAGCCTGCGATCGTTCGCTTCTCCTGCCCGACCGGTATCACGGGGCTCGGCGGGCCGAAAGATCAGATCGAGACGACGTGCCTGGAGACCACTGGCGATAAGACGTTTGTTGCCGGATCCGGGAACCCGGGCGAAGTGTCGGTTCCATTCAACCTCATCCCCAGCGCTTTCTCTCATCAGCAGTTGTTCGACCTGAAGGAATCGGGCGACACGCTCTCGTGGATCGCGTGCCTGTCGGAGTCGACGACCGCGCCGACGCTTAACAGCGACGACGAGTTCGAGCCTCCGGTCGATCGCACGTCGTTCCGCTTTCGAGCGTACATCGCCGACGTGAACCTCGACATTGCGGGGAACGAGATCGTGCGCGGCACGCTCACGCTGCAGCGCTCCGGCGCGGTCGTCCCGACGTGGTTCGCCGGCTGATGGCGATGAAGCTCGATCCCTCGCTCTTCATCAGCGACACCGTCCACGAGCGAACCGTCGAGCTCGGTGATGGCACGAAGCACAAGATGCATTTCCGGGAGCTGCCGAACCCGGACCTGCTGCGCTTCACCTTCGCCGAGCGATCCGACGATGACGACGTGCGCGCCGAGGCTCGCGCGCGCCTTGTTTCCGCGAGTCTGTGCGACGAGCAAGGCAAGTTCGTGCTGCCGTTCGAGCACGCGATCCGACTCAAACCCAAGGTGCTGACTGCGCTCTTCCTCGAAGCGCTCGCCGTCAACGGGTTTGGCGACGACGAAAAAAAAGCCTAGCCGCCAAGGGTGAGCCGTGGTTCTGGCATGTGCTCGCGCTGGCGATCGGGGGCTGCACGATCGCCGAGCTGCGCCAGCGAATGAGCCGGCGAGAGTTTCTCTCGTGGTGCGAGTTCTACCGGCTTTTCCCGTTCGACGATCACCACCGGTATCACCGGCCGGCGGTGCTCATCGCGCAGACCTTGGGCGGCGGCGACCAGCAGAAGAAGCTCGACTGGCTGCAGCCGGATCCACGCAATGACGGAATGAGCGACGCGGACATGAACACGTTGAAGGCGTTCGGATACAAGGCGAGGGCGCGATGAAGTTCATCATCGATCTGCTGATGCGCACGGGCAGTTTCGAGACCGACACAGCGCGCGCCTCGAAGATCGCCAAGCGCCGCGCGAAGGAGATCGAGAAGTCGTTCGCAGACGCTGGCCGCAAGATCCGCAACGTATTCGCCGGGCTGGCCGGCGGCATCGGGATCGCGTCCCTGATGCGCACGTTCGCGCGCGAGACGATCAACGCGCAGAACGAACAGGCGCAGCTCGCGGCGGTCGTGCAGTCGACGGGCAAGGCGGCGGGCTTCTCGGTCGAGCAGCTGAACAAGATGGCCGACGAGCTCGCGCGCGTGAGCACGTTCGACGGCGGCGACATCAACCGGGCGCAGGCGCGGCTGCTGAGCTACACCGGGATCGTCGGCGAGCAGTTCCCCAAGGCCATGCAGGCGACCATCGACATGGCCGCTCGCATGGGCATGTCGGTCGAGATGTCGGCCGAGACGATCGGGCGGGCGCTCGACATCCCGTCGCAGGGCCTGACCGCGCTCACGCGGCAGGGGTTCCGGTTCACCGAAGCGCAAAAGGCGGCCGTCGAGCAGCTCGAGGCCACGGGTCGCGTCGGCGAGGCGCAGGCGATCGTCCTGGAGGCGCTCGAGTCCTCCTATGGTGGCGCGGCGCAGGCGGCGCGCGACACGTTCGGCGGTGCCATCGCGGCGCTGCAGAACGAATTGCGCGACCTGATGACGGGCAAGGATGGCAGCCTGGACGGCGCGCGGGGCGCGGTCGAGGATCTCACGAAGACGCTGCAGTCCAGCGAGACGAAGGCTGCGTTCGAGTCGCTCACCAACGCGTTCGCCAAGGTCCTCGAGTGGTCGGTGAAAGCGACGGCCGGCGTACTCAACTTCTCGAAGTTCGTCGGGGAGTCATTCGCTCGGTGGGTGCACGGCCCGGACTCCGTAGTCGAGCGCCTGGCCGAGAAGATTCAGGGGCTCGAAAGGGATCTGGTCTCGGTCGAACGGACGCTGGCGCGCACGCCGGGCGGCTCTCCGGCGTTCGCGGCGACCGAAGCGCAGGCCGAATCGCTGCGCAAGAAGATCGCAGGCCTGCGCCGGGAGCAGTCGGACTGGGAGCGCATGGCTTCCGTCCCAGGCGCCCCCACGGCGCCCGAAGCGACGGGCGGCACGTCCGGACTTAGCGAGGCCGAGACCGCACGCCTGGCTGCGCAGCGCAAGGCGGCCGAGGAACGCGCGAGGTCCGCGCAGGCCGCGTCTCGCCAGGCCGACGCGTATATCGAGAGTCTCAAGCGCCAGATGCAGGCGACGCAGGACCTGACGGTCGTCGAGAAAACGCTCGAAGAGATCCGCGCTGGGAGCCTCTCCGGCGCAGGGTCTCGACGCCAGCAGGAGGCGCTCGCGATCGCCGCTGCGCTGGACGAGCATGCCGCCGCCGCCGATCGCGCGAAGGAGGCGGAAGAGGAATTGCAGGCGCTCATCCGCGAGCAGGAGTTGATCTTCGAGGAAGGCCGGCGCGTCATGGAGTCGATGCGTACGCCGGCCGAGCAACTCAACGTCCAGATCGAGCGCTTGAACTTCCTGCTCGACAAAGGCGCGATCGACTGGGAGACCTACGCGCGCGCGATGTTCGACGCCCAGGACGGCTTCGACCGGGCGCAAGAGGCGTCGGACAAGGCGGGAAAGCAGCTCGACGACTTCGCGAAGAACGCCGCTGAGAACATCCAGCGCGACCTTGGTGACACGCTCGCCGATGCGATGAACGGCAACTTCAAGGGCATCGGCGACAGCTTCGTGCAGATGCTCAATCGCATGGTCGCCGAGGCGCTCGCCGCGGACATTGCTCGCAAGCTCTTCGGCGGCGATAGCGCGGGCGGCGTTTCGGGCAAGGGCGGCTTGTTTGGTTCGGCGCTCGGCGCGATCGGCCAATGGTTCGGCTTCGGTGGTGCGAAGGCCTCCGGCGGCGACGTGCTGGCCGATCGCGCGCACCTGGTCGGTGAGCAAGGGCCCGAGCTGTTCGTGCCTCGCACGGCCGGCACCATCATTCCGACGGGCGATCTGGCCGCTGCCGCCGGCGGCCGATCCGGCGTCACGCAATACAACAACTTCGCGTTTGCCGCGCCGACCTCGCCGAAAACGCAGACACAGGTCGCCTCGCGCATCGCCTTCGAGCAGCGCCGCGCGGCGAGGTTGACGCGATGATCATCACCGGCGCCGAGCTCGACATCTCGCCCGCCTACGGATGGCAGGGCGGGCCGGAGTTCAACACGCTGATCAAGCAGCTGCGCAGCGGCCACGAGCGCCGCCGCCCGCTATGGGACGTGGCGAAGCACCACTACGTGCTGCCGTTCCAGAACATCACGAACGGGGCCTACCTGCAGCACCTGAAATCAGCGTTCCTCGCCGCGCGCGGGTCGGCGTATGCGTTTCTCGCGAAGGACTTCAGCGATTACCGAGCCGAGGGTGTCGTGTTCGGTTTCGGCGATGGCGTAGAGACCGAGTTCGATCTGCTGATGCAGTACCAATTCGGATCGGCCTTCTACGTGCGGCACATCCTGCATCCGGTCGATCCGGTGTTCATGGTCGACGGATCGCCGGTTGCCGCGTCGTTCAACGCGACGACGAGGAAGGTCGAGTTCGACGTGGCGCCGGCCGAGAGCGCGGCGCTGTCGTGGAGCGGTGAGCACCGCGTGCCGGTGCGCTTCGCATCCGATTCGTTTCCGATGACGATCGACAACCGGACCGCCGCCGGGTACGCGATGAACGGCTCGGTCGAGCTGCGCGAGGTGTGGGAGTGAGTCGCACGATTCCCGTCGCGCTGCAGGACCACCTCGATCGCTCGGTGCAGACGGTTGCGCGCTGCGTGCGTATCGCCACGCGTGCCGGCCTGGTCATGGGCTTCACGACGCTCGATCGCGACATCGTCTACGACCACGGCGACGAGTTCGGCGAGGTGACCTATTCGGCCAGCCAGGGCGTGGACGTGTCGACGATGGCGGCCGACGTGGAGTACAGCGTCGCCAACGCCGAGGGTCGCATCCTCGTCTCGACGACGTTGCAGGGCCTCACGCTCGAGATGGTGCGCACCGGAGCGCTCGATGATGCCGAGTGGGTGTGCTTTCTCGTCGACTACACCGATCCGGCGCCGGCGTCTGGCGCGATCTTCGGCGCGGGCGACTGCGGAGAGGTGCGCATCGAGGACGGGCTCGTGATCATTCCCGAGATGCTGTCCTACTCGATGCGCCTGCATCAGGCGATCGGGCATGTCTGGCAGCGCAAGTGCCGCGCCATCTTCGGCTCGCCCGCCGGCACGATGACCGGGTGCGGCGTCAACGCGGCTGTCCTGTGGGTCGCGGGCGAGGTGCAGTCCGTCGGCGCAGAGGCGGATCGCACGTTAACCGGCGACGTTGCGGGCTCCTTTCCGGGGCGGCTCGAATTCACGACCGGGCCGAACGCCGGAAAGCTCTACGCGATCGAGTCGGCGGACAGCAACACCGTGACGCTCGCCGAGCCGACGCCGTATCCGATCGGGGCCGGGCATGAGTACCGCATCCGGCCGGATTGCACGAAGCTCCCGGACGGCCCTCTCGGGTGCAAGCACTACGGCAACTACATCAACTACAAGGGCGAGGACACGACGCCGGTCGGCGACGCGATGGGTGCCTCGACTCCGGGCGCGCAGATGCCTGGCGGCGGCGGATGGGTCGGCGAGCCGTCGTCGGATTTCGACTCTATGGGTGGCGGCGGATGATGGATCGATCGGGCGCAATCGTCGCGCACGCGCGGTCGATGATCGGCACGCGCTGGCGCCACCGTGGTCGCAAGCCGTGGGCGGTCGACTGCATCGGGCTGGTCGAACTGTCGCTGCGCGCGGCCGGCTGGGCGCCTCGCGTGGACGTGCCGCGCTACTACGGCCGCGAGCCGTGGGACGATCGGCTTCGCCGGGAGCTGCGCGCGCACTTCGGCCTCCCGGTCGCTGACTGGTGCGCCGGCGATATCCCCTTGATCCGCTGGCGCCTCGGCGAGCCCTCGCACGTCGGGGTGCTGGCCGACCATCCGTACGGCGGGCTGTCGATCATCCACGCCTCGAACGTGGACGGCGTCGTTGAGACATCCCTGCGTGGGCGCATCGCCGACTGCGTGCTCGAGGTCTACCGGTGGAGTGAGTCGTGAGCGACTTCGCCGGTCCGATTCTCGGCGCGGTAGGCGCGGTCGTCGGCGGCATCTACGGAGGTCCTGCCGGCGCGCAAGCGGGCTGGATGATTGGCTCGACCATCGGCGGCGCGTACTCGGCATCGCAGAAGGTAATTCCCGGGCCGAAGATCGGCGAGGTCCAGCAGCAGACATCGCAGGAAGGCGGGCCGATCCCGATCGTGTTCGGTCGCTCGCATCCGATCGCCGGCAACGTCATCGCCGACGGCGGCCCGGTCATCGTCAAGAAGAAGCAGCGCCAGGGTAAGGGCGGCCCGAAGGTCGAGAGTGAGAGTGCGTACCGCACGTACGCCGTGGGCTTTTGCGAAGGCGACGTGACGTTCCTGAAGGTGTGGAAGAACAACACGCTTGTCTATGACGCGACGGACCTGGAGATGGCGGCCGAGAACGCCGAGTTCCTCGAGTACGCGCGGTTCTACGGCGGCTCGCACGGCCAGATGCCCGACCCGGATCTCGAAGCGATCTACGGCGTGGGCGACACGCCGGCGTTTCGCGGCCGCGCATACATGGTGCTCTCGCGCGAGGACGTGACGGATCAGCGCGGGGCTTGGTCGCAGTGGAAGGTTGTCGTGTTTCGCTCCGCGGTCGGCAGCTATACGACGCCGCCGTATCCGGTGCTGACGATGGACGCGATCGGAGTGTCGAGCCGTGCGCTGGAGCCGTTCGCGTGGCTGCCTCCGATGGACGAGATCAGCGTTGCGAGTTTCGCCATCGATGGTGTGCATCGCGAGCCGATCGCGAAGTACGAGAACGCGCCTGAGGAAATCGATGTTGAAAGTCACGCGCTCAACGGAGTGCATCGAGAGCCGGTCGCGAGATATGAGAACTACCAGCCGGAAGAGATCGAAATCGAAAGCCATGCCGTCGACGGTGTGCACAGACAAGTCATCATCCCGTATCTAAATTACGCACCAGAAGAAATCGACCTGTCGTCGCATGCGATCGATGGGGCGCATGGACCAGCGTGAGGAACCAAAATGTCGAGAATCATTAAACCGGGCGACCGCGCTTTTTACATCAACCGGAAGCGGTACGTCGAGACAGAAGGGCGCGCGAAGGTCGGCGTCGAAGGGCGCTATACCATCCGGGCGATCAAGCCCGGGATCGGCGTTGTCCGAGAGCTAGCTTTCCCCAACCTGCTTACCGACCTTGGTCTCGACGCGATAGGCAGCGATCCGTCTTTCAATCAGATGCATCTGGGAACCGGGACGGCATCCCCAAATATCACAGATACTGCCCTCGCAAACTTCGGCGTTAATGTGCAAACGTCTTCCCCCAATTTTGTTTCCGGGGTTAGTGGAGGGGTTCCTTATTACGGATGGGCGACGGCTACCTGGACAAGTAACGTGGGTGGAGCCGCAGGGTCGTGGACGGAAATCGGAGTATCGAGCCAGAATACCAATGGCAACCTTCGTTCCAGAGCGTTGATTCTCGATGGAGGCGGCAATCCGACATCATTCCCGGTATTGGCAGACGAGCAATTCCAAGGCAGCTACGAATTAAGGGTGTACCCGCCAACTTCCGACGCTCCCGCGTCTGTCAATTTAAGCGGGACCCCATATGGCACGATCACCCGAGCGCTAATGGTGACCACGTCACACACAAAGGGCGGATGGGATCCGAGCAATCTAATAGACACCACTTTTCTTTTTGCTGTGGTTAACACGCTTGGGTTCAACCTAGCCTATACGGGCGGCTTGTCTGCTATTACTTCTAGCACTCCTGCAGGGAGCGAGCTGACAGGTAATAGTCCCACTGTCGGCGTAGGCTCTTACGGTTCCGGGAACCACTATCGAGATGTTTTTGTCAAGCACGGAACTGGTGCTTCTGTTGGATTGATCAGAACGCAGAGATTGAATACAAACGGTGGTTCTTTTCAAATCGAGTACGACCCTGTAATCACTAAGCTTTCGAACGAAGAGTTCATTCACAATCAGCGAATTTCCTGGGCGCGGCGATGATCCCCGATGAGCGCCTCTCGTCGGCTCCCGTCCGCGGCGCGCTGTTCAATCCATGGGATCGGCGGGTGCACGTCTCGCGGCACTGGGGACCGCTCGCGCTGCAGGACCCGTCGCAAGGTCTCGCGGTCAAGCTGTGGCAGGCGCGCATCGAGCAGGGCAGCGACGAGATCCTGCTCTCTGCGTTCGGCGTGCCAGAGTACGTATGGCACACGCACGGCGTCGACGTGCTCGAGGTGTCGCTCGCCTTCGACCAGAACGCGCGGCCCCTCGTCGCCTTCGCCGATGTGAATGGCGACTCGTGGCTGCGCTGGTTCGACCCCGCCCCGAACGATGTCGTCGACTACGCGCTCGACGGCGTCACGCCGCGCGTCACGCTCGACGATCATCGGCCATTCAACGGCGCGAACAGCGACGTGATTCTCGGCTACGTGCGCGATGGCATCGTGCGCTACCGCCAGCTGCGCGACCGCTTCACCGTCGAGTACACGCCGCCGATCGGACCGGGTGGCTCGCCCGCGTTCGCCGACGGGCTGCATCACATCTCTATGAATTCCGCGCTGCGGCTGGAGTTCCTGGCCATGGGTGGCCCGGGCGATACGGATTGGACCCTACCGCAGGTGATCGAGGAGCTGGCGCGTCGCTCCGGCTTGCCGCCGGAGAAGGTCGGGCTCGCGATGATGGATTGGAACCAGGTCGTGCGCGGCTACACGGTCACCGGGCAGAACCCGTGCTACGCGAACATCGCAGTGCTCTCGCAGGCATTCTTCTTCGATCCGTCCGAGGCGGATGGCCGCGTGCACTTCGTTCCTCGAGGACGAGATGCTGCCGGCCTCGTGACCGAGGACGACATGATCGAGGAGGAGAACAAGGAAACGAAGCGCGACACGATGGGCGTGCCGCGCGTGCTGCACCTGAACTACTACGATGTTGCGGGTGGCCTGAACACCGACAAGCAGCTTTCCGAGCGGCCCGAAGGGACCCGTGCCATCGGCGAGCAGTCGATGCAGACGCCCATCGTGATGACCGCGGACGAGGCCGCGACCGTCGTCGCCAAGGCGCACGCGAGCATGACCGAGGCGGCGCTCGGCGAGCTCGAATTCAGCCTGCCCGACAACTGGCTGCGTCTCACGCAATCCGATCCGCTGTGGATCTACCGCGACGGCAAGATGGTGCGCGCCATGATCGTCGAGGTTCAGACCGACGACGGCGAGCAGCGCTATCGCCTGGTGCGCGATCGCCAGAGCATCCACTCGATGCAGGTGCAAGGCATGCCCGCCGCGCCGGTGACGCGCCCGCCGTCGGGGATCGTCGGGCCGACGCTGATCGAGTTCCTCGACATCAAGCCGCTGCGCGACTCACACGACGTGCTCGGCTTCTACGTTGCGGTCTCGGGCGTGTATGCGGCGTGGCAGGGCGCGCTGGTGGAGCTGTCGCTCGATGGTGGGGCGACCTACATCGACAGCAGCACGGCGCGCGCCGACGTGATCATGGGCGCGCTCGTGAGCCCGCTCGGCGATCACCCGCAGGCATTCCCCGACGAGGTGAACGACTTCGACGTGCAGATCGACACGCCCGATGCGTTGCTCGAGTCGACCACGCTGGCCGGCATGCTTAATCGCGCGAACCTCGCGATCGTCGGCGACGAGATCATCGCTTTCGCCGAAGCCGACGAGACGAGCGAGGGAGTCTGGAATCTCTCGCACTTCCTGCGCGGGCGCAAGGGAACGACGACCGAGGCGCACGCGATCGGCGAGCGCTTTGTGCTGCTGTCTGGCGTCGCGTTCATCCCCGCAGATCTGCAATGGCTCGGCCAGCAGCTCACCTTCCGCGCGACGAGCATCGGGCGCCCGGTTGACGAGGCGACGATCATCACCGTCCCGTTCACCGGGCAGAGCCAGGTCGAACACGCGCCAGCGTACCTGCAAGCGCGCCGTGACGGGTCGGATCTGGTGGCGAGCTGGCAAGGCGTCGGCCGGCTCGGCGGCGGTGTGCACGTTGCGCTCGGCGCCTACTTCGCCGGCTACCGCGTGACGCTCGATGACGGCAGCGTGACTGAGATACACGACACGCTGGACCAGTCGCTTACCACTTCGCTCGCTGCGTTCTCGTCGCCGGTGACGGTGCGAGTACAGCAACGCAACCAGATCACCGGCCTCGGGCCGCACATTGAGGCGATCGTATGAGCACTCCGAACTACAGCATTCCCTACGTGCCGGAGAACACGCTCGATCCGGCCGCTGGATTGAACCTCGCACTGAATGTCATCGACGCGCTGATGCAGGTGCGCGTGCTGAGCATGGATCAGACCGCGCCGCCGGTCTCGCCTGCCGACGGCGATCGGCACATCGTCGCCGCCGGCGCGACGGGCGCATGGGCCGGGCACGATGACGAGCTCGCGCGTTACGTCGCCGAGGGCGACTTCTGGCAGTTCTACCCGACCGACCGGCTCGCCTGCGTGTTCAACGACGGCGACGGTGGGCTGTACGTCTGGCACGTCGGAGTGTGGGCACTGCTCGCGCAAGTCTCATGAAGCGCCCGTTCCTCCACTTTCGTCCCGCGTCGAGCGGGATTTTTTTCGTCCACTGAGTGCGAGCGATGGATCCCATAGACATGCGCGACTTCGGACGCCTCGAGGCTGCGGCCGCCGAAGGGGCGTGAAGCCATGTACAGCGCAGCGCGCGAATTCAACGATGAGATGGGCGGCTTCGATGCCTGCGAACCGATGATCGAGAAGGTGATCCTGGGCGCCCACGAGCGGCGCATTGCGCGCCTCGAAGAGGGGTTCGGAGCGATGGCGCAGACCGTGACGAAAATCGAGGCCGACGTGCGGCAGGGCAATCAGCTCACGGGCGACCTGTGTCGCGACACGCGCGAGATTCGCGAGATGGTCGCGGGCGCGAAAACGATCGGCCGCGTGATCGCGTGGGGCGTTGGCTTGGGCGTCGGGCTGACGAGCATCATGGTCGCGCTGTACGCGCTCGGCTGGATCGCGAAGTAATGCGCGCACTCATCGCGGCCGTGATGCCGGCGGCCGGCGATCGGATCGATCGCTTCGAGCCGTACCTCGAAGCTGCCTGTACGCGGTTCCGCATCACCTCCGATCTCGCGCTGGCGATGTTCCTCGCGCAGATCGCGCACGAGTCGGCCGAGCTGCGGTATGTGCGCGAGCTCGCCAGCGGAGCGGCGTACGAAGGGCGAAAGGATCTCGGCAACACCGAGCCGGGCGACGGTCCGCGGTTCCGTGGGCGCGGCCTGATCCAGATCACCGGGCGGGACAACTACCGGCGCTGCGGCGTGGCGCTCGGGCTCGACCTGCTCGCGCGGCCCGAGCTGCTCGAGGAGCCCCGGTGGGCTGCGCTCTCTGCCGGCTGGTTTTGGGCGGCGAACGGGCTGACGGCGCTGGCCGAAGGCCCGGACGCGCTCGAGCGTTGTACACGCCGGATCAACGGCGGTCTGAACGGCTTGGCCGACCGCCGGCGGTACTACAACCGCGCCTTGGTCGCTATCGCGCAGACCGCGCAGACCGAGCCTGCCACCGAACCCCCGACCCCGCAGCAGATCGCCGATTCCCCGCAATCCATCCCCGTGGAGGCTGAACCCATGACCCCGTTTATCGCCGCAGCGCTGCCCGCGCTCGTGCAGCAGATCCCCGAGCTGATCCGCAGCTTCGGTACCGGCGCCGTCACCGAGCGCAACGCCAAGGCCGCGGAGGCCGTCCTGCAGATCGCGCAGCAGGCGACCAACACGCCGAACGCGCAGGCCGCCATCGAGGCCATCCAGAGCGATCCTGCGGCGCTTCAAGCGACGCGCACGGCGCTCGAGCGCGAGATGTGGTTCGAGGCGACCGAAGCGGGTGGGGGCGGGATCGACGGCGCGCGTCGGGCCGATGCGAAGTTCGTCGCGGAAGGCCGCGACGTGTCGGACTCCCCGGCGTTCATCATTAGCTGCCTGCTGCTGATCTTCCCGGCGATGCTGCTGGTCGACGCGTTCTTCGTTCACGCCGACGCCTACGACGGGAACCTGCGCACGCAGATCGTCACCGGCGTGCTGATGGTCATCAGCATGGTCGGGGCCTTCTACCTCGGGTCGAGCTTCGCGCGTCGGGAGCGGTAGCCATGCGCCGCGCGCCCGACGACCCGTTCCGCCCGATTCTCTGGTCGATCGTGATGGCGATCGTCCTGGTCGCCGTCGTGCTGATGCTGTCGGCCTGCGCGACGCCGGCGAAACCGGCATCGAAGCCCGCCTTCCCCGAGGACATGCGCGTCGTCTGCTACCAGGGCGCCTACTACCTCGGCTCGGTCAGCGCCGACCAGGTCGTGCGGCTGCCGCTGTCATGCAGCTGATCGACGCAATCCTCGACTGGTGGGCGTGGTGGCTGTCGCGCTGCCTCGTGTTCGTGCTGTGACGCTGCACGCGGAGCCCATCGTCTACACGCTGCGGCTGTACGACGAGCCCGGAGGATTCGGGCAGCGCCGGCCGTACAAGGCGGTGGCCACCATCTCGATCATGGGCACGCATGCGTGGATCGGCGGGCTGCACGGCCGCTTCGACCGCGCCGCGTGGCGGGAGGTGCATCGCTGGCTGCGCTCGCAGGGCATCGCCTCCGTGGCGATGGAGCGGCGCGGGCGGGTCGTGACTCTGACTCTGACCGACCAGATCGACGCGCACGAGGCGATCAGCGAGGCGGGCGAGGGGTAGGAGCGGCGGGGCGCTTCGGGCGCTCCTGTGCGCTGTACGCGCCCCGCGTGCTTCCGTCGCGCTCGATTCGCAGCGCCCGGCCGTCTGGCCAGACGACCAGGACGGCGCCAGAGGGGAGGGGCAGCAGGGTCATGGGCGGGATGGTGCCCGGCGAAGCGGGCGTGCCACAATCGGCACGACGGCGTAGGCCGTCAGGCGATGGTCAGTCTCCGAGTGTGGAATCCTGCCCCCGCAACCAGACATTCGCGATGCCTCCGTCGGCCCCTGCCGCGGAGGTTTTTGCTTTTCTGGCACCTGCGCCGATCGCCCGAAGCGGTCGAGAAGCCGCCGCTGCGTCGAATTCGCCGACACGGAGTCGCGTCCTGAACGGTGCACAGCCCACGTTCCAGCTGGCCGTCATCGCCGCGCTGGCGATCGTCTCGCAATGGCTCGGCTGGCGGTTGCGGTTGCCCGCGATCCTGTTCCTGCTCCTGGCAGGCATCCTCGCCGGCCCGGTCGCGGGCATCGTGCAGCCCGACGCGCTGTTCGGCGACGTCCTGTTTCCGCTCATTTCGCTCAGCGTCGCCGTCATCCTGTTCGAGGGCGGCCTGACGCTGCGCTTCGCCGACATTCGCGGCGTCGAGCGGGTCGTGCTGCGGATGATCGGCGTGGGCTCGCTGATCAGCTGGGCCGTCACCGCGCTGGCCGCCTGGCTGCTGGTCGACCTCTCGTGGCAGGTCGCGACGCTGTTCGGTGCGGTGATGGTGGTCACCGGCCCGACGGTGATCGAGCCGATGCTGCGTACGGTGCGGCCCACCGCCGCGGTACGCAACGTGCTGCGCTGGGAAGGCATCCTGATCGATCCGCTCGGCGCGCTGCTCGCGATCCTCGTGTTCCAGTTCATCTCCACGCTGAGCACCGAGTCGGCGACGGCGCACGTGGCGCTGACGCTCGCGACCATGATCGCCGGCGGCGTCGGCGTCGGCGCACTGGCCGGTTACGCGATCGGCGAGGTGCTGCGTCGCCAGCTGCTGCCGCAGTATCTGCACAACGTCACGCTGCTCGGCCTGGTCATCGTCGTCTTCGTCGGCTCCAACGGGATCGCGCACGAGAGCGGCCTGCTCGCCGTCACGGTGATGGGCATCTGGCTCGCGAACATGCGCGGCGTGCATCTCGACGACATCCTCGACTTCAAGGCGAGCCTGAGCATCGTCCTGATCGCCGGGTTGTTCATCCTGCTGGCCGCACGCCTGGACCTCGAACTGCTGCGCCGGCTCGGCTGGCCGGCGCTGGGCGTGTTCGCCGCCGTGCAGTTCGTCGCACGGCCGGCCAAGGTCTTCGTCGCGACGATGGGCTCGAAGCTGAAGTGGCAGGAGCGCGTGCTGGTGGCGTGGATCGGGCCGCGCGGCATCGTCGCGGCAGCCACCAGCGCCGTGTTCGCGTTGCGCCTGGAGCAGGCCGGGTACGACGACGCCCAGTCGCTCGTCGCACTGGCTTTCATCGTCATCATCGGGACCGTGCTGGTCCAGGGTACGACCGCCGGCGCGCTGGGCCGCGCGATCGGCGCCGTGGCGCCCGAGCCGCGGGGTTTCCTCGTGGTGGGCGCGAATCGCGTCGCGCGTTCGGTCGCCAAGGCGCTCAACGCAGTCTCGTACCGGACGCTGCTCGTCGACACGTCGTGGGCCGACGTCGAGGCCGCCCGCCAGGCGGGCCTGAACGTCTACTACGGCAGTCCGGTGTCGGAACACGCCGACCGGCATCTGGATCTCGTCGGCCTCGGGGGACTGCTCGCGATCTCGCCGCGCAGCGGGCTCAACGGTCTGTCGGTCATGCGCTATCGGCGCGAGTTCGGCGACGGCCACGTGTTCGCGCTGAACGTGGAGCCGGTGCAGCAGGTGCCGTCGAACCTTCGCGTCGCGCCGCTGCATCGGGGGCACGTCCTCTTCGGCCGCCAGGCGAGTTACGTCCTGCTCGATCGGCTTCTCGCGGCCGGACACCGGATCGACGTGATCGAACTCGGCGCCGACGACGACGTGCAGAGTCTCGCCGCGCGTTACGGGCCCGACTTTCTCGCGCTGTTCGCCGTCGATCCGAAGGGCACGCTCGCGGTCTACGGCGAGGCGTCGCGCCCGCAACCGCGCGAGGGATGGAGGCTCGTGGCGCTGGTGCCCGGCGAGGAGGCCGGTGAGGAAGCGGGCGAGGAGGCAGGCGAGCAGGCAGGCGAGCAGGCAGGCGAGCAGGCAGGCGATTCGCCGGCTCCGGAACGGACGCGCGAATCGAAGGTGGGGACGACGACGCGCTGATGCGCGTCGTGCGACGATGCGCGGATGGGCCTCCTGCGACGATGCGCGGATGCGCCTCCTGCGACGATGCGCGGATGCGCCTCGCGCGACCCGCGCAGCGTTCCTTCGTGTATCATCGGAACACAGCTCGGGCAGGCATTGTTCCATTGCCTCCCCGAAGCGCGGCGGTTCGATCCACGAGAGCCTCGCTCCCCGAATCCGCAAGGCGCGCTTCTGCGAGCTGCCCGGCCCGGCGGGCCCCGATCGAATTTCCAGCCTTTTCCTGCTGGTACCGTTCTCTTCATCGGGCACGACCGGACGGTTCGAGGAAATGCGAGCGGAGCGCTAACCCGGGGCCGTCGACGAGCCACGCGGCTCCCCAGATGCAGCCCGTATCCGATGAACAGCGAAGAAGCGAAGATCGTCCTCGAGGCCGCGCTTTTGTGTGCACCCCAGCCGCTGAGCATCGGCGAGCTGCGCAGTCTGTTCGACGACGAGCTCGATGCCGACGCGATCCGCACCCTGCTCGAGGAGTTGCGCGGGCACTGGTGCGGGCGCGGCGTCGAACTGAGTACGCTGGCCACCGGCTGGCGCTTCCAGACCACGGCGCAGATGGCGCCGTACCTGGGGCGACTGAATCCCGAGAAGCCGCCGCGTTATTCGCGGGCGTTGCTCGAGACCCTGGCCATCATTGCGTATCGTCAGCCGGTCACGCGCGGCGACATCGAGGAGATTCGCGGCGTCACGGTCGCGGGTCATCTGGTGCGCACGCTCGAGGAGCGCGGCTGGGTCGAGGTCATCGGGCACAAGGACGTGCTCGGCCGCCCCGAACTGCTCGGCACGACGCGCCAGTTCCTCGATGACCTCGGCTTGCGCTCGCTCGGCGAGCTGCCGGTGCTGCTCGAACCGGGCGAGGCGGCGCAGGCCGCCGATGCGCTCGGGCAACGCGTCATCGAGTTCGCGGGCGAGATTGCCGAAGCCGCAGGCGATGCCGCAGAAGCCGCAGGCGACGCCGCAGAAGCCGCAGGCGACGCCGCAGAAGCCGCAGGCGACGCCGCAGAAACCGCAGGCGACGCCGCAGAAACCGCAGGCGACGCCGCCCCAGTCGCGACCGACGTCGCCGTCGCCGCAGGCGACGCCGCGCAGAACTTCGGCGAGCGGCAGTCCGAAGCGCCGCTGCGCGGCGCATCGCCGTCGGCGAGCGACGCAACCGTGCGCGACCACGAGCCGACGGCCGGCGAGTCGCCGATGTCCGACGACGATGATCTTTCCGACCGAGCCCGATCCACCGAACCCAGTGAGGGGTCCGTTTGAACCACGAAACTTCCGGCCACGGCCCATCGGTTGCGCGCGATACGGCCGATGACGACGGCCGTTCCGCGGCCGAGCACGGCACACCCGACGCCGCGACGGCTTCGCCGCGCGCCGACGCCTCGGACGCCGCGACGGCTGCGCCGCGCGCCGACGCCTCGTTTCCCCCGGCCGAAGCGCCTGCGACGCCCGCCCGGCCGAGTGCCGAGAAGGCCGTCGATTCACCCGCGACGCCGACCGGCAACGCC
>JACDJC010000532.1_pt1 | contig 43460 bp, 37 predicted proteins | sample 7454191 | NCBI WGS metagenome assembly JACDJC01 (sample SAMN14253291, study PRJNA609438) | sludge metagenome | isolation source: sludge after 25d culture with pyrite and EDTA | collected 2018-12-20
AAAACAACCATTTCGAATGGAGAAGAGACAATGAAGAACGCGAAATTCGCCGCGGTGGCGATACTTGGCTTGGCCGGCGCCGTGCAGCCGACGTTCGCATCAGCGGCCGAGCCTTATCCAAACAGGCCGATCACGATGATCGTTCCCTTTCCTGCTGGAGGGCCGACGGACATCGTCGCGCGGGTGGTTGGGCAGAAGCTGTCGGAAGACCTGGGGCAATCGGTCATCATCGATAACAAGCCGGGAGCCAGCAGCGTGATCGGCGCCGGGCAAGTGGCGCGCGCCGCGCCGGACGGCTACACCCTTTTGCTCAACTATTCCGGACATGTCATCAATCCTTTCCTGAAGAAGGACCTTCCCTTCGATCCCTTGAGGGACTTCGAGCCCATCGTCGGACTGGCGTCCACACCGCAGATATTGGTGGTTTCGCCCAAGGTTCAGGCCAAGTCCGTTGAGGAACTCATAAAGCTCATCAAGGACTCCGGCAAGGGAATGACTTTCGCGTCCTCCAGCGTGGGCGCGCCGGGCCATCTCGCGGGCGAGCTGTTCGGCCAGATGACGAAGCTGCCGCTCATGCACGTTCCCTATCGCGGCAGCGCGCCCGCCCTGACGGATCTGGTCGGCGGCCAAGTGGACATGATGTTCGACAGCGCCCCTTCGTCCATCTCTTTCGTCCGATCCGGAAAGCTCAAGGCACTGGGCGTGACTTCGGAAAAGCGCACGGAAGTCGCTCCTGAACTTCCCACCCTGGACGAATCCGGCCTGAAGGGGTTCGCCGTAACCACCTGGTACGGCGTGTGGGCGCCCGCCAAAACTCCGGTCGATATCGTCGAGAAGTTGAACGGCGCGATCAACAAGGCGCTTGCCGATCCCGATGTCAGGGCCAAGCTGCTGCAGGCGGGCGCGGATCCTCTGGGCGGGTCGCGGCAGGACTTCGCCGAGTTCTGCCGATCGGAGTCCAAGCGCTACGGGGCGATCGTGAAGGCCGCCAACATTCAGCCTCAATCATAGGAAGCGGTTCAATGCAGCTTGACCCGGGGCGTGCCGCGCTTGAGCAACAGCCGCCCCAGGGCGAGGGCCGCCGTGCGCCCGAAGCCCAGGACGGCCAGGTGGTGCGTCAAGTGCAGACTCATGTACATCAGCCGCGCCACCAGGCCTTCGACGAACCAGCTTTTCCCCGACAGAACGCCCATCAGGTTCCCGACCCCGCGATTGTGCCCGATCGAGACCAGCGAGCCGTAGTCGCGGAATGCAAAGCCGCGACTCGGCGCGGGCGCGCCGCGGATGCGCGCGCTCATGGCATCGTACAGAAAGGCGGCCTGCTGGTGGGCGACCTGGGCGCGTGCGGGCAGGTTCGAATTCTGGCCGATCCACGGCGCCTGCGCGCAATCGCCGAACGCGTAGATGCGTGGGTCCGCGGTGCGCAATTGCGCATCCACCACCAGCTGGTTCACCCGATTGGTTTCCAGCCCCAGTTCGCCGAGCATGGCCGGCGCTTCTATGCCCGCCGCCCACACGCATAAATCGGTCGGATAGCGCCGGCCGTCCTGGTCGGAGAGATGGTCGGCGGATACGCCGGCGATGCGCAACCCGGTGAGCACCTTGACCCCGCGTGATTCAAGCAGGGATTGAGCCGCGAAGGAGAGTTTCGGAGGAAGGGCGGAAAGAATGCGGTCCGCTCCTTCGATGAGGGTGATGCGCATCTCGCAGCCATGCCCGTGCAGCCCGTAATAGGCCAGGCCGGCGCGGGCCTCCAGCAGTTCTGCCGCCAGCTCCACCCCGGTGGCGCCCGCGCCCACGATGGCGATGTCCAGGCCCGGCGGCTCGGCGCCGCCGGCGTCGTCGCCATGCTGGCCCGCCGGGATGCGCCGCACCATCAGGTTCAGCAGCCGCTGCCGGAATCGCTCCGCCTGCTCGGTCGAGTCCAGCGTGATCGCGTGTTCACGCGCGCCCGGCGTGCCGAAGAAATTCGTCCTGCTGCCTATGGCCAGGACGAGCGTGTCGTACCCGACGCGGCGGGCCGGGAAGATCTCCAGGCCGGTGGAGCCGGCCACGGACAGCAGCAGGACTTCGCGCGCGTTTCGGTCCAGCGCGTGCATTTCACCCTGGATGAAGGTGAAGCCGCTTTCGCGCGCGAGCATGAAATACGACAAGTCTTCGCGGTGGATGTCCAGGGTGCCCGCGGCCACTTCGTGCAGCGACGGCTTCCAGATATGGCTTTCCGCCTTGTCGATCAGAACGACGTGGCTGGGACCGAATTTGCGGCCCAGCCTGGCGGCGAGCTCCAGCCCGCCCGCCCCGCCTCCGACGATGACGACGCTATGGGGCAGATCCGGCATGCTTTGACTCCTGATAAAGCGACGCCCACTCTTACAGCATACAATAAAGCCCGAAAAATCCTTGCGATTCAATCACTGTTTCTCTTTTTTGAGGTCCGCATCATGTTCATACAGAAGCTCGGGGCCGCGCTGGCGGCCGCCGCCGTTTTCGGCGCCTTGTCCACGACCGCGGCGGCCGCCGATTGGCCCGGCGGCAAGCCCATCACCATGATCATTCCTTACGCCGCGGGCGGCTTTGCCGACACCCGCATGCGCATGCTGGGCGAAGAATTGGCGAAAGAGCTCAAGGCCAACGTGGTCATCGAGAACAAAGCCGGGGCCGGCGGCGTCATCGGCACCGCGGAAATCGCCCGCGCCAAGCCGGACGGCTACACGATAGGCAGCGGCCACCTGGCGCCCTTGTCGGTGAACCCCACCCTGATGCCCAAGAACGTGCCCTACGACGTCCAGAAAGACTTGGCGCCGGTCATCCTGATCGAAGAAGCGCCCCTCATCCTGAACGTCAACAAGAAGGTGCCCGTCAGCAATGTCGCCGAGCTGATCGCGCTGGCCAAGAAGGATCCGGGCCGCATCACCTTCGGGTCGTCGGGCGTGGGCGGCGCGCATCATCTTTCAGGCGAGCTTTTCGCCAACAGCGCCGGCGTCGAGATGACGCACGTGCCTTATAAGGGCGGCGCTCCCGCGGCGACCGACCTGATGGCCGGCCACATCGACATGATGTTCGAAATGGGCTATGCCGCCATGCCCGCCATCCAGGCCGACAAGGTGAAGCCCCTGGGCGTGACCAGCAACCACCGCCTGCCCCTGCTGCCCGACGTGCCGACCGTGGCCGAAGCGGGCCTGCCCGGCTTCGAGTCGTACAACTGGCAAGGCATCGTGGTTCCGGCCGGCACGCCGCAAGACATCATTCAGAAGCTCAATGCGGCTTTCAACAAGATCCTGAAGAAGCCGGAAGTGATCCAGGCTTTCGATCAAACCGGCGGCCAAGTGGGCGGCGGCACGCCTGAGGAGTTCGGCAAGTTCATCCAGGACGAACGCGCCAAGTGGGCCAAGGTGATCAAGGAAGCCAAGATCTCGGTCGACTAGGCCGGGCTGGAACGGTCGGGCCCCGCATGGAGCCCGGCCACGGGGGCATGAACGCCGCCGGTCAGCGCTGCAGCTTGGCGATGATGGGCTGCCGGATCCGTCCGATGAAAGCAGGGGCACAGCGAAACGCGACTTCAATTGCGATGGATATCGAAGGCATATCCGTAGTCATGTGTCTGGTAGAACGAACGGCCGACCTGCAATACGCGGCCGGTGTCCGTTTCGCTGACGCGTGAAATTTGCAGGACCGGCGTGCGTACCGGAATCTCCAACGCCGACGCAATGTGCTTGGTTGCGGACGTGGCTTTTATTCTCTGCCGAATGACGGCCACCCTCTGGCCGGTGATGTTTTCAACGGCGCCGATGATCAGATGAGTCTCCAGCAAATTGCGCTTCATGTCCGTTGACGCCAGCTGATCTCCGATGTCCCGGGGATAATAGGCTTCGGTGAGCTGGAAGCCTTTCCCTTGCCGGCGCCGCACGATGCTGACGTGAAATCTTTTTTCGCCTGCGCGAGCCTGCAGTTCCGATGCCGCCCACTCGGGCAATTTAGCTTCGCCGACATGCAGAATGTCGATTTCTGTCGCTTGGCTGACCTGGCTCAGGTCCGTGAGCGTTCCGATCGACCATGTGGATGTCCGATTTCGCTTTTCCCCCACGAATGTGCCGGTTCCCTGGTGGCGCTCGACGAGACCCAAATCGACCAGTTGCTTGATTGCCGCGCGGATGGTGATGAGGCTGACCGAGAAGTGCTTGGCCAATTGATTTTCGGCGGGCAGACGTGTGCCTTCTTGAGGGTTTTTTTCCCTGAGATACGCTTCTATGCTTTCCGAAATACGTGCATAGAGTGGCCCTGATCCATTGGAAATAGGCTTTAGATCTGCAATATCGATTGATTCGTTTCCCGAGTTTGTCGCCATAAGCCGCCTTATACCACCAATTGGTGAGCAATTTTTGCCCGGATGCCACCTTTGATTTTGTGGCGTGGCACCATCTCTCCTGGAGTGTAGCAGTCCGACACGCAAAATTTTTCATTCGGCTTGTGCCTCTTCAGATAGTATGTCATTATAAAGACATATTAACAGGAGATCATAATGAGAATAGAGGCCATGAAGACGCCGGATGCTCTAGGAGAAGCCATCGACCGCCTCATTTCCGTGGATATCTCGGGCCGCGGCTTCATTGCGCATGCATATCCCCTCGCTCGGGAGAAAGCGCGGCGGCCGTTGGTGCAGGCGGCGGGCGAGCGCCTGTTGAGCGCTATTGGCACGCAAAAGGGGGCGGTGGTCATCATCGCAACCGGAGCGACATCGCTGCGCTTAGGTTTACCGGTCCATATTGGCGAAACAGATGGGCCCGCCGGTGCGATCGCGCTTGCGCGGACACTGGCCATGGCTTGCGGCGTGGCGCCTTTTGTCGTTACCGATCCCGGCCAGGGCGGCATGTTGTCGGAAGCGGCGCGCTCATTGGGCCTTTATACGCTGCCGCCTGAAGCCGTCATTCAGCAGGCAAGGGGCACGACCCACGCGGGAGCGATTGCCGTCCTTGAAATCGCATCGGACGATGATTCGGCCGACCAGCAGGCTCGGCAATGGCTGTCGCAGTTTTCCCCGGTCGCCGCGATCGCCATCGAAAAGGCGAGCCGCAACGAGAAAGGCGTTTACCACAATAGCAGCAAGCTGGACTCCTCGGATGGCAAGGCTCGCGCGGAAATGCTGTTCAGGCGCTGTAGAGAGGCCGGCATTCTCACGGTCGGCATTGGCGACGGCGGGAACGAGATCGGAATGGGGTCCATCCGCGAACGGCTTGCCGTCTGCTTTCCCCAACTGGCGAAATGTGCATGCCCATGCGGCGGCTCCATTCTGGCGAGCGAACCCGTTGATTGCCTTATTACGGCCGCCGTATCGAATTGGGGAGCGTATGCCTTGACCGCCTATATCGCGCACATCAAGGGCCAGCCTTATGCGGCTCACTCCGCGGAGCGCGAGAGGCGGCTTCTGGAAGGGTGCGCGCGGGCTGGCTACATGGATCTCAATGGCTTGTGCACACCCGGCGCGGATGCCATGCCGTCGGAAGTGCATCAGGCTTTCGTCAAGCTGCTTTCGGTATTGGCTCTGTATCCCGCGTTGGACGCGGGGCGCCGGGGCTTTCTGGAGGACCTCGTTGCACGATGATTCTATCGGGGGCCTGATTGTTTGATTTTTCATCTTTCTGTTATTGGAGACACCTATGACCATGCCGCTTTCACCGGATAGCGCCAAAGCATTCAAAAGAGACCGTTTCGGCAATGCCGTGGACCCGATGGTTTCCTACGCGCGAGGCGCCATCTTGCGCAGCAACGCGGACGAGATACAGCGCCAAAGCAACGCATATCGAATTGCCCGCGCACGGCGCGCCCAACTCGGCGCGGACGCCATCTACAACCTGACTGGCTTGATTCGCGGCTTTCGCTTCAATGAAGAAGACCATGCCAAGATGTTTTCCTACATCCATTTCGGAGCAATGGACGAGGGCCGTATCGTCCCCGAGGCCTTGGCGCGCATGGGCGGCGCTGCGCCCGAGCATGATGGCTTTCTTTGCAACCGTGTCAGCGCCGCTGCGCTGGCGACGATGATGGCTTTGCTGCGTCCGGGAGACCTGGCGTATTCCGTCGTGCCGGCTGATCGTTGCCACCCCTCGATCAAGAATTCGATATTGAGCGTAGGCGGCCGCTTTGATGAAGCCATTGGCGCGGACGCGTTCATCGCGGCCATGAGCTCTAGCGCAATAGCGCCGAAAGTGGTGGTGATCACCACGATCTCACCATCCAAGCATCACATGCCCGAGGCGGATTCACGCCGCGCAATAGCGCGCGCCAAGGAGCTTGGCGCGATCGTCATTCTGGATGACGCACATCTGTCCGCGCGGATGGCCGTATATCGCGAAACGCCTCCCCTGGCCATGGGTGCGGACGTCGCCTTTTGGTCTTTGGACAAGCATTCCACCGGCCCTCGTTCCGGTTTCGTGGCGGGCAACAGGGAGCTGATACGCGAGATCCGCGCCAAGGCCTTCATGTTCGGACTCGAGGCGCAGCTTGGCTCCATCGTTGCGGGGGAAAACGCGATCCGAGCATTCGACCCCGAGCCGATACGTCGAGCTGCGCAATTCACCGATGGTGTGATGCCGCAGTTGCAGGAAGTCGTCCAGGGCAAGGCTTATCGGGCGGGCCCGGGCATCGCGCTTTCCGGCGAAGACCTGTTGCAGCTGGCACTCCAGGAAGCTGGAAAGTCCGATGCGCAAATCGTGCCCATCGAAGCCGCCGCGATCGCCGGCATGGCATTGCTTCAACATACCGGGGGCGTAACCATTTCCGTCTCAGGCATGCCGGGCTCGGCTTGCGTTTATCGCCTGATGAGCTATCCCGATGGAGAGCGGATGGGCAAGGATGCCCTGATTGAAGGCACCCGTTCGGCAATATCCACCGTCGCCAAGGTCTTGAATGACCAGGATGCCGCCCGAGCCTGGATCATGGGGGACTGACCGGTTCCGGCCCGTCCGTGGGCAACGGCGCCAAGGGCTGGCCGGTGCCGCGCCTATAGCAATAACGACTTTGAAAACATGATCGAGGAGACTGAACCATGAGGATGTATTTTGCACTGCTTGCCGCCATCGGCTTTGGCTTGTCGAGCGCCGGTGCACACGCCGCTTCATTTCCGGACAAGGCCGTGCGCGTCATCGTTCCCTATTCAGCTGGCGGGGGAGCGGACGCGGCGGGCAGATTGATCGGAAAGACGCTGGGGCAGAAATTGTCCCAGCCCGTCATCATCGAGAACAAGCCCGGGGCAGGGGGATCGATCGGCGCCTCGGCGGTGGCTTCCGCCGGCGCGGATGGCTACACGCTGCTGTTCGATGCCGCATCCTTCACCATCAATCCGGCGATTCACAAGTTGAACTTCGATCCAAGCCGTCTCAAGCCGCTGGTGCAAGCCGTCGTAATGCCCGACATCCTGGTGGTGCCGCCCCAATCGCCCTATCGCTCGCTGGAAGAACTCCTGAGCGCGGCGAGAAACGGCGAAAACGTCAGTTATGCCTCCTATGGCGTGGGCAGTTCCGCACACATGCTGGGCGAGCTGCTCAATATAGAAGCAAAGACAAATATTCTGCATGTGCCCTATAAGGGCGGCGCGCCGGCGCTCGTCGACCTGATGGGCGGGTTGGTTTCCACGTACTTTGCGTCGGCGGCATCAAGCCTGCAACTCGTGCAAGCGGGCCGTTTAAGGGCTTTGGCCGTGACGTCTCCGCAACGGATGCCGGAGCTTCCGGACGTCCCGACAATTCGGGAGCTGGGCTTCGCGCGGTTGGAAACCATGGAGTGGAACGGCTTTTTTGTACCTATCGAGACGCCGCCATCCATACAAGCGCAGCTCGAACGAGCGATACAAAGCGCCGTCTTGGACCCCGAGGTGCAGCAAGGGCTCAAGAAAATAGGGCTCACCCCCGTTGCGAGAGGAACGGACGAGTTCCAAAAAGTCGTGCGAGAAGATATGACTAAATGGGCGGACGTGGTCAAGCAAGCCAAGATCTCGGTCGACTAGGCCAAGCCGGAGCGGCTGGGCCCCCCATGGAGCCCGGCTCCGACGCATGAACGCCGCCGGTCAGCGCTGCAGCAGATGCTTGGCGATGATCAGTTGCTGAATCTGGCTGGTGCCCTCGTAAAGCCTCAACAGGCGAACGTCGCGGTAAAAACGTTCGGCCTTGTACTCGCTGATGTAGCCCGACCCCCCATGAATCTGCACCGCCCGGTCGGCCACCCGGCCCACCATCTCGGTGCAGAACAGCTTCACGCAAGACGCCGCCATGCTCAGTTCCGCATTCCTCTGGCCCGGCGGATTGGCATCGTACATGCGCGCGCAATCGCGCATCATCGAAAGGCCGGCATACAGTTCCGTCTGGCTGTCGGCCAGCATGGCCTGTATCAACTGGAACTGGGCAATCGGCTGACCGAACTGCTTGCGCTGCTTCGCGTAATCGACCGCGTCGTGAATCAGCCGGTCGGCCATGCCGCAGGCCAGCGCCGAAATATGCAGCCGGCCCCGGTCCAGCACCTTCATCGCCGTTCGGAACCCTTTTCCGGGCGTGCCGCCGATGACGTTCGCCGCGTCCACCTTGACGTCCTCCAGCACGACATCGCAAGTCTTGGTGCCGCGCTGCCCCATTTTCTTGTCGGGCTTGCCCAGCGAGATGCCGGGTGCGTCGGCGGGGACGATGAAAGCGGTGATGCCGTCGGCGCCCGGGCCGCCCGTGCGCGCCATCAGCGTGAAGGCATTGGCGCGCGAGGCGTTCGTGATGAAGCGCTTGGTGCCGTTCAGGATATAGTGCCCGTCCTGCAGCGTGGCCCGCGTTTGCAAGGAGCCCGCATCGGAACCCGCTCCGGGTTCCGTGAGCGCAAACGAAATGACGATTTCGCCCGATGCGATGCGCGGCAGCCAGGCCTGCTTCTGCTCTTCCGTGCCGTCCATCAGGATGCCCTGCGATCCAATGCCGACGTTCGTGCCGAACACGGAGCGGAAGGCGAAGGCGGTATGGCCCATGTCATAGGCGATATCGCATTCCTGCGCCATCGACAGCCCCGAGCCGCCGTATTCCTCGGGGATGGAAATGCCGAAAAGCCCGATTTCTTTCATCTCGGCGACGATCTCGGCCGGGACGTCGTCGGTTTCCTCCAGGATGTCTTCCGCGGGCTTCAGCCGCTGTTCGATGAAGCGCTGCACGGTCGAGCGCAGGATCGAGAAAGTTTCGTTGTCGAGTGCCATGATTTCGCCTAGGTAGAGGATAGCGTGGTGGTCTTGCAGTATGGTAAGGCTATTGACGTTTCATTTGACGATTTAAATGCATGTCAAATACTATTTGACAATAACGCTGACGGCAGCCGCGCATGGACCTCAATTCATTGCATTTTTTCATAGACATCGTCGATGCGGGAAGCCTGAGCGCCGCCGCCCGCAAGCGCAATATGTCCAGGGCGAACCTCAGCTACCGGCTCAAGGCCTTCGAAGACGCGCTGGGGGCGCAGTTGCTCAGGCGCACGACCAAATCCATGCAGTTGACCGAGATAGGCGCGGCCGTCTACAAGCATGGCCGCAATATGCTGCAGGAACTCGCGGCCGTCAACGACGTCGTCTCCAGCGCTGCGGGCAGCGTCTCGGGGCATGTGCGCCTGAGCGTATCGGCGGGGCTGGGCCACCTCGCGCTATCCGATACGCTGGTTCGTTTCCGGCGCGATCATCCGGGAGTCACGTTCGACGTGGTCTTCAGCAACCAGATTTCAAACCTGGTCGAGGAAGGCATCGATATCGCCTTGCGCGTGCTGTCCCGGCCGCCGGCCAATTCCATGGCCGTCGAGCTGGCCGACGTCGACTGGGTGGTCTGCTCCAGTCCCGAATACATGCGTGGCCGGCCGCCGATACACGTGCTGGAGGACCTGCAGCGACTGGATATCGTGTGCGCCTCCGCCGTCGGCGCCGCCTTGAGCGTGACGGGGCGCTATGCAGGCGGCAGCAGGAGCGTGGAGCTCGACCCCGTGCTGCGCTCGGACAACTTCGTATTCCTGAAACAGGCGGTGATGGAGGGCGGCGGCGTGGGCTTCCTGCCCCGGTACATGCTGCGCGACGAGCTGGAGTCGGGGCGCCTGGTCAGGCATCTGGAGTACTACCGCATCAGCGTGTTCGGCGCCAAGATATTCCTCCTGACGCCTCCGACCCGCTACCAGACCGCCGCGGCCCGCGCGCTCATCCAAGCCTTGAAGGCGCGTCTTTGCAACGAGGCGCTTTATGTCAATTAGCGTACGCCAAATAGAGGCTTTTCGCGCCGTGATGATTTGCGGCACTACCAAGGCCGCCGCTGAACTGATGCACGTCAGCCAGCCGGTGATCAGCAAGCTGATTGCGCAGATGGAATCGCGATTGGGATATTCGCTATTCGACCGCACGGGCAATGCCATTGTGCCGAACGAGCATGCACGCAAGCTTTTTGACGAAGCGCTGCATGTGCAGGAGCGGGTTGAGCAGTTCGTCCGGTTTGCCAAAGCCCTGGGCCAGCCGGGGTCGGGATCCTTGACGATCTATACCAGCGCCACGCTATCCACTACTTTATTGCCGCGCGTGGTTGCCCGCTATCATCTTCGCTCGCCCAAGGTACGTGTCCGTATAGCCAATAAAAGCGTGGGTGAAATCGCCCAGAGACTCGTCTTGAATCCCGACAGCATAGGCTTGACCATCTGGCCCGTCGAGAACCCGGCCGTTGAATGCACGGTGCTCGCGTCGAGGCCCGTAAAAATCCTGATGCGGGCTGACCACCGACTCGCCGACTTTCCCAATGCCCTTTGCTTTGAGGACCTGCAACCGGAAAGCTTGATTCTCCATTCCGACTCCATGCCTCTTGGCGATGCCATACGGGCCCAAATGGCTCGCTATGACTACGATTGGACGGTGCCGTTCACCGTTGACAGCAGTGAGACCGCTTACTCGCTCGTTGAGCAAGGCCTGGGGCTCTTCCTTTGCGACGCTTTTGCTTCCAGCAGCCTGAATGCCAGGAATTTGGTGACTCGGGACATCGATAGCGGAATTCAGACTTCGGTTTGCCTGCTCCGTTCCCGATTCCGCCAAGCCGATGAGCAGTTTCGGCTGTTTACCACCGCGCTTCGGCAGCAACTGTCAGAAGAATAGCCTAAAGCTATTGTCACGTACAAAAAAGAATTTTCAATTCACCAGGTTCTCGCCTACGCTCTCAGGTGTTTTATTTGGAGACACCATGAGTGACATTGACGCAGGGCTGAAGAACATCAAAGAAATTCTGGGCGACGAGTACTTCGCCAACCGACAAAAGAGCACCAACGATTTCAACCGGGATATGCGTGAGTTGACGGCACGCTATTGTTTCGGCGAAGTCTGGGAGCGCCCCGTCCTGGATCGGCGCACGCGTAGCATGCTGGTCTTGGCTATGTTGGCCGCATTGGGCAAGGGCGCTGAAATAAAAATGCATGCCGTTGGCGCAATCAACAATGGGTGCACGGTTGACGAAATCAAAGAAGTGTTGCTGCAGGCCGCAGTTTATGCGGGCATACCTGCGGGGGTGGAGGCCTTCAAGCATGCCGAGCTGGCGTTGCGTGAATGCGGGGCTCTGAAATGAAGGTTCGTGTTGGTTTCATCGGACTTGGGGCAATGGGTTTTCCTATGGCCGTCAACATGGCCGAGGCCGGCCATGATGTCCTGGGCATGGACATCGATGAAGCGGTAATGCAGCGGTTCATGGAAACCGGAGGCAAGGCGGCGCTTTCGGTTGCGGAGATCGTGGCGCACAGCGACGTCGTAGTCACCATGTTGCCCGCCGGCGATCATGTGAAGGCATGTGTGGCGGAATTGATCGGGGCCGGGTACTCCAGCAAATTATTGGTCGATTTTTCAACGATTGGCGTGGAGGCGGCTCGCGACGTCCACGAACTTTGCGCGCGGCATGGCATTCGGGTACTGGATGCGCCGGTAACCGGCGGCGTCATGGGGGCTGAGAAAGGTTCGTTGACAGTGATGGTCGGCGGCAGCCACGATGATTTCCAGGCGGCCAAGCCCGTGCTCGAAGCAGTTGGAGCGTCTATTACCTATGCCGGCGGGCCTGGCTGCGGCCAAGCTGTGAAGGTGTGCAACAACATGGCGGCGGGCATCATAAAAATTGCGGTCTGCGAGGCGTTTGCTTTGGCCGAGCGGCTGGGGGTCGACAAGAAGGTGCTGTTCGACGTTGCCTCCCATGGCAGCGCCAATTGTTTTGCGCTGACGACGACTTGCCCCGTACCGGGGCTTGTTCCGACTGCTCCGAGCAGCCATGGGTACAAAGGCGGATTCGCGACGCGATTGATGCTCAAAGACATGAAGCTCGCTCAAAGCGCCGCAGCGGCGTACGGCGTACCTGTTGCGTTGGGATCGGCGGCTACGAGCCTTTATGAACACTGCACGCAGGCAGGTCTGGGCGACCTGGACAACTCCATTATCTTCAAGGTTGTAAATGGGGATTTTTCGTATCAGTCAAATAAATAACCACCATAACGAGGATTCGAAGCAATGAAACTTCTGAAGACATTATCGCAAGCGATGCTTTCAATAGGCGTCCTTTCGGTTTTATCCTTGAGCGCTTCTCAGGCTCAAAATGTAGCGGCGAATTACCCGGGCGCTCAACCGGTGAACATCGTCGTAGGATTCAGCGCAGGCGGCTCGACAGACATGCTGGGCCGCCTATTGGCCAAAGCATTCGCGGAAGAATTGGGCGGCAACTTTATCGTGGAAAACCGGCCCGGCGCCAATAGCAATATCGCAAGCGGGTATGTCGCACGCGCCAAGCCGGATGGCCATACGCTATTGATGGTTCCGTTTGGCCTGCCGGTAAATCAATACTTGTACCAGCAAGTCCCTTACGATTTCAAAAAGGATTTCGCACCGATTGCGTTGGTGGCACAAGTACCCAATGCCATTGTGGTGAAGGCCGACTCTCCGGTGAAGACGGTCAAGCAGTATGTCGAGCAGTCCAAAGCATCTAAAGAGGGTAGAACCTACTCGACACCAGGAGTGGGGTCATCGCTGCACTTGGCAGGCGAGTTGTTCAAGTACGAAACTCAAGCGCCCTTGCTGCATGTGCCGTATAAAGGCAGCGCGCCATCCCTGACGGCCGTCATGGCCGGCGATACGGACTCGGCCTTCGATAATCTGTCGACGGTCGTTCCACATGTCGAAGCTGGCAAGCTGCGCATACTGGCGGTGACCAGCAAGGTCCGGTCGGCGTCGTTCCCGGATCTCCCGACCGTAGCCGAGTCGGGTTATCCGGGATACGAGATCAGTTCCTACTTCGGCCTCGCGGCTCCCGCGGGTACGCCTTCAGAAATCGTCGACCGCCTGAACAAGGCCACGCTGAAGGCTTTGCGTAGCCCGGAATTGAGCGAGTACCTGAAAAACCTGGGCGCCATCGTTGCCGACAACAAGCCTGAAGAATTCGCTGCCTTCCTGAATTCCGAGGGCGAGCGATGGGGACCAGTGATCAAGGCTGCGGGAATCCAGCCCAATTAGGACCCATTCCCGCAACGCCGGTCTGCGCTCCTACGCAGGCTGGCCGCGCAGCCGTTTCAGCAGGAAAGGCACGAACAGGAACAAGACGGTCAAGGTCAGGAAGGTGATCGAGATGGGGTCGTCGACCAGCACCGACCAATCTCCCTGGCCGGCCGCCAGTGCGGTGCGCAGCTGGTTCTCGGCCAAGGGAACCAGAATCAGGCCGATGAGCAATGGCGGAATGGGAAAGCCATACACGCGCATGGCGTAGCTGACAACGCCCAGGCCCGCCATGAGCCCCAGGTCGAAGACCGAACCCGAAACCCCCCAGATGCCCACCATGGCGAAGACCAGGATGCCCGCATACAGCTGCGGTTTCGGTATGTACAGCAACCGCACCCACAAGCCGACCAGCGGCAGGTTCAGCACCAGCAGCATGAGGTTGCCGATGTACAGGGAAGCGATCAGCCCCCATACCAGTTCCGGGTTGCTGGTGAACAGGAAGGGCCCGGGCTGCAGGCCGTAGTTCTGGAAGGCGGCCAGCAGTATCGCCGCCGTGGCGGAGGTGGGCAGGCCCAGGGTCAGCAGGGGCACCAGGATGCCGGCCGCGGCCGCATTGTTGGCGGCTTCCGGGCCGGCCACCCCTTCGATGGCCCCTTGGCCGAATTCGTCCCGGTACGGCGACAGCTTCTTTTCCAGGGAATAGGACAGCATGGTGGGAATTTCGGAGCCGCCGCCGGGAACGGCGCCCATGGGGAAGCCGATGATCGTGCCGCGCAGCCACGGCTTCCAGGACCGTGCCCATTCCTGGCGCGTCATGTAGATTTTGCCGCGGATGGGAATGATCTCGTCCTTGCTGTAGGTATACCGGCTGGCGACGAACAGGATCTCGCCCACGGCGAACACCGAAACCAGCACCACGGTCAGTTCCACGCCGTCCAGCAGGTCGGGCAGGCCGAAAGTCATGCGGGGCTGGCCGGTCATGCCGTCGATGCCGATCACGCCCAGCGCCAGGCCCAGGAACAGCGAAATGAAGCCGCGCACGCGCGACGCCCCCATGACCACCGCCACCGACGTGAAGGCGAGCACCGTCAGCGCGAAGTAGTCGGCGGGCTTCAGGATGAACGCCAGTTCGGCGACCACCGGCGCGGCGAAGGTCAATAGCAGCGTGGCGATGGTGCCGGCCACGAAGGAGCCGATGGCGGCCGTCGCCAGCGCGGCGGCGCCGCGGCCGGCGCGGGCCATTTTGTTGCCTTCCAGCGCCGTCATCATCGAGCCGGCCTCGCCGGGCGTGTTGATCAGGATGGACGTGGTGGAGCCGCCGTACATGGCGCCATAGAGCACGCCGGCAAACATGATGAAAGCCGATACCGGGCCGACGGTAACGGTGACCGGCAGCAGCAGCGCGATGGTCAGCGCGGGGCCGATGCCCGGCAGGATGCCGATGGCGGTGCCCAGCATGGAGCCGACGAAGGCCCACAGCAGGTTCATGGGCGACAGCGCCACGTCGAAGCCGTGCAACAGGAGCGCCAAGGTATCCATTACAGCCCCGCCAATGGGAGGAAGCCGCCCAGCTGCAGCCCGAGCCAGCTGAACAGCAGCCAGCTGACGGCGCCCAGGATCAGGCCGGTCAGCAGGTCGGGCAGCACCCGCCGCGACCCGAACGAGCGCGCCACCAGCATGAAGGACAGCATGGCGGTGATGGGCAGGCCGAGCGGTTCGATGGTCAGTGTGGGCAGGACGACCGCCAGCACGGCGGTAAAGAACGCGCGCCGGTCCATGGGCTGGTCGGCCGCCGCGTTCTCGGCGTCCAGCGGTTCGAAAGTTTCACCCCGTGCGATCTGCACGAGCAGCAGCACGCCCAGCACCATGAGCCCGACGCCGACCCCCGCGACGAACATGCCCGGGCCGATGGCGGCATACTGGGCGGTGGCGGCCAGCTGGGTCGAGGCGTGAAAACAGACCCCGCCCAGAAAGAGAACCGCCAGCCCCAGCCACCAGGGGCGCTTGCGCAAGGATGCCATGATCTAGGGCCTGTTAACGCTCGACCGGTGTTTACTTCGCCAGGCCGGCGTCTTTCAGGATCTGGTTGATGCGGCCGCTTTCGCTTTGAATGAACTGGCCGAAGGCGTCGCCGGGCAGGAAGTAGGGATCCCAGCCCTGCTTGGCCAGCACGGCTTTCCAGGCGTCGCTGTCGTTCAGGCGGGCGAAGCGGTCGACCCATTCCTTGTGGTTGGCTTCGGGCATGTCGATGGAGCCCAGGATGCCGCGCCAGTTGGCGATTTCGACGTCGTAGCCGGCTTCCTTGAAGGTCGGGACGTCGAGGTTCGGCATGCGGTCGGCCTTGGTGATGCCCAGGATCCGGATGCGCCCGCTTTCGGCGAATTGCTGGAATTCGGAAATGCCCGAAATGCCGGCCTTCAGCGTGCCGTTCACGATGCCGGTGACGGTGTCGGCGCCGCCGGCCTGCGGGATGTAGTTGAGCTTCGGGACCGGAACGCCGGCGCTTTGCGCCAGCAGGGCCAGGGCGATGTGGTCGACGCCGCCGGCCGAACCGCCGCCCACCGGCGTACCGCCCGGGTTGCCCTTGAGGGCTGCGACGAAATCGCCCAGCGTCTTGTAGGGGGCGTCGGCCTTGACGGCGAGCACCAGGTATTCCGCCGTGAGGCGGGCCACCGGCTTGAACTTGCTGAGGTCGATGGGTGATTTATTCAGGGTGATGGCGCCGACCGTGATGGCGCCGAATACGGCCAGGGCGTCCGGCTTGCCTTTCTGGGCGCGCTGGAATTCGGCGAGGCCGATGGTGCCGCCCGCGCCGCCCTTGTTGGTGAAGTTGACCGTGCCCGTATAGATGCCCGCCTGCTGCATGGCCTGGAAGGCCTGGCGACCCGTGGAGTCCCAGCCGCCGCCGGGATTTGCGGGCAGCATGACGCTGACCTGAGCTTGGGCGGCGCCGGCGCACAGCAAGGCCGTCGTGGCCAATGCGGCCAGGAATGAGGGGAAGCGCATGGGGGTCTCCTGAAGTCGTACCGTTCTTGTCATTTGCAAGATGCAAGCCGTAGGTTACGAGGGCGGCCAGCGGGTGTCAAGGCCGCCGCCGCGCCGCATGCGCCCGGCGCGCCCAGGAAATACGCGCTTCTCGGGGCCGATGCCGCCTGCCTCGGCGTTAACAGTCCTCAGGCCGGCCGGCGCGAACCGCTATACCTGAGCCAGACGTCGTGCGCGAGGCCCGCGAAGGCGACGAGCCAGGCCGCCATCGCCGCATAAAGAAAGACGGGCGGCACGAAATACAGGAAATCCAGTTCCAGCACATGGCTCAGGCTATAGGTGGCGGCTGCGTACATGCCGAAGGGAAAGACCACGCCCCAGTACAGCGGGTCGTACTGAATGGGAAAGCGCATATAGGCATGGCGCCACAAGCCGAGCACCAGCAGCAGCGGAATCCACCAGGTGCCCGCCGCCCAGAAGAACAGCGTCAGCCCTTTCAGGAAGGGAAGGATGGAGTGCAGGAAGGGCCGTGCCTGCGCATTGGCGATGAGTTGCGCGCCCGCCAGCGTGGAGATGGCCATGGCGCCCATATTGATCCAGTACGACGGCGAGAGATCGGCCGGCGAGAAGCGCAGGAACAGATAGCGGAAGAAAATCAGCGCCATGATCAAGACATACAGCATGCCGCCCCACAGCCACAGGAACAAGGCCAGGGAGTTCAGCGCCAGGGTGCCGATGGGGCCGCCATGCCCGGCCAGCATGCCGCCCAGCACCGACAGCGACTGGGTGGCCACGACCGCCAGCAGCCAGCTGCCGTTCAGGCCCCGGCCCAGGTCCGGCTTGTTCTGGCGGATGGTCAGCGCGGCGAAGATCGCGTAGGTCAGCCCCACCCAAAGCGCCGCGGCCCATAGCCACAAGAGCCAGCCGACGCGGTAGTTGCCGTAAAGCGCCACGAATTGGCTGCCCAGTATGCCGGCTCCCGCCACCGCCGTGAAGAACCCGGGCCCGCGCAGGTGGTCGGCCATGTCGCCGAAGAACCTTCTTGGATAGCGGGCGATGCGCAGTATGGTCAGGATCCACAGCCCAAGGAAGAAGACCAGGTTCAAGTCGAAAAGACCTTGCGCAATGCCGGGCAGCGCCAGCATGTGGGCGGCCAGCGACACGATGCCGGTCGCCATCACCAGGCCGAAGCAGGCGGGGGACATGGATTCCAGGTCCCAGCCTTTGGTGCCGCGGGCGGGCTTCATGGATTGGTCGATAGAGCTGATGATCATGGTGTTCTTGTTCTACAAAGCATACCGCGCGGCACGGTCAGGCCGCCATGAGCCATCCGGCCATGCCGGCCAGCGCCACGACGGCGACCGGGGAGACCCGGCCGAAAACCAGCAGCCCGAACGCCGCGAGCGCCAGAGCGAAATCCGCCTTGCCGTGAATGGCTCCGGTCCATAATGGATCATACAGCGCCGAAAGCAGAATGCCGACCACGCCGGCGTTGATGCCGGCCATGGCGGCCTGGACGCCGGGGCGCAGGCGCAAGCGGTTCCAGAACGGCAGGGCGGCGGCAAGCACCAGGAAGGCGGGCAGGAAGATGAGCGCCAGCCACGCCAGGCCGCCGCGCCATCCGTTCAGCGTGCCCTCGGCGATGGCGCCCAGGTAGGCCGCGAAGGTGAACAAAGGCCCGGGCACCGCCTGCGCCGCGCCATAACCAGCCAGGAAGTCGGCGCTGCTTACCGCGCCGCCGGGAACGACCGTGGCCTGCAGCAGGGGCAGCACCACATGGCCGCCGCCAAAGACGAGGGCGCCCGCACGGTAGACGCCGTCCAGCAGCGTCGCCGTCGGCGAACCGCTGACGGCGGCCCACAGCGGCAGCCCGGCCAGCGGCAGGGCAAAGAGAAGCAGCGCCACGATGCCGGCCCTGCGCGAGACGGGATAGGTTTGGTGGACCTGGGCGCCCGCCGGCTGCGGCGGCTTGAGCACCCAGCGCCCCGCCAGGCCGGCGCCGACGATGGCGGCGACCTGGCCGGCGGCTGTGGGCGCGGCCAATGTCAGCAGCGCCGCCAGGATGGCCATGGCGGCGCGCGGGCGATCGGGGCAGAGCGACCTGGCCATGCCCCATACCGCTTGGGCCACGACCGCAACGGCCACTATCTTCAACCCATGCACCCAGCCGGATCGGGCCAGGTCCTGATACTGCCCGATGCCATAGGCGAACAGGATGAGCGCCAGCGCCGAAGGCAGGGTGAAGCCCGCCCAGGCGGCGAGCAATCCCGGCCACCCCGCGCGCCCCAACCCCAGGGCCATGCCGACCTGGCTGCTGGACGGCCCGGGCAGGAACTGGCAAAGCGCCACCAGGTCGGAATAATCGCGGTCATTCAGCCAGCGCCGGCGCTCCACGAACTCGGCGCGGAAATAGCCCAGGTGCGCGATGGGGCCGCCGAACGAGGTCGTGCCCAGGCGCAAAAAGATCAGGAAAACGCCCCAGGGGCCGTCACGGCGGTCGTCGGTCATGGATGGCTGCGGGTCGGAAGATGATGTCGACGAAAGAATACCGGATTTGCTTGACTTTCCAATGATGGTAAGGATTAATTTTCTTCCATCGACGATGAATTTTTCAAGGACCATCATGACTCAGCCCGCCAAAGCCGGCTCCAGCGCGGCAGCCGTCATCAGCCTGCCCATCGAAGGCATGACCTGCGCCTCCTGCGTCGGGCGGGTCGAGGCCGCGCTTTCCAAAGTGCCCGGGGTCGGCAGCGTATCGGTCAACCTCGCCACAGAACGCGCCGACATCCGGCCGGCCGGGCCGATCGACCGCATGGCGCTGGTGCGGGCGATCGAAAAGGCGGGCTACGACGTGCCCGCCGGCGCCGTCGAACTGAAGGTGGAAGGCATGACCTGCGCTTCCTGCGTGGGGCGTGTCGAACGCGCGCTCAAGGCGGTGCCCGGCGTCTCGGATGCGGTGGTCAACCTGGCGACGGAGCGCGCGACCGTGCGCGGGCGGGCATCGGCCGACCAGCTCATCGCCGCGGTCCGGAATGCCGGCTACGAGGCGCGGGCGCACGAGGCCGTTGCGCCGGGCGGCGAAGACGACGCCCTGGCGAAGAAAGAGGCGGAGCGCGTGGAGCTGAAGCGCGACCTGCTCATCGCCGCCGTGCTGACGCTGCCGGTGTTCATCCTGGAAATGGGGTCGCACCTGGTGCCTGGCATGCACGCGCTGGTGGAGCGCACGATAGGCATGCAATGGAGCTGGATGCTGCAGTTCGCCTTGACGACGCTGGTGCTGGCCTTGCCCGGCCGGCGCTTCTATGCCAAGGGCTTTCCCGCCCTGCTGCGCCTGGCGCCCGACATGAACTCGCTGGTGGCGGTCGGCACCTCGGCCGCTTACGCCTATTCGGTGGTCGCCACCTTCGCGCCCGGCCTGCTGCCCGCCGGCACGGTCAACGTCTATTATGAAGCCGCCGCGGTGATCGTGGCGCTGATCCTGCTGGGCCGCTACCTGGAAGCGCGCGCCAAGGGCCGGACGTCCGAGGCCATCAAGCGGCTGGTCGGCCTGCAGGCCAGGGTCGCCCGGGTGTCGCGCGGCGGCCGGGTCGTCGAGATCCCCATCGGCGACGTCGTCGCGGGGGACATCGTGGACGTGCGCCCGGGCGAGCGGGTGCCGGTCGACGGCCAGGTCATCGACGGCCAAAGCTATGTCGATGAATCCATGATCACGGGCGAGCCCATACCGGTCCAGAAGGTCGCCGGCAGCGAGGTGGTGGGCGGCACCGTCAACCAGACGGGCGCCTTCACCCTGCGCGCCACCGCCGTGGGCGGGCAGACCGTGCTGGCGCAGATCATCCGCCTGGTCGAGCAGGCGCAAAGCTCCAAATTGCCCATCCAGGCGGTGGTGGACAAGGTGACGATGTGGTTCGTGCCCGCGGTGATGGCGGCGGCCACGCTGACTTTCCTCATCTGGCTGGCCTTCGGCCCCGCCCCCGCGCTGACCTTCGCCTTGGTGAACGCGGTCGCCGTGCTCATCATCGCCTGCCCCTGCGCCATGGGCCTGGCGACGCCGACCTCCATCATGGTCGGCACCGGGCGCGGCGCGGAATTGGGCGTGCTGTTCCGCAAGGGCGAAGCCTTGCAGATGCTGAAAGACGCCCGGGTGGTGGCGGTGGACAAGACCGGGACGCTGACCGAAGGGCGGCCGGTGCTCACCGACCTGGAAGTGGCGGACGGCTTCGACCGCGCGCGGGTGCTGGCACTCATCGCGGCGGTGGAATCCCGTTCCGAACATCCCATTGCGCGCGCCATCGTCCAGGCCGCCGAACAGGAAGGGCTCGCCGTGCCCGCGCTCGATGATTTCGAGTCGGTGACCGGCATGGGCGTGCGCGCCGGCGTGGACGGCGTGCGTGTGCAAGTGGGCGCGGACCGCTACATGCACCAACTCGGGCTCGACACCGGCATCTTCGCGGCGACCGCCCAGCGGCTGGGCGGCGAAGGCAAATCCCCCTTGTATGCGGCCATCGACGGGCGCCTGGCCGCCGTCGTGGCGGTGGCCGACCCCATCAAGGCAAGCACGCCCGACGCCATCGCGGCGCTGCACCGGCTGGGCTTGAAAGTCGCGATGATCACCGGCGACAACAAAGTGACCGCCAAGGCGATCGCGAACCGGCTGGGCATCGATGAAGTGGTGGCCGAAGTCCTGCCCGCGGGCAAGGTCGACGCGCTGCGCCGCCTGAAGGCCGAGCACGGCCGCGTCGCCTTCGTCGGCGACGGCATCAACGACGCGCCCGCGCTGGCCGAAGCCGACGTGGGGCTGGCCATCGGCACCGGCACCGACGTCGCCATGGAAGCGGCCGACGTGGTGCTGATGTCCGGCAATCTTCAGGGCGTGCCCAACGCCATTGCCCTGTCGCAGGCGACCATCGGCAACATCCGGCAGAATCTGTTCTGGGCCTTCGCCTACAACACGGCCCTGATCCCGCTGGCGGCGGGGGCGCTGTACCCCGCCTACGGCGTGCTGCTCTCGCCCATTTTCGCGGCCGGCGCCATGGCGCTGTCCAGCGTGTTCGTGCTGGCCAACGCGCTGCGACTGCGCCGCTTCCAGCCGCCCATGGCCGGCACGCCGGGCGCCGCCGCATGAAGGAAATACAGTAGTCTTTTACTTGGCCCCATCCGGGGCTGCCGCCCATCGAAGTGATCTTACTGGAGGCTTGCAATGACTCAATCCAAAAACCACCCTGCTCAGGGCTCGACCACCGGCGCCGGCGCGCCCGCGCCCAGCGACCGCAATTCCCTGACGCTGGGCTCCAACGGCCCGATACTGCTGCATGACGTGCACTTTCTGGAGCAGATGGCGCACTTCAACCGCGAAAAAGTCCCGGAGCGCCAGCCCCACGCCAAGGGCGCGGGGGCGTTCGGCACTTTCGAAACCACCGCCGACGTCTCCGCCTACACCAAGGCCGCCTTGTTCCGGAAGGGCTGTAAAACCGAAGTGCTCGCGCGTTTTTCCACCGTGGCGGGCGAGGCGGGCAGCCCCGACACCTGGCGCGACGTGCGCGGCTTCTCGCTCAAGTTCTACACCGAAGAAGGCAATTACGATCTGGTCGGCAACAACACGCCCATATTCTTCCTGCGCGACCCGATGAAGTTTCCGCACTTCATCCGCAGCCAGAAGCGCCTGCCCGATTCGGGCCTGCGCGACAACCACATGCAGTGGGACTTCTGGACCAGCAATCCGGAGTCCGCCCACCAGGTCGCCTACCTGATGGGCGACCGCGGCCTGCCGCGCACCTGGCGCCACATGAACGGCTACGGCTCGCACACCTACATGTGGGTCAACGCCGCCGGCGAACGCTACTGGGTCAAGTACCATTTCCATACCAGGCAGGGCATGCAGCATTTCACCAATGCGCAAGCCAAGGAAATGGCCGGCCTGGACGCCGACTACCACCGGCGCGATCTCTTCGAGGCCATCGCAGCAGGCGACCACCCCAGCTGGACGTTGTCCGTGCAGGTGATGCCCTACGAAGACGCCAAGTCGTATCGCTTCAACCCCTTCGACCTCACCAAGACCTGGTCGCACAAGGACTACCCGCTGATCGAAGTCGGCACCATGACGCTCGACCGCAATCCGGAAAACTTCTTCGCGCAGATCGAGCAGGCGGCGTTCTCGCCCGGCAATACCGTGCCCGGCATCGGGCTCTCGCCCGACAAGATGCTGCTGGGCCGCGCCTTTGCCTACAACGATGCGCAACGCAACCGCATCGGCACCAACTTCCATCAGCTGCCGGTCAATAAGCCCAAGGTGCCCGTCAACACCTATATGTTCGATGGGCAGATGGCCTACGAGCACAGCGGCAGCCAGCCGGTCTATGCGCCCAACTCCGGCGGCCGCGGCTGGGCCGACAGCACCGGCAAGGTGGAGGACGGCTGGGAAACGGACGGCGACATGGTGCGCAGCGCCTATGCGCTGCATGCCGAAGACGATGACTTCGGCCAGGCCGGCACTCTGGTGCGCGAGGTATTCAACGACGCGCAGCGCGACCGGCTGGTGGAAACCGTCGCCGGCAGCCTGCTGGGCGGGGTGCGCAGCCCGGTGCTCGAACGCGCGTTCGAATACTGGAAAAGCATCGACGCGGACGTGGGCCGGCGCATCGAGGAAAAAGTCCGCAGCGGCCAGGCGGCGGAACCGGCGGCGGGAATGAGCGAAGCCTAGCGTAGATGACAGGCGAACCTGGCAGGCGTGTCGGCGCGCCTGCCGGTTCTTGTATGCTGTGCGCGCATTATGCTGGCGCGTCGAGTGCCGCCTTTCGCCCGCCTCAGGCGACCACCTCGACCAGTTCCATCATGCCCATGTCCTCGTGATCCAGCGCATGGCAATGCCAGACGAACTTGCCGGTAAAGTCGGTAAAGCGGCTGCGGAATGTAATGGAGGTTGGCCGGTCCTGGGTGCCGTTGGGCGCCAACGGAATGGTGTCGGCCCAGTAGGGTTCGATGTCCTCGCCATTGACCTTGACGACATAGCAGTCATTGACATGAATGTGGAACGGATGCGGGTAGCCATTCATGTTGTACAAAGTCCATTCTTCGACGGCATTCAGGGCCACGATCTGCGTCGTCGACAGCGCGGATTGGAACGTGGCCAGCTTGCCTCCGGCGTTGCCGGTGGAAAACACGAAATTGGCCAGCGACGAATTGTCCGTTGCCGGGATGAACCATTCTTCACCCTCGGGGATGGGCTGCGCGAGCAAGGGGCTGTCCTTGCTCAGCACCGACAGGATGACCGCCCGGGTCTTGCCGCCGTGCTGGGCGAGCTCGGCATCGGTGATGGGCTGGTAGTTGTTATACAAAGGCAAGCGGTGCGGGCTGGGCAGATCCATGTCGACCGGCGTGCCTTCGACGACGACGCGTGCGACGATTTCCGGGTCCATGCCCGACGGAGCCTTGGCGCAGCGCAGATAATAAGTGCCGGGAGTTTTGCTGGCCTGCACCAGCATCGAGTTGCGATTGCCGGGATACATGGCGCTGCCTGGCCAAAGGACGCCGTCCATCCGAGTCACGGAGTCGGCATTGACGGGCCGGTACTGGCGCGGGAAGGCGTTTCCATCGCGGGCGTAATGCCACAGGGTGTGCTCGTCCAGCACCGGGTTGAAGGGGTAGAAGACGTCTGCATTGAGAAAATGCCAGTTCTGGATTTCCCCCGGGCGCATGACGATGGTGGGCTGATAAGCCCCATTGAGCACGAAGCCGCTGTTATTGTTGCCTGTGTAGTCGTACAGGGTGTCGCTGCGACCTTTATCGCTAAGATTCAGGCGATGCACGAAGATGATTCTTTCGCGGATTTCATCGGGCAGATCGAAATCATTGCGCGGGGTGGAGATCAAGATGGCCCCGAACATGCCGCCGAGCACCTGCGTGGTGGTGGATCCATGCAGGTGCGGGTGATACCAGTAGATTCCATTGGCATGGTTGGCGGGCAAGGCGATTTCATGCTGCCGGTCGGCGCCGGGCGGTACCCCCGCGTCGGGGGTGTCCACCATATAGTCGCCATAGACCCCGGGACGGATTTCCTTGGGATCCACATGCAGACCGTGAAAATGCAGGTTGGTGCTGTTCTGGTAATTGAGAAAGCTCAATGACGAGTACTTGGCATCATTTGCGGGCAGCCTGTTCTGCAGCCGGATACGCAAGGTGTCGCCCGCATTCAGGCACAGGGTAGGGGCCGGGAGACCATTGTCATAGCTGCGCAAGTAGGCGTTCACGGAACGGGATGCGCCCGGATAGACATTCTGCGAGGGGGCGGCGAACTGGACGCTTCTGTTGCCATAAGCGGCCACCAGGTCGATATCGATGAGGCCGTTGCGGGCATGGATGCGGGGGGCTTCGGGCAGGGTGTCCGCCGTCACCTCCGAAACGTCGCCACCGCCGCCGCAACCCGCCAGGGGCGGCAGCATCAGGCCGGCGGACAAGCCCAGCGACCAGCGCAGGACGTCGCGGCGCTTGGGGTCCGCGGGGCCGATGGCGGTCGCCGATGGTTGACGGGCGCCGTGGTGATTGCTTGTACTCATGCTTGTGCCCTCGTCAGGCCAGATGGATGGGATTCGGGATCAGGACCACCGGGTCTTGGGCGGGCCGCCCGCAGGCGGCGCTGCGGTTGTCGCCCCAGGCAAAGACGGTCAGGCCGTCGCTGGCCAGCACATGGCCCGTTCCCGTGGCCAGATGCGTGATCGGCGGCATGCCGGTAATTCGCATGGCCCGCGGAGAGGAGTGCCGTTGCGGCAAGCCGATCTGCCCCAACCCGTTCCAGCCCCAGGCAAAGACTTCGCCCTGCTCGGACAAGGCCGCCGTGTAAAACAGCCCGCCGCCGACCTGGCGCACGGGAAAGTCAGTCTGGATCTTGACTGGACGAGTGAAGTAGGCGCCCTCGGCGCTGCCTGTTTGGCCATGATTGTTGGCGCCCCACGCCCATAACTGGCCGGCTGCATCCAGGGCCATGCTGTGCGTGTCGCCCGCGGCGATGCCGATGATGGGCTCGGGCAAGGCCACTTGGACCGGCAGGCCCGAGGATTTGAGCGTCCCGTGCCCCAGCTGGCCGGCCTGGTTGGCGCCCCAGCTCCAGACGCGGCCGGAGCGATCCAGGGCCAGGGCGTGCGCCGAGCCGCATGCCAGGCTGGCGATGGCGGGCAGGCCATCGAGCGCAGCCGCGGTATTCTGTGCCGGCTGTGCCGGCCGGCCAAGCTGCCCCTGGTGATTGAAACCCCAGGACCACACACTGCCGTTCTCCAGCACGGCCAGGCTGACGGTCTGCATGGTGGCCAGCTGGCGTATTCCTCCGGGTATGGCTCGGACCGTCTGGTGGGCCGCTCCATGGTCCGGTGCAATCACGGGCCGGCAGGCCAGCAGGGCTCCGGTGTCGCAAGCCCCCAGTATGTGAGTGTTGCCATCGGCGACAAAGCGAAAAGGCGCGCCCGGGTTGAGCAGTTGCGCATAGGGCTGGGCATAGCGCCGGTGGCCGACTTCGGTTTTATCCGTGAAGCAGATTTCCCCTGGAAGCGCATCTTGCAGGCCGGGGTAGGCGGTTTTGAAGGCCCCCCACCCCCAGGCCGCGCCTTTGCCGTCGAGCGCGACGGAGCGTTGAGGGCCGGCGCTGAGCTGAACGATAGCCATGATGTATCTCGTTTTATTATTTGTTGCTAAATATATTAGCTCAGAACGTCGCGGCGCATTGAAGTTCGAGGTCGCCAGGCCGGTCGATGGCTCACTGCCGGCCCGCATCATCCCCGCCGTTGAATGCGCACACGGGGGCGGCGTGCGCCGCCCTGTGCGAAAACGCGCTGGACGTGGTTATATGTATAATAATGTAATTAATTTGCCATATGTTACAGCATCTGGCGGGCAGGCTGCGGAACTGTTCCGTACGCATCGGAAAATAATGTGCCGCATATTATTTTTACACTTCTGGCATTGGCCGTACCGCTGAGTGGATGCGCACAGGCTCGAGCCCCGTCGTTTTACATGGCCGGCTCATACTTTCCGGCATGGCTTTTGTGCGCCGTAATCGGCATCGCGGGCGCGGCGTTCACACGCGTCCTGTTCATCAGAATTGGACTCGACGACATTTTGCCATTGCGGCTGCTGGTTTATTCATGTATCGCCTTCATCATCGCGATGGTTGTCGGGCTGTGTTTTTTCATTGAATAGCCATGCAGACAGCCAATCCTCACGACAATAAAAAGAAATGGGCCTGGGCCGCGGCGTTTGCCATCTTCATCGCCACCGCGGCGCTCGGCTGGTCCACTTTCAAGCGAGTGCTGTCCCATCCCTTGTCCGAAGACGCGGTGATACAGGCGGACGTGGTACACATCAGCACGCCCGTACCGGGCAGAGTCATGCAGTTCAATGTCAAGGAAGGCAGCCGCGTGAAGCGGGGCGATCTTCTGTTCAGCCTGGATCCGGCCGTCTATCAGCTTCGGGTCGAACAGGCCGAGGCGGAATTGCAGGTGGCCGAAGCGGCGCTGGAGGCCAAGCGCCGGGGTATCAACGCGGAAACGGCGAACGCCGCCATCGCGGATGAGCAGATCGCCCGCGCCCGGCACAATTTGACCCTCGCCGAGCGCACTCACCAAAGGCTGCTGCCGCTCGCCGGCAAAGGGTATGTCACCAAACAGCAGCTCGACGACGCGGCCACCCTGAAGCGCGATGCCCAGGTCAGCTTGAATCAGGCGGTGTCGCAGGCAGAGGCTGCGCGCCAACTGATCGGCAACCTGGACGCGGAGAGCGCCATGGTGCAAGTGAGCCGCAGCGCCCTGGCAATCGCCAGGAAATCTCTGGCTGATACCAGGGTCTATGCGCCGCATGACGGATTGGTGGTGGGGCTCTCCGTTTCAACGGGCGAGTATGCGGCTCCGGATCAATCCCTCTTCACCCTGATCAACACCGAGAGCTGGCATGCCACGGCCTACTTCCGTGAAACCGAACTGGCCGACATCGAGCTGGGGGCATGTGCGTCCGTGTATGTCCTGGGACAGCGGGGACCATCCCTCAAGGGGCGGGTTGAGAACATCGGCTGGGGAATCAGCTCCGCCGACGTGATCAACCTGCCGCGCAGCCTTCCATATGTCCAGAAATCGCTCAATTGGGTACGCGTGGCACAGCGCTTCCCCGTCCGCATCGGGCTGAATGAGCCGGATTCGGGCTTTCTGCGCATGGGCGCATCGGCGGATGTGGTGATCAGGCATGGCGGCGACTGCTAGCGGCGTTCTTCCGGCGCTGCTCAGCGTTGCGCGGACGGAGCTGCTGCCGTTCGACGGCCGCCTCGGCATGGCGTGGCGCGTTGCGGCGCAATGCATGATCGCCGCCGCTGTATTCATGACCTATGGCATTCCCATGGCGGCGATCGGCTGTTATCTGATCCTGTTCATCATGAAGCCGGCCAGCACAGAAAGTTCGCTTATGGCGGTCGCCATCTCGATACTGGTAAGCCTGGTGGTCATGATCATGTTCGCGGTGCTGCATTGGACCATCGATTCTCCACTGCTGCGGATGGCGGTGCTGGTCGGCGGCTCGATCCTGTTCTTGTATATCGGTGCGGCCAGCCAGTTGGGGCCGGTGGGCAATATTCTTGCGATGGTCGTTGCATTCATCATGACCTTGCTCAGCGACGTGCCGTTCGGGGAAGTCGCCACGCGCGGGCTGCTCTACGCCTGGCTCATGGCCGCGGCTCCCATGGGGCTGGTCGTGCTTTTCAATCTGTTTTTCGGCAGGTCATCGCTGGCATGGCTGCGCGCAAGGCTTTCGGCAAGGCTGCAGGCGGCCGCCGACGTGATCGAGGGGCGGTCGCCATCCGCCGCGCTTGAAGAGTTCCTGCTGGAAGGAAATGAAGAACTTGACAAGCAGGCGGGCTTGGCCAGGCTGCTGCATTTGGCGCCCACGGTGCAAACCCGTTTTCTGACGAATGCGATAAGCACGAGCTACCGTCTTATGCTCGCGGCATCGAGGCTGGAGCCCTCCGATACGAGCCCATGCCGCACGCGGCTCGCCGCCCGGTGCAGGGAGGCGGCGTTGGCCATGCGGCAAGGCGTTCCGGCACCGGCGGACATTGGCGGCACTGAAGAGGACACCGGACTGGACGATGTGCGAAAAGCCTTGGCATCCCTATCGAGCGGGACGGCGCCGGCGCGAGGCCATGCGCCGGCATCCCGGAAAGGCTTTTTCTTTGCGGACGCCTTGAGCAACCCTGCCTATCAGCATTTCGCGCTGCGGACGACGGCCGCGGCGGTGATTTGTTATTTGATCTACACCGCGCTCGATTGGCAAGGCATCCACACCGCGATGATCACTTGTTATGTCGCCGCGCTGGGATCGACCGCCGAAACGCTGCACAAGCTGTTTCTGCGTATTATCGGCTGCCTGGCCGGTGCGGCCATGGGCATGGCTTCCATCATCTTTGTGATTCCGCACATCACATCGATCGGCGCGCTCATGATCCTGGTGTTTGCGGGCGTTCTGGCCGCAGGCTGGGTGGCGGCCGGCAGCGAGCGGATTTCTTATGCCGGCATACAGATCGGTCTGGCATTCCTGCTCACGGTCCTGCAAGGGTTCGGGCCGGACGTGCAAATGGACGTGGCCTGGGATCGCATCATCGGCATCATGCTCGGCAATTTCGTCATGTTCGTCATGTTTACGAAATTGTGGCCGGTCGGCATGATCTCTTCCGTGGTGCCGGCGCTCACCAGAGCGCTGAACAGCCTGGCCGCCATTGCCACCGCCGATCGCAACGACGATCCCGGAACAGAGGAGATATCGGGCGTCATGTCCGAGTTGAGCCAGGCGCGGCAAGGGCTGCAATTCCTTTTGTTCGAACCGCGCAAACTGCGCCCGGCCGACGGCAACGTCGCCCTTTTGCATGACGTCATCAGCAAGGCAAATCATCTCTGCCGGCTGGTTGCCTTTCGGGAAGGACGGCAAACATCCGAGTATGGCCGGGCGATCCGCGAGCTTCCCGACCTGATGCGGACAGTAAGGCGTGCCAGCACATGATTACTCTCGATATTTCCAAGCGGAGCTGGAGCGATGCCGCTCGCGGGTTGGCTCGCATGCTAAGCATCATCACGGCTTGCGCCGTGTCGGCGGGCTGCGCCGGCGATGCGCTGAGCCGCGCCCCGGCCTCCCCCAGCCAGCCCTGGAGGCCTTCTCCGTCCGCCGCAAGCCCGAATGAGGGGGGTGATGCATCGCAGGCCGCGCCGCTTGACGGCTTCTCGGTGCCGGCCGATCCCCGTATCGCTGAATTGCCGCGGGGGCCGGTCGTCGATGCGAACGCCACTTATTCGCTGCCGGAGCTGATCGATCTCGCCCAACGCGAGCACCCCTCGACCCGCCTCGCCTGGAACCGGGCGCGGCAGGCGGCGCTGGCCGTCGGAGTGTCGGAGGCGACTTTCCTCCCGATGCTTTCGGCCAACGTCATCGGAGGCTGGCAGCGGACCAGCACTCCTTCGCCCCTGACCCTCGACGGCCGCCGCTCCGATATCGACGCCGATCTGCATGGGGTGGCTCCCTTCCTGGCTATCGAGTGGCTGCTTTTCGATTTCGGGCAAAGGCGTGCCTTGGCCAAAGGCGCCGAACACGCGTCCTATGCCGCGAACGTGCTGTTCAACGGCGCTCACCAGAAAATCATCCACGACGTCACCCATGCCTATTACACCCATGCGGCCGCCAGCGCGCGGTTGCGCATCGCCAAAGAAGCGCTTGCCAATAGTCGTCAGGTGCGCGAGGCCGTCGAGCAGCGCCTGAAGGGCGGGCTGGCCACGACCGTGGAGCTGGCGCTGGCGCGCCAGCAGGTGGCGCAAACGGTGTTGCGTGTCGCCAATGCGGAAGGACTGGAACGCAATGCCTACCAGAGCCTGCTGGCGGCCGCGGGCTTGCCGCCGACCAGCAAAATCCATGTCGGCGGCCTGGAGCAGCGCACGCTGCCTCGCGCGGCTCCCGCGCTGACCGACGAGGCCATCCGGACGGCCCTTTCCAGGCGGCCGGACCTGCAGGCGAGCTACGCTGCGCTCGGCATGGCCGAGACCGGCGTAGCGGCGGCGGAGGCGGACTTCATGCCCAAGGTGTATCTCGCGGCGGTCGCGGGCGGCAACAGAACGAGCTTCGAGGCGGCGCATTTGCCTGCGTTGCGCCACCGTTCGTCCAATTCGGCGGTGCTGCTGGGCGTTACCCTGCCGCTGTATGACGCGGGCCTGCGCGCGGCCCGGTTGAAAGATGCGGAAATACACGTCGACAATGCGAAGCGGATTTTCCAGAAGGCTCAACAGGACGCCGTGCGGGAAATCGTCATGGCGCAAGATGTGCTGCATTCGGCCTTGGCGAGCTATTACGCGGCCGACGAGCTGACACGGACCGCATCGATCGCCTATGACGCGGCGCTGGAGGCCTATCGCCATGGCGTGGGTACCGCCACCGTCGCCATTGAAGCGGCAACGGGCCTGCTCGACGCCCGAAGCGCCCATTCCGATGCGCATGCCGCGTCATTGTCGGCGGCCGCCAATCTGGCGTTCGTCATGGGGGCCATGACCGCGCATCGGGATTCCTGGCTCGAGCAGCCCGGTCCCGAGACACACCTAGAACGATAAGGCAGGGACCATGTGGCCGGCGGCCTGGCCGGCCGGTGAATCCAGCTTCAATCGGCGGCCAGCAAGACCTTGGCGCCATCGGTCGCGCCTGCGGGAATCTTGCTCAACGCGATGGTCTTCCGGCTCTTTTCCTTCAGCAGCGCGGCGAGATCGAAGTCAATGTAGTTCAGGCTTTCGTAGCTTCGAACGCTGAATCGAAGGCGACGCAGATCCGAGAGCGCCGTCCAGGATGTGTACTCGGTGGTATACATGGAATGGCCCGCCACGCCGGGAGCGACGGCATCCTGGACGGCGCCCTCGAAACGCTCGTCCATGGTGATGCCGCGCGGCCTGTCGAAGTTGTTCATCACGTGCGACAGGGTGGAGACGGCCTGGTCGGGCGTCTTGGCTTTTTCAGCGAATTGGGAATAATAGACGGCCCTGACGAATCGGCCTACCGACGTATTCGAAGCCGGCAGCGCCGCCGTGGCGATACCTGAATCCGGCTGCGCGAATTGCAGCCCATTGAGCTCCAGCTTGGATTGATCCTTGTTGCTCAGGAAGGTGTAGTTATTCAGGTTGGTCATGTGCCAGGAAAATTCCGGTCCATTGGTCATGACGCCAAGAGGGTTGTCGATCACCTGTTGCTTGCCGTTGGCAAACTCGATGACGATGGAAGCGCCGCCGGCGTCGTGCAGCGTGTAGTGAAACGGCGTCTTCAGCACGCCGAGCGGCAGCAAGGCGGTCACCAGCACGGTCTGGTCGCGCAGCGCGGCCTTGACCTCTTCCACATTCTTGAACTGCGACAGGGTCCAGGCCCCCAGGTCGACGGCGGCAAGCACCGCATGGGTTTTTTCCGTCATGTCTTTGGGGCCTTCGGTACTGGCGAAAGCCAGCAGGCTGAAGCTCAGGCCGTGTTCGTTCAGCCCTTCCAGAACCTTCAGATCCTTGGTCAAGGGATCTGGGGTGGTCACGGACACAAAGCCGTATTTCGCTTGAAACGACAGTACAGGGTGATGGTCGGCTTTGGAGCCGAAGCCCGTGCCCGCGGGAAAGTAGGTGGCCTGGTAGGGCAGCTCCATGGGCAGCTCCATGGTCCTGCCGGAATACGGCGCGCCTTGCGCATCCGTGTACAACAACGACGTGCATGTGTAGGCGATGCCGGGGAGTGTCAGGGCGGTGGCCAGCACACTGGCGATCAGCGTGCGCTGCAGTCCTGTCCTTTTGATCATTACGCTTATCCTTGTAAACCATCGATTGAACGCGCATCGCTTTTTTTGGCGATAAGGCGATGTTTTTCGGCATTTCCGTATCCGAACGTTACTGATTATAGGGTGGCCGCAACATGTTGCGCAGAAGCCGCGGCAGATAGGCCTGCACAGGCAGGCTCACCTCCGCGCCGGCTGGCATATCGCCAATTTCCGGGCTACCCGCGGCCCCGGAACATTCCCTGATGGCACCGTGTCAATGGGCGTTCGGCGGCCGCCTGCTGTTCGGCGCCGACCGCTGTGCCCATCCCTTGCGCCCGCGCCGGCCATGCCGACGCGGGGCGGCTTCATCCCGAGGTATATGTTTTTTTATATAAATTAGATGAAATCATCATTATTAAAGGAATAGGTTTCGAATGATACTTTGCGCTGATTTTTTATTGACCGCTGCGGGAAGGCGGCGCCGGAAGGCTTATCCAGGCCGGGAAACTGAACACGCCCCGACGGTCGCTCCGTCCGGGATCTAGAACGAGGAGACAAACATGTTGGGTATCAACTTATTCAACGGCTTGGTCTATGGCGCATTGCTGATCATCATGTGCTCCGGACTGGCCCTGATCTACGGGCTCAGGCGAGTCGTCAATTTTGCGCATGGCGCGCTCTACATGCTTGGGGCCTACCTGGGCTACAGCATCGCCCTGCACACGAATTTCTGGGTCGCCCTGGTGGCGGCGCCCGCCGTCATGGCTCTGTTCGGCGTGCTGCTCGACCGCTACGGGTTCCGGCTGCTGCAGGATCGTGAGCCCTTGTCCGTGGTGCTGGTGACGTTCGGCCTGCTGCTGGTGATCGAAGACTTCGTGCAAACCGTCTGGGGCAAGAGCAATCTTTCCTTGCCGGCCCCCGAGCTGCTCGCTTTTTCCATCGACTTGTTCGGCACCCAGGTGCCGGCCTACCGCGTGGGGGTGATCGTGGTCGGGGCCGCCGTCGCCCTGGGCCTGAGCCTCTGGCTGCGTTTTTCCCGCATCGGCCTGTTCGTGCGCGCGGCCAGCACCGACCCCGCCACCACCGCCATGCAAGGCGTCAATACCGACAATCTGAGCGCGGTGGTCGTCGGGCTGGGCACGGCATTGGCGGGCCTGGCCGGCGTGGTCGCCGCGCCGTTTCTCTCGCTGTCGCCCGCAATGAGCGCCGACGTCCTGATCGACTCCTTCGTCGTGGTCGTCGTGGGCGGGCTGGGCTCTTTGGCGGGCGCGTTCGTGGCCGCCTTGCTGCTTGGCATGGTGCAGTCCATCGGCGCCGTCTACCTGCCCAACGTGGCCGTGCTTCTGCCGTTTTTGCTGATGGTGGCGATTCTCATCTGGAAGCCGGCAGGGTTCGCCGGCAGCCGTACTTGATTCAGGAGCGTTTGAACATGACTTTTCAACGTATGGGTATGTACACCCTGGTTGCGTTGGCGGTGGGTGTGCTGGCCAGTGCGCTGATCACTTCGGGCACCGTCCTCAGCCTTTTGACTCAAGCCGTCATTTACGCCATTTTCGCTCTGGGGATCGGGGTGCTGCTGCGCCAGAACGGCTTGGTCAGCTTCGGCCACGCCCTGTATTTCGGGGCGGCCGGCTACATCGTCGGCCTGCTGCTCAATATGCGGCTCATGCCGGCTGAACTGGCCATCCTCGTGGCGCTGTTGTGCCTGACGGCATTCGCCTTCCTCATCGGCCTGGTCATCGTGCGGGTGCCGGGAATTGCTTTCGGCATGCTCACTTTGGCGATCGGACAGATGTTTTTCCTCAGCGCCTCGCGCTCGCGCGGCGTCACGGGCGGCGCGGACGGCATGTCCATAGACTGGCCGTCGACCTTGTTCGGCTTCACTCAATCTCAGATCCTGCATCCGGCGAATCTGTTCCTCGTGTGCTGGGTGACCCTGATCGTGCTGATGATCCTGCTCACTCTGCTGCTGCGCGGCCGGTTCGGGGTCATCACGGAGGCCGTGCGCGACAACGAAGAAAGGGCGCGTTTCATCGGCATCTCCACCGTGTTGCCGCGGGCGGCCGTCTATGCCTTGTCGGCGGCCATCACGGGGGTCGGCGGCATTCTCGCCGCGTTGAACACCGGCTTCATCTCGCCTGAAAGCCTGCACTGGAGCCTGTCCGGCATGGCGCTGATGATGGTGGTCGTGGGCGGCTTCAAAGTGCTGTGGGGGCCGGTGCTGGGCGCGGTGGTCTATTTCCTGTTCAAAGACGTGCTCGGCGAATTCGCGACGCACTGGATGGCCATCTTCGGCATCGCCCTGATCACGGTGATCGTGTTCGCGCCGTCCGGCATGGCGGGCGTCCTGCAACGCCTGATGGGCCAAGGCAAGAAAAAACCCCTGCGGGCTGCCGGCGGCGAGGAAGCGGCGGCCGGCGCCGGCTATCAGGCGCAGGCGCAATAGCCGCGCGCCGCACAGGAGACAAATCATGAGCAATTTCGTTTTGCAGGCTGACGACGTCGCCATTCATTACGGCGGCGTCAAGGCGGTCGACGGCGTGTCGCTGACCCTGGAAAAAGGCCAGATACGCGGGCTGATCGGCCCCAACGGAGCGGGTAAATCGACCGTCATCGACGCCATGACCGGGCGCCGGCGGCTGACCCGCGGCAGAGTCATGCTGCGCGGCCAGGACGTCAGCGAGCTGGGCGTGGTCGAGCGCCGCAAGATCGGGCTGTCGCGCAGTTTCCAGCGCACCAGCATTTTCGGCGGGCTGTCGGTGCGCAAGCAGGTCGAACTGGCCTCCGTCATGATGGGCGTGCAGGATGCGCGCGCCGATGCCGAGGCCGTGCTGCGCGAGCTGGACCTGCTGCATCTGTCCGACATCGAAGCCGAGGACCTGGGCTATGGCGAGCAGCGCCGGCTCGATCTGGCGCTGGCGTTGGTGGGGCGCCCCAGCGTCCTGCTGCTCGATGAGCCGATGGCGGGGCTTTCCGTCAAGGAGTCCCAGGATCTGGCACAGCACCTGAAGAAGCTGACCTCGAGCTGGGATGTGTCCGTACTTTTAGTGGAGCATGACATGGACGTGGTCTTTGGTATTTCCGACGCCGTCACCGTATTCGAGCTCGGCAGGGTGATCGCCAGCGGCGAGCCCAAGGTGGTGCGCGCCGATCCGCGCGTTCGCGAAGCTTATCTGGGAAGCGCGGCATGACGGCCATCCTCAATCTCGAAAACGTGCACGCCTATTACGGCGCCGCCCACATCCTGCACGGCCTGGGCCTGTCCGTATCGGCGGGCGAACGGGTCGCCTTGATCGGCCGCAACGGGGTCGGCAAGACCACCGTCGTCAACACCATACTGGGCCTGGCCCAGATGAAGGCCGGCGCCGTGTCGTTCGGCCGGCGGCAGATCAGCCGTTTGCGCCCCTATATGGCGGCCAAGCACGGCATCTCCGTCGTTCCGCAGGGCCGCTGCATCGTGGCCAACCTGACGGTCGAGGAGAACCTGTTGCTGGGCGCGGCCAACGGCCGCAAGGGCCACTGGGACGTGCCCAAGATCTACAAGCTCTTTCCGATCTTGCAGGAACGGGCGCATACGCCCGGCACCGCCTTGTCCGGCGGCCAGCAGCAGATGCTGGCGGTGGGGCGCGCGCTCATGGCCAACCCGGACCTGCTGCTGCTCGACGAACCCACCGAAGGGCTGGCCCCGGTCATCGTCGACCAGTTGGCCGACATCTTCAACCTGGTGGCCGACCAGGGCACGGCGCTGCTGCTCATCGAGCAGAACATGAGCCTGGTCGCCCGCGTCGCGCACCGGTATCTGGCGATGTCCAAGGGCGCCATCGTGGCGCGGGGCGGCGTCGTCAATTCACGCGAAGGCCTGGACGACCTGGAAAGCCACGTCATGGTCTGAAACCCGTTCCGGCGGCCGGCCCCCGCGCCCCGCCTCGTGCCGATTACCTTATTTGAACCACGGGTGCCGGACCGTTTCCGGCAATCACAAGAGGAGACCTTCCCACATGATCAAACGCAGGAATTTCAACAAGCTGGTGGCTGCTTCTGTATTGGCCGTCTTGCCCATGGCGGGCTTTGCCCAGAATAAAGATCCCGTCAAGGTCGGCGTGCTGACGTCCAGGACGGGCGTGTGGGCCGAAATGGGCGAGGAAGTGGCCCGCGGCATCATGTTTTCCATCGACAACGCCAATGCGGCCGGCGGCGTGGACGGCCGCAAGATACTGGTCGCCGAAGGCGACGATGAGGGCAACCCCGACGCCGGCCGCCGGGGCGCCGAAAAACTGGCGCGCTCGGGCCACAACCTGCTGATCGGTTCCATCGGTTCGGCGGTGTCGCTGGCCATCGTGCAGGGCCTGGATCGCTGGGATGCGGCGTATTTCGCCACCATCAGCAAGACCGACAGGCTGAGCGGCGACAGCTGCAAGGCGCGCAGCATACGCACCGTGCAATCCGATGCCATCGACATCGCCATGATCAACAAGTGGGCGCCGAAGATCAAAGGCGAGAACTTCGCCGTGATCGCTTCGGACTATGCCTGGGGCCATGATTCCAGCAGCTCGTTCAAGAAGGCGGTTGAAAGCAGCGGCAAGAAGGTCTCGCTGAGCCTCTTCGTGCCCCTGGGCGCGAAGGACTACTCGCCCTATATTTCCCAGCTGAAAGCCGCCAAGGTCGACGCCATCTGGGCCGCCATCCCCGCGCGCGACGGCATTGCCTTCATCAAGCAGGCCGGCGAATTCGGCCTGCTGGCCACCACCCCCGTGATCGGCCATGCGATGCTGTCGGAATTCATCGTGCGCGCCACGGGCAACAATCAGGAAGGCATGGTGGGCACCCTGGGCTACGGGGCGGACTTCCAATACCCGCTCAACCAGGCTTTCGTCAAAGCCTGGAAGGAAAAATTCAATCGCGTCCCCACCGAAACCGAAGCGCTGGGCTATCTGGGGTCCGAAGTCATGCTGGAGGGCGTGCGCCGCGCCAAGAGCGTCAAGCCGGCTGAAGTCACCGCTGCCCTGCGCGGCGCGGAAGTGGACACCATTTTGGGCAAGCTCACCGTGCGCGCGGCCGACAACCAGTTGGTCGTGCCCAACTTCGTTGCACGCGTGAAGAACGTGGACGGCGAAATGCGGCCGGTCATCGAAGAGGTCTTCACGCCCGACAACGCACCCCCGGCGTCGCCGCTCTGCAAAATGTAAGCACGCCGTTTCTGGGGCTCGCCCGGAGCGGGAAAGCCCCTGCGCATCATTCAGAAAATCAGCCGCCCGGCCGAACCGGCCGGGGTTCACCACGGTGAAGCCGCTGGTGTGGGGAAAACATGACTCAAAAAACCAACTCTGCGCGGATGGAGTCCGCGGATGTGATCGTCGTGGGCGGCGGAGGATCGGGGATGGCGGCCGCCATCGCTGCCGCCGAGTCCGGCGCGAAAGTCATCCTGCTCGAGAAGAATCCGCATCTGGGCGGCACGACACGGCTTTCCGTGGGGTCGATCACGGCGACGGGCACGCGCTTCCAGAAAGCGAAGGGCATACACGACACGCCGGACGAGCACTTCAACGACATGTCGCTGTTCCTGACTCCGGAGCTGGCCGAAAAGGAAAACCTCGAGTTGCGGCGCGTGCTGGTCGACCATGTGCCGGAAACGCTTGAATGGCTGATCAGCATCGGCCTGTGCTTTTACGGCCCGATGCCCGAGCCGCCGCACAACAAGCCCCGCATGCACAACGTCCTGCCGAATTCGCGGGCGTATGCGTATTACCTGGAAAAAGAATGCCGCCGGCAAGGCGTCGACATCCGCTTGAACGCCAAGATCGACCGGCTCATCATGGAGGGCGACGCGGTCAAGGGCATTCTGGCCGACGGCGGTTCGGGGCTTTGCGAGTTCCGGGCGCGCGGAGCCGTCATCCTGGCCACCGGCGATTTCAGCGCGAGCGAAACGCTGAAGAAGCAGCACGTGCCGCATGCCGCCCAGGTGGATGCGATCAATCCCGCCAGCACCGGCGACGGGCACGTGGTCGCGCAGCGGATAGGCGGCTGGATCCGGAACCCCGAGGTCATGTGGGGGCCCAGCATGCGTTTCAAGGCTCCGCCCGTGGAAACCCTGCTCAGGCGCCTGCCCCCGTACAAATGGGTGACCAAACCGCTGCAGTTCGCCTTGATGAATCTGCCGATGTGGGTCTTCCGGCCCTTCGTCACCCGCTTCATGACGGCATCGCTGGCGCCCGAGCCTTCCATGCTGCGCGCGGGGGCGTTGCTGGTGAACCGCAAGGGCGAACGCTTCACCAATGAGCTGGCAAGGCCCGAGCTCGATGTGCCGAAACAGCCCGGCAAAGAGGCTTTCCTGGTGTTCGACGACACGCTGGCCAAGGCCTTCGAGGCCTGGCCCAACTTCGTGTCCACCGCGCCGGGCGTGGCCTATGCCTATCTGAAAGACTACAAAGCCACGCGCCCAGACCTGTATTACGAAGCCGCCACGGTCGAGGATCTGGCGCACAAGATGGGCGTGCCCGCCGACACACTGGCGCGGCAAGTGCGTCAATACAACGCCGGCCTGGATGCCGGCGACGGCAGAAAGCCGCTGGTCAATGGGCCTTTCCATGCGCTTGGCCCGGTGCTGAGCTGGATCGTGTTCACCGAGGGCGGGCTGGCCGTCACGGCGCGCCATGAAGTCATCAAGCCGGACGGCGCGCCGATTCCCGGCCTGTTCGCCGTCGGTTCGGCGGGGCAGGGCGGCACCATACTCGCCGGCCACGGCCACCACATCGGCTGGGCCATGACCTCCGGCCGCCGCGCCGGCCGTTTCGCCGCCGAGCTGGCGCGCGGGAACGGATCATGACGGCCCCGGCCGCGCCTGTTTTTTTCCTCTCTTTTCCGTGTCCATCGTATGAATAATCCAAGTTATCCCGTTGTGCAGTTCCTGGTCGCCCGGGGCCGTGGCCTGAGCTACGCATTCGCGCTTTTACTATTGCTCGCCTCGATCGCGTGGGCTTTTTTCACCGGCTCGGTCCTGATCGGCGTGGCCGGGATCATCGCGTCCGGCGTGCTGCTCGGCCTGTTGCTGAGCTATGTCGAAGTGCTGCGCATCATCGCAGACACCTTATTGCCGAAATACTGAACATCTTGAACGAATATGCAGCAAGGAGCATGCCGTAATGCAAAGGGAAGTTGATGTTGTCGTGGTGGGCGGCGGCCTGGCCGGCCTGAGCGCCGCCAATAGGGTGGCCCAGGATGGGTTGCGTGTGCTCGTGCTCGAAAAAGGTTCCGAGGAGGCCTATCTTTGCAACAGCCGCTACACCGGCGGGCTGTTCCACATCGCCATGGACGACATGGCGGGGGAGCCCGATTGGGTCAGGGCCAACCTGGAGCGCGTGACCAACGGCACCTGCGAGCCCGCCCTGGCCGAGGCCTTGACCGCCCATGCCCGAAGGGCCCTGCGCTGGCTGTCTTCCCTGGGCGTCCGCTTCATCAAGGCCGGTCCGGACGGCCTGCGCCGCAATGCCTTGTCGCCTCCCGGCGTGCGCCAGACGGGCCTGAACTGGCAGGGGCGCGCCGGCGATGTCATGTTGCGGACCCTGGGCGAGAGCCTGCAGCGCATGGGCGGCCAATTGATGCGCGGCGTCGAGGCCCGGCAGCTGATCATGAGCGACGGCCGCTGCGCTGGCGTGCAGGCCGTGGCGGCTTCCGGCGACTCGCTCGATATTTCCGCCGGCGCGGTGGTGATCGCCGACGGCGGTTTCCAGGGGAACCCGGAACTCGTGCGCCGCTTCATCTGCGAGCATCCGGAGCGCGTCCTGCAGCGCAATGCCCAGACCGGCCGCGGCATGGGATTGCTGATGGCCGAAGCCGTGGGCGCGAAGCTGGTCGGCACCGAGAATTTCTACGGCCACCTGCAGCACCGCAACGCCATGACGGACGGCGCGCTATGGCCCTACCCCGTGGTCGATTCCCTGGCGACGGCGGGCCTCGTCATCGATGGCACGGGCAAGCGGTTCTGCGACGAGGGCCTGGGCGGCGTCTACGTCACCAACGCCGTCGCCAAGCTCGACGACCCCTTGTCGGCCGTCATCGTTTTCGACGACGCCACCTGGCAGGGGCCGGGGAAGGACTGGCTGCTGCCCGCCAACCCCTATCTGCTCAGTGCGGGCGGCAGCCTCGTCACGGCGCCGACGCTGGCCGAGCTTGCCGGCCGGCTTGGCCTGGACGCCGGGCAATTCGACCGGACCATCGCAGACTACAACCGGCTCGTCGCGTCGGGCGAGCGCGCCGGCCAGCCGCCGCGCAGCACAGGCGTCTATCGTGCCTGGCCGGTTCAGCGGGGGCCGTTCCACGCCATCGAAATCTGCGCCGGCATCACCTACACCATGGGCGGCATCGCCACCGATGCGGGAGGCCGTGTGCTCGACGCCGACGACCGGCCGATCGCGGGCCTGTACGCGGCCGGCGCCTGCACGGGCGGGCTGGAAGGCAGCGGCGGGGCGGCCGGATATTCGGGCGGGCTGTCCAAGTCCGCCGTCTTCGGCATGCTGACCGGCGAATCGATTGCGGCGTCCCTGCGGGCCCATTGAGCATGAGCGCGGGAACAGAGGAGATGACCATGCAAGAAAACAACGAGGGGTACAAAGAGGTCGACCTGCTGGTGCTGGGGGGCGGCGCGGCGGGGATGACCACCGCCCTGGTCGCCGCGCTCGAAGGGCTGGACGTCCTGCTGGCGGAAAAGACGGACCAGGTCGGCGGCACCATGTCGACGTCGGCCGGGACGATCTGGATCCCCGGCAACCAGCAGAGCCGGGAGGCCGGCTACCAGGACACCGTGGACGCCGCCCGGGTGTATCTCGACGCGCTGATCGGCACGCCCGACGATACCGGGATACGCGAAGTCTATCTGCGGACCGCGCCTGAAATGGTCGAGTACCTGCGCCGGCGCAGCGACGTGCAGTTCGCGCCTTGCGGCAAGCACCCCGATTACCGCGACATGGCCGGCGCCGCGGTGGCCGGCCGGGGCCTGGCGCCCGTCACCTTCGACGGCCGCTTGCTGGGGAAGGACTTCGAGCGTGTCCGGCCCCCGATTCCGGAATTCATGGTGCTGGGCGGCATGATGGCCGGAAAGTCCGACATTCCCCGGCTGATCAACCGCTTCCGCTCCGTCTCCGACTTCCTCTATTCCGGCGGTCTGTTCTTGCGCTATCTGAAAGACCGGCTCCGGTATTCCAGGGGCACCCGAGTGGTGATGGGCAACGCGCTGGCCGCAAGGCTCTACTACAGCCTCAAGAAGAACGGGGTGCCGGTCCTGTTCGAAACCCAGGCCGAAAGCCTGTTCAGGGAAGACGGCCGGGTCGCGGGGGCCTTGCTGCGGTCGGCGGGCAGCAGCCTGCGCGTGCGTGCCCGCCGCGGCGTGGTCATCGCCACCGGCGGCTACGGCCATGATGCCGAATTGCGCCGGCGCTGCATGCCCGCGCCCACGCCGCCCTACAGCCTGGCGTGCGCCGCCAACACCGGGGACGGCATCCGGCTGGGCTTGCAGAGCGATGGCGCCATCCGGCCCGAAACCCAGGGTCCGGGCGCGTTCTGGACGCCGGTTTCGGTGCTCCGGCGGCCCGATGGCTCAAAAGGGCTCTTTCCCCATCTTTCGCTCGACCGGGCCAAGCCCGGCCTGATCGCCGTCAATGGCGCGGGCCGGCGTTTCGTCAACGAAGCGGATTCCTATCATGATTTTGTGGAAGGGATCTATGCATCGCACAAAAGCGTTCCCACCATGCCGGCGTACCTGGTTTGCGAAGCCGACTTCGTGCGCCGCTATGGCCTGGGCGCCGTCTATCCCGGCACGACCGACCTTTCCCGCGCCGAGCGTTCCGGCTATCTCGTGGTGGCGCCGACCCTGCAGGAGCTGGCGCGCCGCATCCAGGTGCCGGAACCGGCTTTTGCCGAAACCGTAAGGCGCTACAACGAAATGGCCCGCCTGGGCACGGACCTCGAATTCGGCAAGGGCGGCTCGGAATTGAACCGGTTCAACGGCGACCCCGAACAGAAGCCCAACCCCTGCCTGCGTCCCATCGAGCACGGGCCGTTCGTGGCGCTGGCGGTCTGGCCCGCCGAGATCGGCACCAGCACGGGCCTGGTCTCGGACGCCGACGGCCAGGTCCTGGACGGACAGGGGCGGCCGGTGGGCGGGCTGTATGTGGCCGGCAACGACATGGCGTCGATCATGATGGGGACGTATCCCGGCCCGGGAACCACCCTGGGGCCGGCCCTGACGTTCGGCTACCGGGTGGCGCGGCATGCGGCCGGGGTATCGGCCGCGACACGGAAACAATCCAGCACAGTGAGCATGGCATGAATGATTCCTATCTGAAAAAAGTGTTTGGCCTGCAGGAGCGCACCGCGCTCGTCACCGGCTCGGCGGGCGGTATCGGCCGCGAGGTGGCCCACGCACTGGGGCAGGCGGGGGCGCGGGTCGTGATCAACGACTTGAGCGCGGAACGCTGCCAATCGGCGGCCGAGACCTTCCGCCAGGCCGGAATCCAGGTGAAGGTCGCCGTGTTCGACGTCTCCGACCGCAAGGCCGTGGCGCAGGCCCGCCAGAGCCTGGCGCGCGAGGGCTGGGAGATCGACATCCTGGTGTGCAATGCGGGCAACCAGAACAGGAAGCCCTTCATCGACATGCCGCCCGAGGAATGGCAGTCCCTGATGAACGTGCATGTGATGGGCACCCTGAATTGCACCCAGGTCTTCCTGCGGGGCATGTGCACGCGCGGCTATGGCCGCGTCATCATGATGTCGTCGGTGTCCGCGGTGGCCACCATGCCGAACATCGCGGCGTATTCCACCGCCAAGGCGTCTTTGGCCGCCATGGCGCGCGCCATTGCGGTCGAATACGGGCCCTACGGGATCACGGCCAACGCCGTGGCTCCCGGTTTCGTGCGCACCGACTTCACCATCGGGCTGCAGCAGCGCGAGGGCTTCGAGCAGTTCTTGCAGGAATCCGTGCCTTGCGCCCGCTGGGCCGTGCCGGAGGACATCGCCCCGGCCGTGCTGTACCTGGCTTCGCCGGGCGGCAGTTTCGTGAACGGGCAGCTGCTGGCCATCGACGGCGGGATGCTGGCCCGCATGTAGGGCCGGCGCCGTTCGCGGCGCGGCGCCGGCCGAAGCGCCGGGCGTCATCAGCCGCCTTCGAGATGGATGATGCTTCCGTCGGCCGCCGCCTGGTGCACGGCCAGC
>JACDJC010000533.1_pt1 | contig 43331 bp, 38 predicted proteins | sample 7454191 | NCBI WGS metagenome assembly JACDJC01 (sample SAMN14253291, study PRJNA609438) | sludge metagenome | isolation source: sludge after 25d culture with pyrite and EDTA | collected 2018-12-20
CGGGAAATTCCAGCTGCTGCGCGTTACACTGTGTCTGCATCGGGTCGCTCTCCTGAATCGCTCGTAACTCGTTCTCCTAAAACAAGTTTCGCCGATTTTGCGACCCGATGCCTTCTCCGAGGGTGAGAAATCCGGGCTAGCGAAGATGCGCGAGACCTGATCGTATTTGAATGATGTTTCGACAATAAGACGGGAGCATCATGGCGAAGTCGAAGGGCGACGGATCGCCTCGTTCGAAGCGGAAGACCGAAGTGCCAGGGCAAGCCTTGGTAAGCGCCCGGGCAAGTCATGTTGCCCGGTGATCTGAACCATGTCAGGTCGCGAGGTGCGGCGTCCAGTGCTGCGGCAACAGCTCGTCGATGCGGCTGTTGGGGTGCGTGGGCAGCCGCTCGAGCACGTCCCTGAGGTAGGCGTACGGATCGTGCCCATTCATTCGCGCCGACTGGATCAGGCTCATCACCGCGGCGGCTCGCTGCCCGGCGCGCAGTGAGCCCGCGAACAGCCAGTTCGAACGCCCGATCGCAATCGGCCGAATCCGGTTCTCGACCCGGTTGTTGTCGATTGGCACCGCCGGGTCGGCAAGGAACTGCGTGAGCGCGGCCCAGCGCCTGAGACTGTAGTCGATGGCTCCGGCCATTGCCGTACCATCGGTGGCCCTGTGGCGGTGCAGCACCAGCCACCGGTGCAGCGTGTCGGCGATCGGCTTTGAGCTCAGTTGCCGTAATCGCCGCCGATCCTCGGCGTCGAGCTCGGCGGCCAGCCGCTCGATGCCGTAGAGCGCCCCGAACAGCTCGAGCGCTTCGCCGGCCAGCTCGCTGTGGTGGCTGGCCGCAAGCTCATGGAACTTGCGCCGCGCATGCGCCATGCAGCCGGCCTCGATGACCCGTCCCGTGCCGAACAACGCCTTGTAGCCCGAGTAGTCGTCGCACACCAGCGTGCCGCGCCAGTGCCCAAGGTAGTCCCGGGCGTGGCGCCCGGCACGGCTCTCGGCGAAGTCGTAGACCACGGCCTTGAGCGGGGCGTATGACGTCGTGGCGTAGCTCCAGAGGTACGCACGGTGCGTCTTGCCGTGACCGGGCTTGAGCATCTGCACCGGTGTCTCGTCGGCGTGCAATACGGCGTGCTCGAGCATCGCCGCGCGCAGCGCCTCGACCAGGGGCTGCAGCCGCACGCCACACGCCCCCGTCCAGGCGCCCAGCGTCGAGCGGGCGATCGCCAGGCCCGCCCGGGCGAACATCTGCTCCTGGCGGTAGAGCGGCGCGTGATCGGCGTACTTCGAGACCAGCACCTGCGCGAGCAGCCCCGCCGTCGGGATGCCCTTGTCGATGACGTGCGCCGGCACCGGCGCCTGAATGAGCCTCTGGCAGGCCGCACAGGCCCACTTGCCGCGGATGTGTCGCTCGACCGTGAACACGCCAGGGGTGTAGTCGAGTTTCTCGGCGATATCCTCGCCGATGCGGCGCATCGCGCAGCCGCACGAGCACAGCGTCGAGTCCGGCTCGTGGCGGATCTCGCGGCGCGGCAGGTGCGCCGGCAGCGGTGCGCGCTTGGGCTGCTCCTTCAGTGATGCTTTCGCCTAGCGGCTGCGCAGCGCCTCGAGCTCCAGGCCGATCGCCTCGAGGTCCGCATCGAGCGTCTCCTCGAACAACGTCCTCTGCTCGCCCGTGAGCTGCTCGCTGCGGGCGGCGAACTTCCAGCGCCTGAGCAGCGCCATCTCGTGCGTGAGCTGGTCGATCTTCAGCTGCTTCGCGCGGTTCTCGTTGCCCAGCCGCGCGTTCTCGCCAGTTAGCCGCAGGTTGTCGCCGTCGAGCAGAGCGATCCTGTCGATCAGCGAAGCGGCGAACTCGCGCAGCGCGTGCGCGTCCATCTTCGCCAGCTGATCGATCGTGTGCATGGGCGCAATCGTGCCACAGGGCGGCACCCCGCAACAGCCGCCCGATTCAGGCCACGCGGATCGTCGCGCCGTCTCCGATACGATGCCACGGCAGGCCGATCACCAGCGCGCGCAGCTGCTCGATGCTCAGGCTCACGCTCGGGCCCGTATCCACCACGCCTGAGCTCGCCCAGGTGAACGAGCCCTGGTGCAGCCGTCTGGCGCACAGCCACACGCCCACGCCGTCGTGCACCAGCACCTTCATGCGAGTCGCCCGCCGATTGGCGAACAGGTACGCGTGATGGGCTCGCGCCTGGCCGAACACCCGGACCACCCGTGCCAGCGCCGTCTGCGTTCCGGCCCGCATGTCCAGCGGCTCGACGGCCAGCCACACCGCATCGATGCGGATCACCGCAGCAGCTCACGCAACCATGTGCCGCATTCGGTCGCCGCACCCGCCGGCCACTTCACCTTCACCCGCAGCGGCCCACGGTGCAACTCGAGCTCGATCGGTGCCATCGCAGGCGAACCCGTCTCGATCGGCACCGACACGAACTGATGCCCCACCGGGGCGACCCCCTGCAGCAGCGCCGCCCCGACGGCCAGCGCACCGCCCGAGCCGGCGCCACGCTCGGCATCCGCCACCCAGCGCCGCAGCAGGTTCGCATTCAGCCCATGCTCCAGGGCGATCCGTGCAATCGACACGCCCGGGCGCATGCACTGGGCGATCACCGACGCCTTGAACTCGTTCGAGTGTCGGCGTCGCCGTACCCGAGCCTCGCAAATCTCATTGCCGACAGTGTCCACGTGTCCACCTCATCCTTCGTGGACACGAGGATCCTTCGCTCCCCGGCGCAGCTCAAGATGACTTGGCTGGGCGCTTACAAGCCTTGGGCTATGGCCTTCAATACACGCGCCTCACGCAACTGCTGCTGCAGGCGCCGGAGGGTAGCTTCTGCAGCATAGAGGTTCTCGACGACGTCGCTCAAGAGCATCCGAAGAAGGGCGTTCGCTTGATCCAAAGCAAGAGCGCGCTGACCGCCAACCCGGTCTCGGACCGCGCGAAATCGCTCTGGAAAACCTTGTCGAACTGGGTCGCGGCGTCGTCCACCTGGGACCTCGAGAGGACGATCTTCGAGATCTATGTTTCTCGCCCGGTAGATGGTGTGATCATCCAGTCCTTCGCAGACGCCAAGACGCTCGAGGCTGCGCATGCGGCCATCGCCCGTGCGCAGGATGAGTTGTGGGGCGAAGCGCCTAGGTTCCCGCTGAAGGGCGAACTGGCCGAAGACATCGCTCCCTACATCGAGCGTGTGTTCAACGCGGAGCCTGACCGCTTGGCGCAGATCATCTGCAACCTCCAGCTGACTTGCGGCAGCGGCAGCCCGCAAGCCGACGTCGAGGCCATCATTCGAAGCCACCCCGTATCCGCTTCCAAGGTGGCGGACATTTCCGACCACATGTGCGGGGTCGTGAAGCGCCGGGTGGACGAGCATCTGGAGGCCGGACGACCAGCGGTCATCGGTCGCGACGAGTTCGCTGGTTGGTATGCAGCCTATGTTCGCAAAGTTGATCGCGACATTGTCCTGCTCAGTCGCGCGAAGATGCCCAGTGTGAGGTGCCCGCTGTTTTTCGCCTTCCAATGAGCCGGTCTCATGCCGCCTTTGTTTGCTGATCATGCTGCTGCCTGAACCAGTCCGTGAGGGCCGTGACAGGCGAGCGGTACCCCAGCGTGGAGTGGCGACGTCTGCGGTTGTAGAAGGCCTCGATGTAATCGAACAGGTCGGCCTGGGCCTGCGTGCGGCTCTCGTAGCGAACGCCGTGGACCCGTTCGTTCTTCAGGCTGTTGAAGAAACTCTCGGTGGGCGCATTGTCCCAGCAGTTGCCCTTTCGACTCATCGACTGAGTCATGCCGTATTCCTCGAGCCTGGTGCGCATCGCCTGGCTTGCGTATTGGCTTCCGCGGTCGCTGTGGAAGACGACACCGGCATCCGGGCGCCGGCGAAACCAGGCCATCGTCAAGGCGTCGGTGACGATCTCAGCGCTCATCCTCGGCTTGATCGACCATCCGATGACCTCCCGGTTGAACAGGTCCAGCACGACCGCCAGGTACAACCAACCTTCGGAGGTCGCAATGTAGGTGATATCGCCCGTCCAGACCTTGTTTGGCGCCGGCGGCGTGAACCTGCGATCGAGCAGGTTGCCAGCAACCGGCAGCGAGTGCCTGGAGTCCGTCGTCGCCTTGTAGCGCCGCTTGTGCCTTGCACGAATGCCGTGCTCGCGCATCAGCGTTTCCACCCGGCACAGCCCGATGCGATGGCCTCTGCCGCGCAGTTCGGCGTGCATGCGCCTGGAGCCGTAGGCGGCCTTGAACTCGGCGTGAATCGCCCGCATCAGCGCCACCGCCTGTGGGTCCGTCAAGCGCTGCGAACCCGGCGTGCCGCCGCGCTTGCCTGCTCGCCAGCCCGAGATGCTCACTGCCAGAGCTTCACACAACTCGGGCATCGGGTAGTGCCTGCGGTGCGCATCGATCCAGGCGTACTTCACAGCGCATCCTTCGCGAAGTACGCCGTCGCCTTTTTTAATATTTCGACGTGCATCTTCAGCCTGGCGTTCTCCGCGCGCAACCGTGAAAGCTCCATCTGCTCAGCCGTCACTGGCCTGGCGTCGGCCGCGTTCAGCCTGCCCGCCCGCGCAGCCTTGACCCAGTTGCGAAGGGTCTGTTCGACCAGCCCCAGCTCCTTTGCCGCCGTCGGTACACCCACGCCTTGTGCATGCTTGACCGCCTGCTCCTTGAACTCGGCGGTGTACTGCTGCTTCGGAATCCGTTTCATCTCGCTTTCCTCAGGTCTCGATGTTAGCCATCGACCCTTGGAAGACGAAATTCGGGGGGCACCTCTAACCGCGATGAGCTCGCCGCGTTCGCCAAGGCCATGCAGGACACACCGAACTTCGGTCGCCAGAACGAATTGGCCGTGTGGCTGCTGCTCGCACTGTGCGTGCGCAAGATGGAGTTGCTGTCGGCCCGGTGGAGCGAGTTCGACCTGGAGCGCGGCGTCTGGTCGCTGCACCCGTCGCGCACGAAGATGAACCAGTCCATCGACATCCCGCTCGCAGCACCAGTTCTGCGGTGGCTGGAGGAAGTCCAGGTGTTCTCCTGCAACAGCGAATACCTGTTCCCTGCGCGCCGGTTGATCCACATGAAAGGCGGCGTGCCGAGGCGGAACCGCTTCGGCCACATCAGCCCGGACACGCTGAACGTCGCGCTGCGCCGCCTGCCGCTGGACGACATCGAGCACTTCACCGTGCATGACATGCGCCGCACGGCGCGCACCCACATGGCCGCGCTGGGCGTGGACCGCTTCGTCGCCGAGCGGGCGCTGAACCACAAGGTCCGCGATGTCGAGGGCGTCTACAACCAGTACGACTACTCCGAGGAGCGCAAGGTGGTGTTGGATCGTTGGGCGCAACTGCTGGGGACAGTCTCCTTCTCTTTCAGAGGCTGCTGCACCACCGCCGGTTAAGTACCAACGTAGTGGCACTTACCTGGCAGAAGACGCATTGAGGACCAGAAAAATGACCTTTGCACTGGCGACCGCCAACGAGATCCTCCTGACCGTGGGCCAGCGTCTGCGCCTGCAGCGATTGGCTCAAGGGCTTCCCCAGCGCGAATTGGCGCAGATGGCTGGCCTGTCGCTGGGAGCGCTGCGCAAGTTGGAAAGCAGCGGCCAGTGCTCATTGGAAACAGTGGTTCGCGTGGTCCAGTCACTGGGACTGGTGTGTGAGTTGGAGCACCTGTTCGTGCTCAAGCGTCAATCCATCGCACAGATGGAGCCGGCCGAACTTGCCACCCAGCGGCAGCGAGCGCCGCGCCGGAAGCGTCCGTAGCCTGGCACCGCCTCAGTCGTTTCGTTTATTGCGATTTTCGTTTGTTTCGAATAGAATCACCCACATCGTTCTTCAGATGCAGGAAGCCCTCATGCCCACCGCCGCCCTTGTCAACGTATCGCTGCCCGTCGAGCGTGAGGTGCAGGCCGCCCTGGAAGGGCAGCGAGCCTTGGCCGCCTTCCTGGCCACACGCCTGGAAACGCAACAGATCCAGATCTTCGACGACAAGAACCAAGCCCATCGGGTGGAGTTGCCCACGTCCGCGCTGCGCCTGCTGGTGGACATCCTGGCGGAGCTCGCCGAAGGCAATGCCGTCAAGGTGGTGCCAGTGCATGCCGAGCTCACCACCCAGGAGGCCGCGGACATGCTCAATGTGTCCCGGCCACACTTGGTCAAGCTCCTCGAAGAGGGGGCTCTGCCCTTCCACAGGGCCGGCAAGCATCGGCGCGTCCGCTTTGCCGACCTGATGCAGTTCAAGGTCCAGAGAGACCAGGCCAGCGAAGACGCCATGGCGGCATTGGCGAAGCAGGCTCAGGAACTGGGCATGGGCTACGAATGAGGCAATCGCCATTCACGGCCGTCTATGACGCGTGCGTGTTGTACCCGGCGCCGTTGCGGGACTTCCTCATGTGGCCGGGTCTGTCTGGCCGCTTCCGGGCACGTTGGAGCACGCAGATCCACGAGGAATGGAAACGCAACCTGCTGATCAATCGGCCGGATCTTCGCCCGGATCAGGTTGACCGCACCTCGGCATTGATGGATCAGGCCATCCCGGATAGCCTGATCTCGGACTACGAACCGCTCACGCCCAGCCCGGCACGGGTGATCCCGTGATGCCTTGTCGTGAACCCATCGGGAGCGTCTGAGCAGGGTGGGCTGCCGACGTCAAACGCCTTCTTTGCCTGCAAGCCGGGAAAGCCAGGCTCAAGTGAATGAATCCCTGCCGGTTCACCCCCGGCCGGACAGATTCTTCGCCAGCGTCACCAGCCGGCGGAAAGGAAGGGACGCCCCTTCTTCATCGGCGGAATCCGCGACGGCGACGACCCGGTCCTGCCAGGCGGAAAGGGTTTCCTCGATGTCCGCGATCCGGAACGATGTTTCCGCGCCGGTCGTGTGCAGGAAGTCCAGGGCGACGATCGCGATCGCCAGGCGAATTTCGTCGCCGGTGCAGTGCGGAATCGTGTCGGTGGCCGGCGATTCCCCCTTGCAGGCGTCTCCGAGCAACTCCTGCAGGATGCCATCCAGCCGTACGGCAAGACGCTCCCGGGCAAGGCGCTCCGTCCGCGGGCGCCCGTGCCGAAGCCAGGGCGAAAGCCCATTCCGGATCCAGCGGCTCAGCTCGTCCAGGCCGACCCCGCCTGCCGACCTCTCCCGATCGGTGATCAGCGGTTGCAGTTCCCGGGCCGCCCTGCGCCGTGCGAAACCCGGAAAACCGCGTGCTTCCGGGCTTCGACGAAGCGGCCTTTCCAGCCCCTCCCAGGCCGCGTCGAGGATTTCATTGGCGCGGTACAAGGCATCCCGATCCGCCGTTTTTCGATTCATCACATCGATATCCGGTGCCCCGGATCAGAGGTTCGTCGACCGGTGAACGTTCGGGATCGACGAACGCACGGTCCTCGCGCCCGGTGACGTGCACGTTCGCCACCCGTTGGCGGTCACGCGGCGCGCGTCATCATCGCACTGTACCGTCACCGGCCGGCCGGCGACGGTAACGAAGGGCCGCCGTCATACCCCTCAGAACTGGTAACGCGTCGACAGCACGAAGTTGCGCCCCGGAGAAGGATAACCCGCCGACAATTCATAGTTCTTGTCGAGCAGGTTGTTGGCGGCAAAAGCCACCGTCCAGTCGCGGATGATCCGGTATTCCACCTTGAGGTTCAACAATTCATAGGAGCCCGTCTTCACCGCCGTCGGTCCGGGAACACCGCTGACCTGATTCGACCATCGTTTGTCCGCGAATTCATAGCTCGGAACAATGCTCCATCGGTTCGTCGGCGTCCATCGGGCATAAAGGAAGCCCATGTTCTTCGGCGTGGCCAGGTACGGATACGGCGTGGTCGTGCCGGGAGGCGCCGTGATGTCCGCGTCGATCCAGGAAAAGTTGCCACCTGCTTCGAGCGTGGGCAGCAACGAGGCGGTGATGCCGAGTTCCAGACCCTTGATCTTTGCCGTGCCGACGTTCTGACTCTGATTATTGAACCTGCCGCCATAAAAGACGGCATCCGGTACCGACTGGATGTAATCCTCGACCTTGCTGTAGAAGATCGCGGCTGAACCCCGCACGCCCGGCGTCAGATCGTCCTCGACGCCCAACTCGTAATTCCGCGCTCGCTCCGGTTCGAGCCCGGGATTGGAGACGGCGGTACCAAAGCGCGAGCTGTAGCGCTCGGCGATGGTCGGGAAGCGCGTGCGGTCGGATATCGCGAAATGCGCCTTGCCGCCTGGCCGGTAACGCCAGATCGCCGCTGCCTGGTAGTTCGTGGCGCTCTTGTCCTTGAGCGGCAAGTTGTACAACCGTGAATCCGTCGCTCCCTCATCCGGCAGGCCGAATTCCTCTGCCCGCTTCGGCGAGCGTCGGTCGTGGCTGATGCCGCCGACCAGGTCGAAGTCGGGCGTGACGTGCCAGGTGTCTTCCACGGCCACCGACCAGATCGATTCGATATTGCTCTGCTTCGGCTCGGGGGGATTGTTGTTGGTGGCGACGGCGTTGCCCTGATTCGTGTTCCACTCGACATGCTCGTCGCGACGGTAATGCAGGGAAGCCTTCAACGTCTGCCGGGTGAAGTGCTCCGTTCCCAGTTCGACGCTGAAGCCCTTCGAATTGTCGTCGTAGACGCTGTCGTTGGCCAGCGTGCCGTAACGGTTGCCGCCGCCCGGAGCGGCGGTATAGAAGGACAGCGTGTTGTCGAAGGTGTTGTAGTAGATGCGCGTCTTCAGATACGTTTTGGCGTCGAGTTGCGTGTTCGACAGGAAGTAAAGACTGCTGGTGTCCCATTCCGGCCAGTCCCAGACGCGGAGATTGGCGCCCCCTCCCTGCACGTCGTCGTTGCCGCGCACCGGGGCGGCGCGATGCTTCTCGCCGCTTTGCTTCACGTAGTTGAGCGAATATTCATCAGTTGTGTTCGGCGTGAAGCCGACCTTGAGGTTGCCGCGCCAGTCGTTCGAGTCGGAAAAGTTGCGCACGCCGCCGGCCTGATAGTTGGGCGCAGAGGGATCCAGTTCGGGCCGGTAATCTCCGGAAAGCCGCCAGCCGTCGATATCACGCTGCTGGAAGCTGGCCTGCCAGTAGAACTTCTCCTGCTTGCCGCCCAGATTGGCGTACCAGACGTTGCCGTCGTGCTGGCCGCTCCGGCCCAGAAGCGCCGAATAACGCACTTCGCCTTCGAAGGCCTTGACCGGCTTGCGGGTCACGAGATTGATGGCGCCGCCCATGCCGTCCGGGCCGTTGATGACGGAGACGTAACCCTTGGAAACCTGAATCTCCGAAAGATCAGGCGTCAGGAAACGGCCGAAGTCGATGCGGTTGTCCGCAGGCAGGAAAAGGCGGATGCCGTCCATGGTCAGCAACACCCGCGTACGATCGAAGCCGCGCAGACTGATGTCCGATTCGTTGCGCCGGCCCGGCCCCGAGACGAGCGTAGACGACACGCCGGGAATCAGGTTGAGCGCCTCGGCGACACCATCCTTGCCGAAATCCCAGAGCTCTTCGCTGTCCAGCACGGCGGTACCGACGGGGCTTTCATCATCGCGCGCACCGGTCACCGTGATCTGGCCAAGGGTGAATACCCCATCGTCCGCCGCGGCTGCGGATATGGGGCACGCTGCCATCGAGGCGGCAATCAGCGTAGGGGTCGTGATCGCGAGTGCGGCGCAGGCCGTGCGCCGTGGTTTTCGAGTCATGGGCATTGCTCCTTTCATGTTTGCGATGGCCTGGATGCGTCTGCTGCTTTGACATGCATATCGCTATATCCAGTTGTATATAACGATATGCATGCCGGATTCGCCACAATGGATGCGTATCAAACAGATGATCGAGTCGGACTGTCGGCAGTGCCTGCGCAGCGGGTCCGACCCCGCTGAGTGCGCCGCCCCCGGGAACGCCTCCCGTCAGCGGGATTCTGCCGGCGTCTTCTCCCAGGAAATGAAGGCCCAGCGCATGGGCGCGACGGCGGAGCGTTTCGTGCGGTCATGCCAGGCCTTCAGCCGGTCCAGTTCCTCCGCGCTCAACTCCCCCAGCGTCCAGCGGACGCGCCTGGCAAAGTCCGTGAAGTCGCTCGTATCCGGATGGCCTTTGTCATTTTCGATGTAATCGAGACGCGGGTGAATGCCCATGCGATACAGGATGTTCAGGATATAAATGTAATCGGGCAGAGGCGGTTGACTGCGACCAAGCAGCGCAGGGATTTCCGGGTCGAGGAAACACCCGCCGACCAGATGGGTCAGATAGACCCGCAGACGGGCCTTCTCGTCAAGCTTGCGCAACGCAGCCGCCATGTCGCTCACCAGGGTCGAACGTGATGCGATGACGACATCGCACTCGGGCACCTCCGTCCAGTCGTCCTCCCAGGAAAGATGCAGTGGTTCGATGTGGGTCAGGCCGCGTGACGCCGCACCGGCCATCAGTACATCGAGCATCCCGCGGCTGTAATCGAGGCCGTGAATGCGATCGAAACGATCTGCCAGCGAAAGGCAGAGCGTGCCCGGTCCGCAACCGACATCGAGCAGGCTGCGGGCCTGCGTGAAATCCATCCGGCTGACGAACGCGTCGACGTAGTGGCTGTGAAATTTCCGGTTCCGAACGCTCATGCTGGCCGCACGCCGGTCCCAGGCACCGGCTGATTTGAGCCGCGGCGAGGCGGCGGCCAGATGATCACGATAGAGACGGCCAAAGTCGATGGCGGCGATTGCCATGGTGTTCTCGGTGTACAGGCCCATGCGGCCATGAGGATCCCGGCTGAGGCTTCAAGGCCGATGCCTTGCAGTCGTTATGGTATCACGGCTATAACGCTTGATCGTCTGATGCGTTGCCCGTCCTTGCGGATCGCGTCGTGTACGGGCCCTTCCTGGCGAACGGGACAACCCTGGCGGACGGCTGCGAACGCTCCCGGCGGTCGCTGACGCACGGGCCCGGGCGCGCAGGGGGTTACACTTTCACCGATGAAGACTGAACGATCCGACGGCGCCGGCAACCTGTTCGTCGTCACGGCGCCTTCGGGCGCGGGCAAGACGTCGCTGGTGCACGCGCTGCTGGCGCAGCAGCCGCAGTTGCGCCTGTCCGTGTCCTGGACGACGCGGGCGCCACGCAATGGAGAAGTCGACGGGCGCGATTATCATTTCATCGATCGGGCGGAATTCGAGCGTCGGCGCGAGGCCGGCGAGTTTCTCGAATGGGCCGAAGTGCACGGCAACCTCTATGGCACGTCGCGCACCTGGATCGAAGAGCAGATCCGTGCCGGCGTCGACATCGTGCTCGAAATCGACTGGCAGGGCGCGGCCCAGGTGCAACGGCTTTTCCCGCGTGCCGTCTGCGTGTTCATCGTGCCCCCGTCGCTCGAAGCCCTGCGGCAACGCCTGGAGGGGCGCGGCCAGGACAGTCCTGCCGTCATCGCGCAGCGGATGACGGCATCACGCGATGAATTGCAGCAGGCTTTTCGATTTGAATATGTTATTATTAATCAAGACTTTGTCGTCGCTCTCGAACAGCTTCAGATCCTGGTGGAAGCGGCTCGTCTCCGACTGTCCGGACAGCGGATCCGTCATCGTGAGGTCTTCGCCGCCCTTGGCATCGACGACGTCGACCCGTCCGGTGTGGTGATCGACGGCATCACGGACGGCGCGAAGGACTGTGCATCGAGCGACTCCGAGCGCGGCATCCTTCATTCGTGACGGGCACCCGCCGCTCGCCACGGAAACATTCGTCGAGAACCTTTCCAGAGACTCACTGGTACATCATGGCCCGCATCACTGTCGAAGACTGCCTGCAGCACATCCCGAACCGCTTCGAGCTCACGCTGGCGGCAACCTACCGCGCGCGCATGCTGGCGCAGGGGCACACGCCGAAAATCGAGTCGAACGACAAGCCGACCGTGCTGGCATTGCGCGAAATCGCCGCCGGCAAGACCGGGATCGAAATGCTGCGGCGGGTACCGACATGATGCGCTGGTGATGCTGCAGCGCTGCATCGGCGGTCGATGACGTCATGTCGATTCCGGATTCCGCCGTCGAATCGACCCGCAAGGGGCGAAACCCTCCCCCTGTGTCTGCAGCCGGTGATCCGCAGGCCGGCAGCGACCAGTCGGCATCCGTCACCCACGGCCAGAGTGTCGTCTCGCTGGCCCCGCTGACGCGCTGCGTCAGCACCTACCTACCGCCCGAGGACATTGCCCGCATCCGCGAAGCATACCGTTTCGCCGACCAGGCGCATCTCGGGCAGTTCCGCTCGAGCGGTGCGCCCTACATCTCGCACCCGATCGCCGTCGCCGGAATCCTGGCGCACTGGAAGCTCGACACCGACACCCTGATGGCGGCGCTGCTGCACGACGTCATCGAGGACACGGCGGTCGCCAAGTCGATCCTGATGGAACATTTCGGTCCGCACGTGGCCGAACTGGTCGACGGTCTGTCCAAGCTGGAGCGCATGGAATTCACTTCCAGGGAGCAGCAGCAGGCCGAGAGTTTCCGCAAGATGCTGCTGGCGATGGCACGCGACGTGCGCGTCATCCTGGTCAAGCTGGCCGACCGGCTGCACAACATGCAGACGCTCGACGCCGTGCCGCGCGTCAAGCAGCAGCGCATCGCCCGCGAGACCCTGGAGATCTATGCGCCGATCGCCAGCCGGCTCGGATTGCACGACCTGTTCTGCGAACTCGTCGATCTGTCCTTCCGTTTCCTGCACCCGTGGCGTCACGAGACCCTGCGCAAGGCCGTGCAGAGTGCACGCGGCAACCGGCGCGAGGTGATCGGCCGCATTCTGGAGACGGTGCAGAAGCGACTGCCCGAGGCCGGGGTGGAAGCGGAAGTCTACGGGCGCGAGAAATCGCTGTACGCGATCTATCGCAAGATGCGCGAAAAACGCCTGTCCTTCTCCCAGGTGCTCGACATCTACGGCTTTCGCGTCCTGGTGGAGACGGTGCCGCAGTGCTATCTGGCGCTCGGCGCGCTGCATGGCGCCTTCAAGCCGATTCCCGGACGCTTCAAGGACTACATCGCCATTCCCAAGATCAATGGCTATCAGTCCCTGCACACGTCGCTGGTCGGCCCGTTCGGCACACCGGTGGAGTTCCAGATCCGCACACATGAGATGCAGCGCATCGCGCAATCGGGCGTCGCCTCGCACTGGCTGTACAAGGCCGAGAAGGAAAGCTTCACCGACCTGCAGAAGCGCACGCACGAGTGGCTGCAGTCGCTGCTCGACATCCAGCGCCAGACCGGCGACTCGCTCGAATTCATCGAGCACGTCAAGGTCGACCTCTTCCCCGATGCCGTCTACGTGTTCACGCCGCGCGGCGAGATCCGCGCCATGCCGCGCGGAGCGACGATCATCGATTTCGCCTACAGCGTGCACACCGACATCGGCGATCAGGCGGTCGCGGCGCGCGTCAATCAGAAGGCCGTGTCGCTGCGCACCGAACTGCAGAACGGCGACCTGGTCGAAATCATCACCGATCCGGCGTCCCGCGCCAATCCGAACTGGCTCGGGTTCGTTCGCACCGGCAAGGCTCGTGCCGGCATCCGTCAGTGCCTGAAGACCCTGCAGTTCCGCGAATCGGTCGATCTCGGCCGGCGCCTGCTGGCGCAGGCGCTGGGTGCGCTGCGCATCGATGCCGCAGCCCTGGATCCGGCGATCATCGAGCGCGGCGCGCGTGACGCCGGCGCCAAGAGCGTCGAGGAACTGCACGCCGACATCGGGCTGGGCAAACGCATGGCACCGGTGGTCGCACGCACGATCGCGCTGCAGTTTTCGTCCGGCAAGCCGAACGGAGCCATCCTGATGCTGCCGCGTCCGGCGCCGGTCATCGTCACCGGACGCGAAGGAGCGGCGCTGACCTATTCCCCCTGCTGCCTGCCGCTGCCGGGTGACGAAATCGTCGGTCACATGCGCGGCGGCCACGGTCTGTTCCTGCATCGTGCCGAGTGCAAGGTGGCGGCACGCCAGCGCGCCAAGGATGCCGAGCGCTGGATCGACGTCGACTGGGCCGAGGACATCTCGGGCCAGTTCCGCACCGACATCGAAGTGCAGGTGCGCAACGACCGCGGCGTGCTGGGCAAGGTGGCCGCCGAGATCGCCGCCAGCGAGGCGAACATCGTTCACCTCGCGATGGACGAGGAAGCCACCGAGAGCGCTTCCTCGATGCGCTTCATCCTGCAGGTGCGCGATCGCGTGCATCTGGCACAGGTCATGCGCAACCTGCGCCGCCTGACCGAGGTCTCGCGCATCACCCGCATCTGAAGACCGCGTGAAGCCATCGGGCACGCCCGGGAGGGTCGCAGAACGGGCGCGGCCGATGGCTTCACACGTTCCGAGCGCAAGGCTGTCGGCCGGCCTCCTGCTCCATTCCCGCCGATCGGATGACGGGAAAACACGGGTTTTTGTGAACTGATTCCACCCCTGCCACCAACCGCGGACGGAAGATACTGTATCGACGACCGTTGCCATCCCTGCGCTCAACGCGGGGCCGGCCCCGACGCCCCGGCGCAGGTCGATCGACAGGAACACCGAACGCGCATCGACCTGCCGTGCAGACTCTCAGGGAGTGCGAAATGAATGATCAACGCGATCTTCGCCGCTGCTTCACCTTCACCCGTCTGGCTGGCGCGGTCTTCGATGCAAGCCGGCAGGCAGCGCTGCCGCCGGCCACGGACGCACTGCCGGGAACGCTCGATGCACTGGGTGGCCTGCTCGACGAGATCGAGCCGACCGTGCAGCAGATGCGCGCGCGCGGCGCCGATCCGGAAGAGATCCGCCGGCTCCTGGCCGGCTGGGTGTACTGATCAGGCCACGCTGCGGTTCAACTGCCGGCGATCGCCATCTCGCCGATCAGCACCGAGCCCGTACGCTTGGTGCCGCGGGTGATTTCATCGGCGCCGACGGCGACGATTCCGTTGAACATCTCGCGCAGATTGCCGGCGATCGTGATTTCCTCGACCGGGTGGACGATACGCCCGTCCTCGACCCAGAACCCGGTCGCGCCGCGCGAATAATCGCCGGTCACGTAGTTCACGCCCTGCCCCATCAACTCGGTGACGAACAGGCCACGGCCGAGCTTGCGCAGCATGCGCGCGAGCGAATCGCCACGCTTCGTCTGCTGGCTGACGAAACGCAGATTGTGTGAACCGCCGGCATTCCCGGTCGTGCGCATGCCGAGCTTGCGCGCCGAGTACGTCGACAGGAAATAACCGCGCACGATACCCTGCTCGACCACCGTGCGCCGTTGCGTCGCCACACCTTCGCTGTCGAACGGCGCGCTGCCGGCCTCGCCCGGCAAGAACGGATCCTCGACGATGTCGATGTGTTCCGGAAACACGCGCTGGCCGAGCGAATCGAGCAGGAAACTCGCCTTTCGATACAGTGCCCCGCCGCTGGCCGCCTGCACGAAGTGTCCGAGCAGGCCGCAGGCCAGCGGTGCTTCGAACAGCACCGGAACCCGCTGCGTGGGCACCCGGCGCGCGCCCAGACGCGCCAGGGTGCGCTCGGCGGCGTAGCGGCCGAGCGCATCCGGCCGGGCCAGCCGACGCGGATCACTGTGCGACGAGTACCAGTAATCGCGCTGCATCTCGCGCCCGCGCCGGGCGATCGGCGAACACGAGATCGTGTGCCGTCCATGCCGATAGCCGCCGCAGAAGTCACGCGTATTGGCGAGCACGAAATGGCCGTGATGAACGGATACGGAAGCACCGTCGGAATTGCGGATCATCGGCGAGGTGTCGAACGCCGCCTGTTCGATGCGTCGGGCGAGTTCGACCGCTGCCGACGCATCGATCGTCCAGGGATGAAACAGTTGCGGATCGGCTGGCGCGCGCGCCAGGGTGTCCGCATCCGGCAGGCCGGCACAGGGGTCTTCCGCCGTATGCCGGGCGATCTCCCAGGCGGCGTTGACGGTCTCGCGCAGTGCAGAAGTCGAAAAATCGGTCGAACTGGCGTGCCCGCGGCGGCGGCCGACGTAGACGGTCACCCCCAGGCCCTTGTCGCGATTCTGCTCGATGGTTTCGATGCGGCCCTTGCGGACATTGACCGACAGACCGCTGCTCTCGGAAATCTCGACCGCGGCATCGCTGGCGCCGCAATCGCGCGCGAATCCAAGTACCGATGCGGCCATCGCGCGCAAGCTGTCTTCGTTGTATTCGAACATGGGATCCGGAAGGCGTGTGAAGCGATTTTCCACGCGCGCTGATTGATGATTATCATGATACCGCCTGCGCGCCTGCCGACCCCCCGGTCGCGCCGCAAAACACTGCCGCATGCAGGCACCGGATTGCGCTCCGGACGACTCCCGATTCCACACCATGCACACCAGGCACGCCGACGACGAAAAGCTCAACGAAAAGCCCAGCAAGACCCGACGCAAACGGGAAATGCACGCACGCCAGGCGTTGGGCGAACGTCTGGCCGGGCTGGAGGACGACGTCATTGCGCAACTGCCGCTGGATGAACGTCTGGCCGACGCGCTGCGCGCCGCACGTACGTTGCGCAGCCACGAAGCGCGGCGCCGCCAGATGCAGTTCATCGGCCGGCTGATGCGCGAAGTCGACCTCGAGGCCCTGCAGGCGGCACTGGCCGACGCCGGACAATCACCACGATTCCCATGACGACAGCAACTCCCACTCCCCCGAAGATCGGTCTCGTATCGATCAGCGACCGCGCGGCGCGCGGCGTGTACGAAGACCAGGGCATCCCCGGCCTGCAGCAATGGCTGACGTCGGCCCTGATCGGCGACTGGCAGGCGCTCACGCGGGTCATTGCCGACGAACGCGCCGACATCGAGCGCACGCTCGTCGAACTCGTCGATGACGAGCACTGCGCGCTGGTGCTGACCACCGGTGGCACCGGCCCGGCGCTGCGCGACGTCACGCCCGAAGCGACGCTGGCCGTCGGCGAGCGCGAAATGCCCGGTTTCGGCGAGCAGATGCGCCAGATCAGCCTGCATTACGTGCCAACCGCGATTCTTTCCCGACAGGTCGCTGTCGTGCGCGGCAACACATTGATTGTCAATCTGCCCGGGCAGCCGAAAGCCATCCGCGAGACGCTCGAAGGCGTGCGTGATGCCAGCGGCAACACGCTGGTGCACGGGATTTTTTCGGCCATTCCGTACTGTCTGGATCTGATCGGCGGACCGTATCTCGAGACCGACGAGACGGTGTGCCGGGCATTCCGGCCCAAATCGGCACAGAGACCGGCACCCGGATAAGCCACGGGGAAGAGAACGCGAAGAAACGTCGCGAGACCGCGCCGAAAAAAGGTGCGCGGCCGGAAAGGCGTACGGACAGAAAGGCGCACGGCCGAAAAGACACCCGGCCGGTCGCCGCATTCAGCGCCGGCCGGCCGAGACCACCCCTTTCACGTCACGCACCAGCGCCAGCGTGCGCTGCAGATGCACCAGATCGCGCACCTCGAGCGTCGCGCGGATACTGGTCAGACGGCGGCGCGCGAGCGTCTGCATCGCCAGCACGTTGACGCGCTCGCGCGCCAGCACGTCGGTGATGTCGCGCAACAGCGTGGGTCGTTCGGTCAGGCGGATCTCGACTTCGACCGGAAAGCGCAGCGTGCGGGTGTCGCGGGCGCCGTGCAGCGCGGCATCGCTCCAGGCGGCTTCGATCACGCGCTCCGGCGCCTGCATCGCCAGGCGCAGGTACGACGGACAGGTTTCCCGATGCACGGAGACGCCACGTCCCTTGGTGACGAAGCCGGCAATCGGATCGGGCGGCACCGGTCGACAGCAGCGCGCGAGCTGGGTCATCAACGAATCGATACCGACCACCAGCACGGCATCCTCCGTGCCCGCTCCAGTATGGGCCGGACGCACCGGAAACTCCGCTGCCGGAGCGGCGCCGGCAGCACCGGCTGCCGCCGAAGCGCCAGCGGGCACACGCGCGGCCGGCCGGATCGCCTCTTCGATCTGGCGCGCACCGACCTCCTCGTGCGCCACGGCAACGAACAGCGCCACCGGATTGTCGAATCCGAGCCGGCGCGCAAGTTCATCCAGCGACAGTGCGGTGCGGCCTTCCCGCTGCAGCACCCGTTCGACGCGTTCGCGACCGACACCGGCGTCGCGCTCGTGCTCCAGTGCGTTGAACCACTGACGCACCTTGGCGCGCGCGCGCGGACTTGCAACATAGCCCAGCTGTGCATTGAGCCAGTCGCGCGACGGACCGTCCTGGCCGCTGCCCTCGCGCGCGGCAATGATCTCCACCGTCTGCGCGTTGCGCAGCGGCGTGTTGAGCGGCACCAGTTGCCCGTCGACGCGCGCGCCGCGGCAGCGGTGCCCCAGTTTCGTATGGACGTGATAGGCGAAATCCACCGGCGTCGAACCGGCCGGCAGCTCGATCACACGCGCCTGTGGCGTCAGAACGTAGATGCGCCGGGAAGCCGTATCGGCGCGTGCCTGATGCGCTTCGAGCGACTGGCCGAGTTCGCTTTGCCAGGCGAGCAGCTGACGCATCCAGGTGACACGCTCGGCATCCGTATCCTCGCCGACCTGCGGATCGGGCGTGCTGTTGCCGCGCTCCTTGTAGCGCCAGTGCGAAGCGACGCCGTATTCGGCATGCCGATGCATCTCCCGGCTGCGGATCTGGACTTCGAGCAGACGACCACCGTCGGCGACGACGACCGTGTGCAGCGACTGATAGCCGTTCGGCTTCGGACGTGCGATGTAATCGTCGTATTCCTCGGGTACCTGCGTCCACAGGCCGTGAATGATGTCGAGCGCGGCGTAGCACTGCGTGACATTGGCGACGATCGCCCGCAGTGCGTGCAGATCGCTGATTTCCTCGAGCGTGCGCTCCTTGCGACGCATCTTTTCGTGAATGCTGTAAATATGTTTCGGCCGCCCGCTGATCTCGGCCTGGATACCGGCGGCGGCAAACGCCTGCTGGAGTTGCGCGCGCGCCCGTTCGACGAAGGCCTCCCGTTCGGCCCGACGCTGCTCGAGTTCACGCGCGAGCTTGCGGTACGCCTGTGGCTCGAGGAAACGGAAGGACAGGTCCTCGAGTTCCCATTTGAGCTGCCACAGGCCGAGCCGGTTGGCCAGCGGCGCCAGCACGTCGAGCGTCTCGCGCGCGACCACGGTATCCGGACTGGTGCGTTGCGCAGCGTGATAGCGCAGCGTGCGCAGACGCGAGGCCAGGCGCAGGACGACGACGCGGATGTCGGTCGCCATCGCCAGCAGCATCTTGCGCAGCGTCCCGGTCTGTCCCTCGCCCGCCTGTGCATGCAGTTCGCGCAGACGCTGGATCTGCAGCATGCCGTCGACCAGACGCGCGACTTCGGCTCCGAAGCGGTTCTCGATCTCGCGCAGACCCAGGCACTGGGCCGAGTCGACCAGTGCCATCGCCGTCCGGGTGGCCTCGTCCGCGCCCAGTTCCTGCAGGATCCCGATCGTCGCCCGCGCATGATCGTGGTGACTCTCGCCGCTGCGTCCGGGCTCCTGCGAGCCGCATTCGTGCGCCCAGGCCAGGGCCTGGTCGACAGTTCCGCCGGGCAGCACGTCACCGACCACTCCGTCCGGGCCGGAGGAAGCTGTCTCATGCATCAGCGACGTCGAGGCCATGAAATTCGATCGGGCACGAGGCCCTCGAAGAGATTCGGGTCCGTTGTCCGATTATGCGGGAAACAGTGGCCCGGCTCGCCAGACGGACAGACGTGCGGTACGTTCATGCAGCGCGAGCATGCCGCACGCCGGCGACGCCAGCACGGAAATGCGTCCGGCAGATTCGGTTATTCCGAACGGCGCCGATACCATTCTCCGGCAGCCGATCGCGGCGCGTGCGCCCGGGAACCTGCATCCTGCCCCTTTTCGATATCCGTTGACATTCATGCTGCGCAAATTGCGGGCCCGCTGGTCGGGCCAACCGGTGAGCCGGATTTCCGATCGCGACTGGCAACGAAACGCGGGCCTCATCCCGTTCCTCGGTCATCTGGATGACGACGAACGCCGGCAGTTGCGCGGCAGCTGTGAACACTTTCTCGCCGGAAAGCAGTTCAGCGGTGCTGCCGGTTTCGAGGTGGACGACGACATCTGCCTGCAGATCGCCATCCAGGCCTGCCTGCCGGTGCTGCATCTGCCGCTGCGCGCCTACGATGATTTCGTCGGCATCATCGTCTACCCGGATCGCTTCATCACTTCGCGCCGCGAAATGGACGAAGCCGGCGTCGTGCATGAATCCGACGACGAACTGGCCGGCGAAGCGATGGAAGGCGGCCCGGTCGTGCTCTCCTGGCCTGATGCCGATCCACGCGGCGGTCGCGCCGGTTACAACGTCGTCATCCACGAATTCATCCACAAACTCGATCTGCTCGACGGCTTCGCCGATGGCGCCCCGCCGATGCCGCGCGCCCTGCGACCGCACTGGATGCAGACGATGAGCGAGACCTTCGCGGACCTGCAACAGCGCCTGGACGCCATCGAGCGGGCCATTCCGCCCGACGTCGACCCCGAGTCGCCGGCCGCTGAAGCCTGGTATGACCAGTTACCGGTCGATCCCTATGCCGCGACCGACCCCGGCGAATTTTTTGCCGTCGCCTCGGAAACCTTCTTTACTGCGCCGCAGCAACTATGCCGCAGCTGGCCGCAGCTGTATGCGCTTTTTCGCGATTATTTCGGGCAGAATCCCCTGTCAGGAGCCTGACGGCGGTGATGGGCCGGTTTCCGGCGGCGGGGCCGGACGAAGACCGATTTTCATCTCCGGCGTGCAGTAGTTCCTGTCGCTGTCCCGGCCCGGCGGGGATGATCGGTGCTAGGCCCTCCTCTTCCTTTCCGACCTCTCCCGGCGCACACTGCACCGCAGAAACCCGGACCCTCCGAAATGATCCGCCTGTTCAACCATTACCTGTCGATCCGGGTGCTGCTGCTCTCGTTCATCGAGGCGCTGGTGCTGTTCCAGGCAATGGTGCTGGGCTTCGGCATCCGCCTGATGGACCAGGGCGCGCCACTGCCGGTTACCCAGGCCGGGTTGTTCGCACTGCTGATGCTGCTGATGATGACCGGGCTGGGCATGTACCAGGCGCAGAACGAGCCGTTCCGGGTCACGGCGCAGCGCCTGATGATCGCCTGGTTCCTGTCGCTGGCCATCATGATGGCCATTTTCGCCTCCCTCTCCGGCTTTCTCGCAACGCCACAGGTCGATCCCTTCGCCCTGGCGACCACGTCGGGCTTTGCCGTCGGCGGCGTGCTGCTGCTGCGCGTGATCTTCTTTCACGTGAGCGACATCGGCCTGCCCAAGCGGCGCGTGCTGGTCCTGGGCAACGGCGCCGAAGCCGAAGACGTGATCCGCTTCCTGCACGATGCGCAGCGCGGGCGCAATATCCAGTATGCCGGCGTGTATCCGGTCGTCGCCGAGCGCGTCCTGCCCGACGGCGAACGCAGGTTCAATCACGAACACCTGGTGCGCACCGCGCAGGAACTGCGCGTGTCCGAAATCGTGCTGGCCGTGCGCGAGCGGCGCGGCGGCGTACTGCCCCTGCGTCAATTGCTCGACTGCAAGCTGCGCGGGATCCGGGTCATGGATCTGACGTCGTTCTACGAGCGCGAACTGGGCATTCTCAAGCTGGACAATCTGCGTGCCAGCTGGCTGATTCTCGGCACCGGTTTCGATCAGGGCCTGTTCCGCGACATGATCAAGCGCACCTTCGACATCCTGGTCAGTCTGCTGCTGCTGATCACGACGTTGCCGATCCTGCTGCTGGCCATGCTCGCCATCTTCCTGGAAAGCGGCCTGCCGGTGTTCTACCGTCAGGAGCGGGTCGGCCAGGGCGGCGTTCCGTTCACGATCCTGAAGCTGCGCACGATGGTGCGCAATGCGGAAAAAGACGGGAAACCGCGCTGGGCCGGTATCAACGACGACCGTATCACCCGCGTCGGACGGTTTCTGCGCCGCAGCCGCATCGACGAACTGCCGCAGTTGTTCAACGTGCTGCGCGGCGACATGAGCTTCGTCGGACCGCGCCCGGAGCGACCATTCTTCGTCCAGCATCTGCTCGAGGACATCCCGTATTACGACGTACGCCACAGCGTCAAGCCCGGCGTGACCGGCTGGTCGCAGGTGCGCTATCCGTATGGCGCGTCGGTGGATGATTCACTGGCCAAGCTGCAGTACGACCTGTATTACGTCAAGAACCATTCGTTGTTTCTCGACCTGCTGATCCTCGTCGACACCGTCCAGGTCGTACTGCTGGGCAAGGGGGCAAGGTAGTGCGGCAGCGGATGCCCGGCGCCCGAAACCGATGCGGCCCTGAGGATCCGGAGAGTCCGGCACAGGAGTCTGCCTGCACCAGGAGTCCATGACCTTGGGCGCGCTGGGACTGGCCAGCTTCGGAGCAGCTGCGCTGACCTGGCTGCTTCTCGGCATCCTGCTGGCCAGCCGGCGCGCTCCGGATCGAAGCGGACACCTGCTGCTCGGCGCCATTGCCGCCCAGACGCTCTGGGCCGGCGCACTGGTACTGTTGCTGCTGCCCTGGCCGGCCGTCACGGCCACCGTGCCCGTTCTCGAAGCCATCCGGCCACTGGCCTGGATCGGCTTCCTGCTGCATCTGCTGGGCAATACCGGCGCGGCCGACCAGAGAGCCGGTGCCGTCGACCGTCAGGGGCTTCCCGAGCGGATGGACCGGAAATCCACGGGGCGGACGCCCGCGCGCCATGCGGGCGGCGTCGACGATCCCCGGCGCACGCGTCGGGCGATTCTTGCGCTTGCGATCGCGCTGACCCTGGCATCGATCGCCGCCGATCTGCTGCACAGCGGCTCCCAGATCTCCTTTGCCCTGAAGACGCTGCTGGCCGTCACCGGTCTGGTCTGCGTGGAACAGGTCTACCGCAATTCCGGAGCGGCATTTCGCTGGAGCCTGAAGCACCTCGTCATCGCGCTCGCAGGTCTGTTCGCCTTCGATCTGCTGGTCTACAGCGAAGCCATGCTGTTCCTGCAGCTGAATCCGGCCTGGTGGATCGCGCGCGGCTTCGCCAATGCGCTGCTGGTGCCGCTGGTGGCCATTGCCGCTGCCCGCAACCCGCACTGGCGGCTCGATGCCGGCATCTCGCGCGCCGTGGTCTTTCATTCGGCGGCCCTGTTCGGCGCCGGCATCTATTTGCTCGGCTTTGCCGCGATCGGCTATTACGTCCGCTTCTCCGGCGGCCAGTGGGGCGAGATCGTCCAGTCTCTGGTGCTGTTCGGAGCCGCACTCGGACTGGTCGTGATTCTCGCCTCCGGCACGGTGCGGGCGCGTCTGCGGGTTTTCCTCGCGAAGAATTTCTTTTCCTACCGCTTCGATTATCGGGACCAGTGGCTGCGGCTGACACGGGCGCTGACAGGCAGTCGCGACGCGGCACCCGGCGAGGCGGACGAGCCGGGGCAGAAGCAGGGCGTCACGGACGATCTGCCACGACGGGCCCTGCTGGCACTGGCCCAGACGATCGACAGCAACGGCGGCGCCATGTGGCTGCGCGATGGCGACACGCTGCACTGCGTCTATCACAGTGTCTACCGCGGCCCGTGCGCGCCGGTGCCGGGCTCGCACCCGCTGATCGCCTTTCTGACCGAGCGTGAGTGGATCATCGACCTGCCGGAGTGGCGCCGCCAGCGCGAACACTATGACGGCCTCGAGCTGCCGGAAGAATTTGCGCATGCCGGCGCAACAGAGACCCCGGACTGGCAGCGGGGCCGCTTCATCGTTCCGCTGATGCTCGATCGCGAATTGCTCGGCTTCGTGCTGCTCGGACCGACGCTGGCGCCGACGACGCTGGACTGGGAAGTGCGCGACCTGCTCAAGGCCGCCGCCCGCCAGGCGGCAAGCTATCTGGGCGTACAACGCGCCGTCGAGCGGCTCGTGCAGGCGCAGCAGTTCGAATCGTTCAACCGCATGTCGGCCTTCGTCGTGCACGACCTGAAGAACCTGGTCGCGCAACTGTCGCTGATGATGCGCAATGCGCAGCGCCACCGCGACAACCCCGAATTCCAGGCCGACATGCTCGCCACCGTCGAAAATGTCATGGAGCGCATGCAGGGCCTGCTGCTCCAACTGCGTACCGGCGCGCGTCCGGTGGAAGCCCCCGCGCCGGTGGCGCTGGCGGAACTGCTGCAGCGGACCATCCACCAGCGCCGACAGCCGCAACCCGAGCCCATCCTGCAGACCGACCCCTTGGTTGCATCCGGATCCACCGTGGCGGGTCACGCCGACCGTCTGGAGCGGGTGATCGGCCATCTGTTGCAGAATGCCGCCGACGCTGCCGGACCCTCGGGCAAGATCCGGGTACGCGCATCCACGCGCGACGGACAGGCACTGATCGAGATCGAGGACAATGGGATCGGAATGAGCGAGGAATTCATCCGCACCGGGCTCTTTCGGCCGTTCACGTCGACCAAGGCGCACGGCATGGGCATCGGTGTATTCGAGAGCCGCGAATACGTGCGCGAACTGGGCGGCTCGATCGAGGTCGACAGCGCACAGGGCCGGGGCACGACGTTCCGCGTCGTGCTGCCGCTCGCCGGCTCATCGCAGAGCATCGATACGTCGGCCGTCGCAGCGAGTCCGACGGGAAGCTGAATGGCCGACGAGCGTCCCATCCTGCTGATGGTCGAAGACGATCCGGGGCTGCAAAAGCAGTTGCGCTGGTCGTTCGACCGCTATGAGGTCGTGCTCGCCTCGAACCGGGAACAGGCACTGGCTGCGCTGCGGCGCCACGAACCGGCGGTGGCGACGCTGGATCTCGGGCTGCCGCCGGATGCCGACGGCACGAGCGAAGGGTTTGCCACCTTGCAGGAAATCCTCGCGCTCGCGCCCACGACCAAGGTCATCGTCCTTACCGGGCAGAACGACCGCGACAATGCCCTGAAGGCCGTGGCGCTCGGCGCCACCGACTTCTTTGCCAAGCCGTTCGAAGCGGAACTGCTCGGCACCGTGATCGACCGGGCCTTTCGCCTGGCCGATCTCGAACGCGAGAACCGGCAACTGCGGGCGCGTCAGGCCGGCGACTCACCGCTCGATGGCCTGCTCACGCGCGATCCGGGCATGCTCAAGCTCTGCCGGCTGATCGAACGGGTGGCGCCGACGATGGCCACGGTGCTGCTGCTGGGCGAATCGGGCACCGGCAAGGAGGTGCTGGCGCGCGCGCTGCACGAACTCTCGCCGCGGCGCGAATGCCGCCTGGTGGCAATCAATTGTGCCGCGATTCCCGAGAACCTGCTCGAATCCGAACTGTTCGGCCATGAAAAAGGCGCCTTCACCGGCGCGATCAAGCAGACCCCGGGCAAGATCGAGACTGCGGATGGCGGCACCCTCTTCCTCGACGAGATCGGTGACCTGCCCCTGGCGCTGCAGGCCAAACTGCTGCGTTTCCTGCAGGAGCGCACGATCGAACGCGTCGGCGGGCGCAGCGAGATCCCGGTGGACGTGCGCGTCATCTGTGCCACCCACCGCAATCTGCGTGATCTGATCACCGAAGGCAGTTTCCGCGAGGACCTCTTCTATCGCCTGAGCGAGATCATCGTCAACATCCCGCCACTGCGGGACCGCACCGGTGACGCCAGTCTGCTGGCACATGCCTTTGCGCAGCGCTTCGCGCGCGAAAACGGCCGCGAACGGCTCACCCTGGCGGACGACGCGCTCGACGCCATCGACGCGCACCAGTGGCCGGGCAATGTGCGCGAACTGGAAAACTGCATCAAGCGTGCCGTCATCATGGCTGATGACCAGGCAATCACGGCAGAGGATCTCGGTCTGGCACCGACGGACGAGGTGCCTTTGCTCAATCTGCGCGCGGTGCGTGAAGAAGCCGAACGGCGAACCGTCCTGCAGGTGATGGCACGCGTCGACGGCAATGTCGCCCGGGCAGCCGAACACCTCGGCGTCAGCCGTCCGACTCTGTACGATCTGCTCAACCGCTTTGGTCTGCGCTGAGAACCGGAAACGCGCCAGGAATGCGTGCATCCGTATCCGCACGAGGCGCTGAAGCGAACAACTCTGGAAAAACCGGCATGAAACGATCTGTTTTTCTCACCCGCGCCCTGTCCGCTGCGTTGATCGCGCTGTCGGTCAGCGCCTGTTCCGGGAACGAATCGAGCGAAGCGCTGCTCGGCAAGGCGCAGGAATCGCTACGCGCGGCCGATCCGGCCAGCGCCGAGATCCACCTGAAGAACCTGCTGCAGAAGGACGAGGACAACGCCGAGGCGCGCTTCCTGCTCGGGCAGCTGTATCGTCAGGCGAACAACCTGGTCGCCGCCGAACACGAACTGCAGCGCGCCGTCGATCTCGGCTTCGATCCGGCCCGCGCCCGACCGGAGTTGCTCGAAACCATGCTCGTGCTGGGTCGCGATGCCGAGTCGATCGCAGCGGCCGGCAAGGACTCGACGGGCGATCCGCTGGCCGATGCACGCATCCGTACCGCGGTGGGTCAGGCCCGATTGCAGCAGCGCGACCTGGATCAGGCGCGCACGGCCTTCGAAGCGGCACTCGCCGCCCGACCCGACTACGTGCCGGCGCAGGTCGGCCTGACAAGGTTGCAGGCATTCGGCGACCGCCAGGCGGCACGCTCGGGCGTCGATCAGATTCTCGCGAAAAATCCGGACTCGGCCGAAGCGCTCCTGCTCCTGGCCGATCTGCAGATCGCCGATCGCCAGCTTGCCGCCGCCCGCGAGACGCTGACGAAGTTCATCCAGCAGCGGCCGAACGACGTCGTCAACCGGGCCAAACTCGTCTCGGTCTCGCTCGATCTGAATGATCTCGAACAGGCGACGAAGGATCTCGCGAGTCTGCGCCGGCTCGCGCCGAAGGCGCCCGCGACGCATTATCTGGCGGCCAGCGTGCTCAGCCGCCAGAACCAGCTGGAGAAAGCGCGTGAAGAGGCCGAGGAGGCCCTGCGCCTGGCGCCGGGCTATCTGCCGGCGCTGAGCCTGGCTGCCGGCCTGAGCCTGAACGCCAATGCGCTCGAACAGGCCGAGCGCTATTCGAAGCAATTGATCGAACGGCTGCCGCAGAATCCCATTGGCTATCGCGTGCTCGGTGCCACGCAACTGCGCCACAACGAAGCACAGAAGGCACTGGATACCGTCCGGGCCGGACTCGAGCACCTGCCGCAGGATGCGCCGCTGCTCGCACTGGCCGGGGAAGCCTCGCTCAAGCTGAATCAGAACAGGGAGGCGACCGGATATTTCCAGCGCGCCTCGGAACTGGCTCCTGACAACGCACGCACGCGCACCGGTCTGGCCTTGTCGCACATCGCCGCCGGTGACACGGATACCGGCATCGAGGAACTCGAACAGGCCACCGAACTCGATGCCGGCAATCTGCAGGCCGATGTCGCGCTGGTCGCCACCCTGCTGCGCAGCCGGGAATTCGACAAGGCACTGGCGGCCATCGAACGGATGGAGAAGAAGGCACCGGCCACCAGTGCCCTGCCGATGAACCTGCGCGGCACCATCCTCGCCGCAAAAGGCGATCTGCCCGGAGCGCGGGCAGCCTTCGACAAGGCGCTGGAGATCGATCCGACCTTCCTCGCCGCGGCGTCCAACCTGGCAACGCTCGACCTGCGCGAAGGCCACCCGGGCGACGCCCGCCAGCGGTACGAGACGCTGTTGGCCAGGGACCCGAAAAACGCCGGGGCAGCCGTCGCACTGGCGGTGCTCACCGCTCGCACCGGCGGCACGCCCGACGAAGTGTTGCCGTTGCTCAAGCGCGCGCGTGAAGCCGATCCGGACGCCGTTCTGCCGATTCTCGCCAGCGCACGCTATCTGATGCAGACCAATGCGCCACGCGATGCGATTCCGATGCTCCAGGAAGCGGCCAACCGCAACCCGAACGATGTCCGCATCCTCGATCAGCTCGCGCAGGCCTTCCGCCAGTCCGGACAACCGACGCAGGCCATCGCCAGTTGGGAAAAGGCGCTGCGCATCGATCCGAAGCTCGGACTGGCGCAGTTCCGCATCGGCGAGACGCAGCTCGGCCAGGGCGATCGCACGGCAGCGCTGGCCAGCTTCCGCAAGGCGGCCACTCTCTCGCCCGAAGCCGTCGAACCGAAAGTGGCCATGGCCAGTCTGCTGCAGCAGGACGGCAAAAAGGACAAAGCGATGGCGATCGCCGCGGAATTGCGCGGCAACGAGAAAACGAAAGTCGCCGGGCTGATCCTGCAGGGAGATCTGAACGCGGCCAACGGGAAGCTGCCTGCGGCCATCGACGACTTCCAGCAGGCCTATGCCGTGCAGCGCTCGCTGCCGGTCGGTACCCGCCTGCACCGTGCGCTGCTCGCCGCGCAGCGCGAGACGGATGCGGACCGGATGCTGCACGACTGGATCCGCAGCGAACCGGAAAACCTGGCGCTGCGCATGTTCGCCGGGGAATCGCAGACGGCGCGCCGGCACTGGAAGCAGGCATTCGAGCAATACGCCGTCGTTCTCGAGAAGCAGCCGGACAATGTGGTTGCGCTCAACAATGCAGCCTGGGCGCTGCATGAACTGAAAGACGAACGTGCGCTCGATTACGGTCGGCGGGCCTACGAGGCAGCACCGAAGGCAGCCAATGTGATCGATACCTACGGCACGATCCTGGTCGCCCGCGGTGACCGCAAGGGCGTCGAGCTGATGCGCGAAGCGGTCTCCGTGGCTCCGGCCAATCCGCAACTGCGTCTGCATCTGGCGCAGGCGCTGATGCGTTTCGACGACCCGGCCGGCGCGCGCGCCGAACTGCAGACGCTGCTGCAGGCGACACCGGAAGGCCCGGCGGCCGAAGAAGCCAAAGGACTGCTGGAGAAGATCGGGGGCTGAGCCGAAGGCCCGGCCCTGAACGGCCGGCCGCGCAAAGCCGGCCGGCGCCGCACCCCGTACCGGACGAGAAAGGTGTCAGCGGCGGTGCCGCTGCACCATCGGATCAGGGGACGTGCGGGGAGTCTTCCCAGCCCGGCGAGCGCAGATACCAGTCGATCGAGTCGCGCAGGCCCCGCGTGACGTCGTGCGTCGGCTGGTAACCCAGCACCGTGCGCGCGTGATCGATGTCGGCCAGTGAGTGCCGCACGTCACCGGCACGGAAATCGCGGAATTCCGGCTGAACGGAACGCATCCGCTGCGTGAGGTCCGGGTTGTCCGTGCCGACGGCGGTCTGAATGGCTGCCCGGATCGCCGCAAACAGTTCGAGCAGTGTCGTACGAGCACCGACCGCAACATTGAACACGTCGTGCGCCACTGGCAGCGACTCGCACAGGGCGGCACGCAGATTCGCCTGCACGGCATTGGCGACGAAACAGAAATCGCGGCTCGTCTGTCCGTCGCCGTTGATCCACACCGGCTCGCCCCGCAACAGGGCGGCAACCCATTTCGGGATCACGGCAGCGTATGCGCCTTCGGGATCCTGGCGCGGGCCGAAGACGTTGAAGTAACGCAGGCCGACGCAGGACAGGCCATAGGTGCGCGCCCAGGTGTCGGCAAACAGTTCATCGGCTGCCTTGGTGGCAGCGTACGGTGACAGTACACGACCGGTGTTCGCCTCGACCTTGGGCAGGGCTTCGTGATCGCCATACACCGAACTGGACGAGGCATAGACGAAGCGACGGACACCGGCCTTGCGTGCCGCTTCGAGCAGTTTGACAAAGCCATCGACGTTGGCCGCGAACGATGCCTGCGGCTGCTCGATCGAACGCGGCACCGACCCGAGCGCCGCCTGGTGCAGGATGAAGTCGACAGCCGATCCGACGTCCTGTCCGGAACCCGGCCCCCCATCGTCGGGCCGCCGCGCGCCCGGACCCGCGGGCGCGTTGGCCACCACGTCCCGGCAGACCGCTTCGTCGCACAGATCGCCTTCGACGAAGCGAAAGCGTGCCCACGCCGGCTCGCCGACGAGCGAACGCACTTCGTCCAGATTGCGTCGATGACCGGTGGCGAAATTGTCCACGCCGATCACGCGCTGCCCCTCACGCAGCAGCGTCTCGACGAGATTCGAACCGATGAACCCGGCCGCGCCGGTGACCAGCCAGGCCCGCGATTTCGCGCGCAGCAGAGTGTTCACAGCCTCCACAGCCGCATTCCGGTTTGCCGCACTTCATCAGGCTCCCAGGCCGATTTGACATCGATGAAGACGGCACCGGGCTGCGCGCGGGCAGCGATGGCCGCCATGCCCATCTCCCGATACTGCGCATGCGAGACGGTTGCCACGAAGGCCGCCGCCGGCGGCAGTTCGTCCCAGGCGACGAGCGCCACGCCATATTCGTGCATGGCTTCGGCCGGGTCGGCCACGGGGTCGTGCACGCAGACCTGCGCACCGTAGGCCTGCAGTTCGCGGATGACGTCGATGACCTTCGAATTGCGCAGATCGGGCACGTCTTCCTTGAACGTGAGCCCGAGCACGACCACCGGCGAGTCCTTGATCGGAAAACCGGCGGCCGCCATCTCGCGCACCGTGCGCTGGGCCACGAAGGCACCCATGCCGTCATTGATGCGCCGCCCGGCCAGAATGACCTGCGGGTGATAGCCGAGCATCTCGGCCTTGTGCGTCAGGTAATACGGGTCGACGCCGATGCAGTGTCCACCGACCAGACCGGGGCGAAACGGCAGGAAATTCCATTTCGTGCCGGCCGCCGCCAGCACTTCCTGCGTGTCGATGCCGACGCGATCGAAGATCAGCGCCAGTTCGTTGACCAGTGCGATGTTCAGATCGCGCTGCGTGTTCTCGATCACTTTGGCCGCCTCGGCCACCTTGATGCTGCTGGCGCGATGCACACCGGCCTGGACAACGGCACCGTAGAGTGCGGCAACCTTTTCCAGCGTGTCGTCGTCATCGCCGGAGACGACCTTGACGATGCGCGTCAGCGTGTGTTCGCGGTCGCCCGGATTGATGCGCTCGGGCGAATAGCCGACGTGGAAATCGTCGCGCCATTTCATGCCCGAACTCTCCTCGAGCACCGGGATGCAGATCTCTTCGGTCGCGCCCGGATACACGGTCGACTCGTAGATGACCGTCGCGCCGCGCTTCATGTGCCGGCCGCAGATGCGGCTGGCCGAGACCAGCGGCGAGAAATCGGGCTTGTGTGCCTGGTCGACTGGCGTTGGCACGGCAACGACCAGGAAATCGGCCTGCGCCAGATCGGCCGGATCGTTGGTCACCCGCAATCGGGTGGCTGCCGCGAAGCCGGCGGCATCGACTTCGCCGGTCGGGTCCTCGCCGCGCCGGAAATGCGCGATTTTTTCGGCCGACAGATCGTAGCCGATCGTGTCGAACACTTTCCCGAACTCGACCGCCAGCGGCAAGCCGACGTAGCCGAGACCGACGACAGCAACGGTGCTCATGGGAAGGGAGGGAAGATTCCGGTTGGATGACTGAACGACGGGAACGGAAAGCCGGGGAAGCACTTCCCGGGAGAACGATGTCACGCTCGCCACGAGGTACCGATCTTACAATGCAGACTCTTCGAGCCGGGGACGGAATTCACAGAAAACCGACATATGGCGTTGCGAACGTGTGAAGTCTTTGGCCGCGCCGGGAAGGTGCGCCGGAAAGTGCCCCATCGCCGCTCCGGCCGGTGCGCGGCAGCGTTCTGGCTGTCCGCCGTCGGGACGGTGCTCGCGTGCAGCGGGATGGCGATTCCGTCCGCGGCGGTCGCCGTCGGCAACCCGGCGCTCGCCGCGCAGCTCGTGCGTGAGGGCGAGCGCTACGAAAACGCCGAGGGCGTCGAACGCGATTCCGCACGCGCACTGGCACTGTACTGCGAAGCCGCGCGGCTGGACGGTGCCGACGGCTTCCTGCGCATGGCCTGGATGTACGCCAACGCCCGTGGCGTCGAACGCGACGACGGTCTGGCCGGTAATCTGCTGCAACGCGCCGCAGCGCTCGGCAATCAGACGGCAGTACGGTTGAGCAGGCTCATCCGCCCCGAGACCGGACACGACCGGCTGCCCGATTGCCTGCGTCCGACGGCGACGTCACAGGCCCCGAGGAGGGAAATCAGCTTCGACTTCGATTTCGACGATCCGGCACGCGCCGGTGTCGTGCGGCCCTTGATGACGCCGGGGCTGCGCGCGCGACTGCAGGCGCCACTGGCAAAGCTCGCGCGCGAGTACCGGCTCGACCCGGGGCTGGTGCTGGCCGTCATGCGCGCCGAGTCGGGCTTCGATCCGCTTGCGCTGTCACCGAAGAATGCGCAGGGCCTGATGCAGCTCATCCCCGAGACCGCCGAACGCTTCGCTGTGCGCAACGCCTTCGATCCGGTCGACAATCTGCGCGGCGGCATGCGCTACCTGCGCTGGCTGCTGTCCTACTTCGAGGGCGATGTCCAGCTCGCCCTGGCCGGCTACAATGCCGGCGAAGGTGCTGTCGATCGAGCGCGCGGAGTACCGCCCTGGCCGGAAACGCGCCGGTACATCCAGCGCATCCGCGGCTGGTATCCACACGAATTCCATCCGTTCGAACCGACCGTCGCCAGCCCGGCGCCGTGGCTGCGCCGGCCAACCGCGCCGGCAGCCGTGGAAAAAACATCGTCGTTGCGGTGACGTAGTTCCGGCTCCGCCGCGCCGGAATGTGGCATCGTTGCCACCGTGCCGACGAACGGATGCCGACAAAGCCCGAATCGGAGCCACAATCGGACCTGCCAGAGTGATCCGGTTGCGCGAACGGGTCCGCCGTCGTCCGGTCGCGTCATCGAGAGGCATCGCCCGACCGCGTCATTCGGTGTCCGGCAGAATACGACAGAACGGATTTCGTGATCACCCATCCGGTGGCCGGCAGAGGAAACCGGACGAATCAACCCGACTACGAGGAGTCTTCGATGCTTCGATCTCTCGTCGCATTGCTTGCGGCACTGCTGATGGCCGGCTGCGCATCCACACTGCCCCAGGCACCCTCGCAGGCCGCCGAACCCGGGTATCGCTACATCATCGGCCCCGGCGACACGCTGAACATCATCGTCTGGCGCAACCCCGAGCTGTCCAGCTCGATCCCGGTGCGACCCGACGGACGGATCACGACGCCGCTGGTCGAGGATCTCGTCGCCCAGGGCAAGAATCCGACCGATCTCGCCCGCGAGATCGAGGAGGCGCTGAAGAAATACCTGCAGGACCCGATCGTCACCGTGGTCGTCACCGGCTTCGGCGGCGGCAATGACGAGCAGATCCGGGTACTCGGTCAGGCGGCCAAGCCGGCCACGCTGTCCTACCGGCAGAACATGACGCTGCTCGACGTGATGATCGCCGTTGGTGGCCTGACCGATTTCGCCGCCGGCAACCGCGCCGTGCTCTACCGCGGCGCCGAGCAGAAAGCCTACAACGTGCGCCTGGACGACCTGATCAAACGCGGCAACGTCGACGCCAACATCCAGGTGCTGCCGGGCGACGTGCTGATCATTCCGGAAGGCTGGTTCTGAAGCGGGGCGGATGCTGCATGAACGTCGGGATGGGCGCTGGCGCTGCCGGTCCATCCATACGGAACCTGATCTCCGGTAACCAGAGCCATGGCTGAAATCCTCACACTGATCCGATCGCTGTTGCATGCGCTCTGGCACTATCGCTGGACGGCGCTGCTCACCGCCGTTGTCATAGGCATCGCCGGAGGAGTGTTCGTCTGGAAAATGCCTGACCGCTTCAGCGCCTCGGCACGCGTCTACGTCGACACCCAGACCATCCTGAAGCCGCTCCTCAGCGGCCTGGCGGTCGACCCGAACGTCGATCAGGTGGTCCAGATGATGGCCCGGACGCTGGTCAACCGGCCCAACGCCGAGCGTGTGATGCGCACGGCGGATCTCGATCTGGAAGCGACCACCCAGGCCGAGCGCGATGCCATCGTCGACTCGCTGATGCGCCGGATCCAGTTCAATGCCGTTCCGCGCAGCAACAACCTGTTCTCGATCAGCTACGAAAGCGGCGCGCCGGAAAAGGCGCGCAAGGTCGTGCAGTCCCTGCTCGACATCTTCGTGGAATCCAGCCTGGGGGCGAAGCGGCGCGACACCTCACAGGCCCAGCAGTTCATCGATGACCAGATCGCGGCCTATGAAGAAAAGCTGGTGACGGCGGAAAACGCCCTGCGCGACTTCAAATTGCGCAACATGCGCCTGATGCCGGGTCTGGCGCCGAACTACCTGGGTGAAATCACCTCGCTGGAAGGAAAGCTGCGCGCAGCCCGGGTGGAAGTGCGGCAGGCCGAGATGGCACGTGACGAACTGCGCCGGCAGTTGATCAGTTCGACGTCCGTCACCATGGCCGCGCCTGAAATGATGTATGGAGCAACCAGTACGCTGACGACGGAATATGACACGCGGATCGAGGCGCAACGACAGCGCCTGGACGAACTGCGCCTGCGCTTCACGGAATCGCACCCGGATGTCGTTGCCACCGAGCGCGTGCTGAAGGAGCTGGAGGTACAACGCGACCGCGTGCGCAAGGAAATGGCCGAAGCGGCCGCAGCCGCTGCCGCGTCCGCCGGGCAGTCACCCGTGATGGCCACCAACCCCTTTGCGCTGGAATTGCGGACGTCACTGGTCAATACGGAGGCCCAGATCGCCTCGCTGCGCGCACGCGTCACCGATTTCGAGGCACAGCTTGCCGAAGCCCGTGAAATGGCTGCCGCCGTTCCACGCATCGAGGCCGAGTACAAGCAGCTCAATCGCGATTACGACGTCAACAAGGCGAATTACGAGAAGCTGCTGGCGCGACGCGAATCGGCGGTGATGTCGGGCGAGATGGACGCATCCGCCGGCGTTGGCGATTTCCGCGTGATCGACCCGCCGCGCGTCAATCCGAAACCCACCGGACCAAACCGGCCCCTGCTGCTGGCGGCGGTGCTGATCGTCTCTCTCGGTGCGGGTGGCGGGATGGCGCTGCTGCGGGATCAGCTGCGGCCCACCTTCTTCGACATGCGTTCCCTGGCGCGTGAAACCGGTCTGCCGCTGCTCGGTGGAGTGTCATACATCACCACTGCCGCCGAACGAGTGCGCGCCCGCCTCGGGATATTCCTCTTCGCCGGCAGTACCGTGGCCTACATCGCCCTGTTCGGATTGGCTATCGCCTGGTATGCAGTGCTGGGCAGTACCGCCGTCCGTTGAGAAGAACCATGAGCCTGATAGAACGAGCGATCGAACGCCTGAATGATCCCGTAGAGCCTGCGAAGGCGGCGGCGCCGGGCGCGACGACGGAAGACGGGACCCGTTCGACGATCGAACGGCTGGCCGACCGCGCCAAGACACCGGCCGATACAGTCGTGGAAAAACCGGCCCTTCCGCCCGATCCGCCGGCGCCTGCCGGTCCGGTCCCTGATCCGGTCCGGATCGACCTCGAAGGACTGCGTACACGTGGGCTCGTGGTGCCCAATGGTCCGGCCACGCGCAGTGCGCACGAATTTCGCATCATCAAGCGCCCGCTGCTGAGCAACGCCTTTGGTCGCGGTGATCAGGATCCGGTCCGGAACGGCAAACGGGTCATGGTCACCAGCTCATTGCCGGGCGAAGGCAAGAGCTTCACCTCGATCAACCTGGCGATGAGCATCGCCGCCGAACGCGACCATCGCGTCCTGCTGATCGACGCCGACGTCGCGCATCCGACGATCCCGGGCGAACTGGGGATCCAGGCGAAAGCGGGCCTGATGGACTGGCTGATCGACGGCGGCCCGGACCTCTCGCGACTGATCCTGCCAACCAATGTCGAAACGCTGTCGCTGCTGCCGGCCGGCCGGCAGGACGAACACGCGACCGAGTGGCTGGCCAGCGAAGCGATGAGCCGCCTGCTCGATGAACTGAGCATGCGATATCCGGACTGCGTCCTGATCTTCGACTCGCCGCCCCTGCTGGTGACGACCGAGGCACGGGTGCTCGCCTCCTACATGGGGCAGATCGTGATGGTGGTCGAAGCCGGCACCACTGCGCGTGAGACGGTGTCGCAGGCGCTGGCGACGATCAGTGCGAACGAAATCGTCGGTCTCGTGTTGAACAAGGCGAACAACACCGAAAGGAACGGCTACTACCAGGGCTACGGTTATGGCTATGGCTACGGTTTCGCCGCTGCCTGACAAACGGAGGCAACGGACGGCCGGTCCGGATGGCGCCATGATCCGTCGTTCGGGATTTCCTTCGCGGACGGGTCTGATCTGTGCCGCAGGTCTGGCCGTGTTCGTCGCCAGCAGCCTGATGGGGAAGGCGCACGCCCAGGCCATGGGCGGTTCCGGCATTTCGGCCGGCGTCAGTTCCTCCGTTGTCTGGACGGACAACATGTATCGGCGCAGCACCGACAAGGACAGCGATGCGATCCTGGAACTTTCGCCGTATCTGTCGGCGTCCTCTTCTTCGCCACGCGCGAAATACCGTCTTTTCTATCAGCTGCGCAATTTCTGGCGTCTGGGGGACGGCGAAGACCGCCTGTACCGGCATGCGTTGAATGGCCGCGGAAGTTTTGCGCTGGTCGACGACCGGCTCGGTGTCGATCTGAGCGGCTACATGGGAACGATCAATGCGTCGACGTCCGGCGCAATCGCGGTGGATCCGGCGTCATCGTTCACCAACACGGCGAAAGTCCGCTACTTCAGCGTTTCGCCCTGGTATCGCGATCGCCTCGCCAACGTCGCCGATTACCAGCTGCAGTATTCGCTCTCCCATTCCGGCGGCAACAGCGGTTTCGCCACGGCCAAGGCCCGCCATCGATTGTCGGCAATCGCCACCAGCGTGCCCAGCGCATCCCGCTGGAGCTGGCGCGCCTATGCGCAGGCGGAGCGGCGCGACTTCCGCAACGGGCTCGACCGCAGCCGCGGCTCATCGGGGGGTGCCCTCTATTACGGCGTCAGTCCGTGGCTGCGCATCTACGGCATGCTCGATTACGAACGGATCGAACATCTGCGCGATCGCGATGGCGACAACAGCGGCTGGGGTCCGGGCGCCGGTTTCGACTGGACCCCGTTCCAGCGCACGAACATCGGCGGTTCGCTGTCGAAGCGCTATTACGGCAATACCGGCGATCTGCACGTTTCCCACACGATGCAGCACGCGACGATGGGGCTGCGCTGGTCGCGCTCCGTCCTGACCAGTGCCGATGCCTCGCTGCTGCTGTACGACCCGTGGTCGCTGATTTCCGGCGGCAGCCAGTTCGGCCCGGCCAATCCGATTCTGAACAGTCTCGCTTCGGCCGGCATCCTGCTGCCGCCCGGCACGGTGTTCACGCAAGGCCTGTTCACCGACGCCGCCGTCCTCGACCGTCGCCTGACGGCGTTCTGGGGTTTGCGCGGCATCCGCAACGCACTGACCGTATCCGGTTTCTGGTCGGATCGGGAATCGACGACCGAGATTGCGTCCGAGACTTCCGTCAGCGGACTGGAGGGGAGCAGCAGCGCCGGCGGCATCTTCGTCGGCCGGCTGCGCGAACGCGGCCTGGCCGCGAACTATCAATACCGGATCGACCGCCGTTCGTCGATCGAACTCGGCGTCGATAGACGGATCCACGATTCGCCGACAGCCGACTTCGAGACCCGCTGGACGACCTGGCGCCTGGGCTACCGGGCCCGCGTGACCAGTGACCTCACCGCCTTCGCCGGCATGCGCCACACGTCTCAGAGCGGGCGCAATCGCGGTTCCAGTTATGACGAGAATGCGATCTACGGCGGGATCGACCTGAGGTTGCACTGATGTACGAATCGTTCTACCGGTTCACGGGCAAGCCGTTCCAGCTCAGCCCGGACCCGGAATTCTTCTTCGGCAGCCGCGGGCACCGCCGTGCGATGGCCTATCTCGAATACGGGCTGCATCAGGCCGAAGGCTTCATCGTCGTCACTGGCGAGGTCGGCGCCGGCAAGACGACGCTCGTGCAGCAACTGCTGCGCCGCCTGCCGGCCAACGACATCGTGCCGGTGCAGATCGTGACGACGCAGCTCGAAGCCGAGGATCTGGTGCGCATCGTTGCCAGTTCTTTCGGCCTGCCGACCGATGACACGAACGACAAGTCGACGCTGCTGATCCGCCTCGAACAGTATCTGCACAAGCTCCACGGCGAGGGCAAGCGGGCGTTGCTGATCGTCGACGAGGCGCAGAACCTGGGTGCGCGCACCATCGAAGAGCTGCGCATGCTGTCGAATTTCCAGGCCGGCACGAAAGCGATCCTGCAAAGCTTCCTGCTCGGTCAGCCCGAACTGAGGGATCTGATGCAGCGCCCGGAGATGCGCCAGCTGAAGCAGCGCATCATCGCCGCCTACCATCTCGGGCCGCTGGACCGCGCCGAGACGCAGCAATACATCGAATTCCGGCTGGCGCACGTCGGTTGGGAAGGCGATCCCGCATTCGCCGAATCGGCTTTCGACCGCATCTTTGCGGTCACGCAGGGCATCCCGCGACGCATCAACACGCTCGTCGATCGCCTGCTGCTGGCCGGCTTCCTCGGCGAGAAGCATCGTTTCGAGGAAAGCGACGTCGCCGAAATCGCTGCCGAACTCAAAATGGAACTCGGCCCGCAACGTCAGTTTGCCGCGGCAACCGCCGGGGACGCCGATCAGGCGGAAACCGCCGGGACCGCGGGCGCCGCATTGCCGCGCAGCATTGCGCCGGGGGCGCGCCAGGCCGGGACCACCGAAGACGAAACCGCACCGGCATCGATGAGCGCGCTGGAAGAACGTGTGGCGCTGCTCGAATCGACAACCGGCATGATCTTCGCCACTCTGAAGAAAGTGCTGCGCATCCTGCGTTCCCGCGGCACGGATCATCGGCGCGACGCAGCATGAAACGGGTCTGTCCGACGGAAATGGTGCCGGTGCCGGAGGGCACTGCGACCGCCGCGGTTCCGGTGGCCGGCAACAGCACGGGCCGCGTCAACGCAATGTCGATCGACGTGGAAGACTATTTCCAGGTCGCCGCCTTCGCTCCCTGGATCGATCGTTCGCGCTGGGACGAGATGCCGTGCCGCGTCGAGCACAATGTCGCGCGCATCCTCGCACTGCTCGAACGTCACCGTACGCACGCCACCTTCTTCACGCTGGGCTGGGTGGCCGAACGCTATCCGCAGCTCGTGCGCGCCATCGTGGCCCGGGGCCACGAGCTGGCCAGCCACGGCTACAGCCATCTGCGCGCCAGCGAGCAGAGCCCGGCGCATTTCCGCGAGGATCTCGCGCGCGCCCGTGGCCTGCTCGAGGACATCGGCGGCGCACCGGTGCGCGGCTACCGCGCACCGAGCTTTTCGATCGGCAAGGACAATCTCTGGGCGCACGACGTCATCGCCGAGACCGGCCATCACTACAGCTCCAGCGTCTACCCGATCGCGCACGATCACTACGGCATGCCCAAAGCGCCGCGTTTCGCCTGGCGCACGGATTCCGGCATCCTGGAAATTCCGCCCAGCTCGCTGCGCCTGCTCGGGCGCAACCTGCCCGCTTCCGGAGGCGGCTTCTTCCGTCTGCTGCCCTACCCGGTGTCGCGCTGGAGCATCCGCCACATCAATGCCCGCGACGGCGAGCCGTGCATTTTCTATTTCCATCCGTGGGAAGTCGATCCGGAGCAGCCGCGCATTGCGCAAGCCGGCGTCAAATCGAAGTTTCGCCACTACCTGAATCTGGAACGCACCGAGGCCCGGCTCGACCGTCTGCTGGCTGATTTCCGCTGGGACCGGGTGGATCGCGTCTTCGCACGCCAGCTGTCACCCGCAACTCCCCACAGCCGGAAACCGGCCTGACCGGCCATCCGGATCACCACGGACATCCGATGAGCAGCGTCCCCTGCCCCGATGATCTGCCGTCAGCCCGGACGGGCGGCATCCTCGCACCGGTCCCGCTGCTCCTCCTGGCTGTCCTTCTGGCGACCATGGGATTCGTGTTCCGCGAAAGCCTGGAAGCGATGGTCGAGGTCTGGAATACCGAAAACTATCAGCACGGTTACGTCATCGTGCCGATGGCGTCGTGGCTCGCCTGGCGCAACCGCAGGGAGATTCTCGCGCAGCCGCTGACGCCCTTCTGGCCGGCGATCATCCCGCTGGCGGGTGTCTGCGGCATCTGGTTGATCGGGCGACTGGCCGACGTGAATGTCGTTCAGCAGTTCGCGATCGTCGGCATGCTGCCGTGCGCGCTGGCACTCGTCTTCGGCTGGCGCTTCGCCTGGTCGCTCGCCTACCCGCTGGCTTTCCTGCTGTTCGCCGTTCCCTTCGGTGAAGAGTTCTATCCGGTCATGATGCAGTACACGGCGGACTTCACCGTCCGCGCGGTTCGCCTTTCGGGCGTTCCGGTCGTCCAGGAGGGGCTGTTCTTCCAGTTGCCATCGGGTCGCTGGTCGGTCGTCGAAGCCTGCAGCGGACTGCGCTATCTGCTGGCCGCGCTGCCGCTGGCGGCACTGTACGCATACATGAGCTGGCATTCGTGGCGGGTACGCGCGCTGTTCATCGCCCTGACCGCGGTCATCGCCATCGTCGCCAACTGGTTGCGCGCCTATCTGATCGTCATGCTCGGGCACCTGAGCGGCATGAAACTGGCGGTTGGCGTCGATCACCTGATCTACGGCTGGATCTTCTTCGGCATCGTCATGGCCGGTATTTTCTGGCTCGGTTCGTACTGGCCGGACCGTGCGCCGGCATCGTCCGGCACGGTGGCGGCCGGGTTCGGGCAGGATCGGCACAGTACGAGTGTGTCCGCGTCGGCTCCGATCCTCGGTCTGGGCCTGATTGCCGCATTGGGCATCATCATCCTGTCGATCTACGGTGTCGACCGGCTGCAGGACCAGGGCACGGCCAGCGTGCGTCTGGAAGCGTTCGACAGCGTTATCGATCGCGACGGAGCGGCGGCGCAAGCCTGGCGTCCGCAGTATGAAGGCGGCATCGCGCGGATCGAAGGAAGCCTGCGCTCCGACTCCGGGGTGCATTTCCTCGCCGTGCAGTATCTGCACCAGGACGAGCATGGTGAAATGATCACCTACCGCAACGGCGTCAACCCCGGGCGGGCCGATGCCGGACAAAAGTGGCGTGTGGTCGGGAAAACCATTCTCGCCCCGGGCGGCAGCGCGGCGGCCGGAACTTCTTTCCCGGACGGCAAAATCAACGAGTACCGTATCGACGGACCGGGCGGTGTCTTTCTGGTGCGGGAGTGGTTCTGGGTCAACGGACGGATCGAAGCGGATCGCGGGCGCGTGAAAATGGCCACGGCGATGGATCTGCTGCGTGGCCGCGGCGACGAATCACTCGCCCTTCTCATCTGGGCGCCACTGGATGAACCGCTCGAGGCAACGCGCGCCCGCCTGGATGACGCACTGGCAAAGCTGCAGGCCGTTGCCCGCGCTGCCGGCCTCTGAGCGATGCGCCACCTGCATACGATTCGCGACGCCGCACACCTGTACCGTTGCCGTGCGCACTGAACCCGACGAAGCGTCCCGGCGCGCGCGCATCCTCCACGTCGTCCACCGCTTCGGCGTCGGCGGCATGGAAAACGGTGTCGTCAATCTCATCAACGGCCTGCCGCCGGAGTTTGCCGAACACATCGTCGTCGCGCTCACGGAGGTCGACGCCGCGTTTGTCCGCCGGGTGCGGCGTACGGACACCCGCTTCATCGCGCTGGACCGTCCGCCGGGGCAGACGGCCCGCATCTTCCCGCGGCTGTACCGGCTTGTGCGCGAACTGCAGCCAACCATCTTCCATACACGCAACGTCGGCACCCTCGAAACGCAACTGGTCGCCTGGTGGGCCGGCGTGCCGGTGCGCATACACGGGGAGCACGGCTGGGACGTGGCGGATCTGATCGGCACGAACCGCAGACTGCATCGCTTGCGCCGGCTGATGCGCCCCTTCGTGCACCGGCAGATTGCGCTGTCGGCACCCACCCACCGCTATCTGGTGCAACGGGTCGGAGTCCCTGCCGACCGGATCAGTGAAATCTGCAATGGAGTCGACGTCAACCGGTTTGCGCCGGCCGGCGATCGCGCAGCGCTGCGTACCCGGCTGGCACTGCCCGACACGTCAGCCGATACCTTCCTGGTCGGTGCCGTCGGGCGTCTGGCCGCGGTCAAGAACCTGCCCCTGCTGTTGCGCGCCTTCGCACTGGCGCGTACGCGCAGCGACGAGTTCAGACACACCGCCCGGCTCGTACTGGTCGGCGACGGCCCCGAGCGCCGCGCGCTGGCCGGGCTGATCGAAGAGTTCGCGCTCGAATCATGCTGCCACCTCGCCGGTGCGCGCGAGGACGTGCCGCAGTGGCTGCAGGCGCTCGATCTGCTGTGCCTGCCGTCACTGGCGGAAGGAATCTCCAACGCCATCCTCGAAGCGATGGCCAGCGGAGTGCCGGTAGTGGCCACCGACGTCGGCGGCAATGCCGAATTGATCCGGAACGGCACGACCGGCTGGCTCGTGCCCAGCCAGGACGTCGAGGCCCTGACCGCACGCCTGCTCGCGGGTTTCGCCAATCGCAGCACACTGGTCCGGGCCGGCGCTGCCGCCCGTCAGCTTGCCGTGACACAGTTCAGCCTCGAGCGGATGATCAGCACGTACCATCAGGTATATCTCGCGCAGCTGCGCGCGGCGGGGATCGTGTCGACGGCGAAATCGTTCCGCGGCAGCGATCATCGGCACACCTGAGGAATTTCGGCACCATGTGCGGCCTTGCCGGTCTGTTTTCACCCGACGACACGTCCCGGATATTCGACCGTGATGTGCTCGTGCGCATGACCGATGCGGTCGTCCACCGCGGTCCCGACGACGGCGGCCTGCACATCGAACCGGGCGTGGCACTCGGTCACCGCCGACTGGCCATCATCGACGTCAGCACCGGCCAGCAGCCGCTGTTCAACGAAGACGGCAGTGTCGCCGTCGTCTTCAACGGCGAAATCTACAATTTCCGCGAGCTGACCGCGCAACTGCAGGCCGCCGGCCACGTCTTTCGTACACGCAGCGACACCGAGGTCATCGTCCACGCGTGGGAGCAATGGGGCCGCGACTGCGTGCAGCGCTTTCGCGGCATGTTCGCGCTGGCCCTGTGGGATCGCAACCGCCGGACGCTGTTTCTTGCGCGCGACCGGCTGGGAGTCAAGCCGCTCTTCTACACCTGGCTGGCCGACGGCAGTTTCGCTTTCGGTTCCGAACTGAAATGCCTGCTGTCGCTGCCCGGTTTCGATCGCCGCCTCGATGACTTCGCCGTCGAGGATTTCTTCGCCTACGGCTATGTCCCCGATCCGCGCACCATTTATCGGGGCACGCTCAAGCTCCCGCCCGCGTGCACGCTGCTGCTCCAGGCGGGCGGCACCCGGACGGAGCGCCGCCCGGCGCCGCAGGCCTGGTGGGACGTGCGCTTCGAACCGGATGCCGGCATCGGCCTGGAGGATGCAGCCGCCGAATTGCGCGAGCGCCTGACCGAAGCAGTGCGCCTGCGCATGATCTCGGAAGTTCCGCTGGGCGCCTTCCTGTCGGGCGGAGTCGATTCGAGCGCGGTGGTCGCGGCCATGTCCGGGCTGAGCACGGAACCGGTGAAGAC
>JACDJC010000534.1_pt1 | contig 43322 bp, 56 predicted proteins | sample 7454191 | NCBI WGS metagenome assembly JACDJC01 (sample SAMN14253291, study PRJNA609438) | sludge metagenome | isolation source: sludge after 25d culture with pyrite and EDTA | collected 2018-12-20
GGTGGCTATATGGAAGCAACGAGACGCAGATCTGGAAAAGCCGCCAGGCTGGATGGAAGGATATTTGGAGAAAGTTGTATGAAAGATCGGACATTGATAGGGCAATGACATACTTGGCTCATCAAGGGGCGAAGCTCGGTGAATAAGTATCTGACAATCCTGATTGATCCACCGTGGGAGATGGCCTGCTCTGGCAGTCGTCGCCGCACCAAAGGCAAACACGGCCAGACTGCCCTGCCATACCCAACGGTCGAATTGTCACGGTTACTTGCAATGCCAGTCTCGATGATGGCTGAGCGTGGGTGTCATTTGTGGTTGTGGACGACCAATCAGACCCTCACAGAAGGGTTGCTGTTGATGCGATCATGGGGGTTCACTTATCTCGCTCCTATCCACTGGATCAAGCCCAGCGGCATGGGTAATTACTTCGTCCATCGAACACAAACCCTGCTGTTCGGGTACTACCAACGATGCAGTTTTCCGCTCAATCGTTACGCTGACAATGTCATTAACGCACCTGTGCCGTCTCGCCATTCGGCCAAGCCAGAGGAGTCTTACGCAATGATCGAATCTATATCACCATCGCCCCGAATCGAACTATTCGCCCGTAATCGGCGGGAAGGATGGGCATCTTGGGGCAATGAGATCGAGAGCGACATCGCACTAACTGTGTGATGAGCCAAGTATATCGTTACCATTGATAGCCCTGAAATTGGCGCTCGTCGATATTATCGAAGACGAGATAAAGCCCTTATTTAAGCCGGTTGGACAAGCAGATGCAGAAACTCCACCGGGAACGGTTTAACGCATTCAAGTGCAGGTATTGTGGATTCTTCCACGTTGGTCGTCCGAAGGAAAAGCGATGAATGTGAACATACTCAATGCCATCCTTAACACGGGTGCCAAGATCGAACTGACACAGGAACCGAGGGAGAAGAGAGACTACATCACGCTCATCTGGCCGGAAGGAACGATAGCCATTGATGTCAGTTACCTGGAGAAGCACCAAGCCATGTCACTGGATGGAGTCGAGGAACTGGTGGGCAGGAAACTGCTGAAAGAGATCATCAAACAATGCCGGGAAAACCTGTCAAGAAATGTCTGCAACACCGCAAGCGACCAGCCTATGCCCGTGGCCGGTGTGCTTCCTGCTATTTCAGCATCCGGCGTACAATGAAAGCAGTGAGGCGAGGATGGTTGCTAAAGAAAAGAAGAAGTGCGGTTCCGTTGCAACCGTTCGAGGGTAGTGCGTGGCCTTTGTAACCTGCATTACCAGACATTCGCCTTGCGTTGGATCGCCATGAAAAGCGTGAGAGTTTCTGATTACTTGTTGCTATCGAAAACAATTGTTAGTATGATTCCATCAGTCACTTTCACAGGAGATGGTTATGTCGAAGAAGAAACTGGCGTTAGGATCGCTGCAAGACCTTGACCACGGGATGTTGGATAAAACATTCCAGACCCATGTGGCAACGGCAAGCAACGATTGCTACCAGAGGCCGGAAGATAAAACGCCGCGCAAGGTGATCATCACCTTGCTGATGAAGCCCATCATGGCCCACGGAGCGCTTGACAGGATTGAGACAAGTCTCGACTTTGCTACAGCGCTGCCGAAGATGAAAAGCCGCACATACAGTATGCAGCCCGAAATCAATCGCGGCAACGCGCAGGGATTGATGTTCCATCCAGATCTTCCAGATGATCCTGACGGCAAGACGATCATGGATCATATCGAAGAGAACGAAGAAACAGAAAATGGATAGAACAACCTGCCACTACTGCCAGCGACAGGTGACAGTATCGTTCGGCAGGGTATCAACTCACGGGCCTGGCAAGAACGGTCAGCCCGTCTGTAACGGAAGCGGTAGATTCATTAACCCTCATGATCCACGGAGAAAGTTATGTCACTCAAACCGGAAGCGTTAGAAAGGCTGATCGAGATAGCACGGGAATCAAATGACCCGACGATCATCGGCAGTGGTAAGGGAAGAATACTCTTCACTAAGGAAGGTAAATTCGAAATCCCACCAGAGCCAGTGAAGCAGGGTCGAAAAATCCACACCTTTGAATCGTTTCAGCGAATCGTTGCCGTTGAATTAAGTAGCACTGTTGCAGGCAAGAAGCCTGCGAAAGAAGATGCAAACGGAGTCTTCAGGGTTCCGAACGAAGGCAGTTGTGTGTATGTCAGCGACAAGCGTTTTGTATACTTGAGTGACCCATCCGATCCTTATGGATTTGAAGCTGTGTTTTTCCCGGTGCCAAGCGTTGAAGCCATGTGGTTCTCCGCCGAAAGCAAGAACGCAATGGATCAGAAAATACTGATCCGTACTTTGCGAATCACCTTGTCACGCTGCCTGCTGTCGAAAGATATCGTTAGCCTTATCCGCAACGTGAAGTTCAAAGCCGACACATCCGGCGAGAGTGATCTGCAGCACGGCAGGCAAAGCATCAGCCGGTCGATCATCAAGGAAGTCAAGGGTCTTGATACTATCCCTGAGACACTGACTATTCAGATCAAGCCATTCGAAAACATCAACATCATCAAGCGAGTCCAGATCGCTATCGAGATTGATGAAAACACCGAGACGTTCAAACTCACTCCGCTACCAGGCGAGTGGGACAGGATGATCGACGAAGTGTTGAATGAATGCGTGGCATCAGTGATGCAGGCCAACGAAAGAGTGCTGGCATTGCGTGGCGATGCGTAAAGTCACGGTAAGTCAACTACTGGCAGCAGGGCTTGAGATAGAACTCGGCCCTGCTCCTTTGTTTGATCCGAATTGCAATGAGACAGTGTTTCAGGACTACGTTCTCGATCGCGCTGCAGAACATGGCTGGCTTCGTGCTCACTTCAGGCCAGCCGAGACGAAGAGGGGATGGCGTACCCCTGTGTCAGCAGATGGCAAGGGGTTCCCCGATCTGGTTCTGTTGCGTGAACGGCTGATCGTGGCAGAGTTAAAAGCAAAGTATAAAAAGCCGTCCCGTGAGCAGCGACAATGGCTCGATGCGTTCAGGAAAGCTGGTGTGGAAACCTATCTCTGGTATCCACGTGACATCAACGAAATCATAACCATCCTGGGGCGGTAAGAAGATTTAGTTCATACACTAAAACGGTTAGGTAAACCATTCGGAGAAACTTATGTCCAGCGACGGAACTTTCACACAGGCCGGTCAAGGCCAAGGGCAGCCAACTGGCGTACCCCAGGGCGGTGCCCCAGTCCAACAGCAGCAGGGGCAGGCGCAACAGGGGCGCCAGCCGCAGCATCAGCCAATGCTGCCGCCGATTGCCCCTAATCCTAATCTGCCACAGCACCAGCAGGCGCAACAGCACGCCCCTGCGCAACAACAGCAGACGCAGCAGCCAAGCTGGGATGACTTCTATAGCGAAGTCGGAACGCAACTTGGCATCAATCCGGATCAGGTGCGAAGTCACTTCGCTGGCGATCCGCGACGAATTGCTGGTGCAGTTGCTACGGCAGTACGCAACCGACGAAATGAACAGGCCCAGGCCACGCCGCCAGTCCAGCAACAACAGCAACAAGTCCCGCAACCACGGGCTGACGGTCTGTTGCCGTTGCCAGCAGGCGCCGAACAGTTTATTCGTCAGACCGATCAGGGATGGGTTCCTATCGATCCGATGTACAAGCAGTACGCTGACATCAAGAACCACAACACGCTGGTCGAGGCGTCCAGACTGCGGAACATCGCACAAGACCCTGCAGCGCTGATGAAGGATCAATCATTCCAGACTTCTATTCAGGACTTGGTAAAAGCAGAGGCCGCCAAACTGTTCCAAGAACAGAATATCGTCAATGTCCGGAATAAGTACCGCGAACAGTGGGGAAAGGAAATCTTCAGTATGGACAATGGGCAGATCGGTCGGGACATGGAAGGCAATCCGATCATGACTCCGTTCGGCATCGCGTTTGATGCTGTATGCATGCGGCTCGGCAAGCAGGGGATGCGTGAAGGCGATGAGTTCTACCAGACTGCGTACGCGCTCGCCAAAACGATGGTTCCTGCCACGCAGCAAAATAATCAGCAAGTTCAGCAACAAAACTATGGACAGCAAGATTACAGGCAGTACAATGCTGGCGTACCGGGTCAAGGTGTACAGCCTCAGCGAAACGGTATTCAGCAGATACTGGACCAGTCTCAACAGGCGCAACAATATTACCCTGGCACGCCGCCGCCGAGACAGAACCAAGTGCCATCGGGACTAACCTACGCAGGAGAATTAAGACACCATCTGCAAGATGCTCCTGAGGGCATGACGATGGACTATTACCTGAACTTGGTTCACGGGAAATAGTAATCTCCATGTGACGGGCAACGAGCAGGTGGGCATTATGCTCCTGCGAGGTTGCCATGTATACAAGTCAGTACAGTTACGCGACGACAGATCGTAATCGTTTGCGTGAAATCACCGACATGACAAAGCGGGAGCGCGTAATCTTGGCGCTCCTTGATCGCCGTGGCCGAATCGTCGGTTCGGACGGTGGGGATTTCCTTGAGTGGCCTGTCCACATGAGGAACCCGAAGCCACGTGGCGCCGGTACTGACACTCCTCCTGCCTACTCTCCACCCGACAACAAGCGGGTGGCTCAGTTGCCTTGGTCGTGGTATCATCACGGTATCGAACTCGACCGAAAAACAATTCAGACCAATAAAGGTAAGCAGGCGTTCATCAACGTGATGAATGATGCCAACCTTGAAATCGAGACAGCGTTCAGCCAGCGATGGCCTGAATACTTCTACCAGAACGGTGACAGCCCGCCCAACGGCGAGCCGAACCCTATGCACGGGTTCTATACATGGTTCTCCAAGTTCATCGCTTCCACCTCTGCAGCCAATCAGGGTTACCAAGGCAAGGTGCGTCTGTGCACCGGCAGCTACGCTACCTTGACGATGGACCTTGGAACCGAGTCGAGCGAATGGGAAGGCTCTGACGGTTCCGATACCGTGCAGGCCGACGACGCCGTTCTTGGCGTGACTGCAGGTCAGAAGTGGTGGCCAGAAGGCCAGGGCGATGCCGCTTACGATTACTGGCATCCACTGGTCGTGAAAGCCCGATCCACTTCGTGGGGTGCTAGCCCCGGCTTCAACTCAGTCTACTGCGAAAAGCAGTTGGACTTCGCCATCATGTACTCCTGCCGTAACAGCAAGGGCGACAAGGGTCCAGTTGATACCGTTCTGTGCGGCACCACACCAATGCTCACGATCCGTGAACGCTTCGGTTCAACCTACCGAACGCTTCCGGAACTGATGCAAGACCCAGGCGGTGGAGTAAAGGGCGGCATGGGCCGTGCGTATGCAACTCCCATCTACATCTACAACGGCTGCTACTTAGTTCAAGACTATGACATGCCGAACGCTCAGGATTTGCTGGGATTGAACTTGAACACGATCACTTACCAGCCAGTCCACAACTACGATCCAGCTTCCGGCTCAACCCCGCTCATGGATCGGGTAGATGACAATATCCCAGGCGGTCGAGGTCGTCTGATCGGTGCATACTCGCTCGGTCAGTTGAAGATCGACAGCCCCCGTAACTCATTCATCATCGACGGCGACTTGGTCTAATCCAAGTCGTCTGCTGGGTAGTCAATCTGCCAGTTAAGGAGCCACAGTCATGCGATCAGGTCAGCCTAGTTTCAGCGATTGCCGGTGGGGTCCAGGGGTAATCATTACTCCCACGGATACCACACGTGGCATCACGTACAGTGAGGCCGAGTTCCTTGGCCGCCGTTACTGGGCGACTGGCCCGGACGGTAAGGAACGCATCATCAAACTGGTGAAGAATGTCAGCGGTGCTACCCTGCTTCCTTGCCAGGCACTCAAGTATTCCACGACAGCCGGTCGCTGGGGCAAGGATGTCACAATCTGCGCCGACGACACCGATCCCTGTTGCGGAGTGGTAGAGTCGGAATATGCAGGTGGCGTGCCCACTGGCAAATGGTTCCGCATGGTTCAGTATGGTGAGCACGAAGTCATCATGCAGACTACCAGCGACGCCCGTGTTACCTGTGCAGTTGGCGATCCAATTGTCGCTTCGGCTGACAATGGTGCCGTCCACAAGCAGAACGGCACTGCAGCAAATGCAGCCGTCCAGAACAGGATCGGCTGGATGCTGCAGGTAACAACCAACGGCACCAACAACGGGCTGAAGGCCAGCGCTCTGATCGACGTTTACCAACCATAAACGGTGAAGCATGTCTGTACAGAGACTGGCACTTGAAAAATTCAAAGGCATAACAGAGCGTGGTATCCACGCCTGTTATGCCTTCAAGGTTGACTTCGAAGGTGGTCATCTGCCACAGGAAGTCATCGTTGACACCGGGGAAACCGGTGCCATGTCGGTCGGTTTCTTTATTACCAACCCCAGCGCTGTGACGATGCCAGCGGTAATCTCTGTCTCGCAAGACGGAGTAAACTGGACAGCGGTAGCCCACAAAGACTTGGCAGGCAGCGAGTCCGGCCCAGGTGCTACCAACATCACGACGACAGCAACCAAGCATTTCATTCTCACCTACTCGGATTATCCGCAAGTTCTTGCGTCCCGATTCTTCAAGGCTGTGATTGATCCGGCGTCTGCCCCCGCCGTTCCTATCTTCGCTTATGTGACCCTGAAATAAGGGGTCGTTCATGGCAAGACCATATCGAGCATTCCGATTATGCCACGGTGCCAGCGGTGCCGTCGTCCTTCCCGACGACTATAGCTTCATGGCTGAAACGTCCGGGGATCGCATATTCACCGATGACTACGTTACGCTGCCCGTAAACAATGACGCGGTCAAGATCATTGACGATCATTATGAACCTGGCTCAGATGCCGGATTCATCCAGGCGACTGGGGCAAATAAGCCTGCGTTCATTGCTGCCGGACACAATGGCCTGAACATTGTCCGGTTCGACGGCACCAATGATTTTATGGGTACGACTGGCGCCGAAGGGGTCATTCCAAACGGCACCAGCCTCACCAAGATGGTTCTAGGTCTGGTGATTGGCAGGACGCCAAACGTTGCCGAAGGCGATCATGCCTACCTGTCGTTCACGAATTCAGAAGGATCAGGCACAAACTTCGTGTACATCAAAGATGGCGGCGATATGGAATCGCTGGACGTCTACGTCAATGGCGGGTATCAGTGGAATGATATGCCGCTTCTGGAAGATGAATGGTATGCAATCGTACTGACGTTTGATGCAGATGCAGGCGCTGGCGGCGAGTGGGAACTGTACATCAACGGTGTCGATCAAGGCACGTACGCCGGTGGAGCGGGTGCCGCCCAGTCGGTTGCCGAACGCATCTGGTTGATGCAGGGATTTCACGGTGTTCAGAGCGGCGAGTTCGGCAAGATAGTTTACTACGAAGATGCGACTGCAGATCTGAGTGATGTAGCGGGCCGGGCAGCCATCGTCAGTGCCGCACTTATGGCCGAGTGGGGAATATCGTAATATACTTCAGATCAATAAACCCAGAGGCATCGCCCAATGCCAGATCTGAAGGATTCCATCGCCCACAAAGTGAGGCGTGCACTCGACCATCTTGCCGGACAGCCCAGTAAGATTGTCGCTTCACGTAACATCAAGGCCGAGAAATGCTTTCTCGCCTACAGTAGCGACATAGAGTATGATTCTGCCAGGGATGAATGGATCATGGCCATCATCCAGTTCCAAAGGATTCATAAGCGAGTGCCGGACAACAGGGACATACTCGATATCGCACATGCCCTAGGATACAGGAGAGTGATTGATGCCGAGCCAGCTTCTCAAGAACAACCCGTCTGAGATATCGCCATTGACGCCGCCCATGGCGATGTTCCAGATCGATGCCTACTCCCCAGCAGACGAAGTGTACACCTACAAGCCGAAGCCAGCAGGCCGGTTCGAGATTCGCAATGCCACGGTCAACAGAGACAACCGTCTAAGCGTTATATCCGCTCCTTCGACCATCATCACCGCAACATCGTGGTCACTGCACGGGATCGCTACCAATCTGCCGGTAGACTACGATGCCCTAGGCGTCTACTGGTTCTTAACCTGTATTGAAAATAACGATCCGAATTCATTCGTTGCGCCCGGGCAGACAGTTGCACTGGGAGTGCAAAAGGGCGGTCGCGGCCTGGGGCATGTCAATGCTAAGTATCCGTGGTGCCGTTTCTCGCCAAGGTACGAGTACCTGCTGTTGGTAGAGTCCAAGTATCCACACGCCAAGATCAGGCAGGAAAGTGTCGTCAAGGCGGCCCCGCCACCTCCTATTCTCGTCAGCCAGATTCGGAACCTGCCATCCAAGATCGCCATGGCCTGGGTGTACCGGGAAGGCGTATCGACGATGTCTCCTGTGCTGGAAGTGGATGCTGCACCCGGTGGGGGTGCCACAGTCGAGCGCTCTTTGTTGCACAGGAACCCGGCCCCGCCAGGCGCGATCGGTTACTACATCTACATCCAGTTCGCCGGGGATTCGCTATGGCGTCGGTGTGCCCACGCAGGCGAAATGTACATGGTCGATAACCACATGCCGGTTATCAGCCGCACCATCGTTGACACGTTTGAAATGGCCACGCCGGTCCCGATCAACATTGTTCTTGACCCGCTCAACTCGTATCTGCTGAATACCAATGACGACATCTTGATTCCTGACGGACAGATTGAGCAGATCACGCAGCCCATCGTTGACGTATGGCACCCTGATAAGTTCGGTCGTCGAGTAGGAGGCGGGCGTCTGGTAATCAAGCCATCGGCGGCGTACAGCGATCACCCGTATCCAGCGCTGCTGATCCATAACCAGCGCTCGACCTGGGAGCGGATCAAGATAGATGCCGAAGCCGCTCCGCTCAAGGTGGGCATTGCCTTTGCCGATTACAACGGGCAACAGGCATTCGGGAATGCCTTAATCGAGTGTGATGTCCTCTTGGCTCAAACCGGTGACTACGGGCCGTGCACCGGGCTTCGGATTATGGAAGAGTGTGCAGGAGGCGGCCACAGTGCCAGTGAACTGAGAGCAATCGGTTGTACGTTTGCGGGCACGGTCGCACTGTGGATCGAGCACAAGCAGACATGTAACCTAGACTTTAATTGCTGCGATATGCAGGCAAATATTCGCGGCAAGAACGCATCGACAGCGTACTGCATGGCGTGGGTATCGACGCCAAACAGGGTTACTTTCTCCGGCATCACGCATGGCGATATTGCTCCCGGTGTCGTTTTCAACATAGACCAAGGAGATGTGCGAGTCGATCACTTGTTCATCGACAAGGGATTTGTCAGCTTTGTTGACTTCTCCGGTTACCAGGCGGCATCGCTCAGTGTCGGCTATCTGGGTGCGAATGTCGTAACCTACCTGTCAATAGCAAATTACGATCAAGAACCAAATATGGTTCGACAACCAAGCGGGCTGGTGGGCAGGTTGAAAATTGGCGATAGAAAGATGACTGAGACAAGTTTGAGAATAACAGCCCACGGAGACTTTTTCAGCGACGGTATCAGGGAAGCATCGAGCTTCGCGGGTTCCGTCTACTACTAAATCGCCCCACTTCATGCCGCCTTGGATGGACGTAATGTTATTCTCGGTCATATCTCTGTTTGCCTTTTTCCTTGCAGGCGAACCGATTGGGATGGACTACAAATTTCGTTTGATGGCCATGGGCGTCGGCGGGATCGCCAGCTTGTTCGCCCTGTGGTTCAGCCCGCCAGAATCCAACCGCGAAGGCATGATCAGGTTTGCTGCCGGTTGCGTAGTTGCCTTCACATGCACAGGCAGCATCATGCACTGGCTCAACCTCCCCATTACCCCGGATAGTGTCATGATGGTGGCCCTGGTGTGGGGGTCCATTGCATGGAGCTTTCTGGGGTATATGGTTGCTGCCGGAAAGCACGGCGGTATATTTGAATCATTGGCGCGAGTTGTGCAGGGTGTAGCTAAAGTGAATCAGCCATCGGCTGAATCACCTGCAGTTGTTACGCAAGTGAAATCAGTCGATGAAAAAATAGACAAGAAGGGAGCGTCGTAATGGATACGGTTTTCTCTTGGATCAACATGCTGACATCGGCTGCTATTGTCATCCTGGCTATCTGCTTCAGGCATCTCACGCTGGATCAGAACATCGTCAAACGCATCGGCTACAACGGCATTGTCGTGTTCTGTGCGGCAGTGCTGATTAAGGCCATGTACAACACATCCATCGATGTGTTCCGGTCGGATTATTACGGGATCATGGTGCGGGTCTTTTTTCTGATCATGCTTGTCGGGGACATACTGTCGGCATATAGCGATGGTGTGGGCGCGACGTTCAAGAAAAAAAGTGTTGATATTCTGGTCGCCCATCATCGGTAAGGAGTAGTTATGGAAATCAGCAATGACCGGGAAAAGCCTTGGTGGGTTGTAAAGTACATTGGTGAACGCACCGTGTTCTTTGCAGGGTGCGATTCCCAAGAAGACGCGAATGTGATCTGCGCTGACACAGAGAAGAATATCCCCGAAGATCGCAAGAAAGAAATCAAAGTCGGCGTCGTTCAAAAAGACGAATCACTGCTGTCGTAATTTCCCACATAGGGAACTGTCATGCAAGGCAACAATGAAGCGAAGGGGTGTTTCATATGGACAATTGCCGGATTGATACTCTGGACGGCAGTGATACTTTTGCTCTGCTGATCTTTCTCTGTGTTGCTGGCGTGGTTCTTGCCCTGATGTTGCTCAGTGACATCTTTTCTGGCACTGGTCACATGGAAAGCATGAGGGAAGATGAGTACACCAGTCGCCATTGAACTCCCAGTGATCGGTAAAGACTAGTCACGAAGATGATTGTCAATGCCATGAGTAGAGAGGAGTAACGATGGATTACATAACTGACTTCTACGGGCCTTGTGTGCCAATGCCAAAGGTTCGCCATGACAACGAAAAACGTGCCTACCAAAAGCGGGTGGCAAAACGACGAGCAAAGAAGAAGAGGAAGTAATGCTAAAAACATTCGCATATCACAAGCCGTCAACTATTGCTTCAATGCAAGCGGCGAGATGGAGTTCTACGGAGTTCCACGGCATGCCAAGTGGGACAAGGTAAGGCGGGAGCATCTAGAAAATAATCGCTCTTGCCTTGTGTGCGATATCAAGCTAGGATTAGACGTGCATCACATTATTCCATACTGGCAGCGTCCTGATCTGGAACTCGACTTGAAAAACCTTGTTACGCTGTGCGGTCCACCGTGGAATCATCATTTCTGGTGGGGGCACCTAGGAAGCTGGAAGTCTTACAATCTCAGAATCGAACGTGATGCTGAGTGGTTCAAACGGAGGGTTGAAAGCAGGCCATGAGAACATTTATTAGCTCGCTGCTGTTACTTCTGCCACTGGTAGTAAATGCACAGCATGTTATCGGCAAGCCTTATCGGGTAGGCGTGACCTACAGCGAAAAGGAAAAGCAGGCAGCCCGCGACATCCTTGCCAACAATCAGAACCTCATTCTGCCGCCAGGTCAGTTTGAACTGATCGTTCCAGATCCTACCGCCGTTCCCAAAGGGCCGCTATCATACTTCTCGATATCGAACAAAACGTACTACCTGCATCAGGTGGATGCCGGTAAGGATTTCGGGTGGGTGGGTACGCGACGTGGGGAGACGGAGCGTAAGAAGCATATCTTCGAAGCCAAGCCCTACCCGTGGGCAGTGATCGAGGCTGCCGAGTATAGCGAAGCCAACAAGTCGATTGCTGAAGAGACAATCCTCGTTACTCGCAATGGTGCCCCGCCAGAAAAATACGGGCCTGTGGAAGTGGACCGGGTGGTAATCTCCCGTGGAGAGAAGCCGCCACCCGGACCGCCTGGGCCGACCCCGCCAACGCCTACGCCATCAGACGCACCGATACCCGTAGATGGATTCAGAGTGATGGTTGTTTACGATAAACGACAAACGCTTCCTTCTGAACAGATCGCTGCCATCAACAGTAGGGACTTCCGGTCATATCTCGATGCCAAGTGTGTTAAGGTAGATAGCCAATCGGAGTGGCGTGTTTTCAGTACCACTACCAACGTGCAGGGCGATTCAGAGATATGGCGTAATGCCTATGCCCGGCCACGCCGAACTACTCCGTGGATTCTGATATCGACAGGCAAGACTGGCATTGAAACTGAATTGCCAGAGAACTTCGATAAGCTCATGGAACTCGTCAAGAAGTACGGCGGCCCATAATGGACAGCATGGAGTTCAGCCGCGACGCATGGATCATTGGCTGGTTCATCGGTGCAGCGGCCATCATCGTCAGCCTGCTTGGGATCGTTCTGGCATCTGTCATCTATAACCTGCGAGGCCGCAATGTTAATAATCGACGACACGACAAGTAACGACATTCTGTTCCCCAAGATCGACGGGGAACGCATGGGCACGGGTTACGATCCTCAACAGGCCAAGCCGATGGAAGGTGCTAGGTCGATGCAAGACCTGTTCGGTGATGAGCCTGGGCAGATCAAGGTTATCCCTGCCAGTGAATACGATGCTCGAATCGACGAGCTTGAAAAGCGAAAGGCTACGCTTTCGGATATCAGGGCCGTGGCAGCCAACGGCAGTTTAATGCCGACCCTCGATCAGGGAACTGAAGGGTTCTGCTGGGCGTACTCAGTGGTGCGTCTGATGATGTATCTTCGAGCCTTGATGAACAAGAAGTACAAGAGGCTTTCAGCACATGCTGTCGGCTGTAAGATTAAAAACTTTGTCAACGAAGGCGGTTGGTGCGGCTTGTCTGGTCGGTTCGTCCAACTCAACGGCTGCCCGTCTGTCGAGATGTGGCCAGAGAAGTCAATGAACCGAAAGTACGACACACAGGAAACCTGGGACGAAGCCAAGCTGAGCCTGGTTACCGGTGCGTGGTTTGACAGCCGTAAGTCTGACTGGGATCAGGATTTAACCGATGCCCAGATCAATACCCTGCTGTTGATGGGTATTCCCGTGGCTGCTGATTTCAACTGGTGGGGCCACAGCGTTTGCCTGAAGCGACTGGTTCGCGTCGAGCGAGGCGTGTACGGCAAGAACGGCGACAACTCATGGACTGATGGCTGGGGTGATCGTGGCGAGTTCACTCTCACCGGCAGTCGTGCCAAAGCAGATGGTGCCATGGCAATTTACGATATCGCAGCGTAAAGGAATCCGATGTTTGATCTGGAAACAATGTTGCTGAATTCTGGGGCAACGGTGACGGTTACCCGCCACCCGCACAATTACACTGAGGTCAAGGTTGAATGGGAATCAACCAAGAAGCCGATTGTGGTGAGTGTTGGCGGGACATTCGCGTACTCAGATGCCAGAAAGCAGGCGATCAACGAAGCAATCATGCAGAAGCTGATCGCGGACTCAATATTCGTGGCATCGTTGCCGTTGTTCGGAGACCCCGTGAATGTTGATGAAGCAACAGTCGAACACATGCGGAAACTGCAGAAGGAAGCGCCTCACCCAGTCATAATTCTTGAGCGAACTAAAGATGGATCATGGGCAAGGTTTGAACAGTCGCCAGGCTCACATCCTGAGAGTGGCACAAGAACTGAGCAAGAGATGGGGCAAGCCGATCACAGCGCTGCAAGCCATGCAGTTCCTCAAGCAGATGGGAACAACTTGCAGCGAAGTCCTGAAAGTGGAGATGCAACTGGTACAGGCACATGAGCCGTACCAGACAATTCTTCCGACAGAGGTAGAGAGTCTGATTTGTTTTCTTACGGAGGGTTCGTGATGCGATTTGCATTAGGTCTGCTTTTGGTTGCGGTATTCTGCGTGGATGCAGAAGGGTCGGGTAAGCGACGCCGGGAGGCATACAGCAGAGGCTCATGTCAGAGCGTGACGTATACCACAAGCAACTGCAGTAACGGCGTTTGTTCTGTCGTGGAACAGGCTGCTGTAGTAGTAGAGAGTCAACCAGTACGCCAGGTGGAAGAGAAGGTAGTCCAGTCGAGCGACCGCAAACAGTTCGTTCCCGATGCGCTCGATGAAGTAAACGAGTACCGGGCAAAGCGAGGCTTGCGGGCGTTCATTCGTGATACACTACTGACGAAGGCCGCGTATGATTGTGCGAAAGTTCGTGCATCGAATGGCATCCACGGCCACTTGGCGAGCGACTTCGATTACCTTCCTGCCGGAGCACAGGCGACGGCTGCAGGATGCGGTGCCCTCGAACCTTCATGGGGATGGGGCACGTGTTGCATGGATGATAACTATACTTATGCTGGTGCAGCATGGGTGATGGGAAATGACGGCAGACGCTACATGCATCTGTTCGTCCGGTAAAACAAGTCCGTGGGGTGCCATGGAGTTTCCTTCCTTTCGACATGGCATCCCACGGCCTCCTGGTATCAAAGATGGCAAGACCGGAACAAGGCGACAAATTCAGTTTGGTGGATAACCGCGATCTTCCCCCGGCATGGCTGCTGTCAGTCGGGATGCAAGGCCGGGTAATCAAGCAATTCAAGCACGAAGGGTTCGTCGTCAACTACTGCGAGTTCAAGAACCACTCAGTGAAGTTTCGGGACTCAGAATTGATACCACTGGAAGGCTCACGTTTGGAGAAGATTTAACCCTTTTGGAGATTGTACGATGGAAGCGATGGACAACCCTAAGACCTATGGCTTTAACGGCTTGAATGATATCCGTGGATTTTGGGAAGATATCTTCTCCAGTCTCTCGCCTGATATCAGCAAGATCGACAAGCCAAAAGCTATTTCCGGCAGCAACGACATGCTGGATGCCTTTAAGCCGTGCCAGACTTGGATCGGCAACCTCGACGACACCATGCTTGACCGGCTGAAGGTCGTCATTGCTGATCGCATCAATGCTATCGGCGTCAAGTCCGACAGCGGTGGAGAGGTCATGGTTGGTGCGGCTCCAAAGCTTTCCGCACCAATCCCCGACGTAAGTTACACCGCCCAGGATGTCGATGCTTATCTGAACAGCTTCGGCCTGGCAATCCCCGGCGAAACGCGCTCCAAGTTGAAACGTCGCCCCAAGACGCTCAACATCTTGAAGTCGCAGTTCACCGCAGAACAGCAGGCCAAGGTTGTCGGCAATCCGTTCCTTATCGCGCTGCTGACCACGTTCGGCCCATATATCGTCAAGTGGATTCTCGATTTCATCAATCGATAATCGTCCTTGCCACGCATGGAACTAAAGGCTGAATGGCGACTCCGCATCATGCGGTGGATAGCAACCATGCCAGTGTAGCCCGTGCTGTTAGCTGGTTCACTCTGCCGGAAGCAGGCACAATAACGGGTAGCTTCAGATCGTGTGGGTTGCTGGATACCATGCGGCACTGCACACGGACAGCCGGTGAAAGTCCGGCAATCTGCCTGCTGTAGTTCAGCGGAAGAATACATGGCTGTGGTGCCATGAGAGATGGGTTCGACTCCCAAGGTCAGATTTTTGGAGTAAGCATGAGCAGGGTGAAGCATTGCCTGCAGCACACAGATCGGGCAGCCTATGCCCGTGGCCGATGCGCATCATGCTACACATCCATTAAGCGAATGATGAAACGAAGAGGAATGACGGACGCCCAGGCCGTCAAGAAGCGATACCTGTTGCCGAGAAAGAAATGAAGCTAAAGCTGTACCATCCACAAACGTGCCACTCATTTAAGCAGATGATCACTGAACTGAAGATATGCCGAGAGGCAGTCAAGGAACGTGATGCAGCGCTGGCCCAATGCTACAGGCTTTCCGGTGCCGACGATGGCGGTAATTCGGATGAAGTGCTGGCGATCAATGCTGTTCAGGAAGTAACGAGACTGAGGCAGGAACGCGATGAAGCCCAGCGATAAATGTCTGTCATGTCTCAGCGAAGTGTACTCACGTGGTCTGTGCAGAATCCACTTGATGAAGCTGTATCGCCAGATACGCAATAAGAAGATCACTGAGAGGAAGGCTATCAAGCAGCGGCTGATCCTTCCTCGGCGACCTGGTGGAAGAGAGTCAGCCGTCAAGCCGTTTCCCAAGGGGTAAAATCATGCGTTATGACCCTGATCCGTTTTCCAAGGGGTAATTATGTACTACTTCGCCATCAAGCCCAAGGTAGAATAATGAAATCAGCAATCGACAGTATGGAAAAAATGGGGCGAGCCTCAATGGAGGACTTGGCCACGGAACTTTCGCAGGTGTGCGGCGGTGCCAGGGGCATGGCGTTGTTGTGGCACCAGACGCTATTTGCATCTACCACAAGAGTGGCCACAAAAGCTAAGATGATCCAAAACCTGTATGACTTCATCGGTCGCACCAGCAAACAGTACGGTGACCGGGCGAAGCTCCATAACATGGATAAGGAACAGATCGAGAAACGACTGTATGAACTCCTCACCAAGCACGGCTTAGTGATTCCAATTCAGGGGCTATCTGTCAATGGCGCGCAAGAAGAAGCAAAAAGAAGCGCGGGAGATGACAGCAGCGGAGAAGGTCCACTGGGCAAAGCTGAAGGCCGAAATAGAAGGGCTGGCAAATCAAAGTGAAGTCCAGTTGCCCGGCACGTGGACGGTAGAAGATTACAGCGAATTTGTTGAACTGATGGCCGAACTGTTCAACCGCGATACCGACGCCCTTAACCTCTATGCCCCTCTCCCCGGCGCCATTCCATTCCACAACAGCAAGGCCCGCGAACAAGGACTATCCGGCTCGAACCGTGCCGGTAAGACCAATGCCGCATCTGCCGAAATATCCATGGCCGCCATCGGGAAGCATTTTGTTCCCGGCAAGTACCCGTCAGAGCGACTGCAGATCGCCTGCGTTGGTCTTGACGAGCGACATCTGTCCCTGATGTATGAATACCTTTTCAAGAACCCGCCGTTCTCGATTTTCCTGCACCCTGAGACGAACCAGTGGACGGTAGTTAATCCCAATCTGGAAGAGCATCAGAAGTACAAGGCGATCTGGCAGGATGCCAACCCCATGATTCCGCCCAGGCTGGTATTGCGTACAACCTTTTCCAAGAAAGGAGATAATGTCCCCAGAGCGGTCTATCTGGTCAACGGCACCGTGCTCAGGTTCTATTCCGGTCTGGTTCGTAAGGTTCCCCGTGGCCGCAAATTCCACTTGGTATGGATCGATGAGGAAATCGAGCATCCCGGAAAGTGGATCAACGAAATGCGGGCACGCATCATCGACGTAAATGGCTTCATTATCTGGTCATGTACACCACAGAGCGCTTCGGCGGAATTCGAAGATATCCGCATGAAGTACGAGGAACCGGACAACGATCAGAAGCCCGACAGCACACGCCGCGGATTCTTCGTCATGCTTTCGCATGAGAACAAGTACCTGTCAGCGGAAGGCAACGAAGCGTTCTTCGAAAAGCTGAAGGACAATGACGAGGAGCTTCAGACTCGTTACTTCGGCAACTCGGCCCGCAACTTCCTTGTCGTGTACCCGATGTACAAGGAAAATGTTCATGTCATTCAGGACTTCAAGCTCCGGTGGGAGGACACCCGGTATCTGATCATAGACCCCGGTGTTGCCGCCGCTGCAGTATGGTACGCAGTGGCGCCGCAGATCGACGACAAATGCGAGGATTGGGAAAGGCCATGGCGAACCCGCGAAGGCTGCATTGTGGTGGTAGATGAACTGTTCATCAAGCAGGCGAACCCGCAAATGGTGGCGATGGGCGTACAGAAGATGCTTGGCGATCACCCGGTCGGGTGGATACAGGATTTTACCATCGACATAAAGGGCGGTCGGTCGCTCAATTGGAAGGACAAGCAGCCAGGCAAGAGCGCTGAAGAGTTGTATTATGAGCAACTGATTGCCCACGGCATTAAACCACGGGTGGAAGGCTGGAAGTATGGAAGCAGCGAGAAGGTATATGGCATAACTAGGCTGGGAGACTACCTGATGCCAAGCCCGGACGACGGCCTGCCGTTCTTGTTCGTCCATCATCGCTGCAAATGGACGCGACATCAGTTCAAATTCTGGAAAAAGACCACGGACGCTGCCGGGAACATCAACGGGTACGAAAAGACAGGTTGCGATTTGCTCGATTGTGGTAGATATTGTACAACAAGGGAGTTGGGATGGGTGCCGCCCCCCGCAGCACAGGGCATTAAGCCCATCAATCGTAAAGACATTCGTGAGCAGCATCAAGCTGTTCTTAGGAACATGTACTAGGAGTAGATAATGGCTGTCGAACAAGTGGAGCAAGCGGCACAGATCGAATCAGATGTCACCAAGATGCGGGAGACACAGCACTCTTACGCACCGATGAAGGGCATACCGCCGATCCCGCGTAATATGACTCCCACGGAGTCTAACGCAAAACGCCTCGACTGGCAGCCCCCCAAGATACTGCCAGGAGAAATCGTGTTCTGGCGTCGGTTCGGTTCCGGCGAAGAAGTCGTCGCCATAGCCCACGGAACTAAGAATAAAACGTGGACTTTGACCGTGATGAACGTCGGAATCAAAGAAGGAGTATGCTACTATGATCACATGGGCGATCCTGCAAAGAATGACCCAAAGGCTTGTCATTCTGCACCAGGAACTTTCAGACGTACCGTGTTTGGTCAAGTTGTTGAAAAGCTACTCGCTGGTCAAGGCACTGTTCCTGATAATGTCAGCATGATCGAGGGGCTGAAAGCCCAGGTCGAAGCGCTTCGGGCCGAAGTTGGCCGAATGATCAGCAAGGCTACCGGAAAAGGCAAGGAGTAATGAATGTATCCTCCTCAGTTATCGAACTCCTTCAATGATGGTGGGGCACTCAGTGAACTGAGGGACGGCTGGTTGAAAGCTATTAAAGCGGGCCTTCAGGAGAAGGCCCGCGTCTATGCGCGCGGTGCCAAGGAATGCCTCGACTTCTACTTAGGCGATCACAGTTACCTGTTTAAGCCTGGGTTCATCGAGAACCAGATGTATCTGTCAGCCCCAGGTGCAGACGAGAAGCCCGGACGGCTGCCACACTTCCAGATCAGCGATAACATTGCAGCCAAGTTTGTACAGATCATGAAGCCGTACCTTACCCAGGGCGTGCTTCGCCGGTCTGTCTTGCCGAATAAGCCGTACATGCCACCGCCTGCCGCCTACGGCATTATGCCAGGCTTCGTAGAGCAGATGCAGACCGTTCCGCCGGATCAAATGCAGATCATCATGCAGAAGAATCCGATGATCGCACAGCAGTACCAGGCTGTGATGAAGATGGAACAGGAAAAGAATCAGGTAATGACAGATGCCACGCTCCGTCAGGCCCGTGCCGACATGATGGAGAAGGTACTCAACTACTCAGCCCACGAACTCAACATATCGAGCGAGCGAAAGAGGATCGTCGAGGAAGCGCTGGTGATCGGTGCCGGTGTGTACCTCACTGAAATCATCAAGATGCCCGGAACGACTAACGAGAAGTTGATCGGGTCGAGGTACATCCAGATGAATGATCTGGTATGGGACCCTGATGCAACGCAGGTAAAGGATTGCAAGTGGCTGGCGATTCAGTGCCGTGCCCCGGCGTGGCTGGTTGCCCGGCAGTACAATGTCCCCGAAGAAATCATCAAGCCGAACGCAGCATCGACCGTATCCACGCAGTATTACAAGGAATTGCTGGTGCGAGCCGGTGCCGACAACGTCCATAGCCGCAAGCCTGCAGAAGATGAAGTGGTCTACTGGAAAGTGTGGAGCCGCATGGGTTCCGGTGCCCGGTTAGACACGTGGCAGAAGCGATCAGAAACCGCAAAGCAACTCGACGCCGAGCTAGGCGACTTCTGCTTCTTTGTGGTCACAGACTGCGTGCCGTTTCCGCTTAACCTGAACGACATGGTGTTTCAGGAAGCGATGCGAGCCAACATGGAATCGCAGCAGGCTATGGCGATGGGCGTCCCGCCAGAGCAGGCTATCACTGGCAAGCAGGTTATCCAGATGGCTGTGCAGTGGCCGACACCATTCTACCTCGATGTAGATGATCCGTGGCCAGTGACCATGCAGGAGTTCCATAAGCGATCAGGTTCGCCGTACCCGATTCCGCATCTGGAATTCTGCCTGTCGTACATGAAGTTCCTCGTCTGGATTCTGTCGTTCGTGGCCGATAAGTGCTACCGAAGCAACCGTGATTTCTGGTTGATCGATGATACGATTGCCGCCCAGGTCATCAAGGCCATTGAGAGTGGAGACGACGAAGCAATCGTCAAGATGAAAGACCTTGCTGGCGCCACGCTCGACCAGTTCATCAAGATTCTGGAAGCGCCGGAAGTCAAGAAGTCTATCCTTGAGGTTTACCAGTTCTTCGAAACCAAGTTCGGGCAAATGTCCGGGCTGACTGAATTGCTGCAGGCCGAACTATCACGTTCGATGCGTACTGCTACGGAAGCCCAGGTTGTCAGCGATGTATCGCAGTTGCGTCCCAAGTCCATGGCCGAAGAAGTGGCGGCTACCGACAGTCGTGTAGCACGCAAGGAAGCGATCACTTGGCAGATGCACGGTAAGCCGGAAGACATTGCACCGATACTGTCTGTGCCTGGTGCCAATGCGTGGGTATCGCTCAATAGCAATGTCCCGCCTGTGCGAATGCTCCGTGAGACTCAGTTCGACGTTATCTCCGGGCCGGGCCGACAGCTTGACTTGAATACCCGACAGGATCAGAGCAACAAGATGGCTCAATTGATCCTGCCAATGTTGGTGCAGTACGGTCAGCTTACCGGGCGGTTCGGGCCTGCCAATCAGGTACTTATGGAATACGCCAAGGCAAATCAAATTGATCCCGATCTGGTGCAGTTGCCAGATACACCGCCACCGCCGCCTGCACCTGCCAAGGGCGTGGCGTCAGCCAGTGCGAAGCAGGAATCCCAGGGGCCGTAGCAAATGCCGTATAAAGGATTGCCAAGGTGCAAGTATTGTAACTGTCAAAAGTGGAAGCCGCTGGATATCCCCAGTTACGGACCTGGCAAGGTTAAGATTCTCCATATCAGGCAAGTCTCGCTTGCGTGATATCTGGAATCAGGAAAAGAAGGGGCCGTAAATGCCGCTTTACGAATACGAATGCAAGCGGTGCCACACGCACTTCGAAGAGTTCCAGAGCATGAAAGACGCTCCGCTCAAGGATTGCATGGTTCAAGAGTGCGGCGGCACCATGGAGCGTCTGATCAGTTCCACGCATATCGGCCTGTGCGATACGCACATGCTGAGGGATGCCTACAAGACCCGCGAATCGTTTGACGATCCACACGATCAGAAACGAACGGAGATATACCGCAAGAAGGCCGAAGCAGCAGGCGTGAGTACCACGGGCAAATGGTATCACCCAGGTCTGGCGGTCGAGCTTGGCGACCCGATGGCCTGGGTCGGTAGTATTTCAGACATCAAGGATGTCTGTAAGATGAGAGGCTGGGACGTTACTTACTCCGAAGGCGAACTGAAGATTAAGCATAACGTCGATATGAGCAAAACGCTTAAAGAACAATACGGGACAGTCTAATGACACTCGATGAGCGAGAGCGATATTTCAGGGAATCGCACATCGGTGACCGAACACGGGAGTCATTGATACGGGAACTTTTCAGCGTCTACCTTGCGTTGCGTTCCAACTGTAAGGAAATCAACGTCGTAAATATTGATGATCCGTGGCCAGCAAGCGCAAACTTGGCAGACGTTCTTGAGCGATACGTACTGAGGTAAGTCATGCTAGTAACAGCAGCCGACATGCAGAACACGCTGATCCGCTACATGGGCGGTGACAATGACGAGAAGGCAATCATTGACTGCCGAACCGCCATCATCGACGCCATGAAAGAAGTGTGGTCAAGGTACGACTGGCCTTACTACATGGGGCAGGCCACGATCCGCACCGACGCACCGTACAACACCGGCACAATAACCTACGTTGCCGCGACCCGCACCGTTACACTGACCGGAGGCACGTTCCCCGCATGGGGAATCTACGGCACGCTCGTTATCGGTAACAAGCGGGCTAGGGTCACCCGTCGCGTTTCTGACACCGTACTCTTAATCGAGGACGGTTCGGCTTTCGTTGACGACATTGCATCGGCAACGAGCTACACGTTGTACCGATCAGAGTACCCACTCCCTGATAACATCCGAAAGATCGCGTACCCATGCATCGAAGAGTCCCAGTTCACGATGCTGAAGTACGTGCCTGCGCTGGAGTTCAGAACCAGAAACCCCGGCGTTGTTGGGTCGATGCCTCAGATGTACACGGTCCAGAAAGACCGTTCGATGCAGCAAAATGTGATGTGCTTCTGGCCATACCCGAACCGGGCGGTCACGATCAAGTACAACTACGTTCGAATGCCCGCCCCGATTGATGTCTGGTCGGTGCAGGCCGGGAAGATATCAGTCACAGCGCTGAGTTCTGATGTCGTCGGCGTCGGCACTGCGTTTGAATCCATCCATGAAGGATGCCTGTTGCGTGTTGGCAAAGACGCCAACAACGTGCCAACGCCCCGGCACGGGATGCATCCATATTCCGATGAGCTTCTGATCGATGCAGTTGCCGACGCTACCAACCTAGTGACCCTGAGCACAGCATCCATCAGTCGAACCAATGTCCGGCTCGAAATAAGCAGTCTTCTGGATATCGAGGATGCAATCATGTCCTCGCTGTTCACCCTGCAATGTTACTACGAGCTTGGCAAAAGCCGGAAACTACAGGACAAGGATCAGATCATTGTGTCAAGGCAATTGGAAATAGCCCTGAAAACAGCGAAGTCCAAGGCCAATCCTAACAGCGAAATTATCTACGCTGGCAATAATCTTTCTGGCCAGTCTTTCGGGCAGGTGTGGATTGTGATAGGATAAGCGGCATGAACAATCCCCCTGTACAGGCTGTTGCAGTGCCCGTGTTCAAGGGTCAATTGAGCGACATTGACTCCGGGGATGTTCCTGAAGGCTACATGCTTCAGCAGCACAACTTAATGTCCATCAAGAATGGGCAACTCACCACAAGAGGAGGGCTTAAAGAGATAATTCTCGACACGCTGGAATAGCGAATGGAATTCACCAACTTTTTCCGTCTCACCGAAGATGCGTGGGGAACGTTCCATAGCGAGAACATCAATCGCTCTCCGTCTGCCCCTGCCGCCGATCCAACCTTCAAGGTATTCAGCCCGTCCGGGAACCTTCTGCAATCTGGAACCTGCGTCGTATTTGCCGAGACACACTTGTCTCACGCCTGGAAGTATTCTGTTACTCTTGACGGCGACTTCGAGCGAGGCGGCGTCTATGTTGTGGTAGTTGAGTACATCGTCGCCGGGTTCCAGTTCGTCAAAAACTTCTCCTTCATCGTAACGTAAGGAGAAGCCAATGGCCTTGTTCAATGTCGTAAACAGTTTCATGGAAGCGCTGCCCCACAAGAAGCATGGGCTGGATGTTGACACGCTCAAGATTCTGTTGACCAATACCGCTCCTGTGTACGCGAACACGCAAAAGAGCGACATTGTCGAAATCTCCGGGGGTACAGGGTACACCACGGGCGGCCTTGCCATGACGGTAACAGAATCAGCACAGTCAGGCGGTCTGTACAAACTGATTATCGAGGACTTGCTGATCGTCGCTACAGGAGTGCTGGGGCCATTCCAGTACGCTGTTCTGTTTAACGAAACATCAGCCGGTGATTTGCTGATCGGCTGGATGGACTACGGTGAGCCGGTCACGCTGCAAAACACCAACTCATTCCGAATCAATATCAGCGAAGTGGACGGCATCCTGCAAATCCGTCGCGCTTCCTAGGAGCGGCCATGGCCTCAGCACTTTACAACAGCTTCATGGACGATGTGAGCAAGGGCAACATCGACGGCAACAGCGATACTTTTTACGGTATGCTGGTCGGAGCCGGGTACGTTCCGAATATCGACACGCACACAAAGCGATCCGACATCACCAATGAAGTGAGTGGCACGGGGTACACGGCAGGCGGTGCGGCCACTACCTGCACGGTTACTACCGACAATTCCACCAACCGGACGAACTGGGCATTCAGCAATATCTCATGGCCGTCGTCCACTATCTCCAATGCCCAGGGCGTCGTCATCTACAAGCGGCGTGGCGGCTTGGCATCGGCGGATGAACTGGTTGCCTATGTGGACTTCGGTACGCCACAGAGCACAGTTTCCGGTACGTTTGTGGCGTCGTTCTCGACACCACTCACCATGCAGAACATGACGTAGGAGTTACGATGGCAAACATCATTCCGTTTTACGAAGATAATTACGCGCTCACAATCAGCTTGGGCGGCTTGGCATCCGATCATACCAATCTACTGGCAGGTCGTGAGTCAACCGAAATATCCAACACCAGCAGCCTTGATCCTGATGTCAAGCTCGCTGGCCAGATCAGGGCGGGCACCAGCCCCACGGCTGGCAATCAGATTGAAATCTGGGCATGGGCCTCTACCCGTGATTCTCCGCTTACCGTGGCAAGACCGGATAGCGTTGTTGGGTCAGATGCTGCCATCACTCTGACATCGGCCAATACCAAGCGGGCTGCGCTCAAACTGGTGAAGCGAATAACGGTTGATGCGACAAGCAACCGTATCTATTCATTCAGTGATGTGAGCGTGGCCCGACTATTCAATGGCGTTCCGCGACGCTGGGGCATCATTGTTATCAACGCCAGCGGCGTGGCCTTGCACGCTACTGGGGCCGACAGCTTCATTACGGCAAAGCCTGACGGTTTCTCAGTAACGTAGGGGGAGCCGTGAACCTTCTGACCGATGTATTCGGTGCGTTTGCCAACAAGCCGCCGCCTGGGACTCCACTGAACGGCCATCCTCTTTCGGATGGTCTGTGGTTCAGTTATTTGTTCAACGAAGAAGGTGGTGGCGATGCAGGCCCTGGGCACATAGACGATACGAGCGGCATGGACTCTGGCGTGATGGCGTTCACGAACAGCGTGCCGCCTGCTACGCCTGATGCGTACCCACGATGGCACCCGCTGGGCTTATCGGTGGGCGGTGGTCAAGGTGCAGTTCGCAACAACAAGACCGTCAAGTCTACATTCAACCCGGTGCGTGGCTCCCACACCGTTCGCATCTGCCACATCCCGAACACCTGGGCTGCTGCCTTCACCGCACTGCTGGATACGGCAGGCACGGCAGGGAGCGGTCGAATCCTTAATGTGTTTCTTGACACATCAGGGAACATCAGCTATCGCGGAATCGGCGGAAGTGATGGGACGCCGGGTGGCAACACATCCGGGCAGGAACTCGGACAGATTAATGATCTGGTCTGGGTGCGATCTTTCGGGGATGGTACGTCTGGCTCCACTCACACGCACTACTGGTATCTGAACGGAAAGCTGTTCTACACCGAAGGCGGCTTGTCAACTGTGGCGTGGCCTACTGATGGCTACGATATGTCGTTTGGCCAGAATCCATCGGGCGGCGGCACAATCTACAACGGAACCTACGTTGTCGTGCAGGGCTGGGATCGGGCATTGTCGCCCGATGAAATCATGCTCATGTACTCCAACCCGTACATTATGTACGGCGATGGGCCGTACAATATTCGGGCATCAGTTCCACCGCAGGACGCAACCGGAACTGGATCGATACCATCCGTTAACCTGACAGCGCCGACAGGGGCAGCCTACGAGCAGATCGATGCGACCGGAACCGGCGATATTCCCGGCATTAACCTGACAGCGCCGACGGGGTCTGCAGAAAGCGTTACAACTGCGGTTGGTGATATTCCCGGTATCCAGTTCACGGCCCCTACAGCATCGGCCTTGATCAGCGATTACACCATGTCGGTGGAGCCTGCTATCATCGAGATAGTCGGGCAGCAGGTCGAGATGAAGCCGACGCCCGGCCCAGATCGGTCAACGTCCACCTATGTGGGTCGAAAGCGACGCGGGCAGAAGATCGGCATATTTGTGCAGGCCATAAATATCATTCCAGAGGAAGCCCCCACGGTATTCATGTTCCGTGATGATACGCTGGTGAAGGAATTCCAGCTTCCCCTCGTTTCGGCCACATCGCGGCTGTTTGGCCAGTCGGTGTACCTTGACGATGACTATGACGACGGGCATTATGTGGCAGTAATCAGGTACAGCCAGGATGTGTGGGTCAGTCAGCACTATCGGTACTTCGAAGTGATCGGCGGCCAAGGCGTCGGGCACGTGCTCGCCTGCCACGTTGTTCGCAGAACCATCGGAACAGGTATTATCAAACACACGCAGGACGGTACAATCAGGATAGGCTATAACCCACGGCTGGAAGAATAATGACAGACTTAGCCGCCATTCTGGACGGGTATTTCAACGGTGGAACCGTGCCGACGAACCTTTACGTTGGCTTGGTGTCGGCTGAGAATTACGATGCGTTCGACCCGCAGAACGATACGATGTCTTCGCATCCAGGCTGGGAAGAGTTTACCGATTACGACGAAGCAGCTCGGCAGGAATGGGTGCCAGGCAACACGGTTGACGGATACCCAGCCAGCATTAATAACCCCGGATCAGTGCGAGTTACCCCTAACCTCGACGGCACATGCGTTGGCGTGTTCTTAACGACAAGCTCGACCAAGGGCGGTACGACTGGGCAACTGTACGGGCCATGGCCAATAAAGGACGGGTACAAGAACCTGGTCGAGGGAATCCCGTTCAAGATTGGTATCAAGATCAAGCTCAAGCGAAACACGGTGTAATATGTATGGACCTTACCGAGTCATCCGAAACGCACCATTTCCGCTTCGTCGGTTCGATTCTGGGACAACACTGAACCTGTTCAAAGATGGCGGTGCATCGGCCCCGGCCACAAACGCCCCGGTAGAAACTCCTGGTTCATCCGGGGTGTATTACAATCTGCTCACCGCTACCGAAATGACAGCAGACCACATCTGTTATCAGGGCAGTGCCGGAGACTCCCTCTCTGACGGGTTCTTGATCCCTGAGCCATGTCATGATTCTGGCGTTGCCCAGGCTGGCGGGTCGTCATCCATCACCCTTCGTGCAGCCGCTCCGTCCGTCTCGCTGATTGGCATGAAGGTGGAGATTGTTCGCGGCACTGGATACGGCCAAGCCCCGCGATTCATCACCGCTTACGATACCGGAACGAAAGTCGCTACAGTATCGCCTGCGTTCACAATCAACCCAGACAACACGACGGTTTACATCGTCACAGACTGTGAACTGTCGGATATTCGGGCGATGGACAGTAACTCGACCGTGGCCACGCTCATCAAGAAGCTCTACTCCAACGGCGTCAAGACCAGTACCTTTGCATCCGGGTCGTCAACCAGCCTGATGAAAACAGGGTTCACCGGCCTTGGTGCCGATCAGGTAGTAGGTTCCGCGTTCGCCTGCATGGGTGCCACAAACAACGGCATCATGAAGTCGATCATTGATTACGATACCGCGACCGGGGATATCACCGTGGCGCCAGCATACGCCAGTGCCCCGTCTGCAGGTGAAGAGTGTTGGATTCTCGGCTTGACTGGGTAACACATGCGATTTCTGTTCACAGGTTCCAGCGTAAGGCATTACGTTGAGGCAACCTACGAAATGCAGGTCGAGGTAACAGCAGGGCCAGTCGGCCTGCTGGCGCAAAACGTATCGACTATCGTTCCTCCAATCTTCATTACCACAGGCAATGGCACCGTGCTCATGGCGAACGGTTTCCAGCCCATGCTCCGGTTGCGTCAGAACGAAAAGGTATTCACGAATGCAGGAGTTCCAGGTCCGTCTCAGCCTGTAATCATCGAAACACCGCCTTACGACGGATCGGAAGAAACCGAGACGCCAGTAACCTATTCGACAGTGATTCTGGATTACAGTCGGTTCGGCAGCTATCACAGCACGTTCAACGGCAGTCGTACCTATGCTCCGAGTTACAAGGATTCTCTTGATGCGAGAAACGACGACCTGGGGATGTATGTTGATCAGGTAACTTACCTGCCCAATGAACGCAACCTCATTAACTGGACAATCGAAGGGGAAGGGCCACGCAACTGGACGCCGGAAGAAGTAGCTTCGCGGTTCCCAGCGGTCTGGGCTGCGAATCGCACATCCATCATCAATCGGGCGAACTCCCTGCGAAAGGCGCGGGCTGCAAATCTCCTGCTGTCAACGACTAAAGAGTTATTCGGTAGCCCGCTCCGCGAAGTATACTCCTGGGCCAATGTCATCCTTACGCTGAATCTCGGCAACCCTGAGTGGCCGGACACGGCGACGGCGGCAGCGATCAGTTACTCCGGTCGTTACCAGGCTTTCATGCGGTACGTCGATAAAGACGAAAATGTTTCTGACCCATCGCCAATTTCACTGGACACCGTACTCGACGAAGCCCCGTACATCCTGTTCTCGAATCTGGAAGTTCCGACCGATCAGCGTATCGTCCGTCGCCAGATATTCAGGAACATCAACGGATCAGAGCACGTGTTCTATCTGGATATCGACACTGAGGACTTGACCAGCACAAGCCTCATATCACGCAACACGGACACGCAATTAGCAAACAACTTCAGTCAGTACATATTTGACGAGAACAACAACAACCAGATTTTCCTTTACGGCCTGCCGCCCGACGACAAGCCTTATATCTGCGAATTCAACAGCGTTGTCTTTGCGGCTGGCTTCAGGGTGTATCGATCCGGCAATGCATCGGTCACTAACGGCTCGGTAACCGTTCAGGGTATCGGCACGAACTGGCACGAAGCATTCGCAGGCAGGAAGTTCATCGTTGATGTGAATGAGTACCTGATCATTGCTTGCGATTCTTCAACCCAGCAGATCACGCTCGACCGTGGCTATGACGGAGAAGATGATCCATACGCCAGCTACTCGGTGCAGCCTTATTACGCAAACAGCAACTTGCTGAACTGGTCACTGTCCGGCTATCCCGAAGCGTGGCCTATCGACAATGCCCTGCAGCTTCCCGAAGACGGCGACGCCATCACCGGGCTTGTTACATTCGCCAACGCGATGTGGATTCTCAAGAATCGTTCGATCTACCAGTTCAACTACACATACGATCCGAAGCGAGATGGAGATTATCGCATCGCCAGCCAACGTGGGTGCGTGAACCAGAAGTGTGCGGTCTTGGTACAAAATGTCTGCTTGATGCTCGACCGCATCGGCGTCCATGTGTTCAAGGGCCAACTACCACGGTACGAGTACAACGTCAACACGACGCCCGATCACTTGTCGAAGGCGGTGGGTGATCTGTTCCGTCACGATACATCCGGCGTGAGGTTGAACTGGAACGCCAACACGGACTTCTGGCACGCTGCCCACAATCAGGAACTCTGCACGATCCGGTTCTATGTGGCGATGGAAGGGTATGACCTGCCTTACCACGCCCTCTGCTACGATTACATGATGGATCGATGGTGGGTCGAAAGCTATCCATTCCCCATCAGCAGCAGCAGCAACAGCTTTGCGCTTCAAGGCAGGCCAGTGGTAGGCGGACAAGATGGGAAGGTGTACCAGCCAGACAACGGGCCACTCGATCTAATCGTTCCGAACGGTCATAGCCGCCTCGGTGTGTCGGAAGTTTACTCCAATGTCGCAATGGTGCTTGACGACACACCACCTGATTGCGTCGGCACGACAGTCGCAATAGTGGCAGGTGCAGGACGTGGCCAATGGAGCTACATTCTGGAGCAGGACGGAGCGTACATCGAGATTGATACCCCGTTCTTAATTCAGCCGGACGAAACCAGCAGCCTGCAGATTGGTGCGGTTCCATACATTCTTCGCTCTGGGTCGTACGATTACCCACGCATCGAGAACAGCAAGGCTCAAGCATTCAGCCTGGGCTACAACCAGAATAGCACGGAACTTGAAGCCTACATCGGTATTGAAATTGAAGGCAACAAGCCTCGACGGATTGCAGCAGAAGCCAAGTGGGGATCGGTCACCAGTTCGCCTGTCGATCCTACCCGATACAAGGTTAATCTGACGGACGAAGCAGAAGAAGCTATAATCAACATGGACAAGGCACGGGAATCGGACGTTCCTCGTGCATTCAAAGTGGCAGCCATCATCGACGGGTTCAGTGGTGAAGAGAAGCCAGAGTTCACCGATGTGGTATTTGCAGGGGCATCGTAATGCCAAGCGCAGACATGGATAGAGTGGTAGCCGCTCTACGATCCCGGCAGTTTGAGCCAGGTGTAGCAGAGCTTGCCAACGTCATCGCCGGTGCCTTGTCCGGACAGAACAGGCAGCAGTCCAATCGTCGTGGACTGTACGATTCCACCATCGTCAATACTGATGGTGGAACTCGTCTTTCGGTAACCGATCAATCAGCCGCCAGAACATCACGCAATCTGCAGCCTCGTCAGCTTCTCAGGATGCGGAAGCAGGGGGCGGTATCTACACGCAGCCAGGTACGCACTGACATCAAGACCCGCCGTGTCCCTGCCATCGTCCAGCAGATTATGGATGGCGGTCAAACTATCGTGGTCACTCCGATAGACGACATCCCACGTATCGACATTGATCCCGTGACAGGCAACAACATCCCCGGCAACTCGCTCGACGATCTGTCTGAAACTGCAGAGTACAACCGAGCAAAGAACGGCACGCTGAATATAGACGCCAGCAACCTGAGTACGCTTCCCGATGTGGGGGATGTGGTGCCGATCCAGCTTGTCGATCAGTACGAACAGAGAAACGTCTGGCAACGGGTGAACAACAGGGATACCCCAAGGGTATTCACAAGGCTTATCAGTACGAAAGGGTACATCATCGGTGATGCTGTTACCCAGGAGAATCCAGAAGGCTACGGCCAAGAGTTCAGTACCCAAGATGGATGGTTTTGGTTTGATCCTCCACCAGGGATGTCGGAAGAAGGGCCGCCATGGGAGTTTTCCCCATCGAGCACATGGCAGGAAGGGCAGCCTTGGTGTGTCTTTGAACTAGCGACAAGCGGCTTACCAAGCGGTACGCTGGTTCGAGGCGATCATTTTAACTACCACTCGTATGGCCTTCTCGACAGTACCCTGCAGGTTCCAGCGTTCACTATCCCGTATTCCTATGCCTCCACAACTGGGCATCTGGGCAAAGATTACATATGGACCGTGATGATCGGTAAGCGGATAACAGGCCAGAATGTACTGTTTGGCGATGTGTATATCAATCTTGGTGAAGGCGAGCCGGAGAACGACCGCAATTGGACTATCACAGACCCTAATTTCCCCATATCATTTTAAGTGCTGATGCTGGGCACTCCACGGCGTCAGCCTCCTGGGGATCAGTTATGAACCTTGCTCCTCCACAACTAAAAGCCAAATCGCCACTACTGATGCCAACCGGCACCCGTGGCAGCTTCAACATGACATCGGACTATTCCGATCATAACTACTACACCGATCTTGGCGCCGGTGCAGAAATCGGCATGTTCTACGACAAGCTCGCATGGGACAAGCAGCAGGCAGAGCAGGACGCCTACCGCCGTAACCGCAAGCTATCGTATGCCATGAACCTTCTGCCTGATTACGAAAACGATTCAGGCAGGATGAATGTTCGCACTCCCAACGTGCCCATGCCATCGTATGTAAATGCCGGGCCAGTGTGGACACAGGGTCAGATCGACGCCCAGGCTGGCTTGCAGCGTGGCAATCTGCTGACGCAGGCAGGGAATCAATCAGCCCAGTTCAACCGCGATCTGGCGTCCCGTGGTTTCAGCCCGTTGTCTCCGTTCGGGATGCTGAACCAGCAGAATAACATCATGAGGGCAAACGCCGGTGCAGCAGCAAACGAAACCTCGCTGAACTTCGAGGCAGCGAAAGCCAACTCGGATGCTAAACTGAAAGGCGCCCAGATCAACGCACAACTGTATGGCGACTATGCCAGGTCGTTGGCTGATTCGCGGAATGCCGAGATGAGCTATCTCAACAATCGGCAGAAAATGAAGAACGAGTTCTTGATGGGCCTGTTCGGATCATTCTAAGGAGTCAGGGATGTTTCTCGACGAACAACTGGCTGAATTGCTTGGCGATCCTACGTGGGTTCCCAACGAGAAGTTTCGGCCACGCCAACCGTCGTTCGTGGAATCTATCGCCAATGCCGCGAACGATGCCTTCACGCAGGCAGCCGCAACCAATCCGAACTTATTTGATGCCAGCGGTGCAGCCATTCGTGGTCGTGGCCCCGGTCCAGGTCGTCCATGGGAACCAACGGCGCCTGTGGCGATTGCCCCGTCAACCCTGTCAGTTCCAGACAGTCAACTTGGTGTCGGTAGCAGTCAGCCTGCCAACTGGTTCAGTGGCATAGCAGAAACTATCGGGAAAAACCTGCAGACCGGTTTACCGGCACCCCCTTCGTTGCCACTCAACAGCATGAAGCCAGGCGCGATCGTGCCGTCTGGCTCCGGTACTACCTTCCCCTCTGTTCATGCTGAAGCAATGGGGCCGGTGTACGATCAGGCAGCTCGAGCAGAGTTTCTGGGCGGTGATCTGGGCAAGCAGGTTGCGACCATGACGAGCGACGAGCAATCGCGGGCCGCGATGTCGTTGCCACGCAACCCATACGCAGACCTGATGCCAGTCGATGCCTACGCCGAGCCGATCCACGTTCTCGGTGTCAATGGATTCCGTACCGGCAGTTCAAGTCCATTCGTGGACTACAGCCCAGTCATGCAGCAGCAGAACGCTTTGCGGCACAATCGTTCCGTGCTCAGCGACATCATGCGTAACGAGGTATTGGAACGTGGTCAGGACATGCGGGAGCGTGTTGGCCTAGCCAATGCCGCCGTTCGCCGGGAGACGGATCAGTTAAGGAATGATGCTCTGCAGGAAGCGGCGACTACGCGGGGGATGCGAGCTATCGCAGATCCCAAGCTATCGAAGGTAGCGAAGAATGCCATTATCACCGGTTTAGAACTGCCGCCAGAAATCAAGCAGCAGATGCTGATCGAAAACCAGTTGACCAATCCCAAGGCGGGCGGTGCCGGTGCGTTGGCAATGGCTGGTGTTGGTGCAGACGGTTCATTCCGCGATGTCATGGCCAACGTAGGCGACATTCCACTGGATCAGCTACGTGACTACCTGGGCAAGAAAGGGATAACTCCCGAAGTGGCAGCCAAGCGGCTTACAACTCTTGCGAACCAGTGGGGCAGGCCATCAGACCAGACGACGCAAGAGAATGAGTTCATCAAGCGGCTTTACGGCGATATCTTCGTCAATCAGCCAAGAATGGGATGGCTCACTCCTGAGAGTAAATTCGTCGTGAGGTAGTCAATGGCCTTATTCGATTACATTGAAGGATTGCCCGTACAGGAACAGATCAACCTTGAAGAGGATGATTACCTGTCCGGGCTTGCACGCCTTGCCTTAACTCCCATCCAGTACGCAGCCGAAACACTCGACAAGCCAGGCCGTGCCGTTCGTGGCCTGCTGGCAGGTGACCCAGGCGAGCTTCTGAATCTGTTGCCGCTTTCCGATGCGTTCGGCATAACTGATCCAAATAAGTCCATCAGCGGTCGCGACCTGCTTCGCCAGTACGGAGCGGTAGGGGAAGAAGATAACTGGGGCAACTTTCTGGGTGGCCTGGGTGCCGAGATTATCCTCGATCCGGTGAATCTGCTGACGTTCGGGACGAAGGCAGCGTTCACTACGGCTGGAAAGGAAGCAGCGAAAGCGGCTGGGCTGGCCAAGACCGCAACCCAGCGGATTGCAAGCGGTCAATCAGGATTATTCGGACTACGAACCCCGTGGATATGGGATATGCTGGGCCTGCCGAAGGCCGATATGCCATTGCTGACGAGGCGATCAGATGGAACCAGATCGTGGGGCGAGTACCTTGCTGGACCGGTGATGGACGATGTCCGTGCAGGCATAGCCAAGGTTCCGGGCGGGCAAATGGCTCTCGACCTTGGCGACACGGCGGCAGCCCATGCACGTTCAGCGTTCCAGTATGGTGCCGGGTTCTTCCCACATCGCCAGACGACGCCGATCATGGCCGACACGGTGCGAAGTACAGAAGACGCCATCAACTCGTTGATGAACTCGCGTAAGGCTGAACTGGTCGATACCGTTCGCCAAGCATACGAGAAGGTCGGGCATCTCGATCCATCATACGCCGATGATGTAGTACAGCAGGGATTGAAGCTGGTTCACGAAGGTGCGGTTCCAGCCAGCGTGTACGCTCCCGGCCTTGACGAACTGGGGCGGTCTGAACTCGATGCCCTATTACGGAAGGCATCGGGACAGGTGGCTGATATTCAGAACCTTTCCCGCGAAGAGGCGGTACGCCGAGGGGTAGACATAGGCGATCTGCAGAATGCGTGGGGAATACCATACCTTGCCCGTCAAGGGCAGGAGTATGCAGGCGGCATCCGAACCCAGCAGAAGGGCCGCGTATTCGACGATCTGGCTCTGCCAGGCGGCCAGGTTCAGCTTGCAGACATGACCAGCAGTCCACGGTGGACAGGATTCGGCCACGTGGCTGAAGCAGGCCAGACGGCAGCGGATCACGGCAAGTCTGTTAAGCAGCAGATCAAGAGGAACAAGGCTGATCTGTACGAGCAACTGAAAACACGACGCGACGAGATGTTTCCCGAAGCCACAGTGAAGGGATACGACAACACTACTATCGTTCCTGCGAACTATGGCGACGACATCCTTGATCAGTTGATGAATCCAAAGGTAGAAGACCCTATCGAGGAACTGGCTCAGCGTGTCGAAACCCGTGGCCGAAAGAAGAAGAAATGGGAATTAAGAGTCGATAAGGATGGCAATCAGATTGCAAAGCCGCGATCCAAGGAGGAGGCAGACTACTTCAATGAGTTACTGAACAAGAAGAATAAAACGCCGGACGATATCGAACTGCTTAAAACCCTGGAAGAGGGAATGCTGGCAGACCAGTTTGGCGAGACAGCATTTTGGGGGCCAGGTGGCAAGAAAGCGTTTCGCTTCGGTGATTTGGTCGATGATTCAGGAAATGCTTTCGACGCGGAAGCCTTCATAGAAGGCGCTGGGCGGTCAGGAAAGAAAGGAAAGAAAGGTGCACCGGTAGCCAGAAATGTAGATGAGGTAGGCAACGAGGTAGCCGAAATAGAGAAACTCGCCCAACTAACGAATGCCCCAGTGCTCGACAACATTATAACCAGCGAAGCGGAATCCGTGCTCGGCAAAGACTTCTCGGTAAAGCCGTCGAAGGCCCCAACGGATGCAGCGCTCAAGGGTGCCGCCGACAACCTGGTGGAAACGCTTGCCTACATGAACCCGGAAGTGGCAAAGGCAGGCAAGGGCGTACTGCGATCCGACATCCTGGGGCAGACGGTAAAATACTCCGAGAACTTGGCAAAGCAGGGCGGTACTGCCGAAGGTCTGCTGAACGTCATGGCCAAGAATGCCTTGACCCGTGATGACGTTCTCTCTTCGGGCGGCCAACTGGCTGATTACGTCCCGCTCAACAAGCTGTTAAGCGAGGCTGGGCTGACGGGCCGCGATCTGGTTGCAGGCAGCAAGGAAGTTCAGCACGGCGGTAATCTGGCATTGCTGCAGAAGTTGACCAACGAAGGGCTGGTTGCCAAAGATATCGCAGAAAGCGCTAAGACCACGGGGCAGATCAAGAAGGTTCTGAACAACCAGATGGTCCCGAAGGAAATCGCAGAGCGAGTCATCAAGGAAGCTGAAGGGCCGGGGTTTGAGAAGGCATTCGGGTTCGGCAAGATGATTGAGGATGCGACATCGGCATTCCGTTCGTTCATGACGATGCCGTGGGTGCCGTATCATATCCGTAATCTTTACGAAGGTGCCCTGCAATCCGGCCTGGGCGGTGGCATGTCCCGTCGGTCACTCGGTGATGTCATCGAGTACATGCGTGGCAACGTCAAGGATGCCGCCAAGAAAGCGGAGCTAGATCAGTTCTTGGCCGAAGCGTACGCTACCGGAACTGCCGGTCGTCATCAGATGCTGAAGCAGATGAGCGAGTCAGCGCTCGGAAAGGAATTGCAGACGACTAAGCCTTGGGTAGATCAGACCGGCAGTACGGTGCGTGAAACGGTTTCAGACTTCCTGCAGGGATACAAACCCAGGGAAGCCGCCAAGAAAGGGCAGTCATACTTCACGCTCGATCCAGAGAAGAATGTACTGGTACAGCAGGGTGCCAAGGCAGGCGCCGCGGCTGACGATACGACCAGGCTGGCTCACTTCGTCGAGCTTCGTCGTCAAGGGTACGATCCGCAGACGGCAGCCCAGATGACGACCACGGCCCATATCGACTATTCAAGGCTGACGCCGACCGAACGGAAGCTGCGACAAATTCTGCCGTTTTATTCCTTCACCAAAGGAAACATCAACCGGCTGGCTGGGCAACTGGAAGACCCGGGCGCTATTGCCTCACTGCTTCGCACAGGTACGGCTGCAGCGGGCGATTCGACCATCCCCGGATACGTCAGCCAAGGCTCTGCTATTCCCATCCCAGGCGGCGAAGACGGCAAGCAGCGCTATCTGTCGGGCCTGTCGATGCCTTACGATGATGAAATGCTAGGGGCACTCGTAGATTTAATGCGTGGCAATGTGCGGGGGGCTTTCCGTCGTGGCCTCACTGCTACCAGTCCGATAGTAAAACTGCCATTTGCACTAGGAACCAACACGCAACTGTATTCAGGCCGCAGTCTCGACGAGGTTACCCCTTCCGCGATCACCAGCCTGGGCGGATTGTTGTCCCCAGGTACGGCAAACGTGATCAGTGAGACGTTGAGCGCTACCCCGGCAGGCCGCCTGTTATCGACGGCCAACGCTGTGGCTGGTGGTAAAGACGAGAATATGCTCCTGAAGCTACTCACGGGCGTAAGGACGACCGACGTTGATTCGGCCATGGCAGAACAGTATGCTGCCCAGGATGCCGCCAAGCAAGCGGCCCTGCGAACCGGGATGGTGTCGGTGTCAGAACGCCTATACCCGAAGGCCCAATACCGCGATGCCCCACCGGACGAACTGGTACGGTTGATGGAACTGATACAGGCTCTGCAGCAGCGCGGGCAGTCGATGCGGCAGGAGTGAATGCCATAATCGTTGACAACCCCAATTGGTTTCGGTACATTTACTGCGACAACTAATCCCCCTGTGATGGCGACACTGAGCAGGCAAGTATTCGGACGACCGAGCCTCATTCTGGAAAGGACGGTTGGTTGATGAAGAACGCCAGGTAGTGAGAGGAATCGGCCAGGGCGTGACCCGGTTCCTAGCCATAGAAAACCCAAACAGCCTTTCTCAGGGGCTGGAATGGTAAGGTAACCAGAAGCCACTGAGAGCGCTACGGGATAGAGAAGCGGCATCTCGCCTGCCTCATAAGCAGGAAATCACCGGTTCGAGTCCGGTTCCCGTTATTTTCTTTTACGAGGATCGCCACAATGTCACTTGATCAAGCCCTTCGTCGTCCGTTGCAGGTGGCTCTAGGTAATGATACCTTGGGCGATATGCTGTTCAATCACTTGAACGGTTTGAGTTCCGACATCGGATCGTCTCCGCTGTCCAGCGCATACGCTTCAGTTCAAGAGAATGGTCATGGCCCATTCCAGCGAACTATCATCACGCTCGCCAGCCTGCCTATCTCGATGACGGACGAAGCCGGTGTTGTGGCATATGGTAGCGCAAAAGTCTACGATATGCCTGCCGGTAATATCCTGATCCTTGGTGCCGTTCAGGACTTAACCGTCGTAAAGTCTGGTGCCGGTATCAATGCTGATTTTGATGGCGATGTTGGCCTCGGCACCACTGCTGCTGGCAACAACAATGCGCTGGCAACGACCGAGCAGAACATCATCCCAACCACTCCAACGCCTCAGGCCGTGGCAGGGGCCACAACTGCCGATGGTATCAATGCTGCCGCAATCGCCCCACTGGATGGCACTGCAACAGCCGTAGATGTGTACTTGAACTTCTTGATTGACGACGGTGATCAGGACATTACTGGTGGCGGTGCAAGCTCTCTGCTTATCTCTGGAACAATTACTATCACCTGGGTCAACCTTGGCGATAAGTAAATCCAGTGTTTTCCTTTGGCTTGGGGCGTCCGGTGCCTGAGAAATACTGGACGCCCTTCGTCTTTACCCAGCCATCTTTCCCTGCATAAACTCTTCTGCAGTCATATCATCTTTTTCTTCGTTGCACTTCCTGCACGCCATACACATATTAAACGGCTGATCTGGTCCACCCCTGGATAGAGGGGTCAGATGGTCGATGGTGGCTGCGGCCCGTTTTATCCAACGCTGGCAGTAGTAGCAGATGCCTTTCTGGTCCCGGTATAGTTGGCCAAGGTACAGTCGTCGCCAGAGCGATCCATGCGTTGAATGATCAGGGGCAACAGCTTCCGGCAGCGCTGCGGTAATGGCCTCTTCCAGATCCTCGCATTCAACGCCCCATACTTTTTCGGCGGCCATGACCATTGGCACATCATGCCCCATGATCGGGTGCTTAAACGGCGGCCTGCCGTGGCAGCCGTAGATATAGCCACGGTTCGGCACGACAAGGATATGCACGGGCTTGGTGGTATCGAACCACACTCTAAATCGAAGGTGACCAAGGGACATGAAGGAAAGCCTGTGGCGACGACAGGCTTCCCGAATTAGTTCAACAGCCATGTTTTCTCCGGGTAATACGTTTAACGTATTGTGTATCATCCGGGCTGAAGTACAACGGGTCGCCGTTTGTCCTTGGCCACATAGGGACCGCTGTCCTCCTGCTACCTGGGCATTCGACCTCATTATTGTTCTTGTGACTTGGCGTTAAGTCATCAACGGTTTTCTCTAAGAACTCCCACCCGCAATATCGACAGTGCATCACGGTTCTCCTTCGTTTGAGTTTCGCTTTAAGCTGATTGATTCGACGGTTCGCTTTGTCCCGTCGTCTCTCCCAGTTGCGAAGCTGTTCTCGTTGTAGTATTCCTGTCGTTCCGTTTTTAGTTTCTCGTTCACTTCATCCCTGATGGCCTTCGATTTGGATTTGGCCATGTTCGCTATGAGTGACATGATGAGTGGTGGAACTTCTTCGGCTCCATCCCTATGCCTTGGTTTTGAGATATGCTTGTTCTTGGCTCCGCCAACAATGATGTGTCCCCAACCTGGTGGTAGCTCTCCATCCTCAACGATTCCGTCCGGTGTTGCCAGCGTCCAAGTTGCACAGTGCTTTATGATCGCACTGGATTTGCTCGCACTCTTCAACTCATGCAGCCAATCACTGCGTGATACTTTGATTTCGATTCCGTGCAGATAGTGTCCCCGTGATGGCCAAAGAGGGATAACCAATGCATCAGCGAAACTGATGTTGTTGGAGAATCCGCGTTGCGATCTGACTTCACGCAGGTAAACGTAGTCTTGTGCTGGGTAAATCTTCTGCAGGAATTCGTGAACTGTTGCTGCAGTCATCTTGGCATCCGTGGCCTTATTCTTCATGGCTACAACCTCTCCTGCATGACCATCAAATCCTCTTCCGTCCAATCCGTTTCTTGCAGGTAAGTCAACGGGTAAATCTCGATGATGTGGTAATCGCTGATGCTTTGCGGTTCGTCGCAAAGTGGGTCGAGGATGAAAGCTCCATCCCACGCAACCATGTGCTGTGCGTTCTTGTAAATAGTTGATTTCACAACCATGATCGCCGTGCATTCCGTGATCGGTAACGGATACATGCTCAGCTTGAGATTCTTCTCTGCTTTGCCGTTGACACTGAACCATGCTCCAACAAGGATGCCGAAGCTGCCAACGTACTTGAGCATTTCCCTGGTGCGGTAAAAGTAAGTTCCGCCTGGCAACTCTGTTCTCTTCATGGCACTCTCCGCCTGCTTGAGCGTTGTGCCGGTAACGATTGCAGCAACGCATGCGGTGCATACTTTGCTGCCCTTGGGCTGTTTCACGTTCTTGTAGATCGGTGGGTTCATCGGTAGTCACTCTCGATAACAACTCTGAACGGTCTCAGCATCTTCGTTGCTGCGCGTCTTTGGGCGTTCCGCAAAAAGAATGCGTCGAGTTCATCTGGGGAATGGGAAGTGTCCGTGAATGTCGGTCGCTGTGGCGGTGGCATCAGTGTGGCAATCAGGATGAGGTTGTAGATGATAAACATGTTCTCTCCCTTGTTAGTCCGGGCAACTCTTAGCTGCCTGTGCATCAGCGCTCCCAACGTAGGTTCGCCAGTGAATCCACTTGCCCGCGTTCCAGAATCCCCAAGGTCTCGATGCTGAGAAAACTGTTACCAATGTCCAGCATGGCTTCCCGTCGATCAACCTCAGCCGGTGAACGTGCTCCGCTGGGAATGATCGGCACCAAGGGGCTGTGAACTTCCTGCCGGTTGGGTTGCTTGGTGTCTCTTCAATGTAATGTCCCCAAAGGCCGATGCTCACAAACCTCTTGGGATGATCGTGCATGTCCGTTGACCAGTCATCGCCAACGAAGTTGTGCAGGTAGATCGCAAACCATTTGCATCGGAACAGCGTCCAGCGGTACAGGTATGTTGGGCAAACGTGTCCGCCGTTAATCTCTTCCAGCTTGAAAAACCTGTTCAGTAACTTCCTCATCGTTGCTTCCTCATCAATGCACTGGTTGGCACTGCGATGATTTTACCACTCATCAACTCAACCCGTGCCTGCTCTTCGGTGTTGTCTGAGCCTGGGATAATCCAATTGATCTTCCCGTGCTGGTTGGCGATTCCGCGTCTCTCCATTTCTGAAGTCTGCATGATTCGCACATAGTCTCCAATCCTAAACTGCGGTGTGTTCTCCATTGTCGTTTCTCCATTAGTGTTTCAATCCGGTGTAGTTCCTTATCTTCTTCACCACCATGTCACGCTGGTCTGATGTTAGGCTTGTCCCTCGTAATTCGTTATCAAAATCCTGTGCCATCTTCTCTATTGAGTGGGCAGTGGGAACGTAGCTCAACTGCAGAATCTGTGCCTTCAGTCTGTCGCGCTCAACGATGAACTGGCTTAATTCCGTCTCGTTGGTTTCAATTGTGATCTTCATAACCTTGGTTTCCTTCCGATCATTTGGGAAAATACCCACGGTGCAAACCTGCCCAATGGTAACTGGTAGTCCTCAGAAAAGTTCCATACCTGTGTCCAGAACCATTTCCACATCATCGACTCCGTCTGATAACAAACCTTATGTTTCATTCAGTCTGGCATTTTTACATGCTGCGGATTCGCTTTTCTCCATTCTTCCATTTGCTGAATGGATCGCCTCACGCCTTCTGCATGATCCTTTAACCCGGCCTTCTCGCATACATCAGCGTAATGCAGCACCGCTTCAACAGCCATTGCATCCTTTGCTCTCAGTGCGAACCAAGGCTCACCGGGCAACAGCTTCGCTTCCAGACCGGCAGCGTTGCCGTACTTGTATTCGCCTTGATCTTTTAGAAGTCGTGTATCCTGCGAACCACATTCCCTGCAATTCACGAATGGGTACACGTTGTCTAAATGGTAAGCCACACTGCCACAGCTATGACAACGGCGATAGCCCGGCTTCATGGCGTTCATTTCGCGGTTCACCTGCTCTTTCAACTCGTTCTGCGTCATTTGGTCATACTCCTCATGGTTCTTTGACAGCACACCTGGAATGCTTTCAACGCTCCCAGGCTTCTTTAGATTCCAACCATGCAAGCTCTTTCGCTTCTGATGGGTGAGCCTCTTCCCATGAGAGATTCGGGACTACACCAACGCCATCGCAGTTAATGCAATTTTCTTTAGGGTCATCTTCGTCATCACCAGTTCCCTTACATACAGGGCAACGCTCCCGTACTTGCCAGTCAGCTTTCAGTGTGCGAAGAAATCCAAGCCTGCTAATCTGACAGCGTGACATGATTCACCAATTAAAAGGTTTAAGAAGGTTTTCAGGTGGAGCGACCGGTACGACTTGGGTGTCGTGTAGTTCCCTCCACTTGTCATGCATTGCCTTGACCCATCCATCCTTTTCTTTGTTGGCTGGGTCTTTGGTTATTTTGCGGAACAATTCAAATAGAATGTTCTTGGGGCACTTCTCATAGAACGCCATTTCGCGGGCGGTCATTTCGGGTAGCCATCGTTCAGCGCTCATTCCTTCCTCCAAACGAACGGCAAGTCCCTTCTATCACAAAACACGAACAGATGCCTGATGTTAGACACGTTTACAATGTCAACGTCGCGGGGGAACACTTCGACGGCATCATAGTCGCCATATCCTGCCTGCCGCTTGATGGCCTGTAGTTCGTCCCAGGTTATCATGTCGTCCCAACGATTGCCGTTGTGCGATGTGCGATTCACCGACAGTCGCACAACGTAATTGTCGTATGCGTAGACCTGCACAAGGAATTCACGGCTACGAAACAGCTTGACCGGGCGATTCCGTAATCCTTGTAGTGATGCAGCCCACTTCTCGAAAGGGATTTCGACCAGCTTCCACGGGTACTTGGCGTTCTCTTTCTCAAGTTGCTTGCGCTGTTCTTTGGTAGGTTTCACTTTGTACTCCAGACAAAGACTAAGGCAGCCAGTGTGATGGCGACGAGGGCGATCAAGATCGCTACGAATACCACGACATCACGCCAATCGTCTTTACGCATGGTTACCTCTTGAAGATATTGGAGATGCCGCCCGCCTGGTTGAATATGGCGATGAGCGTGTCGCCAACGGAGAGCGAATCATAGAAGGCTTGATCGTTGGTAACGAACTCGTACAGGATGCCGCTCGATTCAATCCTGATCAGGACCATGTTGTCGTTCATATAACCTGGCGGCGGCTCGCCGCCCGTCATGTCGTCGCCTGTCTGCCGGTACAGGGTTTCGGAGTGAAGCCCGCAAATCGTGACGTACTCCCCCATGTGGGGAAGCGCTACATGCTTATCGTACCAAGCGTAGCAGATCGTGATGGACAGGACAACGATAGCAAATCGAATGAAGTAGGTCATTTAACCTCCACGATTTTCGACCGTCGCTCAAGAACTTCTACCCGTTCACGCAATCCAGTTAATATGTGGAGCGTTAAGAAAAACAGCCCTACGGCGATCCAGGCGATTAGCTCGACACCGCATGACTTGCAGTCATGGCAATATAGTTGTTTGCTGCATCTGGGGAAAGGACGGTAGGTGCCAGACAACGGGTACGATTATCTGGCAGTCTACCGTACGCCAGCACGCTTCGAATCGTGCTGGCCTATTCTCCGAGTTCCTCCAGCTTCTTCTGAATATCTTCAACCGACATACTCTTGAGGACATCGCCCTGCTTGGCAGCCAGCGCTTCGGTAAGCTGTTTGCGAAGTTCAATCCGCTTGACGCGGTTCTCTGCAGCAGCAACATCGGCTTTCTTGCTCTCAATGATGTGCTTTAAGATGTCAAGTTTGAGGGTAAGCTCTGTCTTGCGTGGATCGGGCTTGGTTTCCACGAAGCTGATTTCCTCAATGCCCTTCAGTTCCCCATACACTTCACGGGCAAGACCGTCAAGGCATGGCCGTCCGGGGGTTGCCACCAGCGGCAGGTCGAA
>JACDJC010000536.1_pt1 | contig 43301 bp, 40 predicted proteins | sample 7454191 | NCBI WGS metagenome assembly JACDJC01 (sample SAMN14253291, study PRJNA609438) | sludge metagenome | isolation source: sludge after 25d culture with pyrite and EDTA | collected 2018-12-20
ATTGCCGCACGCCAGGATGCGGGCATTGCCGGTCAGCGCGCCAAACAGCAGTTCCACCCCTGCGGCCAGGGCGGGTGCCAGTTCCCGGGTGCTGGATCTGAAGGTATCAATGGCATCGTCGAAGTGCGACGTCATGCGGGAAGTCATGTCCATGGCGCCGATTATCGCATGAGACCATCATGAGGGTGTCTGGCAAAGTAACAGTTTTCAGGCCCGGAATGCATCGCGGATCCAGACGAGGTGCGCGCCATCGAAGCCCACTACGTCAAAGCGGCAGACTGGAGTGCGACCGCCGAAGAAACGCGCGACCAGCAGGGGCATGAAATGGCCGGCGGCACGGATCAGGCGGTCCTGCTTGCGCCGGTTTACACTGGCGACGGCGCCGCCATGGCGACGATCCTGTCTTTGTCGCACTTCAACGAACACCAGGACCTGGCCTTCGCACGCGACCAGGTCGATTTCACCGGCGCGACAGCGCAGATTGGCCGTCAGGATGCGCAGCCCGCGCTGGCTCAGGTACAGGCGGGCCCGACATTCGGCGGCATGGCCCTGCTTCTGTGTGGGTGACCCGGGCGGGGGCGTTCTGGCTGCGCAGGTCTGATGGCCCCCGTGTGCCCGCATGCGTGCCAGCCTGCGGGCACGGCGCCGGACGGCCCGATCCTGGGCCTGTCGAGCGGTATCGTAGGGATCTGTGCACATGGTGCCGGCCGGGATGAATGGGGCGGGAATCCGCAGGATGGACAACATGACGGACAGTATGAGGGACAGCGGGGATCCGACGGAACCGGCAGCGACGTGGAAACGTCACGCGCAACAGGTGGCGGAGCAATCCTGGCCAGCAGGCTGTCTGTATGTGATCGCCACGCCCATCGGCAACCTGGCTGACCTGAGCCTGCGTGCCTGGGAAGCCTTGCGCCGCTGTGATGCTGTGGCGGCAGAGGACACCCGCACCACCCGCACCCTGCTGGATGCCTGGGGCCTGAGCACGCCGCTGCTGGCGGCCCATCGTCACAATGAACGCCAGGCGGGCGATGGCATCGTCGCGCGCCTGGCGCGCGGCGAGCGCATCGCGCTGGTGTCCGATGCGGGCGCACCGGCCATCAGTGACCCGGGTGCCCGCGTGGTGCGCCAGGTGCAGGCCGCCGGTTACCGGGTCGTGCCGATTCCGGGGCCCAGCGCCGTCATCGCTGCCCTGATGGCCAGCGGTGCCACGAGCGACGAGGCGCCCGGCTTCGCTTTTGCGGGGTTCATGCCGTCGCGTGCCCAGGCTCGACGCAAATGGCTGGCCCACTGGCTGGGCTGGCCGGTGCCGGTCGTGATGTTCGAGACGCCCCATCGCCTGCGGGCAGCTCTGGAAGATCTGCAGTCCGTGGCCGGGCCGGGGCGGCTGCTGACGATTGCGCGTGAACTGAGCAAGCGCTTCGAGGAAATTTGCACGCTGCCCCTGGAGCAGGCCTCCGGGTGGCTGGCGCAGGACGCGCATCGTTCCCAGGGGGAATTCGTGCTGGTGGTGCATGTCGCCGAGCATGCGGACGATGTGCAGGCGGATCTGTCGCCGGAACAGGTGCGGGTGATGCAGGCCCTGCTGGCTGAACTGTCCTTGCGGGATGCCGCACGGATCGGGGCGCGGATCACCGGTGTGGCGCGCGACCGGCTCTATGCCTGGGCGCTGGCCCGGGGGCAGGCAGCCGATCAGAGTTCCTGATCCAGCGCGATGACCGGGTTCAGCCCGGCCGCGTCCGCCAGAGAGGCGGCGCTGTGGGTGGCCTGCGATCGGGATACGTAAGGACCCAGACGCACCTTGTAGAGCGGCGCCTGGTAGACCACTGACACGGGTTCGGGCAGGGTTGCGGCCTGGGTGTTGATGCGCCGCGCCAGCGCGTTGGCGTTCTCGGCAGAGGAGAACGCGCCAAACTGCAGGTAGATGCCGCCCGCACCGGGTGGCTCCGGGCCGGCCGCAGCCATCTGCCGAACGGGTGCCGCTGGCTGTCTGAACAGAGCCAGCGTCTGCGCGAGCTCTGGCTCTGGAGTCTGTGCGCTGACCGGCACCTGGTCAGCCACGGCCGATGTTCGTGCTGGCGCGGCTGCCGGGGATGCGGTCGTCGCGACGGTGGGTGGCGCCGGGTAGCGGCCCGCCAGAATGTCCGCGTTGGTGATCGCCTGCACCACCACGCGCCCGCTGCCCGGGCCGATCAATCCGAGCTTGGCGGCCGCAACATAAGACAGATCGATGATGCGCGAGCTGTGAAAAGGCCCCCGGTCGTTGATGCGCACGATGATCGAACGCCCTGTCGCCACGCGCGTGACGCGCGCGTAGCTGGGGATGGGCAAGGTGGGGTGTGCCGCGGTCATGGCGTACATGTCGTAGGTTTCGCCATTGGCGGTCTTCTCGCCGTGGAATTTCCGCCCGTACCATGAAGCGACGCCTTCTTCGCGGTAGGACTGGTCTTCCGCGATCGGCGTGTAGCGCACGCCGAACACCGAGTAGGGCCGCAAGTTCGCCGCGGCGTGGAGTTCGACGTGCGGCACGGCATCCGGGATGGCGTCGATGTTGGCGGGGATGTGGCTGCCGGGGCCGTCGTCCTTATAGTAGCCGCCCGTGCGCGAGGCGCAGCCGGCCAGCACGATCAGCGTGGCAAGCAGCAGACCGCGCCCAAGGCGCACGGCGACAATCGCCGGCAAGCGCACGATCGGTTCGGGCGGGCCGTTTGCCGCGGTGAGGCCGCTGTCGCGAGGGCTCGGGCGGGCGTTCATGGACGTCGTTCGTGGAGCATGTGATTGCGGTGGCGCACCAGCAGCGGGGAATGATCTGCAAAGCGCAGGGCCAGCTGTTCAGTGACATACACCGAACGATGCTGACCGCCGGTGCAGCCGATGGCCACGGTCAGGTAATTGCGCGTGTCCTGAATATACAACGGAAGCCATTTGCGGATAAAGGTCGAGATGTCCGTGATCATGGCCTCGACGCTGCCAAACTGAGCCAGCCAGGCGGCAACCGGCGCGTCCAGGCCGGTCAGGGGCCGCAGTTGCGGGTCATAGTGCGGATTGGGCAGGCAGCGCACGTCGAAGACCAGGTCTGCGTCGTGCGGCACGCCGCGTTTGTAGGCGAAGGATTCAAAGGTCAGGATGACGGACACGCGGTCGACCTGCACCAGATCGCGGATCCAGCTGCGCAACTGACCCGGCGTCAGGTCCGAGGTGTCGATGACATGTTCCTGGTTGCGCAAAGGCGCAAGCAGTTCGCGCTCGCGGGCGATGCAATCCTTCAGTGACGCATCCAGGCCTTCGCGCTGCAGGCGATCCGTGAGCGGATGGCGACGGCGCGATTCCGAATAACGCTGCATCAGTGTGTGATCATCGGCATCCAGGAACACGACGTGCAGTGCCGTGCCCATTGCGCGCAGGCTGGTCAGAATGCCGGGCAGCTCATCCAGATCGCCAGGGGTGCGCACATCGATGGCGACTGCCACACGCTCCAGGCCAGTGTCCCGCGTGCTGGCGATGAACTCCTGCAGAAAACGCACGGGCAGATTGTCGACACAGGTGTAGCCGGTGTCTTCCAGCATGCGCAGCGCGACCGATTTGCCGGAGCCGGAGATTCCCGTGATGAGGACGATGTTCAGCATGGCAGCGCCTTACCCGCTTGGGCCGACCGGGGCCTTGTGCGGCAGCGTCTTCATGACAGGGGTTCCTGGCTGCTTTCCATGATGGCCAGTGCCTGGCGTTCGATGAAATCGCCCATGGTGTCGATGCCGCGCAGGCTGAGAATGGTGTTGCGCACGGCGGCCTCGACCAGCACGGCCAGGTTGCGCCCGGCTGCGACCTGCAGCACGAAGCGACGGATCGGGATGCCCAGGATGTCCTGGTATTCGTCCTGGGTCGGGAGGCGCTCGAAGGTCTCGGTCCTCATGCGCACCAGATGCACGATGAGCTTGATCTTCATCTTGCGCCGCACGGAGGTTTCGCCAAAGATCGTGCGGATGTCCAGCAGACCCAGGCCGCGGACCTCGAGCAGGTTCTGCAGCAGGGTCGGGCACTGGCCCTCGACGAAGTTGGGTGCGGTGCGGGACAGTTCCACCGCATCGTCAGCCACCAGGCCATGGCCGCGCGAGATCAGTTCCAGTGCGAGTTCGCTCTTGCCCAGACCCGATTCACCCGTGATCAGCACGCCCAGGCCGAGCACGTCCATGAAGACGCCGTGCACGGTGGTCTTGGGGGCCATGCGCTTGCCCAGATAGATGCGCAGCAGGTCGATCAGATGCGCGGCGTCAACCGGAGTGCTGACCAGCGGCAGGCCCTGTTCCTGGCAATAGTCGCGCAGGTCGTCCGGTGCCTGGGTATCGGTTGCCAGCACGATGGCAGGCACGGCCCCCGCCATCAGGTCGTCCAGCAGGTGGTGACGGCGTTTGAGGCTGAGGCGCCGGTAGTAGGACATTTCCTCGGGGCCGAAGACCTGGATGCGGCCGGGGTGGATCAGGTTCAGGTGGCCGATCAGATCCGCTGCGGCGCCGCGGGTGTCCGGCACGGGCCGCCCGGCCGCCGCGTCCTGCCCGGCAACCCAGGAGAACGAGATCTTTTCGGTGTTGTCACGAATCAGATCTTGAATGGTCAGCATGTTCGATGGGCTGGGCACTTGTGCCGGCCAGGATGAGTTGGTGGATTTCCTGGGGGTCCATGGATTGGGACAGCACCTGGCGGATGGATGCGTCGGACATCAGGCGCGCGATGCTGGCCAGCAGGTCCAGGTGCATCTGCGTGGCCGTTTCCGGAATCAGCAGGAAGAACAACAGCCGTGCCGTGCGGCCGTCACTGGCATCGAAACGGACGGGTTCCGCCAGACGGATGAAGGCGGCATGCGGTTCACGCAGGTCTTTCAGACGCCCGTGCGGGATGGCGACCTCGTGCCCCAGCGCGGTCGAACCCAGGCGTTCGCGCGCCAGCAGGCTGTGAAATACCGACATGCGGGCAACGCCCTGATGGTTCTCGAACAGCAGGCCGGCGTGTTCGAATGCCCGTTTCTTGCTGGTGGCTGCCAGATCCAGCACGACGTTATCGAGCGGCAGGATGCGGGGGGTGAGATTCATGGCGACATTATAGGGGCCAATACGGGCGGTGGCGGCGGTCGCTGGCGGCCAGACAGAATCGTGGCCCCGGACGCGTGTCGCGAGGCCATGCGGGATCGTTTCAGGCCGAAGCGAATCGACCGGCACACACCCTATTCAGTCGCCAGTTCCTGGCGCTTCGGAGGTTCGTGGGCGTAGGTCTGAGCCTTGGATTTGTATTTGATGACCTGTCGGTCCACCTTGTCGACCAGCAAATCGATGGCCGCATACAGGTTGTCATCCGAGGCCTCGCAGTGCAGGTCCTTGCCGCGCAGGCGCATGGTGATCTCTGCCGTGTGCTTCAGCGGCTGGACAGAGAGCATGACCTGGGTATCGATGACCTGATCGAAGTGCCGCAGTATGCGCGCGGTCTTCGTGTGAACATATTCGCGGATGGCGGGGGTGACTTCCAGATGACGACCGGTGATTGTCAGACTCATGGTGCAGACTCCTTGCGGGGAAGACGAGTGTGGTTCCGGCTGGAACCAGAATGGGGATTTGGGCAGCCCTCCTTTGCTGACAGTTTGATTACAGTTCCAGTGTACCGATTGCATCGGGGACATCAAGGGGCCCGTGTCGGTGTAAGATGTCCGGATCCGCAGGGGCGGCGTACCGACCCGGTCATCAGGCGCCTTCGTGCTGCATGCGCAAGGCTACATGCGGAAATTCTTCCCCAGGTACACTTGGCGCACGGCTTCGTTATCCACGATTTCGCCGGGGTGGCCGCTGGTGAGCACGCGGCCTTCGCTGATGATGTAGGCGCGGTCGCAGATTCCAAGCGTTTCGCGCACATTGTGATCGGTGATCAGCACACCGATGTTGCGGCCTTTCAGGAATTGCACGATGCGCTGGATCTCGATCACGGCAATCGGATCGACGCCTGCGAATGGCTCGTCGAGCAGGATGAAACGCGGGTGGGTGGCCAGGGCGCGCGCAATTTCCACGCGGCGACGTTCCCCGCCCGACAGGGAAAGGGCCATGTTGCGGCGGATGTGCTCGATCTGCAGTTCGTCGATCAGGGATTCCAGGCGTTCTTCCAACGCGGTGGCCGACAGCGCGCGGCCCTGCTCGTCGCGCTGCAGTTCCAGCACGGCGCGAATGTTCTGTTCCACCGTCAGACGCCGGAATACCGAGGCATCCTGCGGCAGGTACGACAAGCCCAGGCGTGCGCGACGATGCATGGGGATGCCGGTCACGTCGTGCTGGTCGATGAGGATGCGCCCGGTGTCGGCCGGAATCAGCCCCACGATCATGTAGAAGCTGGTGGTCTTGCCTGCGCCGTTGGGGCCGAGCAGACCGACGACCTCGCCGCTGTCAACAGACAGGGAAACGTCCTGCACGACCGCGCGGCGGCCGAATGTCTTGCCCAGACCGATCGCCTGCAGGCTGCCGGAAGCGCGCGGTTGATCTGTCGCAGCATAATGGGGTGCGGTGACGGTCATGAGCATCGGTCGGCGGGATTACGAGCGGCCCGCCCGGCACTTTGCAATGGCCTGATCGATGCGTGACTGAGGCTGCGCCAGGGAGCGAACGCGGCCGCCGGACGCAGCGGAATCCTGACCACCGAACGCTTCGTATGTACCGGATTTTTCATGGTAGACGATGCGTGCGCCGCGGATGTTGTCAAAGGGTTCGCCGCAGATCTGGCGCGTGATCGTGGCCTGACCGATCACGGTGATGCTGCCCGCCTGGCCGTCATATTCGGCGCGCAGCCCCGTGGCAATGAGGGTTTCGAATTTTTCGGGGTTTTCCTGGCGGATGGTGACCACGTGCCCCTTGTCCGCCGTGGCGACGGCCTGCTGGTTGCCCTGGGCGTCTTCGTGGGCGACCAGCTTGTCGGAGCGCAACGTCATGGCCCCGCGGGTCATGACGACGTTGCCGGTGAAGGTGCTGGTCTTGTTCAGGTCGTCATAGTGCAGCGTGTCGGACAAGATCACCGTATCCGGTGCTTCCTGTGTGTTTTCAGGTGGTGCGGCCTGGGCAGCGAACGTGAGGACGCAGGCGGCCATCGATGCGAGCAGGGCAAGGGGCAGGGTCTTCATGGTTGTGTGGCCTTTTTGGGTCCGGCATTTCGGGCGGGCTGGTCTTCGCCGGAGATCTTGACATCGCTGGCGGCCGTGACCGTCAGCTGCCGCGTCCGGTTATCGTAGCGCATGCCTGTGCCGCGCAGGGTGGAGTGGCCCTTGATGACCACGACGGGCTGGTCCGTGTGGACCAGATCTCGATCGGGTTCGATGATGAGCTGTTCGCTACGGATGTCCAGCCGCTGGTTGGTGCCATCCGGCAGGCGCTCGAGGTGGGCGTTGCCATTGAGCACGATGCGATCGCCGTGCTGGTCGAGCGTGCCGTGATCGGCTGTCCCGGTGGTGATGGGCGAATCGGGCTGGTGGCCCACGGCTCGCGGTGCCGTGATTTCGTAGGCGTCCGTGTCGGGAAAGTGCTCCATGGTGGTGCCTTCCAGACGGTTGATGGCGTACCCGGAGGGGTCGGTGCGCAGCATCACGAATCGCTTGGACCAGGAGTCCCGCTCGTGGGTCATGCGTCGGGGCGGATCGATTTCGATCGAGCGCAGGGCGTAATCGGAAGCCCACCAGGTACCCAGCACCAGCAGGCCGAGCAGCAGCACGGCCACGATGCTGGGAAAGCGTTCCCTCATTGGATGGCTCCGCCCAGTGTGGACAGCGAGATCGTGAAGCAGGCTCCCAGGCGCCCCTGGGCAGCCAGGATCAGATCGCAGCATTCGCGCACGGCGCCCTCGCCGCCCCGCACGCTGGCCACCCAGTGGGCCGCCTGGCTGATGTAAAAGGGCGCATTGGGCACACTGGCGGCGAAACCCACCCGTCGCAGGACCGGCAGATCGAGGAGGTCATCGCCCATGTAGCCCATCGCCTGCAACGTCAGGCCCGCTTCGCGCGCCAGGTCCTCGGTGGCGGTGATTTTGTCGTGAACGCCCTGAAGAACCGGGGAAATGCCGAGTTCGGCTGCGCGGCGCGCCGTGATGGCGCTCTTGCGGCCGCTGATCCAGGCAACGCGGATGCCCTGTTCCTGCAACAGGCGCAGGCCAAGACCGTCGAGGGCATTGAAGGGTTTGACGGTCTCACCCTGTTCGGTATACCAGAGGCTGCCGTCCGTCAGGATGCCGTCCACATCGAACACCATCATGCGTACCGCACGGGCGCGCTCCTGGACGGCAGGCGCGATGCGCGCCAGGATCTGGGCCTCGACGGGGTGGGAGAAACCGGGCTGCTCGTTCATCAGATGACCTTTGCGGCAAGGAGATCGTGCATGTGCAGGGCACCCAATAATAGCCCGTCTGCATCCAGCACCAGCATCTGATTGAGCTTGTGCGCATCCATCACCGTGGCAGCCTCGATGGCGGGTGCCGTGGCGGGGATGGATCTGGGATGGCGGCTCATGCCGGCGGACACGGGCAGAGCGCGGATGTCGCCGTGCTGGGCGATCATGCGGCGCAGGTCGCCATCGGTGAAGATCCCCACCGGACGCCGATTTTCCAGCACGATGGCCATGCCCATGCCTTTCGAGGACATTTCCGTGAGGGCGTCCGGTATCAGGGTATCCGGCGCGACGCGCGGCAGGGCGGCACCGCTGCGCATCACGTCGGCAACCGAAGTCAGCAGGCGCCGGCCCAGGGCTCCGCCGGGGTGAGAGCGCGCGAAGTCGTCCCGATTGAAACCGCGGGCTTCCAGGCAGGCCACGGCAATCGCATCACCCAGAACCAGGGCCGCCGTGGTGCTGGCGGTCGGAGCGAGGTTCAGTGGGCAGGCTTCCTGATCGACCCGGGCGTCGAGGGTCAGGTCGGCGTTGCGGGCCAGTTCGGAGTCGGCATGGCCGGTCAGGGCGATGATCTGTGTGCCCATGCGCTTGGCCACGGAGAGGATGGTGATGAGTTCCTGGGCGGAGCCCGAGTACGAGACGGCCAGCAGGATGTCCTGACCGGTGAGCATGCCGAGGTCGCCGTGGATGGCTTCTGCCGCATGCATGAAAAAGGCCGGTGTGCCCGTCGAGGCGAGCGTGGCGGCCATTTTGCGTGCAATGTGGCCGGATTTTCCAAGCCCCGTGACGACCACGCGCCCGGTGCAGTCCAGGATCATGTGGACGGCCTGCACGAAATGGTCGTCGATGCGGCCCTGCAGGGATTGCAGCGCCTGGATCTCGATGCCGAAGGTGCGGTCTGCGCTGGTGCGGATGCCTGCGGCACTGGGTTGTGGATGTGGGTGCATCAGGCGATTTTAAGCGCAACCGTGCGCGCGGTGATGGGGTGCTCTTGTTAAACTGTGGCCGCCTCCGCTTTCCCCTACAGGATGAAGTCATGCAAACCGATCCGGCCCAGTATGTCCGCGACACGATTCGCACGGTGCCCGACTGGCCCAAGCCGGGCGTGATGTTCCGGGACATCACGCCGGTGCTGCAGGATCCCCGTTCGTTCCGCGTGCTGATCGATCTGTTCGTGTATCGCTATATGCGTCAGCGCCTGGATCTGGTGGCGGGAATCGATGCACGCGGCTTCATTGTGGGGTCCGTGCTGGCGTACGAGCTGAATCTGGGGTTCGTGCCGGTGCGCAAGCAGGGCAAGCTGCCGTTTCGCACGGTGGCAGAGGAATATGCGCTGGAATACGGTAATGCGGTGGTGGAAATGCATACGGATTCGGTGCGCCCGGGGCAGCGGGTGCTGCTGATCGATGATCTGATCGCGACCGGCGGCACGATGATGGCGGCTTCGCGGCTTCTGCAGCGCCTGGGGGCAAATGTGGCCGAGGCGGCTGCGATCATTGACCTGCCCGATCTGGGGGGATCCAGGAGCGTGCGGGATTCGGGGCTGCCGGTGTATACGGTGTGCGAGTTTGCGACGGGCTCACCCGGTGCCTGATCTGATCGTCCGTCGTGGCGCTGCGCTTGTCCCGGCTGCTGCGCCGGACTCGCCCAACGCTCGATCTGGTCGTTCGTCGTGGCGCTGAGTGTGCTCCGGCCACGCCGGGCTCACCCCTGCCGGGTCGACCCGTTCAGCGGTCCTCCCTGCTGTCGGACTGCCCGGTCCTTCTTCGTCCGGTCGGCGGCGGGCAAACTCGTCGCGCTGCGCGCGCCTCAGACAGTGCCCGCCGAAGGCTCCCGACCTCCCTTCAGAAGCGACCGGCGCTTCACAGGGTCTCTCCGGCAGGGGTGAGCCCGGCGCAGCCTGCGCTGAATTGCGGGTCGTGGTTACAACCAGTCGCTGATCCAGGGCCAGGCGTGCAGCAATGCGGTCGTCATGACGACATAGCGCAGGAATTTGCCGATGGCCATGTAGGCCACACTGGGCCAGAATGGCAGGCGCAGCCAGCCCGCAACGGCACACAGAGGGTCGCCGATGCCCGGCAGCCAGGACAGCAGCAGGGCGGGGGGGCCGAATCGCTGGAACCAATGGGTCGTCGTGCGCTGCCAGCGGCCGCCCGGTGCCGTCCGGGAATGCATCTGACCGAGCGCGGTGGCGCCTGCCAGTGCAGGCCGCGGGCCGGTTGGCTCCCGGTCTGTGGTGGCTGCATCCAGGCGTGAGCCGGCCGCATCCACGCCTGAGTCGATCGCATCCACGCCTGCGCCCGCAGCATCCATGCCTGAGCCGGTCGCATCGGGAACCAGGCCCATCGCTTTGCGGGTCGCGCCGCCGTCAGCCTGCCTGGCCTGCCAGCGGTGCCAGGCGGTTTCTGCGCCTGCGCCCATGGCATAGCTGATGATGCCACCCAGGGTGTTGCCCACGGTCGCCACCAGGACGGCAGGCCAGAACATGTGGGGCGCGATCTGTACGTAGCCGAATACGGCCGGCTCCGAGCCCAGGGGCAGGAGGGTGGCGGATACGAGGCTGATGAGGAAGATGGCAGGCAGGCCGACCTTGGGCAGCACCAGAACTGCCAGCATCGAGTGGATCAGGGATTGCATCCAGGTTTCCATGGTGAATGGAGTGTAGCCTGAACGCGCCGGGCCACGGCGACCGACCAGACAGCCCTTCACATGATCGCGGCCCTTCCAGCGATCGATTCAATCGGACGGCCGGGTTGATGGTCTGTCTGGCCGTCGCCCTGAGTGGCGGTTGGCTCCTGTGAGGAGGGCGCCAGGAAGAAGCTGTTCCCGCCGGCTTGTTTGGCTCGGTACATGGCCGCATCGGCCTGTGCCAGCAGTGTGGCGGGATCGTGGCCGTGCTGCGGAAACAGTGCCGCTCCGATGCTGGCGGATATCCCGACTTCGATGCGGTCCGGATCGAAGGGCCTGGACATGGCCTCCAGGATCTTCAGTGCGATGGCTTCACAATCCTGCGGGGCATCCAATGTGGTCAGGATGATGGCGAACTCGTCGCCGCCAAAGCGCGATACCGTGTCCTCGGATTCCGCCCGCACACAGCGTTCCAGGCGATGGGCCACCTGTTGCAGCAGGAGATCGCCCACCGCATGGCCGTAACGGTCGTTGATCCGTTTGAATCCGTCCAGGTCGAGAAACAGAATGGCCACTGCGACACCATGCCGGCGCGCGGACTCCAGGGCCCGTTCGCAGCGGTCCTGGAACAGCACCCGGTTGGACAGCCCGGTCAGGGGGTCATGCAGGGCGTCATGCGACAGGCGCGCTTCCAGGGTCTTGCGCTCGGTGATGTCCTGGGACACGATGACCAGAACATCATGATGGCCGGAGGCGTCCTTGACCAGGCCGAGCGTCTCGCAGACCCACAGGATCGAGCCGTCCCCGCGACGATAGGGTTTTTCGATTTCCACAGTCGGGCTGGGTGTGTCCGATGACAGAAGCTGCGCGACAAATTGCCTGGCTTCCTGTTGCCAGGCAGGATCGCTCAGGTCGAACACGGTGCGCCCAAGCAGCGCTGCGCGATCCTGGCCCAGCATGGTGCAGAATTTTTTGTTGGCCCGCAGGATGCGGCCATCGGGGCTGATGTGCGCGATGCCCATCGCGGCCTGATGGAAAGTGGCCCGATACAGGGTTTCGCTGGCCTGCAGTGCATCGGACACGGCACGCTGGCGCGCCAGCGTCAGAATCATCAGGCTGGCAAACAGCAGCAAGCCTGCTGAGGCGCTGCCGGCCACCAGCAGGTAGACCGTTCGGCGCTGCAGGACCGGTGCCAGTTCGTCTGCATACGCCGTACCGACGGTCGCCATCAGCGGGTAGTGTTTCAGGACGTGGTAGCTGATCAGGCGCACTACCCCGTCGACCTCGCCAGAGTCCACGAAGTGGCCAGTGGGTGCCGTTGCCTGGCGCACAAACCAGGGCAGGTTGTGGGCATCCAGGTCGAATGTGCTTTGGTGACCGGTTCTGCGTCCGCGCACGACGCCATCCAGTCCGGTCACCTCCAGCATGCCGTGTGTGCCCAGGTCCGCCTGCTGATAGAAGTCCGTAAAATAGGACTGGTTCAGCGCCACCACGACCACGCCGGCGAAGCGGCCATCGGGGTGTGAAATGCGCAAGGACATGGGGATGCGCCATTGGCCGGAGACGCGTCCGAGCACTGGCCGGCTGATGTACAGCGTGTCTGTCGTGCTGTCGCGCTGGGCCTGGAAGAAATCGCGGTCGGCGTAGTTCAGCGGTCCGGATGGCTGACTGCTGGCCACCTCGGCACCGGATTCATCCATCACGCTGATGCGGGTGAACATCGGTTCACGGATGATTCCGCCGTCCAGCCATGCTCGCAAGTCGATGTCCGTGCCCTGCGACAGGTATTGTGCCCGCACGAAGGCGGCGACCTGCTCGGCCGACTTCAGGGTGCTGGAGATCTGCTCCTCGTACGCAATGGCCAGGTTCGAATTGGATTTCATGGCGGCCACGACCGCCTGCCCGCGTTCAGAGGTGATGCGCTGCAGTGCGGCCAGCCAGATGCCGGCGATCACAAACAGGCACACCACCAGGATGAGCAGGATGAGAGGTCTGTCAAAAGCGTAGCGCTGCCGCAGGTCCATGGCGTGCCAGTGTGCGATTGCAACGAATTGAAATGTACCCGCTTGCTGCTGGCAAGTCGAGTGGCAGGGGCAAAAGATTGGAGCGACCAGGTGGCCGGCGCGGGAACGATTGGTGCGGAAACGCCTCGATCACCAGACAGGTAGGCGGCAGACCGGAACGGCCAGACGGGGTGGATGATGCGTCGACCGCCGTTGGCACATCAACGGCGTTCAATGCACTGTGGTGCTGTGATATTCTTTTACGTTTCGCCCCCGTTTTTCTTGCCCGCCATGTCCGTCGATTATCTGAAACGCATCCTGACATCCAAAGTCTATGACGTCGCTCACGAGACTTCACTGGACTTGGCCCCCCGAATTTCCAGGCGCATCGGCAATACCGTGCTGCTCAAGCGCGAGGACACCCAGCCGGTGTTCAGCTTCAAGCTGCGCGGTGCCTACAACAAGATGGCGCATCTCGGCGCCGACGAGCTCAAGCGTGGCGTGATTGCGGCTTCGGCGGGCAACCATGCGCAGGGCGTGGCGCTGTCGGCCAGCCGCTTGAAGTGCCGTGCCGTGATCGTCATGCCCATCACCACGCCCCAGGTCAAGATCGACGCCGTGCGGGCGCTGGGCGGGGAAGTCGTGCTGTTTGGCGACAGCTTCACCGAGGCCGCCGAGCATGCGGTCGAGTTGCAGGCGCGCGATGGCCTGACTTTCGTGCATCCTTTCGATGACCCTGACGTGATTGCAGGACAGGGCACCATTGGCATGGAAATCCTGCGACAGCATCCCGGGCCGATCGATGCCGTGTTTGTGGCCATCGGCGGCGGCGGCTTGATTTCCGGTGTGGCCGCTTACATCAAGCAATTGCGGCCCGACATCCTGATCATCGGCGTCCAGACCGTGGATTCTGATGCCATGATACGCAGCGTGCGGGCGGGGCGGCGGGTCAAGCTGACCGATGTGGGGCTGTTCTCCGATGGCACGGCAGTCAAGCAGGTGGGTCAGGAAACCTTCCGGCTGGTGCGCGAGTACGTGGACGACTTCATCACTGTCGACACCGATGCCATCTGTGCCGGAATCAAGGACGTCTTCCAGGACACGCGCAGTGTGCTGGAGCCGGCGGGTGCCCTGGCCCTGGCGGGAGCCAAGCGCTATGCCGCACAGCAAAAATGGAAGGGCAAGACGCTGGTGGCGATCACCTGCGGCGCCAACATGAATTTCGATCGGCTGCGTTTTGTGGCCGAGCGCGCCGATGTGGGCGAGGCACGTGAAGCCCTGTTCGCGATCACCTTGCCTGAAAGGCGTGGCAGTTTCATGCGCCTGTGCGAAGCGGTGGGGCCACGTGCCGTGACGGAATTCAATTACCGAATCTCCGATGCGGAAAAGGCTCACGTCTATGTGGGTCTGCAGATCCGCTCCGAGGCGGAAATCGAAAAGCTGGCGGCGCATTTTCGCAAGCAGGATTTCCCGACGCTGGATCTGACCGGCAACGAAATGGCCAAGACCCATCTGCGTTACATGGTGGGTGGCCGTTCGGGGCTGGCCGAGCACGAATTGCTCTACCGCTTCGAATTTCCGGAGCGTCCGGGTGCGCTGATGCGGTTTCTGGGGGCCATGAATCCGGAATGGAACATCAGCCTGTTTCACTACCGCAATCAGGGTGACGACTACGGCCGCATCCTGGTGGGAATCCAGGTGCCGCCGGCCGACAAGAAAGCCTTCCGGGCGTTTCTGGATACGCTCGGATATCCGCACTGGAACGAGACGGACAATCCGGCCTATCGCCTGTTTCTGTAGGCCCTCAGGCGGCCCGCTCCGGCGTGACCGGGGTGTGAACGGCGGCATCGGACTCACGAGGCGCGGCATCGGGCTCACGAATCGGGGTGCCGACTGCAGGGGCAGGGCCGCCGGCTGTCCGCTGCGCGGTACCGACGGCGTGAATGGCGCCATCGACCGCCTGGACCGGGGCATCCATCAGGCAGGTGCGCGTGGCTGGAAACACGATGGAAAACGTGCTGCCCTGGCCCGGAACGCTATCGATGTCCAGCCTGGCCTGATGGCGCAAGGCCACGTGCTTGGCGATCGCCAGGCCCAGGCCCGTGCCGCCCGTCTCGCGTGAACGGCCGCGGTTGACGCGAAAGAAGCGCTCCGTCAGGCGCGGGATATCGGTGCTGTCGATGCCGATCCCCGTGTCCTGCACCCGACAGGCTGCACCGCCATCGGCCAGCCGCTCCCAGGAAATCGTGATGGTGCCGCCCGCGGGCGTGTAGCGCACGGCATTGGTGAGCAGATTGGCAATGGCCGAGGCCAGCTCCGAGTTCTTGCCGAGCACCTGCAGGCGCTCATCCAGATGGGTGACGAAATGGTGTCGGTTGCCCGAAAGGGCGCGGCTCTGGATCAGAGCCGCATGGATCAGGCCCGTCACGGACACCGGCGTGCCTTCGCCGTTCGGGGTGGATTCCAGCGAAGACAAGGTGAGCAGATCGGCCACCAGGGCCTGCATGTTGTGCGCCTGCTGCGCCATGAGCTGCAAATAGTGGCGCCGCTGTTCGCTGCTCAGGGCGTCTTCGGGCAGATCGAGCAGGGTTTCCACAAAGCCCGACAGCACGGTCAGCGGCGTGCGCATTTCGTGGGACACGTTGGCCACAAAATCCTTGCGGGTGCGTTCCAGACGATCGATCTGGGTGATGTCGCGCGTGACCAGCAGGAACTGGCCCACGCCATAGGGCGCCAAGTGCAGCATCAGGGTGCGGGCCAGGCTGCCACGACCCAGATGCAGGATGAGCGGCCTGGTCCACGTGGTCTGGCTGGCATAGCGGGCAAAGGCCGGGTCGCGCACGATGTTCAATATGCGATGGCCGCGATCCTGTTCCAGATTCAGTCCCAGGTGGCCGGCCGCCGTCTGATTGCACCACAGCAGTGTCTTGTCCGGTGCCAGCGTCAGCGCACCATCGGGCAGGGCCTCGGCGGCCAGCAGCGCGCGCTGAAAATTGCGGGAACGCTCTTGCAGGTCCAGGCGGTTCTGCTTGAGCTTGCGGTAGATAGGCGCCAGGATGTCATCCCAGGGCCCGATGGATGCCGGCGGTGGATCGTCGATGTTGCGGACCCAGCGCGCAACGCGCGCAAGTTGCAGGCCGCTGGCCAGAACCATCAGCAACAGGCCCAGGGCAAAAACGGCCCAGCCCGTGGCAGCACCCAGCCAGGCGCCCAGCAGCCAGCCGCCCAGGGCCCACAGCGCAATGGTGACGAGAGTCTTGGTCATCCGGATTGTCGTATGCTGAAACGATAGCCTGCGCCCCTGACGGTCTGGATGGTACCGTCCTGTCCTGCGGGCGCAAGCGCCTTGCGCAACCGGCGGATATGGACGTCGACCGTGCGCTCTTCAACGAAGACGTGATCGCCCCAGACCTGGTCCAGCAACTGGTTGCGACTGTACACGCGCTCCGCATGCGTCATGAGGAAGTGTAGCAGGCGAAATTCCGTCGGTCCCATGCTCAGCGCCTGCCCTGCGCCCGAAACGCGCCGCGAGTCGGGTTCCAGCCGCAGTTGGCCCGCCTGAATCGGATCGACCGTAAGCTGGGGCGCGCGGCGACGCAACAGGGACTTGATGCGTGCCAGAAGTTCGCGCGGTGAAAATGGTTTGGTGACGTAGTCGTCGGCCCCGGCTTCCAGGCCGTCGATCTTGTCCTGTTCCGTGCCCCGGGCCGTCAGCATGATCAGCGGGATGTCCCGTGTGCGGGCGTCGGTGCGCAGCTGTCTTGCCAGCCGCACGCCCGGCTGGTCGGGCAGCATCCAGTCCAGCAGGATCAGGTCGGGCAAGACCTGGCGGATGCGGGCCTGGGCCTGCTGCGCGTCGGCGGCGCTGGAGACCTCATAGCCGGCATGCTGCAGGTTGATGGTCAGAAGCTCGCGTATGGCGGGCTCGTCTTCGATCAGCAAGATGGTGGTGGGCATGCAGGGGTTCCTGCCGAATGGATCATGAGGCAGACCGTACCAGAGATCCGGGCCGTCTTCAGCATGAAGAGATCCCGGCCGCCTTCAGCGTGAAGGGATCCGGGCCGTCTTCAGCATGAAGGCAGTCTGGCGGCGGGGGGTCCCGCGGTTCGAAGTGGTGCGGGAATGCGGTACGATACGCGGATCATGAGCGACACTTCCCAGGATGCCGGCCAGGGGCCGCAGACGCACTTCGGCTTCGAGCAAGTCCGCGAATCGGACAAGGCCCGGCGCGTGGCCGAGGTCTTTCATTCGGTTGCATCACGTTACGATTTGATGAATGATCTGATGTCAGCCGGGCTGCATCGTGCGTGGAAGGCCTTCACGATCGGCCGTGCACAGGTCCGGCCGGGCATGCGGGTGCTGGACATCGCGGGCGGCACCGGGGATCTGGCGCGGGCCTTTGCGCGTCGTGCCGGGCCTCGGGGTGAGGTCTGGCTGACGGACATCAATGAATCCATGCTGCGTGTGGGGCGCGATCGTCTGCTCGACAGCGGCCTGGTGGTCCCGCTTGCGGTCTGCGATGCAGAATGCCTGCCCTTTCCGGATCGATATTTCGACCGGGTGTCGGTGGCTTTCGGTCTGCGCAACATGACCCACAAGGAGCGGGCACTGGCTGAAATGCACCGGGTGCTCAAGCCCGGGGGCAAGCTGCTGATACTGGAATTTTCCCGTGTGGCCCCGGCCCTGGCGCCCGCCTACGACTGGTACTCCTTCAACATCCTGCCAAAGATGGGCCGGCTGGTGGCTGCCGACGAGGCCAGCTACCGCTATCTGGCCGAATCCATTCGCATGCATCCGGACCAGGAAACCCTGGCCGACATGATGCGCACGGCGGGCTTGCGCCGGGTCCGCTATTTCAATATGGCCGCCGGCGTGGTCGCACTGCACGAAGGCGTGCGGCTGGACTGACCGCCGTCACGAAGCGGAAGTCACAAAGCGCAAGCAGGCAGGTCGGAATGCTCGAGCAGGCCGGCCGGAACTATGGTATTTTGCTGACTCGTTCAGTTTCCCGTAAGGTTGCTTGGCCTTCTTCATTGAAGCCGGGACCTTGCGTACACAGGAGTCTTCATGAATCTACGTCTGCCTCGCTGGATTGCAGCCACCCTATTGCTGTTTGCGGCCTTGACGCTGCTGGCCGTGACGCAGGATGCCCAGGCGCGTCGTCTGGGCGGCGGGCTGAGCTTCGGCCGCCAGTCCTCGAACGTGATGAAACAGCGTCAGGCGGTGAAGCCGCCGGCCGCTCAGACCACCCAGCGTGCAGCCACACCGGCTGCAGGCGCCAAGGGAACTGCAGCCGCCGGCACGGCCGCCAGGTCGGGCATGTCGCGCTGGCTGGGTCCCATTGCCGGGATTGCCGCCGGTCTGGGCATCGCCGCGCTGCTGTCCAGCCTGGGCTTGTCGGGCGCCTTGCTGGAATTCTTGTCCAGTGCGTTGCTGATCGGCCTGGTGATATTTGCCGTCATGTTCCTGTTGCGTCGCTTGCGCGGGGTGCAGGGTCCCCTGGCGGCAGCCGCTCCGGCTGCCGGGCAACACGGCAGCCACCGTCGGGTTGCGTCAGGGCAGGACGGGTTCGGCGATGCACGGCGCACGGGCTTTCCCGCCACGGATCCTGCCGCATCCGCGCCCATCATTGAAGCTGTGTCTTCCCCCCACGCTCAGGATCCGTCCTGGTTCATCCCGGAAGGCTTCGACGTGCCTGCCTTCCTGGTCCAGGCGAAGCAGCAGTTCGCCCGCATACAGGGTCTGTGGGATGGCGGCAATCGCGACAGCCTGCAGGAATTCCTGACGGATGATCTGCTGGCCGAGATCACCCCGCGCCTGCCTCAGCCCGGGGAAGGCAATCAAACCGAGATCGTGCTGTTGAATGCCGAACTGCTGGGGATCGAGGCCGTGGCGGGCGGCCACCTGGCCAGCGTGCGCTACTCGGGCATGCTGCGCGAGGCGGCCGGGGCCGACGCCTTCCACTTCGAAGAAGTCTGGAACCTGTACAAGGCCGAAGGTGCCGGCTGGCTGCTGGCCGGCATTCAGCAAACCGGTCAGAGGCCCGGCACCGCGGCCACGTAATCAGCGCCCAGTCGCCCCGGCCAGACTTCGTGCGCCGCCCGGTTGCTCTTTGCGTTTTGCACCGATCGCACAAAGCCGCACCGGGTCGATGTCGGGCGTGATGCCGACCCGGGGCGTCATGCGCGGCAGGCAAAACCGGTAAACTGGGACCTCTGTCGGCCCCGTATCTGCGGGAACGTCAGAGCTCTCCGGTGCCCGTGCATGAACCTGTCCCTTCCATTTCCTTTGCCTCGTCCCTCGGGCCTGCTGCTGCAGGGCATCAATGCCCTGTTGCGGCGTGAGCCATGGGCGCGCGAACAGCTGGCTGTCCATGCCGGCAAGTCCCTGCGGCTGTCAGCGGGCCGAGCCTGGGTCGTGCAAGCCACTGTGGCGTCTGACGGCAGCTTGCAGTCTTGCACCACGGTCATCCGGCCCGATGTGGTCCTGTCCATCCCGCCGGAACGCCTGCGTGAACTGCCTGCTGCGTGGCGCGATCAGGGCCTGGTCGGGGTCACCGGGCTGGCGCAGGTCCAGGGGGATGCGGGGATGGCGCATCTGGTATCCGATCTGGCCCGCACGCTGCGCTGGGATGTCGAGGACGACCTTGCGCGGCTGTTGGGTGACATCCTGGCCGTGCGACTGACGCAGGGTGTGCGTACGCTGGCCGGCGGGCTGCGCCAGACGGCCCGGCGGGCGCAAGGCAATCTGGCCGAATATCTGGGCGAAGAATCCGGCTTCGGGGTGCGCGGCACCGAGTTCCGGGTCTGGAGCGGGGAATTGCGGGCACTGGAAGCCCGTCTGGATCGCCTGGACGCCCGCCTGAGCCGGCTGGAACGGGGCCACGCATGCTGATTTTTCTGCGCCTGAGCTACATCCTCTGGATCAGCCTGCGCTACCGGCTCGATGAGCTGGTGCTCTCCGGCATCCAGCACCCCTGGGCGCACGCCCTGCTGCGTCTGGTGCGCCTGGGCCACAAACCGCGCCAGGCGCGTGGCGAGCGCCTGCGCCTGGCCCTCGAGACGCTGGGTCCGATCTACGTGAAATTCGGCCAGGTCCTGTCCACGCGCCGGGATCTGGTGCCGCAGGACATCGCCGATGAACTGGCGCGGCTGCAGGATCGTGTGCCGCCGTTTCCTTCAGATCAGGCTGCTGCCATCATCCAGGAATCGCTGGGTGCGGCACCGCAGGCGCTGTTTGCCCAGTTCGAGCGCGACCCGGTGGCCTCCGCCTCGATCGCCCAGGTGCACTTTGCCGTACTGCACGACGGTCGCGAGGTTGCCGTCAAGGTACTGCGCCCCGGCATGCAGGCCGCCATCGAGCGCGACCTGACCCTGCTGCGCGCGCTGGCCGGCCTGGTCGAAAGGCTGGCACCGGACGGTCGCCGGCTGAAGCCGCGCGAGGTCGTGGCCGAATTCGACAAATACCTGCACGATGAGCTGGACCTGATTCGCGAGGCGGCGAACTGCAGCCAGCTGCGGCGCAATTTCGGCCCCGACACGGGGCGTTCCCACCTGCTGCTGGTGCCCGAAGTCGTATGGGAATACTGTGCCAGCGAGGTCTTCACCATGCAGCGCATGCGCGGCGTGCCCGTCAGCCACGTCGAGCGCCTGCGCGCCCTGGGGGTGGACATCCCGCTGCTGGCCCGCCAGGGGGTCGAGATCTTCTTCATGCAGGTGTTCACCGACGGCTTCTTTCACGCCGACATGCATCCGGGCAACATTTACGTGTCCGACAATCCCGAAACGCTGGGGCGCTACATCGCGCTGGATTTCGGCATCGTCGGCTCGCTCTCGGAATTTGACAAGAACTACCTGGCGCAGAATTTCCTGGCGTTCTTCCGGCGCGATTACCGGCGTGTCGCGCAACTGCACATCGAATCCGGCTGGGTGCCGCCCTCCACCCGAGAGGAAGAACTGGAGGGTGCCGTGCGCGCCGTGTGCGAACCCTACTTCGACCGGCCGCTGGCGGAAATCTCGTTGGGCCAGGTGCTGTTGCGCCTGTTCCAGACATCGCGCCGCTTCAACGTGGAAATTCAGCCGCAACTGGTGCTGCTGCAAAAGACCCTGCTGAATGTCGAGGGCATGGGCCGCGAGCTGGACCCGAGCCTGGACCTGTGGCGAACCGCCAAGCCGTTCCTGGAAAAATGGATGCACCAGCGGGTGGGCCTGCGCGGCTTGCGCCAGCGTCTGGATCAGGAAGCCAGCCAATGGGCACAGATCCTGCCGCAAATCCCGCGGCTGGTGTACGCCCGTCTGAACCATCCCGATCCGGGCCTGGCCATGCGGGCCGAGCTGGAGCGTCTGCGTCGGGTGCAGGACCGTTCGAATCGTCTGTTGATCGTCCTGTGCGCCATCCTGGCCGTCGGCCTGGGCTTGGCCGTATGGGGCCTGACGCATGGGGGGCCGCTATGACCAAGCATCCAGGTCCGGACGCCGCCCGCCCTGCCAAGACCGGGCCGGACCGGGCCCGTCCCGCGCGCTTTGAATCCAAGATCCTCAGTCGTGCGGCCTGTGAGCAGGCGGTGCGCGAAGGGCGCCTGCCCAGACCCCTGGTGTTTACCAACGGGGTGTTCGACATCCTGCACCGCGGCCATGTCACCTATCTGGATCGGGCGGCGCAACTGGGGGCCACGCTGGTCGTCGGGGTGAACACGGACGATTCCGTGCGGCGTCTGGGCAAGGGGCCGGAGCGGCCATTGAACGGGCAGGACGATCGTGCCGCGCTGCTGGCGGCACTGGCGTGTGTCGATGTGGTGACGCTGTTTGCCGAAGACACCCCGCTGGCGTTGATCCAGGCATTGCGCCCGGACATCATCGTCAAGGGCGGGGACTACGACATGGAAATCCTGCCGGAAACCGCTGCAGTGCGCAGCTGGGGCGGGCGGGCGGTGGCGATCCCGTTCGAGCACCAGCGCTCCACCACGGCGCTGTTGCGAAAGATCCGCATGTGAATCTGCGCTCTGCGTCTGGTCCGGCCGATCCATGCATCGGCAAACAAGTGAAGTGCATCAACCAGCCAGAGACGGGCCGTCTTCGCCTTATGAGCGACCAGTTCAGAATTTGAAGCGTGAGCGGGCGGTGCCGCGCAGGGGCTTGACGTAGGTGTCGAAAATCTGCAGGGTTTCAAAGTTCGCCGCACTGATGCGCGTGATGCGGCAGGCCGTCATGACGGGGCTATCGCCCACGATGACCACCAGGCGCCCACCGATCGCCAGCTGATACTTCAGGGCATCCGGCACGCAGGGCACCGAACCCGTCACCAGGATCGCGTCATATTCCGCAGTGCCCCAGCCGGCGTGCGCATCGCCCGTTTCGAGAACGATGTTGCTGATCTGCCGGCGGGTGAGGTTGCCCTGGGCGAAGGCCGACAGGCGGCTTTCGATCTCGATGCTGGTGACTTGCTGGCACAGCACGGACAGCAACGCCGCCTGATAGCCCGATCCCGTGCCGATTTCCAGCACGCAGTCGGTGGGCTGCAGCAGCAGTTCTTCGGCCAGTTTGGCTTCGACCTTGGGTGCGAGCATGGTTTCGCGGGTGTCGATGCCATTGATCACCAGCGGCAGTTCCATGTCGGCAAAGGCCAGGGCACGCAGGTGCGGCGGCACGAAATGTTCACGCGGCATGTCGAAGAAGGCCTGCAGGAGCCGTTCGTCCTGGACATTCCAGGGGCGGATCTGCTGCTCGATCATGTTGAAACGGGCACGGTCGGCGTCGGCAATGTCGTTGACGTTCATGTCGCGTAAGCACCTGGGGTTAACGTGAATCGATTATAGGGCACGCAGCCTGCGCGCGCGGCGCACGGGTCAGTGCCACCAGGCATGGAAGTGGTGCACCGGTCCGTGTCCCGAACCCACCCGCAACTGGCCTGAGGCGGCAATGGCACGCTCCAGATAGGTCTTCGCCTGGCGGGCGGCTTCGGGCAACTCGCCCACGCGTGGCAGCAGGGCAGCCAGGGCGGCCGACAAGGTGCAGCCGGTGCCGTGCGTGTTGGGGGTGTCGATGCGCCGGCCTGGCAGCTCGATCAGGCGATCGCCGTCGTGCAGCAGGTCGATGGTGTCCTGTCCGGGCAGGTGGCCGCCCTTCAGGAAGACCCAGCGTTCACCATCGTCGGGCAGCAGGCGGCGCAGGCGTTCCGCCGCGCGGCGCATGTCCTTCAGCGTGCTGACCGGGCTTTGTTCGAGCAGCACGCCGGCTTCGGGCAGATTGGGCGTGATGACGGTTGCCAGTGGCATCAGCGCCTCACGCAAAGCGCTGACGGCCTGGCGCTCCAGCAGATGGTCGCCGCTCTTGGCCACCATCACCGGATCCAGCACCAGATGGGCCGGCCGCCAGTGCTGCAGACGATCTGCCACCGTCAGGGTGACGCCTGCCTGACCCAGCATGCCGACCTTCACGGCATCCACGCGCACATCGGCAAACAGGGTGTCGATCTGGGCAGCGACAAAATCGGGCGCAACGGGTGCGATATTCGTGACGGTGCGCGTATTCTGGGCCGTCAGGGCGGCGACGACCGCCATGCCGTACGCGCCCAGGGCGCTCATGGTCTTGACGTCGGCCAGGACACCGGCCCCGCCGGAGGGATCGACGCCGGCGATCGACAGGGTGTTGGGGATCATCACGAACTCCGTTCAGGGATCATCACGAACTCCGGTCAGGCGGCACGCGTCGACGGCAGCAGGCCCTCAGCGGGGGAACTGGGATCCGCATCATAGTATTTACGCTTGACGCGGCCAGCCAGATAGGCCTCGCGGCCGGCTTCGACGGCCAGGCGCATCGCCCGCGCCATGCGGATCGGTTCGCGGGCGCCCGCGATGGCAGTATTCATCAGGATGGCGTCGCACCCCAGTTCCATGGCGATGGCGGCGTCCGAAGCAGTGCCCACGCCAGCGTCCACCAGCACCGGGACCCGTGCCTGGTCGATGATCAGGCGCAGGTTCCAGGGGTTGAGAATGCCCATGCCCGAACCGATCAGGGACGCCAGCGGCATCACGGCCGCCACGCCGATGTCCTCGAGCATCTGGCACTGGATCGGGTCGTCGCTGCAGTACACCATGACCTGAAAGCCATCGGCCACCAGGGTGCGTGCCGCGGCCAGGGTCTCGGGCATGTTGGGAAACAGGTTGCCGGCGTGGCCCAGGACTTCCAGTTTGACCAGGTTGTGACCATCCAGCAGTTCCCGCCCCAGACGCAGGGTGCGCACCGCGTCTTCGGCTGTGTAGCAGCCTGCCGTGTTGGGCAGGATGGTGTAGCGCTCGGGAGGCAGGAAGTCGAGCAGGTTCGGTTCGCCCGGATTCTGGCCGATGTTGGTGCGGCGGATCGCGACGGTGACGATTTCGGTGCCGCTGGCCTCGATGGCCTGACGGGTTTCCTCGAAATCACGGTATTTTCCGGTGCCGACCAACAGGCGGGAATGAAAGGTGCGATCGGCGATGGTCAGGGTGTCTGCAGAAGTCATTTTGCGTGTGTGAAGTGGCGAAAACAGAGTGCGGTCACCCATGCAGGTGACTCGTTGCAAGGATAATCCATTTGAGCCTGACCAGTCAGTGGCCTGACCCGGGCAGGGCCTGTTCCAGTGGCCGGCTGTCACGCAGATCCTTGCAGAGCACCTCGGCCGCATCGACCAGGCGCGGGCCGGGGCGGTGCAGCCAGTCGGGGTCGATGGCGTAGATGCGGCCCTGGCGGGCAGCGGCCAGGCCATGCCGGGCCCACCACGCCGTGCGCGCTGCCAGGGTTTCGTGACCGTAGGGTGACATGATCAACACCCGGGGGTTCAGGTGCAGCACGGATTCGACGCTGACCTGGGGAGCCGCCACGGGCTGCGAGGCGTAGGGGTTGACGCCGCCGCAGCGTGCGAGCAGGTCATTGATCAGGGGATCCCGGCCCAGGGTGAACAGGGGGTCGCTGCTGATTTCGATGAAGACCGTCTGCGGTGGGGGGGGTGCCGGTTGCAGCGCACGGATGCGTTGCTCCAGCGCACGTGCAGCGGCCTGGGCCGTGGCCTGGGTGCCCAGGCGATGGCCCAGGTGGCGGATGAGGACGGGGATGTCGTCCAGACGTTGGGGGTTGACGTAGATCAGCGGCACATTCAGCGGCTGCAGCCGATCTGCCAGCGTGCGCGAGGCATCGGTGGGCAGCCAGCCCACCACCAGGGTCGGATGCAGGGCCAGGATGGTTTCGTCACTGAACTGGATGCCGTCACCGATGCGCGGGATGTCGCGCGCGGCGGGCGGGTAATCACTGGCCAGTACGGTGGCGACGATGTCCGGGCCACCGCCCGCGGCAAAAACCAGTTCGGTGGCGCTGGGGGCCAGCGTGATGACGCGCGGTGCCTGTGCGGGCGCGGCCGACACCTGACGGGTCTGCGCACCGCCATCGGCCGCGTGATCGGTGCTCACCGCGCGGGCCCATGGGGCGCTCGCGGCAAGCAGGAGCAGCACGACGACCCGCCACAGCAGGCCTTGCCATCCGGGCGGCGCGGCGGTGCCGTCCGGCACGTTCCGGCGCCGGATTCGCATCGCCCGCTCCGCCCGGGAGTTCCCTGGCACCGGCCTGCGGCGTGGCTGACCAGGATGACCCCTCATGGCTTACATCCTCCAGGACAGGTTCACGAACACGCTGGAACCGGGCGTGTTGTAGCCGTCCACCAGCACGTAGTCCTTGTCCAGCACGTTATCCCAGCGCACCTGGACGCCCAGCGTTTTGCTGAAGTCGTAGGCTGCGCTCAGGTTCACCAGCGAATAGCCGCCCAGGCGAACCGTGTTGGCGGCATCTGCGTAGCGATTGCCCGTGTACTGATATTCGGCGCCGAGCGTCAGGGCCTGGATGCGGTGCTCCAGACCCAGATGGAAGACCTGGCGTGCTCGCAGCGGAAGCTGCGAGCCCTCGCCAGTGGCAGGGGCGTCGTTGCGCGGGTCGAGCCAGTCGGCACTTGCACGCAGCGTGGTTGCCCCGAGGGTGTGTTCGCCCGTCAGCGTCAGTCCGCGCAGCGTGGCACGATCCACGTTCTGTGGCGAGGTCTGCCAGGTGACCGGGTCGGACACATTGATGATCAGGTCGCGGATCTTGTTCTGGTAGGCGGTCAGGCGCAGCAGGGTGGCACTGTCCTGGTACTGCACATGGGCCTCGAGATTGCGCGACTTTTCCGGCTGCAGGTCCGGGTTGCCCACATAGTACATATTGGGCGTGTTCTGGTACAGGTCGGCAAAGGTGGGGGCATGAAAGCCGGTGTTGCCGGCAATGCCGGCCTGCCAGGAATCGGCCAGATCCACGTCCAGTCCGAGGCTGCCGGTGGTCTGGTTGCCGTAGCCGGTGATGTTGTCGTTGCGCAAGCTCGCCTGAGTGTGCAGGCGGCCGTTGCGCCCCTTGTAGATCAGTGCGACGCTGTTCGTGTCGCGTCGGGTCTGGTCGTAGTCGAACGTGCTGCTGATCCTTTCTTCCAGGCGTTCGGTCAGGAGCGAAAGGCGCTGGTGGGGGGTCAGTTGCAGGTTGTTTTGCCACGACCAGGTGCGCTTCAGGCTGGCGTGCAGGTCCGATCCCTCCGTGGGCCGGCGGTAATCCAGCGAATCGCGTCCCCAGCCAAAGCTCAGCACGCTTTCCCAGCGCTGCGTAATCCGGTCGGTACTGCGCAGCCGGTAGGTTTGCTGGCGCACGAGGTTGCGCACGTTGTCCTCGGTGGCCCAGGGGTAGTCATCCTGGCTGCCGTCGGAATCGGCATGCAGGTAGCTGTCGTAGGCGGTCAGGCCGATGTGGTGGCCGGCTGCCCAGCGGTAGCCCAGGGTCCCGGACCAGCCGGCGCTGTAGTAGCCGTCGCGGTCGCGATCGTGCCCCCAGCTGTCTGTCGAACTGCCATTGGCAAAATGGGCCCGCATCACGTCGAAGCCGCGGCTGCCGGCGGCGCTGGCTGACAGGCTGTAGTCCCAGCCATGACTCGCACCCGACAGGCCGGCGCTGACTTTGTGGGTTTCGTAGGTGCCGTAGCCCAGGTTGGCCCAGGCCGAAAGGGGTCGGTCCTGTTCCCCCTTTTTCGTGATGATGTTGATGACCCCCCCGATGGCATCCGACCCATACAGGCTGCTGGCGGCGCCACGCAGGATTTCCACGCGCTCGACCAGGGCCGGATCGATGGCTTCCAGCCGCGCACCACCCGAGAGCAGTTCCGAGGCGCGCATGCCGTCGATCAGGACCAGCGTGTGCTGTGCATTGGCCCCGCGGATGAATAGCCGCGATGCCGTCTGTGGCCCGCCATTGCTGGTGAATTGCATCCCCGGAGCCTGGCCGATGATTTCCGTCAGGCTTGCGCTGCCGGATTGTTCCAGTTGCTCGGGACCGATGACCGTGACGTCACCCACGACGTCGGCGAGAGGCTCGGGACTGCGGCTGGCGGTGACGACGATGTCTTGCAGGACCGGAACAGGCGGTTGGGAGGAAGGGTCTGCGGCCAGGACGGCCAGGGGCAAAAAAGAAAGGGCGGTCGCCAGACAGCGCCGCGGGCGGGAAAGAGACATGAAGTGGCCCTGGTGGGCGTGCGTCCCCGCACGCCGTGACAATAAACGTCCGGAGGGCCTTGTTCGCGTCGCATGGACACAGGGATGGGAAGCCGCACCGGACACGGTTCAGGTGTCGAAGCAGGCCGGTATCGGGCTGACATGCCACGTGAGGGCACGCACACCGTTGCGGGGGCAGCACAGTCAGGTTCACAAGCGAACCGTCTGTTTCCCGTTTGAAGGCCCGGGCGTCATGGACACCAGGGCTTACCTGTTTCACTGCGGATTATAGTACGCGTCGCCGCATGGGCTCCGTAGCCAGCATTCCGTAGCCAGCATTCCGGCATACCGCTGCTTGAAATTTCAAGTTTCAGCGGACGATGCGGCGGCCCATGACCTCATTGCGCGAAGCGCACGGATACAATGGAAGTTTCCCTTCTCTTTCGCCTGATTGCATCGTGACCTATCCTGCCTTGCCCCATCCCATTGAAGCCTACACGCGGGGGGCCGATTTCGTGCGCCTGCTGGGCGAACGCATCGTCGTGCTCGATGGCGCCATGGGCACCATGATCCAGCGCCATCAGCTCGGCGAGGCCGATTTCCGGGGGGAGCGCTTTGCCGACCACGAGCACGACCTGAAGGGTGACAACGAACTGCTGTCGCTGGTGCGGCCCGAGGTGATCCTGGGCATTCACCAGGCCTATCTGGATGCCGGCGCCGATGTGATCGAGACCAATACCTTTGGCGCCACCCGCGTGGCCCAGGGGGATTACGGCCTGCCCGATCTGGCCTACGAATTGAATGTGGCCTCGGCACGCCTGGCGCGCGAGGCCTGTGATGCCGTCGCCACGCCGGATCACCCGCGTTTCGTGGCCGGTGCCCTGGGGCCGCAACCCAAGACGGCCTCGCTCTCGCCCGACGTGAATGATCCCGGTGCACGCAACGTGACCTTCGAAGCCTTGCGGGTGGCCTACACCGAGCAGATCGAGGGCCTGCTCGATGGCGGCGTGGATCTGCTGTTGCTCGAGACCATCTTCGACACGCTCAATGCCAAGGCGGCGATCTTTGCCATCGAAACCGTCTTCGAGGCGCGCGGCATCCGCCTGCCGGTCATGGTTTCCGGCACGGTGACCGATGCCTCGGGGCGCATCCTGTCGGGCCAGACGGTCGAGGCCTTCTGGAATTCCGTGCGTCATGCGCGTCCCGTCACCATCGGGCTGAACTGTGCACTGGGTGCGGCGCTGATGCGTCCGTATGTGGCGGAACTGTCCAAAATCTGCGACACCTACGTCTGTGTCTATCCCAACGCCGGCCTGCCCAATCCGATGGCGGAAACCGGTTTTGACGAGACTCCGGCCGATACCTCCGGCCTGCTGGAAGAATTCGCCCGGGCGGGCCTGGTCAACGTGGTGGGCGGGTGCTGCGGCACCACGCCAGAGCACATCCGCGAAATCGCCCGCAAGGTGCACGGCCTGCCCCGGCGCCAGCCACCGGTCATTCCGGTGAAAACCCGGCTGTCGGGCCTGGAAGCGCTGAATTTCGACCAGGATACGCTCTTCATCAATGTGGGCGAGCGCACCAACGTGACGGGCAGCAAGCAGTTCCTGCGCCTGATCCGCGAGGAAAAATTCGACGAAGCCCTGGCCGTGGCCCGCCAGCAAGTGGAAAACGGCGCGCAGATCATCGACGTCAACATGGACGAGGGCATGCTCGATGCGCTGACGCTCATGCCGCGTTTTCTGAACCTGCTGGCTTCGGAACCGGATATTTCCCGTGTGCCGGTGATGATCGACAGCTCCAAATGGCCGGTGATCGAGGCCGGCCTGCGCTGCGTGCAGGGCAAGTGCGTGGTGAATTCCATTTCGATGAAGGAAGGCGAAGGCCCCTTCATCGAGCAGGCGAAGCTGTGCCGGAAATATGGTGCGGCGGTGGTGGTCATGGCTTTCGACACGGACGGTCAGGCCGACACGCTGCAGCGGCGCATCGAAGTCTGTTCGCGGGCCTACGACATCCTGGTGAATCAGCTGGGCTTCCCGCCCGAGGACGTCATCTTCGACCCGAACGTGTTTGCCATCGCCACCGGGATCGACGAGCACAATCACTATGGTGTGGACTTCATCGAGGCCACCGGCTGGATCATCGAAAACCTGCCGCACGCGCGCGTTTCGGGCGGGATCTCGAACGTCAGCTTCTCCTTCCGTGGCAACGAAGCCATGCGCGAGGCGATTCACGCCGTCTTTCTGTATCACGCCATCCAGCGCGGCCTGTCGATGGGGATTGTCAATGCCGGACAACTGGGCGTGTATTCCGAGCTGGACCCGCAGCTGCGCGATCTGGTCGAGGACGTGGTGCTGGATCGTCCCGAACCGGTGGGGCGCACCGACCCGGCCGACCTGCGCACCCCGACGGAACGGCTGGTCGAGCTGGCCGACACCGTCAGGGGGGCGGGGGCCCGCAAGGAAGAAGACCTGGCGTGGCGCCAGGGCCCGGTGCGCGAGCGCCTGACCCATTCGCTGGTGCACGGCATCACCACCTTCATCGTCGAGGATACCGAGGAAGTTCGTCAGGAAATCTTCGCCCGTGGCGGGCGACCCATCGAGGTCATCGAAGGGCCGCTCATGGACGGCATGAACGTCGTGGGCGACCTGTTTGGCTCGGGCAAGATGTTCCTGCCCCAGGTGGTGAAGTCCGCGCGCGTGATGAAGCAGGCTGTGGCGCATCTGCTGCCCTTCATCGAGGAAGAAAAGCGCCGGACGGCCGACGCCGGTGGCGACGTGCGCTCCAAGGGACGCGTGGTCATCGCCACCGTCAAGGGCGACGTGCACGACATCGGCAAGAACATCGTCACGGTGGTGTTGCAGTGCAATAACTTCGAGGTCGTCAACATGGGCGTCATGGTGCCCTGCACCAAGATCCTGGACAAAGCCAAGGAAATCGACGCCGACATGGTGGGCCTGTCGGGCCTGATCACCCCCAGTCTCGAGGAAATGGCCTATGTGGCCTCGGAGATGCAGCGCGACGACTATTTCCTGAGCCGCAACATCCCGCTGCTGGTGGGGGGCGCCACGACCAGCCGGGTTCACACGGCCGTGAAGATTGCCCCCCATTATGAAGGTCCGGTGATCTATGTGCCCGATGCCAGCCGCTCCGTCGGGGTGGCCACCAGCCTGATGTCGGACCAGGTCGACACTTACCTGAAGGACGTCCGCGACGAATACGTTCTGGTGCGCGAGCGCCACGCCAAGCGCCAGTCCACGCCCATGCTGAGCATTGCGCAGGCACGCGCGGCAAAACCCGTCATCGACTGGGCGAACTACACCCCGCCGCGGCCGAAATTCATCGGCCGGCGCACCTTCAAACACTATGATCTGCATGAAATCCTGAAGTTCCTGGACTGGACGCCTTTCTTCCAGTCCTGGGGCCTGATGGCCCAGTTCCCCGGCATTCTGGATGACAAGGTGGTGGGTGAGCAGGCGCGCGCGCTGTTTGCCGATGGCCAGGCCATGATGAAGCGCATCGTCGAGGGTCGCTGGCTGACGGCCAACGGGATTGTGGCCTTCTACCCGGCCAACAGCGTCAATGAGGACGACATCGAGATCTACCGCGATGAAACGCGCAGCGAGGTGCTGCTGACCTGGCGCGGCGTGCGCCAGCAGACCGCCAAGCGCGAAGGCGTGGACAACAAGTGCCTGGCCGACTACATCGCGCCCAGAGACAGCGGCGTGACGGATTACATCGGCCTGTTCACGGTGACAGGCGGTCTGGGGATCGAAAAATACGAACAGCAGTTTCAGCAGGAAGGCGACGACTATTCCGTCATCATGCTCAAGGCCCTGGCCGATCGGCTGGCCGAGGGGTTCGCCGAGACCCTGCATGCGCGGGTGCGCCGCGACCTGTGGGGCTACGTGCCCGATGAGTCCCTCAGCAATCCGGACATCATCGCTGAAAAATATCAGGGTATCCGTCCGGCGCCCGGCTATCCGGCCTGTCCGGAACATATCGTCAAGCGCGAAATGTTCGATCTGCTGGATTGTGCGGAAATCGGCATGCAACTGACCGAGGGCTACGCCATGATGCCGGCTTCGAGCGTCTGCGGCTTTTATTTCAGCCATCCGATGTCGAAGTACTTCAACGTCGGCAATATCGGCGCGGATCAGGTGGCCGATTATGTGCGCCGCAGCGGTCGGGCGGAAGAAGACGTGCGCCGCACGCTGGCCAGCACGCTGCGATGACGCCCGTGAAGTCCCTGGGGTCCGTGACACCTGCGACACTCGCGACATCCGTGCTGTCCATGACGCCTCCGACGCCCGTCCGGCGGGGCGTCGGCCCGTGCGCGCGGGAATCTCGTGCCGGGTGATCAGGCCGCCCGCCGGCAGGCCCTGGGGGCTTTTCTGCGCAGCGCGCGGGCGCGCGTCACGCCCGCGGATCACGGCTTGCCACCCGGGGTGCGCCGGCGCACTCCGGGCCTGCGCCGCGAGGAACTGGCGCACTTGTGCGGCATCAGCACGACCTGGTACACCTGGATCGAGCAGGGGCGTGAAGTGTCCGTGTCCGTGGAGGTCTGGGGCCGCCTGGCCGATGCCCTGCGCCTGACGCGTGCCGAACGGCATTATCTGTTCAGCCTGGCCGAGTGCGCGGATCCGCATGCCGGACGGCTGGATGCGATCGCTCTGCCCGATGGTCTGAGCGATTGCGTGGACAGCATTCGCTGCCCGGCCTACATTCTGGATCAGGCATGGAATGTGCTGGCCTGGAACGCCGCGCTGCTGCGGGTCTTTGATGGCTGGCCGCAGCGCGGCCGGCGCAACCTGCTGCATTTCATTTTCCTGGATCCGGCGGCGCGTGCGCTGGTGGTGGACTGGGACAAGCGTGCCAGCCGCGTGGTGGCGGAATTTCGTGCCGACGTGGCTGGCCTGGCGGGTGAGCCCGACATCCGTGCGCTGATCGCGGAACTGCAGGCGGGCAGCCCCCTGTTTGCGCGCTGGTGGACACGGCAGACGGTGGTGGACCGCGAGGGCGGCGTGCGCGAATTCGATCATCCGGCCGCCGGCCGCCTGAAATTCCGCCAGTTCACGTTCCGGCTGGCGATCCGGCCGGATTGCAAATTGGTCATGCTGCTGGATGCGTCGGGCCCGGAAGGGCTGCCGATCGCGGGTGCCTGAATCGTGTCGCCATCCGGCCTCCGTGCGCCGTGCCCCTCCGAGTGAAGTAAACTTGGGCGCATCGACCCACCGGCCCCGCATCGGCATCCTCATCATGGCAAACCACTTCGAATCCGAACTGACGCAATATCTGAAACAGTTCAAGGCAGACAACCCGGGCACGGAAGCCGGGCAGCGCGCCGGGCGCGCGCGCCTGTGGGACAAGGACCTGGATCCCGAGGCGCAGGACAGTTTTCGGGCTGCCCGTGTGCCGCAGGATCCTTACGTCTACTACCAGAAGGCCTGATCGGCAGCCATGTCCGAAGATCTTTCGCCTGACGTGAACGATCACGTGGCGCTTGCGCGCCTGTATGGCGAACCGCTCTTTTCCATCCCCCGGGATCTGTACATCCCGCCCGATGCGCTCGAGGTCTTTCTCGAGGCCTTCGAAGGGCCGCTGGATCTGCTGCTCTACCTGATCCGCAAGCAGAACTTCAATGTGCTCGACATCCCCATGGCCGAGGTGACCGCACAATACCTGGCTTATGTGGATCAGGTGCGGCGCACGCACCTGGAACTGGCGGCCGAATATCTGTTGATGGCCGCGCTCCTGATCGAGATCAAGTCGCGCATGCTGCTGCCGGTACGCCGCCAGGATTCCGGCGAGGAAGCCGAAGACCCGCGCGCCGAACTGGTGCGCCGCCTGCTGGAATACGAACGCATGAAGCGCGCCGCACAGCAACTGGACGCCGTGCCGCGCATCGGCCGGGATTTTCTGGTGGCACACGCGCAGGCGGACTTGCCGATTGCACGGCGGCTGCCGGACGTTTGTGCAGAAGACCTGCGCGAGGCCTGGGCCGACATTCTGCATCGGGCGCGCCTGAACGCGCATCACCGCGTCGCGCACGAGCAGTTGTCCGTGCGCGACCACATGAGCCACATCCTGCGCCGCTTGTCGGCCGTGCGCTTCATCGAGTTCACCGAACTGTTCCTGGAGCGCATCCGCATGGGCGAACCGGCCGCCGTGATCGTGGTCCATTTTCTGGCCTTGCTCGAACTGGCACGTGAATCGCTGCTGGAAATTACCCAGGCGGCGCCTTATGCGCCGCTGTATGTCAGGCTATCCTACACGCGCTCGGCCTGAGCCGCGCGCCGGAGACCGTCTTGAAAGTCGTCCATTCCGTCGAGGCTTTGCGTGATCAGCTGCGGGGTCAGCTGCGGGTGGCATTCGTGCCCACCATGGGCAATCTGCACGCGGCCCACCTGTCCCTGATGCGCCTGGCGCGCCAGCATGGCGACCCGGTGGTGGCCAGCATATTCGTCAACCGCCTGCAGTTCGGCCCCGACGAGGACTTCGAACGCTATCCGCGCACCCTGCAGGAAGACATCGAGAAACTGGAACGCGAGCGCGACGTCTACGTGTTGTTCGCTCCGGACGAAAACGAGATGTATCCGGAACCCCAGAATTTTCGCATCCAGCCCGGCAATGCCCTGGGCAAGATCCTCGAGGGTGCATTTCGGCCGGATTTCTTTACGGGCGTGAGCACGGTCGTGCTCAAGCTCTTTTCCTGCGTGCAGCCGCGGGTGGCCGTGTTCGGCAAGAAGGACTACCAGCAGCTGATGGTGGTGCGCGCCATGTGTCGCCAGTTTCAGCTGCCCGTGGAAATCCTGGCCCACGAAACCGTGCGCGATCCGGATGGCCTGGCCCTGTCCTCGCGCAACCGTTTCCTGAGTGCTGCGGAGCGTGCCGAAGCCCCGAATCTGTATGGCTTGCTGCAACAGGTCCGTGATCAGGTTCTGGCGGGCCGGGCGGATCTGGAGCGTATCGAAGCCTGGGCCATGCAGACATTGCGCGGGCGTGGCTGGCAGCCCGATTATGTCGCCTTGCGTCGCCAGCGCGATCTGCAGCCCCCCACGCCCGCGCAAATCCATGCGGGTGAGCCGCTGGTGGTGCTGGCCGCCGCCCGGCTGGGTGCGGTGCGCCTGATCGATAATCTGGAACTCCCGGGGCCGTCCGGGCCAACGCCCCCACGCTGACGCGCGCCCCGGAATCCCCCGCCCGCCGGAATCAAGCTGTCAGAACTGACAGGTGCGACCGGTGCCGGGTCGTGCCAGAATTTCTCTGAAATAACAGCAAACCATGGGGGGAGCCATGTCTTTCAACGGCAGGAACTTCATCTGTCGGAAACCGGGTACAGCACCACTGGATCGCCTGACCCTGCGCGAGCGCCAGGTCGCAGACTACATCACCCGAGGCCGATCGAACAAACTGATTGCCGCCGCACTGGGGCTGTCGCCACGCACGGTAGAGGCCTACCGGGCACGCATTTTCCTGAAGCTGCAGGTGCGCAATGCGGTGGAATTGACCCAGCGCTGCCTGTCCTGGCGGCCGACACCGCCACCGGGTGACGGCAGTGACATGCCCCGTGGACAATGGCATCACTGACAATGGCGTCACTTGTAATGAATGCCGGCCTGCCTGGCTGTTGCGGACGCGGCGCCTGATTGCGTCAGGGGGCAGGGCAGGTCTGGGCGGCCTTTTGCGCCAGTTCTTCGATGGGGTCGATGTCCGCCTGCCGTGTCAGGCGCGATTCCAGCACCGGGGTCTGGCCGTTCAGGCGGATCAGCCGCAGCACGTTTTGCTGGATGAATTCCAGGGTGGCGAACGGATGCTCGCCCGCTTGCAGAACAATGCGCACGGGATCCGTGCCGGTCAGGAACCAGCATCCCATGGCGCTCGTGGGGCTGCCCTGGCTGCTGACCGGGGTGCTGCGCGAGCGCCACTGGCCATCGGGCGCCAGGGTCAGGGTCATGCGAATGGCCGGGCATTGACCACCGTCTGTGCAGGCAATGGTGCCCAGGTAGGTGCGTGTATCGGCCAGCATGCTGGGCAGCGCACGAGGCGTGGCCGTCGGCGTGGCCGTGCTGTCTGCGGGGCCGGCCGATTGGGCTGCCGCCGCAGGCGCCGCGGATTCGGTGGCGGGCTTGCCGGTGTCCCGGCCAAAGCCCAACTGCAACTGAGCCGGGGCCACGGTGTTGTCACCGCCCTGTGCACGGTGACGCGCATCCGACAGCGTATCGCCCCGAGGGGTGTCGTAATAGCCGGGTTCGCGTTGCTGGGCACAGGCGCTCAGCAGCACGATCAGGCTCAGGCCGAGCAGGCGGGCGACGGGGATGGGAATGAAGCGCAGCATGGCAATTTCGCACTGAATCGTGAAGGGCAACGTGAAGCCGCCATTCTACGCATTTGCAGGAGGCTTGGCGATGGGAAACTGGTTTGCCTGGGGCGTGCCGACCGTTCTGTGCGCGCTGGCCGGTGCCGGCTGCAGGCGCTGGGCGCTGGCCTACGCGGATCTTCTGGACGCCGGGGCGCTGCCGGATGGCCGTGCGCTGTGGACCGCTGCACGCCGGATTCCGACGCGCCCGGCGCGTTTGTGGCCCGACGCCCTGTCGGCGTTGCTGGTCGGGTTGCTGGCCGGGTGGCTGCTGGCATCCAGGGGGTGGGCCGGGCTGGGTCCGGCCCTGCTGTGCCTGGTGCTGTGTGCTCTGGCCTGGATCGATGCGCACAGCGGCCTGCTGCCGGATGCACTCACGGTGCCGCTCATGATCGCGGGCTGGGCCTGGGGTCCGCTCGAAATCGGGGTCGCCAGCAGCGCGTCGGCGCTGACCTGGGCGGGTCTGGCAGCCGCGGCAGGCCTGTTTCGCCGCCTGCGCGGCGTCGATGGGTTCGGGGGCGGTGACATCAAATGCCTGGCTGCCCTGGCGGGCTGGCTGGGCCTGGTGCCCACGCTGGGTGTTTTGTGGGGTGCCTGCGTGATCGGCTTGCTGTGGTGCGCCTGCGTGCCGGGTGCCTGGCGCCGGCCCCACCCCTTCGGGCCTTGCATCGCCCTGGCCAGTGTGCCTGGGCTGCTGGCCGGGCCTGCGGTACAGTCGTGGTTCTGAAGCAAAACACGGTGAGCTCATGTTTTCCATCGGACTGACCGGTGGCATCGGGTCCGGCAAATCCCAGGTGGCTGACTGGCTGGGCCAATGGGGTGCGACGATCATCGACACGGATGGCATCTCGCACGAACTGACGGCAGCCGGGGGGGCTGCGATTGCGCCGCTGCGCGCAGCCTTCGGCCCCGCGGCCATCCAGGCCGATGGCCGGCTGGATCGCGCCTGGATGCGGGCGCGCGCCTTTGCCGATCCGCAGGTGCGCCAGCGCCTCGAAGCCATCCTGCACCCCCTCATCTACCAGGTGGTGCAGGCCCGCGCGGCCCACGCCCACGGGCCTTATGTCGTGTTCGTCGTACCCTTGCTGATCGAGTCCGGCCGCTGGGCTGATCGTGTCGACCGTGTCTGCGTCGTGGATTGCGATCCCGAAACCCAGATCCGCCGGGTGCAGGAACGCAGCGGGCTGACTCGCGATACCATTGGGCGTATCATGTCCGCTCAGGCATCCCGGGCGGATCGCCTCGCGGCAGCGGACGACATCATCGTGAACGATGGCGCGACGGATCTCGATACGCTGCGCAGGCGCACCCATGCATTGCACCAGGCTTGGTGCGTCCGGGCCGCACGGCTGCCCGATGGGCATACCACTTCTCAGTAGGGTCTTTTGCGCGTGATTTTGTACGAGAACCCCTGTAATGAACGTGTACGCACCCTGCTCAGGGTCGAATTCCTGTTCGACCGTCTTTTTTACTTCGCGCAGGGCGAGGACGCCCGTTGTCACCAGATCGCCATGTCCACCCTGTTCGATCTGCTCGACATCTGTGAACGGGCCGATGTGCGCACCGCGGTGTTGCAGGATCTGGACCGGCATCGGTCCGCCCTGTCGGCGCTGCGCGAACATCCGGGGGTCGACGGCCACACCCTGGACCGGCTCCTGGCCGAGATCCAGGAGGCGTCGGCGGCCCTGTCAGGACAGGGACGCATCGGGCAGGGCCTGCGCGACAACGAATGGCTGGCCAGCCTGCGCGGCCGCATCACGGTGCCCGGGGGTTCCTCGCCCATGGACTTGCCATCGTACTTCTCCTGGCAGATCAAGCCCGCCGCGGTACGTGCGTCTGACCTGCGGGGCTGGATCGAACCGCTCATGCCGCTGTATCGGGCCATGACCCTGATCCTGAAGCTGCTGCGCGATGCGGGTGATGCCCATGATCAATTGGCCGAGCAGGGTGCCTACCAAGAGATGCTGGGTGGCAAGACCTTCCAGCTCTTGCGGGTCTGGGTGGATCCCGCGCTGGGGGTGTTCCCGGAAGTCAGCGCCAACAAATACGTCATCTGGGTGCGCTTTGCAGCTCAGGACAACGAACTGAAGCCTCAGCCCGTCGCGCGCGACATCGCCTTCCGGCTCGCGCGCTGCAATCTCTAGGATCACGCATCATGGTCGATTCCACGACGCCGCCCGCGGGCGCGCGCCGCCGAATTTGGGTCTGGGTTGCGCTGTGCGCGCTGGCCATCCTGGTGATCTGGCTGGCCTGGCAGTACTGGCCAACCGGCACCAGCCCGCCTGCTGCCCAGGGCTTTCGCGGCATGTCCCTGTCCACGCCGGTCTCGGTCGTGCAGGCTGAAGCGGGTCAGCTGGACCGCACGCTACGGGCGCTCGGGACGGTGACCTCCCTGGCGACCGTCACGATTCGCTCGCGTGTCGACGGGCCCTTGCAGTCCCTGCACTTCACGGATGGCCAGTCGGTTCAGGCCGGTGATCTGCTGGCCGTCGTCGATCCGCAGCCTTTTCAGATCCAGCTCGAGCAGGCGCTGGGCCAGCAGGCCCAGCATGCGGCCCAGCTCGAGAACGCACGCCGTGATCTGGCGCGCTATGAAACGCTGGCCAGGCAGGATTCCGTGGCCCGCCAGCAGCTCGATGCCGCGCGTGCGCAGGTGCTCGAGCTGCAGGGCCAGGCCAAGGTCGACCAGGCGGCGGTCGACAACGCGCGCATGCAGCTGGGGTACACGCGCATCACCGCCCCAGTCGATGGGCGGCTGGGGCTGCGCAAGGTCGATGTCGGCAACATGATTCATGCGTCGGATGCCGATGGCTTGGTCGTGCTGACACAGAGCCGGCCGATCGATGTGGTGTTTTCCATTCCCCAGACCAGTCTGCCGGGGCTGCAGCAGGCGCGCCAGGCACAGCCCGCCTTGCAGACCCGGCTGCTGAACGACGCAGACGGACCGGTCGTGGCCACCGGGTCGCTTGTGGCCGTGGACAATCAGATCGACGTGGCCACGGGCACGGTGCTGCTCAAGTCGCGCTTTGACAACGCCGATGAGGCCCTCTTTCCCAACCAGTTCGTGCAGGTGCGCCTGCTTCTGGGGCGGCAGGCCGGCATCGTGCTGCCCCTGCGTGCGGTGCAACGCGGTGCCGCCGGTGAATACGTCTACCGGGTCGATGACGCCCGCAAGGCGCACGTGGTACCCGTCACGACCGGGGTGGATGATGGCAGCCAGGTCGTGATCGAGTCCGGGCTGCGGGCGGGTGACACGGTGGTGGTCGAGGGCACCGACCGGCTGCGTGATGGCAGCACGGTCGAGATCGTGACCCCGGAGGCCCCTGCTTCGTGAACCTGTCGCGCCCCTTCATCCTGCGGCCGGTCGCCACGACTCTGGCGATGATCGCCCTGGCACTGGCGGGGCTGCTGGGGTATCGGGAATTGCCGGTTTCCGCATTGCCACAGGTGGATTTTCCGACCATTCAGGTCACCACCCTGTATCCCGGCGCCGGGCCCGAGGTCATGACGGCGCTCGTCACTTCACCGCTGGAGCGCCAGTTCGGCCAGATGCCCGGGCTGTCGCAGATGCTGTCGACCAGTTCCGGCGGATCTTCGCGCATCACATTGCGCTTTGATCTGGGCTTGCCGCTGGATGTGGCCGAACAGGAGGTGCAGGCGGCCATCAATGCGGCGTCCAACTTGCTGCCGGACGACATGCCATCGCCGCCCGTTTATCGCAAGGTGAATCCGGCCGATGCGCCCGTGATGACGCTGGCGGTGACTTCGCCCACGCTGCCGCTGCATCGGGTGCGCGATCTGATCGAGGTGCGCGTGGTCCAGAAGTTGTCGCAGATCAGCGGGGTGGGGCTGGTGAGCGTGACGGGCGGCCAGCGCCCGGCGGTGCGCATCCAGGTCGATCCCCTGGCGCTTGCCGCGCATGGTCTGACGCTGGCTGATGTGCGCCGGGTCGTGACCCGGTCCAACGTCAATCAGCCCAAGGGCAATCTGGACGGCCCGCAGCGCTCGATCACCATCAGCGTGAACGATCAGTTGAAGGACCCGTCCGAATACGAGCGCCTGATCCTGGCCTATGAAAATGGCGCTGCGCTGCGCCTGGGGGACGTGGCCCAGGTGCAGCGGGGGGCCGAAAACCGCTATCAGGCAGCTTGGTTCGGAGGCACGCCGGCGATTTTGCTGAACATCCAGCGCCAGCCAGGTGCCAATGTCATCGATGTCGTCGATCAGGTCGAGGCCCTGTTGCCCGGCCTGAGACAGACCCTGCCCACCGGCGTCGATCTGCAGGTGGCTTCGGATCGCACCCACACGATCCGTGATTCGGTCATGCACGTGCAGATCGAAATGCTGCTGGCCATCGCGCTGGTGGTGGCCGTCACCTTCGTGTTCTTGCGCACCTGGCGGGCCACCCTGATCCCGGGCGTGGTGGTGCCGCTGTCCCTCGTGGGAACCTTCGGGCTGATGCTGCTGATGGGGTTCAGCATCAATAACCTGACCCTGATGGCGCTGACGATTGCCACCGGCTTTGTGGTCGATGACGCCATCGTCATGATCGAGAACATCGCGCGGCGCATGGAAGAAGGTGAAGACGCGCTGACGGCGGCGCTGCGCGGGTCCAGGCAGATCGGTTTCACGCTGCTGTCGCTGACCCTGTCGCTGATCGCCGTGCTGATTCCGCTGCTGTTCATGGCGGATGTGGTCGGGCGCCTGTTTCGGGAATTTGCCGTGACGCTGGTGGTGGCGATCCTGCTGTCCCTGCTGATTTCGCTCACGCTCACGCCCATGATGTGCGCGCGCATGCTGCGCCCCGAATCCGAAGCGCAGCATGGCCGCTTCCTGCAGTGGGCCGGCCACGCCATGACGCGGCTGATTGCCTGGTATGACCGCGGCCTGCGGTGGGTCCTCAGACATCAGCATGCCACATTGTGGGCTGCACTGGGCACCTTGTTCGTCACGGCAGCCCTGTATGCCGGCATCCCCAAGGGCTTCTTTCCCCTGCAGGACACGGGCGCCATACAGGCCATCACCCAGGGGCCGCAATCGGCCTCGTTCCAGGTCATGGCGCGATTGCAGCAGGCAGCCGTGGCGCGGGTGCTGGCCGACCCGGCCGTGGCGTCCGTGGCGTCATTCATCGGCATCGACGGGGATAACACGACGCTGAACACCGGCCGCCTGCAGATCACGCTCAAGCCGCTGGCCGATCGCAGCGATCGGGTGGGCCGGATCATCGATCGCCTGAATGCCGCCCTGCACCCGGTCGTGGGTCTGCAGGCCTGGCTGCAACCGGTGCAGGAGCTGTCCGTCGAGGATCAGGTCAGCCGGGCGCAGTTGCAGATGACGCTGTCCAGCCCGGATGAAACCTTGCTGGCCGACTGGGCACCGCGCCTGATCGCCGCCCTGCAGGTCTTGCCCGAGTTGCGGGATGTGGCCGGTGATCTGCAGGATCGCGGCCTGGTGGTGACCGTGCAGGTGGATCGCGACGCCGCAGCCCGGCTGGGAGTCACCCAGGCCGCCATTGACGATGCCCTGTATGACGCCTTTGGCCAGCGTCTGATTTCCACGATCTACACTCAGTCGGCGCAGTATCGCGTGGTGCTGGAAGCCGACGCCGCTTTGCGCGAGGGTGGCCCCCGGACCCTGGCGCAGCTTTATGTGCCTACCGCCTCGGGCGGGGTCACGCCGCTGTCTGGTGTGGCCCGTTTCGCACCCGGGCTGACGCGCCTGGCCGTCCAGCGCCTGGACCAGTTCCCGGCCACGACCGTGTCCTTCAATCTGGCACCGGACGTGGCCCTGTCCGATGCCGTCCGGTCCATCGAGGGTGCGCGCACTGCACTGGGTGTGCCGGCCGCCGTGGAGGTCCAGTTCCAGGGGGCCGCGCGCGCCTTTCAGGCGTCCCTGTCCAGCACGCTGTGGCTGCTGCTGGCCGCCGTCGTGACCATGTACATCGTGCTGGGCGTGCTCTATGAAAGCCTGATTCACCCCGTCACCATTCTGTCCACCCTGCCCTCTGCTGCCATTGGCGCCCTGCTGGCTTTGTGGCTGGGGGGCATCGAGCTGGACATGATCGGGGTCATCGGCATCATTTTGCTGATCGGCATCGTGAAAAAGAATGCCATCCTGATGATCGACTTTGCCCTGGATGCCCAGCGCGAGCGCGGGCTGGGGCCGCAGGCGGCCATCCATGAAGCGGCCCTGCTGCGCTTCCGGCCCATCCTGATGACGACGCTGGCGGCATTCTTCAGTGCCATTCCGCTGATGTTTGCGTTTGGCTCGGGCGCCGAGCTGCGCCAGCCGCTGGGGCTGGCCATGGTCGGTGGCCTGCTGTGCAGCCAGCTTCTGACGCTGTTCACCACCCCCGTCATCTATCTGCTGTTCGAGCGGATCGGCGGGCGGCGCGCGGCAGCTCCGCGGCCATGAGGTTCTTTGCCCTCTTCCTGAACCGGCCGGTGGGCACGTCTTTGCTGTGCCTGGCGCTGGTGCTGGCCGGGGCGCTGGCCCTGCGCTTTCTGCCCGTGGCGCCCCTGCCGCAAGTGGATTTCCCCATGATTTCGGTCTCGGCCGCGCTGCCGGGTGCCAGCCCCGAGACCATGGCCTCCAGCGTGGCCATGCCGCTGGAACAGTCCCTGGGGGCGATTGCGGGGATCACCAGCATGAGCTCGCGCAGCAGCGAGGGTCAGACCACGATTTCGCTCATGCTGGAGCTGGACCGGGACATCAACAGCGCGGCGCGCGACGTGCAGGCGGCCATCAATGCGGCGCGCCCCCTGCTGCCCTCCGGCATGCGCGGCAACCCCACGTATCGCAAGGTGAACTCCTCGTCTTCGCCCATCATGACCCTGGCCCTGACGTCGGACACGGCCACGCGCGGGGAGCTCTACGATCTGGCGTCGACCGTGCTCGCGCAGAAGCTGTCGCAGGTGCGCGGCGTGGGACAGGTCACGGTCGGGGGCAGTTCGCTGCCGGCGGTGCGGGTGTCGCTCGACCCGCGGACGCTGGAATCCATGGGGGTGTCGCTGGACCGGGTGCGTGAGGTCCTGCAGGATGTCAATTCGCTGCGTCCGGGCGGGGTGGTGCAGCGCAGCGCCACGCGCTGGCAGATCGATTCGGGCGCGCAGCTGCGCAAGGCGGCCGACTACGCTCCCCTGATCGTGGACTGGCGTGACGGCCAGCCGGTGCGCCTGAGTGATGTGGCGCACGTCGAAGATTCGGTCGAGGACACCAACCAGGTCGGCTATTTCAATGACCGAGCCGCGGTTCTGCTGATCATCCGCCGGCAGGCCGATGCCAACATCATCGAGACCGTCAATGCGGTGCGGGAGCTGCTGCCAGCCTTCCAGGCCCTGCTGCCCGAACGGGTGCGCCTGACCATCGCCCAGGACCGCACCCCCAGCATCCGC
>JACDJC010000537.1_pt1 | contig 43283 bp, 41 predicted proteins | sample 7454191 | NCBI WGS metagenome assembly JACDJC01 (sample SAMN14253291, study PRJNA609438) | sludge metagenome | isolation source: sludge after 25d culture with pyrite and EDTA | collected 2018-12-20
CGTCCACACACCCCCGTTCACCAGACACGAAAACGCCCCGCGAGGGGGCGTCTTCATGTCTGGCGGAGAGGGTGGGATTGCTCGGCGCGTCCTGCGCCTCGCCCCTTCGCGCTGCGCGCTCCGGGGCCGGCCTGCGGCCGTCCGGGAATGCTCCCGGCATTCCCGTCGAACCAGTGGGTTCGTCCACGCACCCCCGTTCACCAGACACGAAAACGCCCCGCGAGGGGGCGTCTTCATGTCTGGCGGAGAGGGTGGGATTCGAACCCACGGTGCGCTTGCACGCACGCCTGATTTCGAGTCAGGTACATTCGACCACTCTGCCACCTCTCCGGTGGGCCGCGGATGATACGAGGGTCCATCGCGCGAGACAAGCGGCGCCGGGCGGCGGCTATACTGCGGCGCCCGCGGCGATGCCCGTCACGGGGCAAGGAGGAGTTGCATGAACCAACCCCGGGTACCGGTTTCCCACGGAGAGCTGATCGACAAGATCACCATTCTCGAGATCAAGGCCGAGCGCATCGGCGATGCCGCCAAGCGCGCCAACGTGCGCACCGAACTGGACCTGCTGAACGGCGTCTGGGCGGCCGACACGGCGTCGCATACCGACATCGGCAAGGAGCGTGCTGGCCTGCGCGCGGTGAACGAGGCGCTGTGGGAGATCGAGGATCGCATCCGCTTGAAGGAAAAGGCCAGGGCCTTCGACGCCGAATTCATCGAGCTGGCGCGTTCGGTGTACGTGCGCAACGATGAACGCGCGGCGCTCAAGCGCGCGATCAACGAGAAGCTGGGATCGACCCTGGTCGAGGAAAAGTCCTACCAGGACTATCGCTGAGCGCGACGCGGCGCGCGGCCGCCCGCGGGACAGGCTGTCGGCGCCGCTCAGCCCGATTGGGCAACCTGCAGGGCAGCCTCCGGGCGGCTCGCGCTGCGCGCCGCATCGAATGCCTCCAGGCGTTCGATCACGTCGTCGATCTCGATCAGGTCCATGACCCCGCGGTGCTCGAGCTTGGTGCCCCACGGCAGCGCATCGGCCGGTTTCCTGCGGAACTTGCGCGCCGCCGCGTCGTAACGGTCCACGCACCAGCGCCGGTCCGAATAGGGCCCCGAACGTGCCGGATTGCTCGCCGCGTGCAGTCCCAGGACCGGCGTGCCGACGGCATTGGCCATGTGCATGGGCCCCGAATCGGGCGCCAGCAGCAGGTCGGCGCGTTCCAGCAGGGCGAGCAACTGCTTGATGGTGTCCTTACCGATGAGGTCGGTGGGCACGGTCTGCATGTGGCTGCGGATCGCGTTGCCCAGTTCGCGCTCGAACGCGCTCGGCCCGCCGCACAGCACCACCTGCCAGCCCAGCGCGAGCGCCGCGTGATCCATCACCGCGGCATAGCGTTCGGCGCGCCAGTTGCGCAGGCGATGACTGGAGGCCGGGCTGACCACCAGCACCGGGGCTCCGGCGCGCAGGTGCCTTGCGGCAAATTGACGCGCCTCGCCCGGGATGGGGATGTCCCAGCGCACGGCGGTCTGCTGGAGTCCGAGTGGTTCGAGGAAGCTGGCCATCGCGTCCAGCACATGGTCGCCGCGGCGCGCGGCGATGCGGCAATTGATGAACAGGCCGTGCAGGTCCTTGGAGCGTGCGCGATCGTAGCCGATGCGCAGGGGGGCCTTGACGGCGAGACTGAGCAGGTTCGAGCGCAGCGCCACCTGCATGTGCAGCAGCGCATTGAAGCGGCGCCCGGCCAGCTGCTCGCGCACCGCGCGATGACCTGCGCGCCCGGCATGCTTGTCGAAAACGATGAACTCGACCCCGGCGATATCGCCCACCAGGCGATGTTCCAGCTTGCCGATGATCCAGGTGAGCTGCGTCCCCGGCCAGTGCGCCTGCAGGGTGCGCACCAGGGGCACCACGTGAGTGACGTCGCCCAGCGCCGAAGTGCGCAGCAGGCAAAGAGAATCAGGCTCGGTGCCGGAGGTCGCGGTTTGATCCATGCGGCGCTTGCTACCATTTGCGTTGATGTGGTGCCAAATTGGGGCGCCACGCCGGAACGGCAAGCAGTAAGAGGCATGATCGAGCCGCAAGTTCAATCGACCGGCGATGGGGCGCTCGTATTCGACCGCGCCCTGGGCCTGGTCCCCGATGTCGCCTGGTTCGATCCGGCGCACTGGCAGGCGCATGGCCAGGCTGCACGCGCTTCGGGCGGGCGCGGGGGCGTGGTCTTCGTCACGACTGCGGCCGGCCCCTGTGCGCTCAGGCATTACTGCCGCGGCGGGCTGGTCGCGCGGCTCAGCCGGGATCGCTATGCCTGGTTCGGTGCGGCGCGCACGCGCTCGTTCAGGGAGTTCCACCTGCTGGCCGAGCTGGCCAACGCAGGCCTGCCGGTGCCCGCTCCGGTGGCCGCGCGCTACGTGCGCCAGGGCCTGCGCTACACCGCCGACCTGCTGACGCGACGCATCGAGGCCGCGCAGACGCTGGCCGCGCTGCTCGGCGCGGACCGGGCCGACCGATCCAGCGCCGAACGCATTGGCGGCATGCTGGCCCGGTTTCATGCTGCCGGCGTCTGGCACGCGGATCTCAATGCCCACAACATCCTCGTCGACGCCGCCGGCAAGGCCTGGCTGCTCGATTTCGACCGCGGCCGTCGGCGCCGGCCGTCGCTTGCCTGGCAGCAGGCCAACCTGGCGCGCCTGCGGCGTTCGCTGGACAAGCTGGGCGCGCGGCGCATGGCCGGTTTCGACGCACGCTTCTGGCACCCGCTGCTGGCCGCCTATCACGCCGCGCTGGTGGCTGCGGCGGAGGAGGGCCGGCCATGAGCCTCACCCTGCGCTTCCTTGGCGTGGGCAGTGCCCAGGCGCCGGAGCTGGGCTCGGCCAGCGGTGCGCTGGAGCAGGACGGCGAGCCGCGCCTGATGATCGATTGCGGTGCCGAGGCCCTGTCGGCCTGGCTGGAACACTATGGCGTGCCGCCGCCGGCAATCTTCCTCACCCACACCCACATGGACCACGTGGCTGGCCTGGAGCGTCTGTTCTACCGCCTGTATTTCGACCCGGCCCTGCGCGGGCATACGCGCCTGTATGCGCACGCCGCCCTGGTCCCCCTGCTGCAATCACGCGTGGCCGATTATCCGGGCGTGCTGGCCGAAGGCGGCGCCAATTTCTGGGATGCTTTCCGCCTGGTGCCGGTATCGCGCGGCTTCTGGTGCGACGGCCTGTGGTTCGACGTGTTCCCGACCCGTCACCACGCGCCCATGACCTCGTTCGGCGTGGCCCTTGCCGGCAGCTTCGTGTGGACCGGCGATACGCGGCCGATCCCGGAAATGCTGTCCCGATATGCTGCGCGCGGCGAGCTGGTGGCGCATGATTGTGGCGTGGTGGGCAATCCTTCGCATACCGGCCTCGACGATCTGGCGCGTGAGTACCCGCCGGAGCTGCGCCAGCGCCTCATCCTTTACCACTACGCCAGCGAGGCCGACGGCGCGACCATGCGCGAACATGGCCTGTGCGTGGCGCGGCGCGGCGATGTGATCGAACTGGCGCCGCCACGCGCCACCGCGCCGCTGCCGGTGGCAGGCACCTGAGATGAACAAGTCCATTCCGTTGCGCCTCGCTGTCCCGGCACCGGCCACACCGAGCGACCAGCGCGGGCGCGCCCTGGCCGACCTGCGCATTTCGGTGATCGACCGCTGCAACTTCCGCTGCCCCTATTGCATGCCGGAAGACCAGTACCCGCGCGACCACGAGTTCCTGAGCAAGGCCGATCGCCTGCGCTTCGAGGAGATCGCCCGCCTGGCAACCGTGTGCGCCGGGCTGGGCGTGCGCAAGCTGCGCCTGACCGGCGGCGAACCGCTGCTGCGGCGCGACCTGCCGGAGCTGGTGCGCATGCTGGCCGCCGTGCCCGGCATCGAGGACGTGGCCCTGACCACCAACGGCAGTCTGCTCGCGACGCGGGCCGCGGCGCTGCGCGCGGCGGGGCTCGCGCGGCTCACGGTCAGCCTGGATTCGCTGGTGCCGGAAACCTTCCGTCGCCTCACCGGCGGGCGCGGCGAGGTGGGCGAGGTCCTCGACGCGCTGGCAGCGGCCAGGGCGGCCGGCTTCCCGCCGGCCAAGATCAACTGCGTGGTCATGCGCGGCATCAACGACGAGGACGTGCTCGGCCTGGTCGGGCATTTCCGTGGCAGCGGCCACATCGTGCGCTTCATCGAATACATGGATGTCGGCACCTGCAACGACTGGCGCCGCGACCGGGTGGTGCCCAGCGCACGGTTGCGCGAGCGCATCGGTGCGCGCTGGCCGCTGGTCGCGCTCGATCCGAACTATGGCGGCGAGGTCGCGCGGCGCTACGCCTTCGCCGACGGGGCAGGCGAAATCGGCTTCATCAGCTCGGTCACCGAACCCTTCTGCGGGGATTGCACGCGCGCCCGCCTGTCCGCCGACGGACGCCTGTACACCTGCCTGTTCGCCAGTGCCGGTCATGACCTGCGCGGGCCGCTGCGTGCCGGGGCCAGTGACGCGGAACTGGCCGGCCTGGTTGCCGCACTGTGGAATGCACGCGATGATCGCTACAGCGAAATCCGCAGCGCGGCAACCCTGCGTGGCCGCACGCATGTGGAGATGTACTCGATCGGTGGCTGAGCCACCGTGGCCCGCAACCCCTGGCAGCGGCTGGCGCCGCAGTGCCCTTCATCCCGGAGTATCGCACAGCCCATGTCGCAGTCCCCTGGCCTGAGCCACCTCGATGCGCAAGGCCGTCCAAGCATGGTCGATGTGGGCGCCAAGGCGGCGACCCGCCGTGAAGCAATGGCCGAGGTGCGTGTGCGCTTTCCCGCCGCCGTGGCTGCCACCCTGCGCGCCGAGGGCCTGCGTTCGGCCAAGGGCCCGGTGATCGATACCGCGATCATCGCCGGCACCCTGGCGGTCAAGCGCACCCACGAACTGATCCCGTTCTGCCACCCGCTGCCGGTAGAGAAGGTTCGCTTCGCCATCGATTTCGATGGCGACGATGCGCTGCTCATCCGCTGCACGGTGGCCCTGACCCACAAGACCGGGGTCGAGATGGAGGCGCTGACCGGAGCCAGCGTGGCGGCGCTGACCGTCTATGACATGTGCAAGGCGCTCTCGCACGAGATGGTCATCGACGGCCTGCGCCTGGTGGAAAAGAGCGGCGGCAAGCGCCGCGTGGAACAGGGCAGGGTGATCGAATGAAACTGCAACTGGTTTATTTCGCCAGCCTGGCCGATGCCGCCGGCTGCGCGCGCGAGGAGCGCGAAAGCACGGCGCGCACGCCGCGCGAACTGTATGCGGAAGTGGCGGCGGTGCACGCCTTCAGCCTGCCGCCCGAACGCCTGCGCGTGGCAGTCAACGACGCCCTGGTGGGTTGGGACCATGCCCTGGCCGAGGATGACGAGGTGGTCTTCCTGCCGCCGGTATCCGGCGGATGAGCATGCTGGCGGTGATGCGGTTCTGCCTCAGTGAAACGCCGATCGACGTGCCGGCCGAACGCGCGGCCCTGGCGCATCCGGCCGCCGGCGCGCTGGTCGCGTTCGAGGGCTGGGTGCGCGACCACAATGCCGGACGTGCGGTGCAGCGACTGGATTATCAGGCCTATGGCGCGCTGGCGCAGAGCCAGGGCGAGGCGATCCTGGCCGAAGCCGGCCAACGCTTTGGTGTGCGCAAGGTGGCTTGCGTGCACCGCGTCGGGCGCCTGGAAATCGGCGATCTGGCCGTTTGGGCCGGCGCCAGTGCGGATCACCGCGATGCCGCCTTCGCCGCCTGCCGCTGGATCATCGACGAGGTCAAGCGGCGCGTGCCGATCTGGAAGAACGAGCACTACGCCGATGGCGCGTCGGGCTGGCTGCACCCGGACGATACGCCGGTCCACGGCGGCAGCTGACACGCAGCCCGTTGCAGCCGGATGCCTGGAGGGTGGCAGCCCCGCCAGCCACATCCCGGCACCCGAATCATCCACTACCGTTGCTTCCTTCCGGACCTGGCGGGGTTTGCGGACTATCGTCGCGGGAGGACCGACGGGGCCACCATGAACTGGCGGAGAGGGCGGGATTCGAACCCGCGAAACGGTTTGAGCCGTTTACACACTTTCCAGGCGTGCTCCTTCAACCACTCGGACACCTCTCCAAAGGGTTCTCATCCCGCCTTCCGGGCGGGATTGCTCGGCGCATCCTGCGCCTCGCCCCTATGCGCTTCGCGCTGCGGGGCCAGCCTGCGGCTGTCCAAGATCGTTCCCGACGATCTTGTCGAACCCGCGAAACGGTTTGAGCCGTTTACACACTTTCCAGGCGTGCTCCTTCAACCAGCGGGCCGCGGACTGCAACTTGCGGCACCGCGCGCGGCGGGTCGCGCAGCATACTAGGCGGACGCGCTTGCTACAATCGTCCGCTCAGTCCTCGAGCCTCCCATGTCCTACCAAGCCCTTGCGCGCAAATGGCGTCCGCGCCGCTTTTCCGAACTGGTCGGCCAGGAACACGTGGTGCGTGCGCTCACGCATGCGCTGGACAGCGCGCGCCTGCATCACGCATTCCTGTTCACCGGCACGCGTGGCGTCGGCAAGACCACCATCGCCCGCATCCTGGCCAAGTCGCTGAACTGCGACCAGGGCCCGACATCCAATCCCTGCGGCGAGTGCAGCGCCTGCCTGGACATCGATGCCGGCCGCTTCGTCGACCTGCTGGAGATCGACGCCGCCAGCAATACCGGCGTGGACAACGTGCGCGACCTGATCGAGAACGCGCAATATGCACCCACCCGCGGACGCTACAAGGTGTACCTCATCGACGAGGTGCACATGCTCTCCAAGGGCGCCTTCAACGCCCTGCTCAAGATCCTCGAGGAACCGCCTCCGCACGTGAAGTTCCTGCTCGCGACCACCGATCCGCAGAAGCTGCTGGTGACCGTGCTCTCGCGTTGCATCAAGTTCAACCTCAAGCGCCTCACACCCGAGCAGATCAGCGGCCAGATGCGCCACATCCTGGAGGCCGAGGGCATCGGCTGCGACGAGGAAGCCATCGAGGTGCTGGCACGCGCGGCCGACGGATCGCTGCGCGATGGACTGTCGCTGCTCGATCAGGCCATCGCCCATGGCAATGGCGCGCTGGTTGCGGACGAGGTGCATGCGATGCTCGGCACGGTCGAGCGCACCCGCGTGCGCGGCCTGCTGGAGACGCTGGCCAGTGGCGATGGCGCGGCGCTGCTCGACGAGGTCGAGCGCATCGCCGCCTACGCACCGGATTTTGCCCAGGTGCTGGATGACCTTGCCGGCCTGCTGCATCGCATCCAGCTGTTGCAGCTGGTGCCCGCCGCCGCTGGTGCGCCGGATGCCGGCCTGCTGGCCCTGGCTGGGCGCCTGGCGGCGGAAGACGTGCAGCTTTGGTACCAGATGGCGGTGACCGGGCGGCGCGACCTGCCACTGGCGCCCACGCCGCGGGTCGGTTTCGAAATGAGCCTGCTGCGCATGTTGGCCTTCGTGCCCGTCGCCGTGCCGGACGCCCCACCCGACGTGCAGCGCGAGGTGGTCGTCGCGAAGGCGCCCGCCACCGCAGCCCCGCCGGCACCCGCTTCGACCCCGGCCCGTGCGGGCGCAGCGGGCGCCGCCACCCGGGCCAGTGCGCCCGATCGCGACGCCGCTCCCGAATCATGGCCTGCCCTGATCGAACGCGCCGGTCTGCGCGGACCGGTGGGCCAGCTCGCGCGCCACGCCAGCCTGCTCGGCATCGATGGCGCGCTGGTGCGTTTGGCCATCAAGGAGATGCCGGCCCACCTGGCCGATGGCCCGATCCTCGCCCGCCTCGAGGAACAGCTTGGCCAGGCGCTCGGACGGCCGATCAAGGTGAAGTTCGAGCGCGGCGCGGTGGCCGCGGAAACGCCGGCCCAGCGGAGTGCGCGCAGTTCGCGCGAGCGCCAGCAGGCGGCCGAGCGCGCGGTGGCTGCCGATCCGCTGGTGCGCTCGCTCGTGGATACCTTCGATGCACGCGTCATTCCAGGCAGCGTGCGCCCGGCCGACCCGGCCGATTGACCGGACATGCCGCGCCGGGTCGCAAGTCATCGACCGGGCCGGTCTTGCAGACAGGAGAAATGAAATGAAAGGTCCCTTGGCCGGCCTGATGCAGCAGGCCCAGCGCATGCAGGAAGAGATGAAGCGCGCGCAGGAGGAAATCGCCCAGGCCGAAGTCACCGGCCAGTCCGGCGGTGGTCTGGTCAGCGTGCGCATGAGCGGGCGCCATGAAGTGCGCGCCGTCAGCATCGACCGCAAGCTGTTCGCCGATGACCCGGAAATGGCCGAAGACCTGGTCGCCGCCGCCGTCAACGACGCGGTCAACAGGATTGCCGCCCTGAGCCAGGAGAAGCTCGGCGGCCTCACTGCCGGCATGAACCTGCCGGCCGGATTCAAGCTGCCGTTCTGAACGGCCCGGAATCGGACGCTTCAGGCAGGCCTTCCGGGACCCTGCGGCCTGCGACCCGGATCGCTGCAGCGTTCCGCTGCGAGTCCTGGGCAGCCAACTCCTGGACAACTGCGCCTTCCGCCCTCCGATTCCACCTAGCCTTCGAGCCCCATGTCTTCTTCTCCCCTGCTCGCCGACCTCATCGAAGCCTTGCGCTGCCTGCCGGGCGTGGGCGCAAAGACCGCCCAGCGCATGGCCTTCCACGTACTCGAACGCGATCGTGCCGGTGCGCGGCGGTTGGCCGAACGCTTGCGGGTGGCGGTGGATCGCATCGGCAACTGCACGCGCTGCCGCACCTTCAGCGAGGACCCCGTCTGCGCCCTGTGTGCCAGCAGCTCGCGCGACCGCAGCACGCTGTGCGTGGTGGAAACGCCCGTGGACCAGCTCGCCATCGAGCAGGCCACGGGCTATCGCGGCCAGTATTTCGTGCTGCTCGGCCGGTTGTCACCGCTGGATGGCATCGGCCCGGCCGAGCTTGGGCTTGATCTGCTTGCCCGGCGTCTTGACGAGGGCGAGGTGCGCGAGCTCATCGTCGCCACCAATCCGACCGTCGAAGGCGAAGCCACCGCTCACCTGCTGGGCCAGATCGCCACCGATGCCGGCGTGCGCGCCAGCCGCATTGCCCACGGCGTGCCGCTGGGCGGCGAACTGGAATACATCGACCGCGGTACGCTGGCCCACGCCTTTGGCGGTCGGCAGGCGCTGTAGGTCGGGATGGAAGGTGCGATACCGCCTAGCGCATGGCGATCCGGTGGCATGTGCGCGCGCTTTCCTGGCAAGGCGTGCAACACGCCTTCCGACACGGCCCACGAAGCCGTAAGGTAAGGCTCGAGCGCGCCCAGCCGGCGAGGCGAATTTCCAACCTCCTCCACAATTTCGACTCCCATGTCCGAGACCCTCTTCGATCGCATCATCCGCCGCGAGATTCCGGCCGACATCGTGTACGAGGACGATGACGTGCTGGCCTTTCGCGACATCAACCCGCAGGCACCGGTGCACGTGCTGTTCGTACCCAAGCAGCCGATTGCGACGCTGAACGACCTCACCGACGAGGACGCCCCGCGCATCGGCCGGCTGCTGGTCGCCGCAGCGCGCTACGCCAGGGCGGAGGGGCTGGCCGAGGATGGCTATCGCTTCGTCATCAACTGCAACCAGCACGGCGGGCAGACGGTGTACTACCTGCACCTGCACCTGCTCGGCGGCCGACCGATGCACTGGCCTCCGGGCTGAGCGCTGCGCGCCGGCGAGGGCGCTGCGCCCGCTCGCGAGAGGGCGCCAGGCCATGTTCGAGCTACGCGCGCCCTCCTGCTAGAGCATCTCCGAGGCGAAATCGGCCAGACGCGAACGCTCGCCGCGACGCAGCGTGACGTGGGCTCCGTGCTGCCAGCCCTTGAAGCGGTCCACCGCGTAGGTCAGGCCCGAGGTGGTTTCCGTGAGATAGGGCGTGTCGATCTGTTCCAGGTTGCCCAGGCACACCATCTTGGTGCCGGGGCCGGCGCGGGTGATCAGGGTCTTCATCTGCTTGGGCGTCAGGTTCTGCGCCTCGTCGATGATCACGTAGCGGCCCAGGAAGGTGCGCCCGCGCATGAAGTTCATGGCGCGGATCTTGATGCGCGAGCTCAACAGGTCGTTGGTTGCCGCACGGCCCCAGGCGCCGCCTTCGTTCGGGCTGGTCAGCACTTCCAGGTTGTCGGTGAGGGCACCCATCCATGGCGTCATCTTTTCCTCCTCGGTGCCGGGCAGGAAGCCGATGTCCTCGCCGACCGACACCGTCGCACGCGTCATGATGATCTCGCGGTAACGCTGCTGGTCCATGACCTGCACCAGGCCCGCGGCGAGCGCCAGCAGGGTCTTGCCGGTGCCGGCCGTGCCGAGCAGGGTGACGAAATCGATCTCCGGATCCATCAGCGCGTTGAGGGCGAAGTTCTGCTCGCGGTTGCGCGCGTGGATGCCCCACGCCGTGTGCGTACCGCTGCGGTAGTCCTCGACCACCTGCAGCACGGCCTTCTGACCTTCCAGGCGCAACACGCGCAGTTCCAGCGCCTCGCCGTCCTGCTCGGGAAGATAGAGGTTCTGGTTCGGATACCACGCCTCGTTCTTGCGGCGTTTGACTTCATACAGGCTGCGACCGCGCTCTGACCAGGAGCGAAGTTCGGCGTGGCGATCCCAGAAATCCGCGGCGAGTTCGGTGACACCGGTGTAGAGCAGGCTGAGATCATCCAGTGCGCGATCATTCTCGTAATCTTCGGCGGTGATGCCGTGGATGCGTGCCTTGATGCGCAGGTTGATGTCCTTGGACACCAGCACCACCGCTTCGCCGGGCCGCTGCGCGCACAGGGTGACGATGGCGGCCAGGATCAGGTTGTCCGGCAGGCTCTGCGTGCGGCGCTTGTCGGCGGCGACGTGGGCGGTGGTCTGGAAGTACAGGCGGCCACCGGCCTTGCCGCGTCGTCGCGGCAGCTGCAGCGCCTGCGGCAGGCGCAGTTCCAGCCCCGCTTCGATGTTGCGTCCGTTGCCCGCGACGATCAGTTCGTTCAGGAAGCGACTGACCTGGCGCGCGTTGCGGGCGGTTTCCGACATGCCCTTCTTGGCCGCGTCGAGCTCTTCCAGCACGGTCATCGGGATGAAGACGTCGTGTTCCTCGAAGCGGAACAACGCGGTCGGGTCGTGCATCAGCACATTGGTGTCGAGCGCATAGATGCGCTTGCCTCGGGTCATGCGGCAGCCTCGGGAAGGACGAATGCGGGATGTGTCCGCTGGACGGGGTGAGAGGGCGCCAGGATCACGCCGCGGTGAGTCTTGCGAGCACGGCAGCGGCGTGGCCGGGAACCTTGACCTTGCGCCAGGCGTGGCCGAGCACGCCATCCGCGCCGATCAGGAAGGTACTGCGGATGAGGCCGATGAAGCGACGCCCGTAGAGAACCTTCTCGCCCAGCACGCCGAAGGCCTTGCACCAGGTCTCGTCGGTGTCGGCGACGAGCGGGAAGGGCAGTGCATGCCGGGCGGCAAAGCGGGCGTGCGAGGCGGCGCTGTCGCGCGACACGCCGATCACCTCGCAACCGAGCTTCTGGAACGCCGGGTACAGGTCGCGAAAATCCTGCGCTTCGCGCGTGCAGCCGCTGGTGTTGTCCTTCGGGTAGAAATACACCACCACAGGCTTGCCGCGCAGATCCGTGAGGGAAAGTCTGTCGCCGTTGGCAAGCTCGCCGTGGAGTTCGGGCACCATGTCGCCCGGCGCCAGCATGCGTTCGGTCATGCGCAGGTTCTCAGAATTTCATTGGGTCCAGGATCGCGTCGAGGTTCAGGCCATCGCAGAACTCGAGGAAATCATCGCGCAGCGCGGCGATATGCATGGAACTGGGGATGCCGATGGTGATCTGCGCCGAAAACATGTCCGCCCCGGTCTGCATGGCCCGGTAGCGGGTCGAATGCAACTGCTCGATCGAGATGTTCTGGCGGGCGAAGAACTCGGCCAGCTGGAAGATCACGCCGGGCTTGTCCGCGGCGATCACCTCGACCACGTAGGGCAGCAGGTTCGACTGCTGCTCGCGTGCGCTGGTGCGGAAATGGCGCAGGCGCATGGCCTCGTCGCGTTCGAGGCGGGCCAGGGCGCCCTCCAGCTTGGCGATCGCGTCCCAGGCGCCCTGCGCAAGCGCCAGGACGCTGACTTCGTTGCCGAGCGTGGCCACGCGGCCCTCGACCAGGTTGCAGCCGCAGTCGGAAATGCGCTTGCTGATGGCCAGCAGCGGCGAGTGGTCGGCAGCGCTGAAGGCGCTGATGAGGACATAGTTCTCGGTCGACGTCGGTCGCGGCACGTTGTCGCCTGTCGCCTGCTTGCCTGCTTGCTTCACGTTTCCCCGATCCTGCGGCCGGCGGGCACCGCGGTCCGGTGCCATGCGACCCAGAATACTTGCGAGCGCCGTGGACTCGCAAGTAACATCCAGTGCTTCCAAGTGCTTCATCTTCTGGCCTTGATTCCCTCCGGCAGCATCTGCGCACTGGCGACGCCGTTCCGCAGCCTGGACGACTCGCTCGATCTGGATGCCTGCGGCCGTCTGATCGACCGCCTGCTGGCGGGCGGTACGCGTGCCCTGGCGGTGGCCGGTTCGACCGGTGAAGCCGCTGCGCTGGACGATGCGGAGTATTCCGCGCTGCTCGAATTCGCCGTCCGGCACGTCGCCGGGCGGGTACCGCTGCTGGCGGGCAGCGGCCAGTCCTCGACCCGTGCGACCATCGCGCGGACCCGGCTGGCGCGCGACGCCGGCATCGACCTTGCCCTGGTGGCGGCGCCGGCCTACGTGCGTCCGACCCAGGAAGGCATGTACCGCCATTTCAGCGAGGTCGCCGAACAGGGCGGCCTGCCGGTGATGCTCTACAATGTGCCCTCGCGCACCGCCTGCGACCTGCTGCCGGAAACGGTTGCGCGCCTGGCCGTGCATGGCAACATCCTGGGCATCAAGGAGGCCGTCACCGACCCGGTGCGCATGCAGGCCCTGCTGGCCCTCAAGCGTCCGGGCTTTGGCGTCTGGTCCGGGGATGATCCGACCGCGCGACGCGCCCTGCGGGCGGGTGCGGATGGCGTGGTGTCGGTCGCGGCCAACGTTGCACCCGGTCCGTTCGCGGCGCTGTGCGAGGCGGCTCGCGTGGGCCGCGAGGCGGAGGCCGATGCGCTGGATGCGCGCCTGCGGGATTTGTATGCGCTGCTTGCGGTCGAACCCAATCCAATCCCGGTGAAGTGGTGTCTGGCGCAACTGGGCTATGGTGAGGCCCATCTGCGCCTGCCCCTGCTCAAGCTGGCGCCCGAACACCATGAACGCGCGCGGGCCGTGCTCGAAGCGCTCGAACTGCTTGCCGCCTGAAGCGTGGACGGCCGCATGCGGCCCCTGCTCGACGATGATCGACGAAGGAAGATATCCGTGAAACGAACCAGTCTGCTGTTGCCGATCATCCTGCTCGCCGCCACCGTGCTGGGTGGCTGCGGCTTCATGCGCGATCATTTTGGACGCAAGGAGCCCCCCTATCAGGGCGCGCCGCAGAATCGTCCGCTGGAAGTGCCGCCGGGGCTGGACGCGCCAAGCAGCAGCTCGGCACTGACCATCCCTGCCGCGGCGGGACCGTCCGCGGCCACCGCGGCATCCGCCGCGCCGCCGGTATCGGCCGCGCCACCGGCCGCCGCCCCCGTAGCGACCACCCCTGCGGCCAGCCAGACCGCGCCCAGCGCAGAAATTGCTGCGCGTCCGGTGATTTCGGGCGGGGACCTGCATGTCGCCGATACGGTCGAGAGCACCTGGCACCGCGTCGGCCTGGCGCTGGAACGCTCGGGCGCCGGCACGATCACGGCGCGCGACGAGGCCGGCCACGCCTACGCCATCACCACCACCGGCAAGGTCGGCAATGAACCGGGCTGGTTCAAGCGCATGGCGACCTTCGGCCAGGCCAGGGCGAGCAGTACGCCCGGCGTGCCCCTGACCGTGCGCGTGAGCGCGGACGGCAGCGGCAGCAAGGTGAGCATCGAGGGGGCAACGGACAAGGACAGTCGCGAAGCCGCCGCGGCCGTGCTGGCGGCCCTGCGCGAGCGCCTGTCCTGAGTGGCGCTCCCTACGAGGTTCGAACTCGTGTTCCCGCCTTGAGAGGGCGGTGTCCTGGACCACTAGACGAAGGGAGCGTTTGTTGCGGCGCCGGCGAGCCGCGTAGTATAGCGAAACGATGATGCGCGGCAAGCGCTTGGGCAGGTACGGCGGATGACATCCGGAAGACACAGCAGTACGGAACACGCCGACGGGCCGTTTCGCATCATTCCACGTGCCGCGCACACGATCTCGCGCAAGAACATTTCGCCAGGTTCCCTGCGTGTCCTGTACCGCCTGCATGAAGCGGGGTTCCGCGCCTGCCTGGTCGGCGGCGCCGTGCGTGACCTGCTGCTCGGCCGTCACCCCAAGGATTTCGACGTGGCCACCGATGCCACGCCCGAAGAGGTGCGCAACCTGTTTCGCAACTGTCGCCTGATCGGGCGCCGCTTTCGCCTGGCCCACGTGGTGTTCGGGCGCGAGATCGTCGAGGTGGCGACGTTCCGCGGCAGCGACGACGACGGCAGCGGTGACCGGCATCTGGTGGATGGGCGCCTGGTGCGCGACAACGTGTATGGCGGCATCGAGGAGGACGCGCTGCGCCGCGACTTCACGGTCAACGCGCTCTACTACGACATCGCGGATTTCAGCGTGCGTGACGCCGTGGGCGGCATGGCCGATCTCGAGCGGCGCGTGCTGCGCCTGATCGGCGACCCGGAGCGGCGCTACCGCGAGGATCCGGTGCGCATGCTGCGCGCGGTGCGCATCGCCGCCAAGCTCGGCTTCAGCATCGCCCCCGACGCGGCCGCACCGTTTGCCACGCTGGGCCCGCTGCTGGCCGACGCACCGCCCGCGCGGCTGTTCGACGAGACCATGAAGCTGTTCATGAACGGACGCGCGCTGGACAGCTTCCATCTGCTGGAAGCGCAGGGCCTGCTGGAGCGCCTGTTCCCGGCCACGGCCAAGGCGCTGGCCGGCCCGAACGGGGCGCAGTTCCGTGCGCTGGTCGAGGGCATGCTGGCCAGCACCGATGCACGCGTGCGCGAGGACAAGCCGGTGACGCCGGCGTTCCTGTTTGCCGCCCTGCTGTGGGAGCCGGTGCGCCAGGCAGCGCAAGCGGCCATCGACGGCGGCAGCGAGGCGTCCACGGCATGGTCGAACGCGGCGGCGCGCGTGCTGCGCGAGCAGGTCGGCCGCGTCGCCATACCGCGCCGCTTCACCCTGGCCACGGAGGAAATCTGGGTCCTGCAGCCGCGCTTCAGCCAGCGCACGAAGAAGCGCGCGCTGCGCCTGCTGAGTCACCCGCGCTTCCGCGCCGCGTATGATTTCCTCCTGCTGCGTGCCGGCGAATCGGCCGAGCTGGCCGAGCTGGGCACCTGGTGGACGCATGCCCAGGAAGTCCCGCCCGAGACGCTCGGGCAGCAGATCGAATCTGCGCCGCCACCTGCGTCGACCGCAGCGGGCGTGCCGGAACGCGCACCGCGCAAGCGCCGGCGTCGTCGCAAGCCGGCCGCGAGCGCCGGTGGCGGGGATGCCTGAGGCAGGCGCACACGGCACGGCGCTGATCGGGATCGGCAGCAACCTGGGTGATCCCATCGGCCATGTGCTGGGCGCGCTGGCGGCCCTCGGGCGCATCCCGGAAAGCTCACTGCTCGCTCGTTCGCGCCTCTATCGCACCGTCCCCTGGGGTATCACCGAACAGCCACCGTTCGTCAACGCGGTGGCCGAACTGGCTACCACGCTCAGCGCGCAGGCGCTGCTTGCCCACCTGCTCGTGATCGAGCGCGCGCATGGGCGACGGCGCGATGGCTCGCGTTGGGGGCCGCGCAGTCTCGACCTGGACCTGCTCGCCCTGGGCGACCTGCAACTGGATGAGCCGGGCCTGACCCTGCCCCATCCGCACCTGGCAAGCCGCGCGTTCGTGCTGGTTCCGCTGGCCGAGCTGGGCACCGAACGCGCCATCGTGGGCGTCGGCCGTGTCGGCGAACTGCTGGCGCGGGTCGATGCCAGCGGATGCGTTCCCGTCGCTGCGCTTGAGATCGGACGGAGCGACGCGGAATAATGCAGGGCCCACCCCAAGGCTGACAGCCGATGTATGCGAGCGCGACCGCCAAGCCGGTCACCGTGCCTGAACTGCACGCCAAGAAGCAGCGCGGCGAGAAGATCGTCTCGCTCACCTCCTACGATGCCAGCATGGCCGCGCGCGCGGACGAGGCGGGCGTGGATTTCGTGCTGGTCGGCGATTCCCTGGGCATGGTGGTGCAGGGCCACGCCAGTACCCTGCCGGTGACGGTGGATGCGATGGCCTACCACTGCGCCTGTGTCGCGCGCGGTCTGCGCCGCGCGCTGCTGGTGGCCGACATGCCGTTCATGAGCTTCCGCGACGTGCCCACTGCGCTGGCCAACGCGGCGCGCTTCTTTGCCGAGGGCAGCGCGGCGATGGTGAAGCTGGAAGGCGCAGGCTGGGTGTGCGAGGTCATCGAGGCGCTGGCCCGCCACGAGATGCCGGTCTGCGCGCACCTGGGCCTGACGCCGCAGTCCGTGCACCGTCTTGGCGGCTATCGCGTGCAGGGCCGCGAGGCTGCAGCCGCAGAGCGCCTGCGTGCGCAGGCACGCGCGGTCCAGGAGGCCGGTGCCGATCTGCTGGTCCTGGAATGCGTGCCGGCCGGTCTCGCCGGCGAGATCAGCCGCGATCTGCGCATTCCCACCATCGGGATCGGTGCCGGCGCGGAATGCGACGGCCAGATCCTCGTCATCCACGACCTGCTTGGCATCACGCCGGGCAAGCGGCCGCGCTTCGTCAAGGATTTCCTCGCCGGTAGCCATTCCGTCGTCGATGCCATCGCCGAATACGCCCGCGCCGTGCGCAGTGGTGAGTTTCCGGCCGCCGAGCACACGTTCTGACCCAATGCGCACCGTCATCCGGGGGGCAGAACTGCGCATGCTGCTGGCCGAAGCGCGCCGTGCCGGCCGGCGCATCGGCTTCGTGCCAACCATGGGCAACCTGCATGCCGGCCACCATTCGCTGATCAGCCTGGCCCGCGAGAAGAGCGATCTGACCATCGCCAGCGTGTTCGTCAACCCGACCCAGTTCGGCCCCAGCGAGGATTTCGCACGCTACCCGCGCACGCCCGACGCCGATGCCGCCGGGCTCGCCGCACAGGGTTGCGACGTCATGTTCCTGCCCACGGTCGAGGAGTTGTATCCGCTGGGGGCCGCACAGGCCGTGCAGGTTCGCGTACCTGGCCTGTCGGAAATCCTGGAAGGCGCCATCCGGCCGGGCCATTTCGATGGGGTGGCGACGGTCGTTGCAAAGCTTTTCAATCTGGTGCAACCGGATCTGGCCGTGTTCGGACAGAAGGACTACCAGCAGTTGCTGGTGGTTCGGCGCATGGCCACGGATCTGGCGTTTCCGATCGAGATCCTGGCCGCCCCCATCGTGCGCGAGGCCAGCGGCCTGGCCATGAGTTCGCGCAACCAGTACCTCGATGCCGACCAGCGCGAGCGCGCTGCCGCCATCCACGCGACGCTGTGCTGGATGGTGGAGGCGGCCGCGGCCGGCCGCACGCATGCCGAAATAGAACATGTTGCGCTCACGCAACTGCACGAAGCTGGGCTGGTGCCCGATTACGCCGTGATCCGTCGCGCCGCCGACCTCGGCGAGCCGGTCGCGCCGGACGACGCGGCCGTGGCCCTCGTGGCCGCGCGGCTGGGTACGACGCGCCTGATCGACAACCTCCTGCTGGACTGATGGGCGGCGCTGGCGCGGGCCTGGAGGGGGTGCGAACCAGGTCACGAAATGATGTTGCACTTTTGCGATTGCGTGTGGTATGTTCCCCACGTCTTCGCGATTTACGCAACACTCCTCTTGCACGCGAAGGCGACGCAGGGCGCATTCAGGCAATCGTCACTCCGATTGAAACCCTCGCAGCTACGGCCGGCGGGGGTTTTTTTTGCCGTGGCGAGCCGCATATGCTGCAAACGCACATGTTTTGCTACACTGGCCAGACTGCGCATTGCCGTAACGCCACGGATCCGATGGAGCTGCCCGCCATGCACCTCAACCTCCTCAAGGCCAAGATCCACCGCGCCAGCGTCACCATGGCCGAGCTCCATTACGAGGGCTCCTGCGCCATCGATGGCGACCTGCTGGACGCCGCGGGTATCCGGGAGTACGAGCAGATCCACATCTACAACGTCAACAATGGCCAGCGCCTGGTGACCTATGCGATCCGTGCCGACGAGGGCTCGGGGACCATCTCGATCAACGGCGCCGCCGCGCACCGTGCCCAGCCGGGCGACCTCATCATCATCTGCGCGTATGCCGGTTTCAGCGAGGCCGAAGCGGCCCTGCACAAGCCGCAACTGGTCTATGTGGACGCGCAGAACAGGATCACCCGCACCAGCCGGTCGATTCCCAAGCAGGCAGCGTGACTTTTGCGATCGTCCGTGATCGCTGCTTCGTGGTGCTTTTGTTGCGGGAAAGGTCTGGCCATCGGCCGGCCTGCCAGCGTCCATCCATGGCCGCACTGCGGGTACTTTTGCGATCGTCCGTGATCGCCGAGCCTGGCAGGTTTGGATCAGCCTTGCGGGAATGAACTTCGCTGTGCTCCAGAAGCGGCCGTCGCTGGCCGCACCGGCAATGAACATCACGTTTCTGCTGCGACGTTCGATTGTTCTGGAAAAGCACCCGCAGGTGGGGACTACGCCCCCGACGCATGACCTGGCACGCCGTGTTGCGCGAGCGCCCAGGCGACGTGTTCGCGCACCAGCGGCGAAGGGTCGTCTGCGCGCGCCTGCAGGGCGGCCAGCACGGTGGGCGTGGTTGGTGCATTGCCGAGGGCCACGGCGATGTTGCGCAGCCAGCCTGCGTAACCGGCACGGCGGATGGCCATGCCCTCGGTGCGCTTCAGAAACGCCTCCTCGCTCCAGGCGAACAGATCCACCAGGGTCGCGCCGTCCAGTCCGTGGCGCGGGATGAAGTCGGCCTCGGGCGTGGGCGTGGCGAACTTGTTCCACGGGCAGACCAGCTGGCAGTCGTCGCAGCCGAAGATGCGGTTGCCCATGGGCTTGCGCAGGTCCTCGGGGATGGGGCCGCGCAGTTCGATGGTCAGATAGGAAATGCAGCGCCGCGCATCCAGCTGGTAGGGGCCGATGATGGCCTGGGTCGGACAGACCTCGATGCAGCGCGTGCAGGTGCCGCAGTGGGCGCTGGCGGGCGGATCGACCGGCAGGGGCAGATCGGTGTAGATCTCGCCAAGGAAGAACCAGGACCCGGCGTGGCGGTTGATCACCAGCGTGTGCTTGCCGATCCACCCCAGGCCGGCGTTGCGCGCCAGGGCCTTCTCCAGCACCGGCGCCGAATCGGTGAAGACGCGATAGCCAAACGAACCGGTCACGGCGGCGATGCGCTCGGCGAGCTTCTGCAGGCGCCCGCGGATCAGCTTGTGATAGTCGCGGCCCAGCGCATAGCGCGAAATGTAGGCGCGCTCGCCATCGGCGAGCACCTCCCAGCCCCTGGCAATGTCGGGCGGCGCATAATCCATGCGCGCGGAAAGCACGCGCAGCGTACCCGGATGAAGATCGGCCGGACGACTGCGCCTGGTGCCGTGGCGCGCCATGTACTCCATTTCGCCGTTGAATCCGGCCTCCAGCCAGTCGAGCAGGTGGGCTTCGTCGGCGGCCAGCTCCACCCCGGTCACGCGCACCTGCTGGAAGCCGAGCTCGGCACCCCAGCGACGAATGTCGGCGACCAGGGCGGCGTAGTCGATCTCCGGGGCGGGCAGGGCGGTCATGCAGGGCGAACGGACAGCGGACGTGGCGGCGTGGGCCTTCCAGCATAGCGCGCACGCTCTTCTATAATCGCGCCATGCCTGCATCCGCCGCTGCGACCGCGCTGTACACGACCGACCAGGTGCGCCGCATCGATCGGCGTGCCATCGAGGAACTCGGCATCGCCGGGTACGAGCTGATGCAGCGGGCGGCTGCCGCGGCGTTCACGGAACTGCGCCGGCGCTGGCCGCTGGCGCGGCGCATCGTGCTGCTGGCCGGGCGCGGCAACAATGGCGGCGATGCCTTCCTGCTCGGCGTGCGCGCGCTGGAGGCCGGTTTCGACGTCGTGGCGCTTGCGCTCGGCCAGGCCGGCGGGGGCGATGCCTTGCGCGCACGGCTTGCCTTCGTCGCCGCGCGCGGGCGTGTCATCGATGCCGTGGAGGACACGCCGTTGCCGGCGGCCGATGTGTACGTCGATGGCCTGTTCGGCACCGGGCTCGCGCGGCCGCTGGAAGGCGCGGCGGCGGCGCTGGTGGCAAGGCTGGCTGCGCAGGCGCAGGCGGTGCTGGCCCTGGATGTGCCTTCGGGCCTGGCTGCCGATACCGGTAGCCGGCTGGGGCCGGCCGTGCGCGCCGACCTGACGGTGTGCTTCATCGCCTGGAAGCGCGGCCTGTTCACGGCCGATGCCGGCGACTGCTGCGGCCAGCGTCGGCTGGCGCTGCTCGAGGTCCCTGCGGCGGCATGGGGCGGTGAGATGCCCGACGCCGAACTCATGGATGGCACGCTCGGTGGGCTGCTGGCGCCGCGCCCGGCAAATTCGAACAAGGGCCGCTTCGGCCACGTCCTGCTGGTCGGCGGGGATGCCGGCATGGGCGGGGCGGTACAGCTGGCCGGGCGTGCGGCGCTGCGTTGCGGGGCCGGCCTGGTGAGCGTGGCCACGCGCGCAGGCAACGTCATCGCGCTCAACGGCGCCGCGCCGGAACTGATGGCGCACGGCGTGGACGAGGCGGCCGCGCTGGCGCCACTCCTGGCGCGCGCCAGCGTGCTCGCCATCGGCCCGGGGTTGGGCCAGGGCGCCTGGGGTCGGGCGCTCCTCGACGCCGCGCTCGACGCCGCCTTGCCGCTGGTGCTGGATGCCGATGCCCTCAACCTGCTCGCGGCCACGCCGCGGAGCCTGCCCGGAACCACCCTGCTGACGCCACATCCGGGCGAAGCCGCGCGCCTGCTGGGGTGCGCGGTGGCCGACATCCAGCGCGATCGCTTCGCTGCCGCACGGACACTGGCCGCGCGTTTTGCCGCGGTCGTCGTGCTGAAGGGCGCCGGCAGCCTGGTCGCGGCACCCGACGGGCGCGTGGCCGTCTGCCCGTGGGGGAATCCCGGCATGGCCTCTGCAGGCATGGGGGATGTCCTGACCGGGGTCATCGCCGCGCTGCTGGCGCAGCACCTTCCGCCCTGGGATGCGGCGCGCCTGGGCGTGGCCCTGCATGCGCGCGCCGGCGACCTCGCCGCGGCCGGATTGCCACGCGGCCTGGTCGCCAGCGACCTGGCCGATGCGCTGCGCCAACTGGTCAACCGCTTCGAGTCATGAGCCGACCGGTGCAGGATTGCGGCACGCTCGACGAAGCGGGGCTCACCGCGCTGGCGGCGCGGCTCGCGCCGCGCCTGGGCGAAGGCGGCGTGGTGTATCTGGTCGGTGAGCTGGGCGCCGGCAAGACCACCTTCGCACGCGCGCTGCTGCGCGCGCTTGGCGTCGGCGAACGGGTCAAGAGTCCCACCTACAGCCTGATCGAGTCCTATCGGGTCGGCGACCTGGACATCCATCATCTGGATCTCTACCGCATCGCCGATCCGGGCGAGCTGGAATGGCTGGGCCTCGCGGACCTGGTCGGCACGCGCGCGTTGCTGGTGGTCGAGTGGCCAGAACGGGGCGCCGGGGCCTTGCCTGCGGCCGATCTCATCGCAAGACTCGCCCATGCAGGACACACGCGGGCGCTGGTGTTGCAGGCGAGAAGCGCCCGCGGTGCGGACTGGTTGCGCCCCGGCGTCGGGCCCGGCTGACGGGTTTAACCCGGAATAAACATCAGAAATCATCCGCACCTTGCGGATTTGGAAGGAAAAAGACTTGATTTTTGTGTATCAGTTCGCGTTGAATACGCGTTATGCGTGCACCTGCCTTCCTTCGCCGGCTCGTCCTTGGTGCTGCAGCGGCCCTGCTGCTGGCCGGTCTTGCGCAGGCGGCCGAAATTACCGGCCTGCGCGTGTGGCCGGATCAGGAGCGCACGCGCGCCGTGCTCGACCTCTCCGGACCAGTGGATTACAAGCTGTTCCAGTTGAGCGGCCCGGATCGCATCGTGCTCGATGTGCGGGGCAGCCGCTTCGGCAATGACTTCGAGACCCGGGCCGAAGGTGGCGCGCTCAAGGGCGTGCGCGCCGGTCGGCATGGCAAGGGCGACGCGCGCATCGTGTTCGACCTGGCTGCCGGCGCCCACCCCAAGAGCTTCCTGTTGCCGCCAGGCGATGGCGCAGGCTATCGGCTGGTGGTCGATCTCTACCCGGCGGCCAAGGCGGCGGCGCCCGCGCAGCCGGTCAAGCGCGCGAGCGAACCGCTGCCGGGCAAGGCGCGCGATATCGTCATCGCGATCGATGCCGGTCACGGAGGCAAGGATCCGGGCTCCATCGGCGCCAGCGGCACGTTCGAGAAGCGCATCACCTTGCAGGTGGCGCGCGAGCTCAAGGCGCTGATCGACGCCACGCCCGGCATGCAGGCCGTGCTGACCCGCGATGGCGATTACTTCATCCCGCTGGAGCAGCGCTATGCCAAGGCCCGCGCGGCCAAGGCCGACCTGTTCATCTCCGTGCACGCCGACGCCTTCACCAACAAGGACGCGCGCGGCTCTTCGGTGTGGGTGCTCTCGCCGCGGGGAGCCACCAGCGAACAGGCGCGCTGGCTGGCCGACCGCGAGAACCGTGCCGACCTGGTCGGCGGCGTGTCGCTGGACGACAAGGACGATACCCTGGCCAAGGTGCTGCTCGACCTTTCCCAGGGCGCGACCATGGGCGCCAGCAACGCGGTGGCCGAACACGTGCTGGCCGCGCTGGCGAAGGTGGGTCCGGTCCATCGAACCTACGTCGAACGCGCCAACTTCGTGGTGCTGCGCTCGCCGGACGTGCCGTCCATCCTGGTCGAGACGGCCTTCATCACCAACCCCGCCGAGGAAGCGCGGCTGAAGACGCCGGCCCACCGGGAGAAGCTGGCGGCGGCGATCCTCGATGGCGTGAAGAACCATTTCTACACCTCGCCGCCACCGGGCAGCCTGTTTGCACTGGAGCGCACGCAGGGCAAGCGCCGCGCGATCGAGCGCTACGTGGTCACGCGCGGGGACACCCTGAGTGCGATCGCCGCGCGCCACGGCGTCACCACCGCGCAGCTTCGCGCCGCCAATGCGCTCCCCAGCGAGCGCGTGCGCGTGGGCGAGGTGCTGGCCATTCCATCGGGCTGAACCTGCACGCGGATCATGCGCCGCGCCGGTGACTGCGCGGTTGGCTGCTTCCCCAGGTGGAACCGGCGCTCGCCGCAGCGTGGCGTGGACCGGGTGGCGGACGTCGCCGCTCCAGTCGACCGGGTGGCTCGCCGCTGCCACCGCGCCTGCGCGCGCGCTCTGCAAGGCACGGCCGGTGCAGCGTTCCTGCGGCGTGCGCGGATCGCGCGCTATCATGGTTCGCCGCCCATCCGTGCCGCCATGCCCCGCATCCATCCGTTGCCTCCTGCGCTTGTCAACCAGATCGCCGCCGGCGAGGTCATCGAGCGGCCGGCGTCGGTGGTCAAGGAACTGATCGAAAACAGCCTGGACGCCGGTGCCAGGCGTATCGAGGTCGAAATCGAACAGGGCGGGACACGCCTGATCCGCGTGCGTGATGATGGGGGTGGCATCGATGCCGAGGATCTTGCGCTCGCGGTGGCATCGCACGCCACCAGCAAGATCGCCAGTTTCGATGACCTGGAGCGGGTCGGCACGCTGGGCTTCCGCGGCGAGGCGCTGCCCTCGATTGCTTCGGTTTCCCGCTTCGCGCTGACTTCGCGACTGGCCGATGCCGATGCCGCATGGCGCATCGAGGTCGATGGCGGCAAGGCGCGCGACCTGGCCCCCGCGCAGCATCCGCCGGGCACCTCGGTGGAAGTGCGCGACCTGTTCTACAACCTGCCGGCGCGGCGCAAGTTCCTGCGCGCCGAGCGCACCGAATTCGGCCACATCGACGAACTGCTGAAGTCGATCGCCCTGGCGCGGACCGCTGTCGAGTTCCGCCTCATCCACAATGGCAAGCCGGTGCGCCTGCTCAAGGCCGTGTGCGATACGGCCGATCATGCCCGCCGCGTGGCGGACGTGCTCGGAGAAGACTTTCCGGCGCAGAGCCTGCGTGTCGATCACGCGGGCGCCGGGCTGCGCCTGTCCGGCTGGGTCGGCTTGCCGACCGCCTCGCGAGCGCAGGCCGACCAGCAGTATTTCCACGTCAACGGTCGCCTGGTGCGCGACCGCCTGGTCGCCCACGCCGTGCGCCAGGCCTATGCCGACGTGCTGTTCCATGGCCGCCACCCGACCTTCGTGCTGTTCCTTGAACTCGATCCGGCGCTGGTCGATGTCAACGTGCATCCGGCCAAGCACGAAGTGCGCTTTCGCGAGGGGCGGCTGGTGCATGACTTCCTCTATCGCACCCTCAACGAAGCCTTGTCCGGCGCGCGCGCCGGTGGCCTGCCCGCCGCGGCATCGACCACCCCTGCGGGCGCGCTGCCAGCACCGGGATCCACGGCCACCGCCGCGCCGGGTACATGGCACCAGCGCGGGCTGGGTCTGGGCGTCGGTGAAGGCCTGGCGGACTACCAGGCACTGCTCGGCCGGTCCGCCGCGGCATCGGCGGGTTTGCCCGGCCCGACGGGCGGCGCCGACGGCGCGCGCGCGGAGGACACGCCGCCGCTGGGCTTTGCCTTGGCGCAGCTGCACGGCATCTATGTCCTGGCCGAAAATGCCCAGGGCCTGATACTGGTGGACATGCACGCCGCACACGAGCGCATCACCTACGAGAAGCTGAAACTGGCCCAGGCGGGTGCCGGCATCCGTAGCCAGCTGCTGCTGGTGCCGCTGGCCCTCAACGTCAGCGAACGCGAGGCAGCGGCGGTCGAGGCGCAGGATGAAACCTTCACCCGCCTTGGCTTCGAGGTACTGCGCAGCGGCCCGCAGGCGGTGCTGGTGCGCGCCATCCCGGCCCTGCTCGACGGTGCGGACGTGGCCGGCCTGGTGCGCGACGTGATTGCCGATCTTGCGACCCACGGCCAGACGCGGCGCATCGAGGAACGCAGCAATGAACTGCTGGCGACCATGGCCTGCCATGGTTCGGTGCGCGCCAACCGCCGCCTCGGTCTGGCCGAGATGAACGCCCTGTTGCGCGAGATGGAAGCCACCGAGCGCTCCGGCCAGTGCAACCATGGGCGCCCGACCTGGGTGCAGCTCGCCGTGCCCGAGCTCGACCGGCTGTTCCTGCGGGGGCGCTGAGGCGAGTGCCTGGCCTGTCCCATCACCGGTTCCGTGGGCTGGACCCGCGCGCGCGGGTCCGATTCGGGCTAACCTCGCCCCCCGTTGTCCGCTTCGCCCGGAAGCCACCATGTTGAAAATCTGCATCCTGCTTGTTGCGAGTCTTGCCGGAGTCCTGTCCATGCCCAGCCACGCCGCCGCTGCCGATGACGCGTATGTGAAGGAAGTCGAAGCCTGGCGCGCCGGGCGTATCGAGCGCCTGACCGCGCCGGATGGCTGGCTCAGCCTGGTCGGCCTCGCCTGGCTGGCCGAAGGGCGCAACACGCTCGGCAGCGATCCGGCCAACGACATCATCATTGCCACGGCGCCGCCGCGGCTTGGGGTGGTGGAGCTGGAGGAGGGCAAGGCGACGATCAGCCTGGAGCCGGAAGCGGGCGCCACCATCGATGGCAAGACCTTGTCCACGGCGCCCCTGCTGGACGATGCACACGAGCACCCAACCACGGTCGCCTTCGGCACCACGCGCTTCTACCTGATCGAGCGCAACGGCAAGCACGGCCTGCGCATCAAGGACAGCGAAGCCGCCACCCGCGTGAATTTCCTGGGCATCGACAGCTTCGCCATCGATCCTGCCTGGCGCATCGAGGCCCGGTGGGTGCCGTTCGATCCGCCGCACACCCTCGAGGTGCAGAACGTGCTTGGCCTGATCGACAAGTACCCGGTGCCCGGCAAGGCCGTGTTCAGCCGCGGCGGCAAGGAATTCGAGCTGCTGCCGGTCATCGAGGTGCCCGGTGACACCGAGCTGTTCCTGATGTTCGCCGATCGCACCAGCGGCAAGGAAACCTATGGCGCCGCGCGCTTCCTGTATGCGCCGATGCCCCGCGATGGCCGCATCGTGCTCGACTTCAACAAGGCCTACAACCCGCCCTGCGCGTTCACCCCGTTTGCCACCTGTCCCCTGGCACCGCCGGAAAACCGCCTCGACCTCGCCATCACGGCAGGCGAGAAGAAGTATCGCGGCGGCGGGCACTGAGCTGACCGACGGCGCAGCGCTCGGACGCATGGGCGAACTTTCCGCGCCTGCTGCGATCGCAGAGCCACCGGTTTCGGTGTGCGGTGGCGCTCGGGTACACTAGCGCGTTTTGCGGTCGGCACGCGCCCGCCGCCGGACGCAATCGAAATCCAATCTGGAGACAATCGCATGAAGTTTGGTTGGTCGTTCGCCCTTGCGGCGTTGTTGGTGGCCGGAACTGCGTTCGCGCAGGACACCACCTCGGAGAAGGGCAAGATTTCCTACGCCATCGGCTATCAGATCGGCAATGGCCTGGCCGAGCGCCAGATGGACGTGGACATCGCCACCGTCGTGCGTGCGCTGCAGGATGCCTACGCCAAGCGGCCGCCAGCCGTGTCCGAGGCGCAGATGCGTGATGCCATGGCCAAGCTGGAGCAGAAGGCCAAGGCCGAAGCCGACAAGCTGCTGGCCGACAACAAGCGCGAGGCCGATGTGTTCATGGCCAGCAACCGTTCCAAGAAGGGCATCGTCGCCCTGCCGAACGGTGTGCAGTACCGCGTCATCGAGGAAGGCACCGGCAAGCAGATCGCAGCGACCAGCGAAGTGACCTTCCATGTGCGCGTGTCGCTGACCAATGGCCGCGAGATCCGCAGTTCCTTCGTCGGCGAGCCGGTGACCGCCAAGGTGTCCGAGATGCCCGGCATCTTCGGCAGCCGCGTCCTGCCGGAAGTGATCCAGCGCATGAAGATGGGTGATCACTGGATGATCTACCTGCCGCCCGACCCGGCTTCCGGCAACCAGGTGTTTGTCTGGGAAGTGAAGATCGTCAACGTCAAGTAATGGGCGGATCGTGATCCCGCACAGGCCAGGGATGGCCGAATGGCGGGATCCATGCACCATCCCGCGTGCGTGCGAGCCGTCTGTGGGAGCCCCTGTGGGAGCGGCTTCAGCCGCGATGCCTTCTGCGCCCCCGTTGCGCAAGGCAACGGGACTTGAGTCCCGCCCACATGATCTGCGCGCGTCCAGGTGCGCCTGCAGGGAAAGTCGGCCGGCCTGCTCTTGAGCCAGGCCTGCGGCGCCCCCATTCAAAGCGGTTATGGTCACGCCGCCTGTACCCATTCAGAGTCCCTGCGTCGGCATCTGCCACCTGGCTGCGGATGGCCTGTGCGAGGGTTGCCTGCGCACCGGCGAGGAGATCGCCGGCTGGGCGCGCATGGACGCCGGTGAACGCCGGCGTGTGATGGATGAACTGCTGCCGCTGCGCGAGGCGCGGCGGTGAATGCCGAAGTGACGGATTTGCGCTGGCTGCGCCGCGCCGTGCGCAGTCTGGAAGATCAACCCGCGCCGCCCGGCTGGAACCTGCCGGCCATCGCCGATGGCCTCGATTCCGCGCAACCGCAGCGGGACGCAGCCGTGCTGGTGCCCTTCGTGCGGCGCGGCGATGCGCTTTCGGTCCTGTTCACGCGGCGCACGCAAGGCATGCGCCAGCACCCGGGTCAGATCAGCTTTCCCGGCGGCGGCAGCGAGGCGGGCGACAGCGGGCCGGTGGCAACCGCCCTGCGCGAGACGAGCGAGGAAACCGGCATCCAGCGCGCCTTGATCGAACCCTTCGGCTACCTCGATTGCCTCGCCACCGTGTCCGGCTATTGCGTGACGCCCGTCACCGCCTTCGTACGCGGCGATTACGTCTTGCGCCTGCAGCCGGAAGAAGTGGACGAGGCGTTCGAGGTGCCGCTCGATTTCATCCTCACCCGGCAAAACTGGCGCGAGGAGCAGATCGCCTGGCAGGGCCGGCTGCGCGACATCCGCGCCTTCGAGTGGCAGCATCGGCGGGTGTGGGGCGCAACCGCCGCCATCCTCACCAACCTGCTCGATCGCCTGGAGCACCGTCATGCAGAACCGCACCCTCATTTCCAGCGCTGAACTGGCCGCCCTGCAACGCGAGGGCGAAGTACTCGTCGTCGATTGCCGCTTCGAGCTTGGCGATACCGGCAAGGGCGAGCGCGACTATCTGGCCGGACACGTTCCAGGCGCCGTCTATGCCCACCTGGACCGCGACCTCAGCGGGGCGCACCAGGTTGGCCTCGGCCGCCATCCGCTGCCGGAGGATGTGGCTCTTTCCGCCGTGCTGTCGCGCTGGGGCTGGCGCCCGGGCTTGCCGGTGGTGGCCTACGACGCCATGCAGGGCGCACTGGCTGCCGCGCGCCTGTGGTGGCTGCTGCGGCTGGCGGGCGAAACGCAGGTCGCGGTGCTGGATGGCGGCCTGCAGGCATGGCAGGCGGCCGGGCACGGGCTCGAGGCCGGTGGCGTCCAGCGTGCACCGAGCGACGTGCAGGTCGCGCTTGAACGCAGCCAGGTCGTGTGGACGGGCGAACTGGAGCAGCGCCTGCGCAACCACGCCCTGTGCCTGCTCGATGCGCGCGCCGCGCCGCGCTACCGCGGCGAGGTGGAGCCGCTGGACCCGGTTGCCGGCCACGTGCCGGGCGCCCTCAACCTGCCATTCGCGGACAACCTCGCGGCGGATGGGCGCTTCAAGTCCGCGAGCGAACTGCGTGCCGCCTACGAAAGGCGGCTCGCCGGGCACGCGCCTGGTGACGTCGTGCACATGTGTGGGTCCGGCGTCACCGCCTGCCACAACCTGCTGGCGATGGAACACGCGGGACTGACCGGTTCCCGCGTGTTCGCGCCGTCCTGGAGCGGCTGGGTCGACGGCCCCGGCCACGCCGTGGCCACCGGTTCCTCCGGTTGAGCCGCGGACACCTCGCCGGCCCGGATCAATCCTCCTCCACCTTCGGCTTCCACGAGTCGGTCAGTTCCTTCTGTACCTGCGGTGGCGCCGTTTCGTAGTGGCTGAACTCCATCGCGTAGCGACCCTGGCCGCCGGTCATGGCCTTGAGCTCGGTCTGGTAGTCGACCACCTCGGCGAGCGGCACCTGGGCCTTGATGATGATTTCGCCGCCACGCATGGAATCGGTACCGTTGATGCGCGCGCGCTTGGAGGCCAGGCCGCCGGTGACATCACCCATGCTCGCGTCCGGCACCACCACGTCGAGGTTGACGATGGGCTCGAGGATCTGCGGACGCGCCTTGGCGATGGCGTCGAGGAAGGCCTTCTTGCCGGCACTGACGAAGGCCACTTCCTTGGAATCGACGGCGTGGTACTTGCCGTCATACACCGTGACCTTCACGTCCTGCAGCGGGTAGCCGGCGATCGCGCCGTGCTCGAGCACCTGGCGCACGCCCTTTTCGACGGCCGGGATGAACTGGCCGGGGATGGTGCCGCCCTTCACCTCGTCGGCGAACTCGAAGCCGCCGCCGCGCGGCAGGGGTTCGATGCGCAGGAACACCTCGCCGAACTGGCCGGCGCCGCCGGTCTGCTTCTTGTGGCGGTGGTGGCCCTCGGCCGGCGAACCGATGGTTTCGCGGTAGGCGATGCGCGGCGGGTGGGTGACGACTTCCACGCCGTAACGCTCGCGCATGCGCTCGAGCATCAGCTTCAGGTGCAGGTCCGAAATGCCGCGGACGACGGTTTCGTTGAGCTCCTTGTTGTGCTCGATCTGGAAGCAGGGATCCTCCTCGGCGAGGCGCGCGAGCGCGGTGGCGAGTTTCTGCTCCTGGCCCTTGTGCGCCGGCACGATGGCCAGGCCGAACATGGAGTGGGGCAGGTCGATCGGTGCGAGGCGGATCGAATCCTCGTCGCGCGAATCGTGCAGGATCGCGTCGAAGTGGATCTCCTCCACCTTGGCGATGCCGGCGATGTCACCGGGAATGGCCTCCTCGATCTCGATCTGCTCCTTGCCGTGCAGGCGGAACAGGTGGCCGACCTTGAACGGCTTCTTGCCATCGTCGATGAAAAGCTGGGTGTCCCGGCGCACCGTGCCCTGATAGACGCGGAAGATGCCGAGCTTGCCGACGAACGGGTCGTTGACGATTTTGAACACATCGGCAATGACGTGCTTGTCGGGATCGGCTTCGGCGATGATGGGCTGGGCATCCTCGCCCCTGGTGAAGGGTGGCGGGTTGCCCTCGCGCGGACTGGGCAGCAGGCGACCGGCGAAGTCGAGGAACTCGGTCAGGCCGGTGCCGGTGCGCGCCGAGACGAAGCAGATCGGCACCAGGTGGCCCTCACGCATGCACTGGGCGAAGGCGTCGGCGAGTTCCTGCGAGGTGACGCCGGCTTCGCCCTTGTCGAGGTAACGCTCCATCACCGCCTCGTTGATCTCGACCACCTGGTCGATGATCTGCTGGTGGGCCTGGGCGACCGAGGAAAAATCGGCCTTGCCGGCAGGATGGAAGAAGCAGTCGACGACTGCGCTGCCAGCTTCGGCGGGCAGGTTGACCGGCAGGCAGGCGCTGCCGAATTCCTCGCGCAGCGATTCGACCAGCGCCGGCAGGTCGATGCCTTCGTGGTCGATCTTGTTGACGATCAGCATGCGGCAGAGCCCGCGCGCATGCGCGCGTTCCATCAGGCGGCGCGTGGTGTGGCCGATGCCCAGGGCGGCATCGACGACGATGGCGCAGGTTTCCACCGCGCTCAGCGCCGACAGCGCCGGGCCGCGGAAATCCGGATACCCCGGTGTATCGATGAGATTGAGATGCCAGTCGCCGTGGTCGATGCAGGAGATCGCGCTGCCGATCGAGTGCTTGCGCGCGCGTTCCATTGGATCGTGGTCGGACACGGTGTTGCCGCGCTCGACCGTGCCTGCCGCCTGGATCGTGCCGCCGGCAAGCAGCAGGGCTTCGAAAAGCGTGGTTTTGCCGGCGCCCGAGTGGCCTGCCAGGGCGATGTTGCGGATGCCATCGGTGGTGTAGGACATGCACTAGCCTCCCTCTCAACGTGGGTGAGGCCGTCATGCTCGTCCGCCCGGTGGTGGCCAGGTGGGCGGAACGCCGGCGGACAGGCATGGCGGATCGCGCGCGGCAGTATTGTCCGGCGCGCCCGCATAGCCTTGTCCGATCGCCCGGCGCGGTCAAGCTGCAATGCGCGATGGCGCCGCCGCACGGCACGCACGGGCGCCGTGCGCCGGTTCCCACGATCCTCCGGTTTAACCGGGTTTTAGCTGTCGCCGTTTATGCTGCCGAACCTTTGGCTGCCGACCCCGCCTTGATCGCCGATCCGAACCCGCCCGCCGTCGCCGCATCGCCCGATACGTCTGCGCAATGGCTGGCGCAGATCGCAGCGTTGCGCTTCGCCAGTGACGCCGAGCCGTGGCAGCGCAGCCTGCGCTGGGACGCGTTGCCGCCACCGCGGCGCTGGGTGCACCTGGGTCTGGCGCTGGCGGTCCTGGTGACGATTCTGGAACTGGTCGGCTTTGCCAGCGGCATGCGGCAGCGCCCCCGTCCGGCGCCGCCGCCCGCGCCGGTGCAGGTCACGCTGATCGACGAGACGCCGCTGCCCTTGCCGCCCGAACCGGTCGCGCCGCCGTTCGTGGCGCGTCCCAGTCGCATTGCTGTGGCGCCCCCCGAAGTGAAGACGCCGCCGCCGCCACCGCGCGTGGCCGAACCCAGCGACGCCATGCGCGCACGCATCGGCGCCGCGGGCGCCGCCGGGGCTGCCCCGCGCCTGCTCAACCCCGACGGCTCGGTCCGCATCGGCCCCGTGGCACCGATGCCGCCGCCACCACCGGCCACCGAGCGCGATGCGGCGATCGCACGCTGGGCGCAGATCGAGGAACGCGGCAATCCCCTGGATTGCCAGAAGACGCGCTTTGACAAGGCCTTCAGCCGTGACGAATCCATCGGTGACGAGGTGGCACGCAAGTACCTGAAGTGGATCGGCCTGGCCGACCCGGCCGGCATCGAGGCGCGACATCGTGCGCGCGCGCAGACCGGCGGTTGCGAGCCGGCGCCCTGACGCCTTCGGGTATCCTCCCGCTTCGACTCGCATTGAAGGAAGTGCTGCCCGCATGCTGGAGGCCGACGTACCCCTGTGCGTGGATCTGGACGGCACGCTGATCCGCTCGGATGTGAGCGTGGAAAGCATCCTCGCCCTGCTCCGGCGCAATCCGCTGTACCTGCTGGCCGTGCTCATTTGGCTGTTGCGCGGGCGTGCCTTCATGAAGCGCGAGGTGGCGCGGCGGGTGCACGTGGATGTCGCGCTGCTGCCCTACGATGCGCGCGTGCTGGAGTGGCTGCGCGGCGAGGCGGCCGTGCGCCGGCGCGTGCTGTGCACGGCCTCGGACCAGTTGCTGGCCGAGCAGGTGGCCGCGCATGCAGGCTGCTTCGACGAGGTGCTGGCCAGCGACGGCGTGCGCAACCTGGGCGGCCGCGGCAAGGCCGCGGCGCTGTGCGAGCGCTTCCGCGAAGGCGGCTTCGATTATGCAGGCAATGCGCGCGTGGACCTCAACGTCTGGCGGTTGTCGCGCCAGGCAGTGGTGGTCAACGCGTCGGCAGCGCTGGTGCGGCGCGTGCGCGCGGTGGCCGAAGTGGCGCGGGTGTTCCCGCGCGAGAACGCCGGCTGGCGGACCTGGCTCGCCGCGCTGCGCCCGCATCAGTGGCTCAAGAATGCCCTGGTCCTGGTGCCGCTGCTGACCGCCCACCAGGTATTCGTGCCGCAGGCCAGCGCACGCGCGCTGCTTGCCTTCGCCGCCTTCTGCCTGTGTGCGTCGGCAGCCTACCTGTGCAACGACCTGCTCGACCTGGAGGCGGACCGTCGCCACCCGCGCAAGCGCCTGCGTCCGTTCGCTGCCGGCCGGCTGGCCCTGCCGGCGGGCATGCTGATGGCCGGTGGGCTGCTGGTCGCGGCCTTCGCGCTGGCCATCAGCCTGTCGACGCGCTTTGCGCTGGCGCTGGCCGTGTATGCCGCGGTCACCTCGGCCTATTCCCTGCTGCTCAAGCGCATCGCCATCCTCGACGTGGTCACCCTGGCCGCGCTCTATACGCTGCGCATCATCGCCGGCGCCGTGGCCATCGCGGTGCCGGTGTCGTTCTGGCTGCTGGCCTTCTCGATGTTCCTGTTCCTCAGCCTGGCCATGGTCAAGCGTTACACCGAAATCGCCCAGGTGGCCGCCAGTGGTGCAGAGGGCGTCAGCGGACGCGGCTATGCCGCCAGCGACCTGGGACTCATCCAGTCGCTCGGGACGGCCAGCGGCTATCTCGCCGTGCTGGTGTTCGCGCTCTACATCGACAGCACCGCCAGCGAGGCGCTCTACACGCAGCACCACTTCCTGTGGATCCTCGCGCCGCTGCTGCTGTACTGGATCGGACGGGTGTGGCTGCTGGCCCGGCGCGGCCAGATGCACGATGACCCGGTCGTGTTTGCCATGACCGATCGCGTCAGCCTGGCGGTGCTGGTGATCTTCGTGCTCGTCGTGTGGCTGGCGATTTGAGCGTCGGCTGGCTGCGCATGCTCAGAGCAGGCGCATGAGCTCGGGCATCAGCGGCAGCTTGCGTACGCGGACCGTGCTCGCCGCATGCACGGCGTTGGCCAGGGCCGGGGCGACGGACGCCTGCACACTGGGTGGCGCAAGCGTGGGCGCGGCGCTGGAAGGGACGATCTCCACCACCACCTTGCGCGGCGAGTCGCCCATGCCGAGCAGGCGGTAGCGGTCGAAATCCGTCTGCCGCACCTGTCCGTCCTTCAGCGTGATCGCGCCGTACAGCGTATCGGAGAGGCTGGCGAGCATGCCGCCCATGAGGCCGGCCTGCACGCCGAGCGGGTTGATGATGCGCCCGACGTCGGCGACGCAGACCGCGCGGTAGATGACCAGCCGATCGCCCTCGATGGCAAGCTCGAAGCCGTGCGCCAGGTAGCTGTCGGCCGTTGCATGGCAGGCGATGCCGATGCCGTGGCCATCGTCGCGCGGCACGCCCCAGCCGACCAGCTGGGCGCAGCGGGTCAATGCGTAGGCCAGGCGGGCGGTCGCCGCGGTCGGCGGGCCGATCTGCGTGGGGGCGGCGGCGCTCGACATGCCGAGCAGCTCCAGGCGCAATTCCACCGCATCGCGCTTGCCGGCAAGGGCCACCTCGTCGAGGAAGCTCTGGGTGGCGAACACCTCGAAGGCGTCGTCATCGCGCAGGCCCGGATCGCGCGGCAGCGGGCTGCCCAGCGGGAAGAAGCGCAGGTCCAGGTGGGCGACCAGGCCGGCCGGAAAGCCATCGGCAGAGAGCAGGCCGGTGTGGGCCGGTTGCCCCTCCCGGCCGGCATTGCGCCAGGTGCGTGGCGTGGCCGCGCAGCGGTGCGACCAGCCGGTGATGCGTGCCTTGCGATCCAGCGTGGCGGCCAGCGCGTGCACACCGAACGGGCGGTAGAAGTCATGCGCGAGGTCGTCGCCGCGTCGCCACAGCAGTTTCACCGGCTTGCCGACGGCCCTGGCCACCAGCACCGCTTCGGCCACGTAGTCGTTCTGCAGGCGGCGTCCGAAGCTGCCGCCGCTGCGCGGCAGACTGATGTCGATGGCATTGCGGGCGATGCCGGTCAGCCGCGTGATCGTGGTCGCCGCGGCGTCCGGATCCTCGATCGAGGCGAACAGGCGGGCGCGGCCGGAGCGCACGTCCACCAGTGCGCCCGGCGGCTCCATCGTGGCGTGCGCGAGGAACGGCTGTTCATAACGGGCCTCGATCACGCGCCTGGCTTGCTTGCGCGCCTTGGCGAAGTCGCCTTCGCTGCGCACCGGCAGACCACCGTCGCTGGCGTCCAGCATGGCCTGGGCGGCCCTGGCAAGTTCACCGATCGAGGCCGCGGGGGCATCGCGCTGCCACTCCGTCTCCAGCAGTTCGCAGCCGCGCAGGGCCGCCCAGGTGTTCTCCGCGACGACCGCCACGCCGGCCGCCAGCGGGCCTTCGAAGGGCAGGTCGGCCAGTGGTCCCGGCAGGCTGAGCACCTCGACCACGCCGGCCACCTTGCGCGTGGCGCCATCGTCGTAGCGGCCAAGCCGGCCGCCCGGGTAGGGGCAGCGTACGATGATCGCAACGAGTGCGTCGGCGATGTACTCGTCGATGCCGAAGCGCGCCGCTCCGGTGACGATGGCGCGTGCGTCGGCGCAGCGGGTCGGCTGGCCGATGATATGGAAGTCCGCCGGCGACTTGAGCGCCGGCGCCGCGCCCGGTGGCGGCAGATTCGCGGCGGCGGCGGCAAGCGCGCCATAGTCGAGGCTGCGCCCGTCCGGCGCCAGCACCTTGCCCGCCGCGCAACGCAGCTCCGCGACCGCGAGGTTCCAGCGGCCGGCCGCCGCCTGCACCAGCAGGCCGCGCACGCGCGCGCCGGCTTCGCGCAGCAGGCGCCAGTCGGCGCCACGATCGGTCGGCACGCCGCCCTGGCGGCCATAGCGATGGCCTGGCCCGTTCGCCGTCCCGGCGCCGCCCCAGGGCAGTTGCACCACGCGCACCTGGCTCCAGTCGACATCCAGTTCCTCGGCCACCAGCATGGGCAGGGACGTGAACACGCCCTGGCCGACCTCGCAGCCCGGCGCACCGATGACCACCCGGCCGTCGCGTTCTATACGCACGAAGGGGCCAAGCGCGGTGAGCTGGTCGCCGAGCAGTTCCAGCGGCAGGTCGGCGGGCGCGGGCTCGCCACGCGCCACGCGCCAGCCAACCAGCAGCGCACCGGTCGCGGTCAGCGAGACCGCCAGGAAGCGGCGCCGGCCGGCGCTGTCCAGGGTGCTCATTTGGCGTTGGCCCGCATCACCTCGGCGGCGCGCTGGATGGCGCTGCGGATGCGCGGGTAGGCACCGCAGCGACACAGGTTGGGGAGGGCATCGATCTCGCTCTCGCGCGGCTGCGGCTTGCGTTGCAGGAGTGCCGCCGCAGCCATGATCTGGCCCGGCTGGCAATAGCCGCAGAGTACGGCATCCTCCTCGATCCACGCCTGCTGGAGCGGGTGCAGGACGGACTTGCCGAGGCCTTCGATGGTCGTCACTGCCTTGCCGGCGGCGGCCTGCATGCGCAGCGTGCAGGCATGCGTGGCCGCGCCATCGACCAGCACCGTGCAGGCGCCACACACGCCGCTGTCGCAGGCGTACTTGGTGCCGGTCAGGCGCAGGCGGTCACGCAGGAACCACAACAGCGGCATGGCCGGGTCGCCTTCGTGGAAATAGTCCTCGCCGTTGATCTTGAGCGCCAGCGGGACGGGTGGCAGGCGCAGCGCGGCCGGCTCGACAGGATCGGCGGCTGCGGTGCTGGCGATGGCTTGCTCGGCGTTGCGGGTCATGGAGGCTCCGGGCGTGGGCGGCGCCGGTCATTGTCGCATCGGTCGCGCGGCAGGCGAAGATCGCCGGCTGCGGAACGACGCCGGCGCGCTACCGCGCGGAGCACGGCCGGGCGCCGGCCTGCAGGCGCGGGCGGACATGCATTGTGGTTACGCGAAGTGGCAAAATCACTGTCTGGCCGAACCCAGCGCAGCGGCGCGTTGCGTTATGCTGCGGTGCGCCATGTGCGCCTTCCGGAAGCTCACCCCGTGATCTCGATCCCAGCTTCATTGCCGACGCCTGCGCCCTGGGTGGTCGCCAAGTTTGGTGGCACCAGTGTCGCCACGCGCGAACGCTGGGAGGCCATCCGGCGCATTGCCGCTGCCCACCGCGCCGCGGGGCGACGCGTGCTGCTGGTGGTATCGGCGCTTTCCGGTGTCACGGATCTGCTCAAGTCCATCACCGAAGCAGGGCCCGATGAAGCGCACTGCCGCGCCGTGCAGGCCACCCTGATCGAGCGCCACCACGCGCTCGTGCGTGCGCTGGAATTGCCGGCAAGCACCGCCCTGGAGTATTGGCTGGCCGAACTCGATCGCCTGATCGCCGACCCGCGGCGCACGCGCGCAGCGCTGGACTGGCAGGCGGCCGTGTTCGCCCTGGGCGAGCTCATGTCCAGCACGCTCGGCGCTGCCTTCCTGACCGCCGGCGGGCTGACGACGCAGTGGCTGGATGCGCGCGACTACCTGCGCGCCATGCCGCTGGCCAACCAGGGCGACTGGGCACGCCACCTGTCGGCGTCGGTGCCGGTGCAGCCCGACCCGGAACTGCCGGAGGCGCTCGCGGCGCTGGGCGAGGTGTTCATCACGCAAGGCTTCATCGCACGCAACGAGGCTGGCGAGACCGTGCTGCTCGGACGTGGCGGTTCGGATACCTCGGCTGGCTGCTTTGGCGCCCTGCTGAAGGCGGCCTGCGTGGAAATCTGGACCGACGTGCCCGGCATGTTCAGCGCCAACCCGCGCTGTGTGCCGCAGGCGCGCCTGCTGACCGGGCTGGGTTACGAGGAAGCGCAGGAGATCGCCACCACCGGCGCCAAGGTACTGCATCCGCGGGCCCTCGGGCCGTTGCGGCGCGCGGGCGTGCCGTTGGCCATCAAGGACACCAACCGCCCGCATCTGGCCGGCACCGAGATCCGCGCCGCGGCCAGCGATGCGGCGCCGTGCGTCAAGGCCATCAGCCTGAAGAAGGGCGTGACCCTGGTGTCGATGGAAACCGTGGGCATGTGGCAGCAGGTCGGCTTCCTTGCCGACGTGTTTGGCGAGTTCAAGCGGCATGGCCTGTCGGTCGATCTCATCGGTTCGGCGGAAACCAACGTGACCGTTTCGCTGGATGCGAGTGAGAACCTGGTCAATTCCGACGTGCTCTCGGCCCTGGCTGCGGACCTGGCCAGGATCTGCCGCGTCAAGGTGATCGCGCCGTGCGCGGCGATCACCCTGGTCGGGCGGGGCATGCGCTCGCTGCTGCATCGCCTGTCGGGCGTGCTGGCCGAGTTCGGTGCGCTCGATGTGCACATGATCAGCCAGTCGTCGAACAATCTGAACCTCACCTTCGTCATCGACGAGGCGCTGGCCGACGAGCTGGTGCCGCGCCTGCACGCGCTGCTGATTCGTGCCGATGCCCTGCGCGTCGAGGATGGCGCGGTGTTCGGGCCGAGCTGGCGCGAGCTTGCCGGCGAGGCACCGGCCGATGCGCCGCCGCCGTGGTGGCGCCGCCAGCGTGAGGCACTGCTGCTTCTCGCCGCACAGGCCTCGCCGCGCTATGTCTATTCGACTACCGCCGTGCGCGGCCAGGCACACGCACTCAAGGCGCTGGACGCGGTCGATCGCTGGCACTACGCGCTGAAGGCCAATCCGCATCCGGACATCCTGCGTGTCCTGCACGCCGAAGGATTCGGCTTCGAGTGCGTGTCGCTGGCCGAGCTGACGGCGGTACGCGAGCTGCTCCCGGAACTGCCCGCCGAGCGCCTCCTGTTTACCCCCAATTTCGCCCCGCGCGCGGAGTACGCGGCGGCGTTGGCCGCAGGTGCGCGGGTCACGCTCGATGCCCTGCATCCGTTGACCCACTGGGGGGAGGATTTCGCCGGGCGGGAAATCCACCTGCGCCTGGACCTGGGCATCGGGCGCGGACACCATGACAAGGTGCGCACGGGCGGCGACGGCTCCAAGTTCGGGCTCGCACTGGAGGATGTCGAGGCCTTTCGCGAGCTGGCGCGTCGCCACGATGCACGCATCGTCGGCCTGCACGCGCACCTGGGTTCGGGCATCCTGGACGCCGGGCACTGGCGTTCGGTGTACCTGCAGCTCGCCGCATTGGCCGAGGGCTTCCGCCGCGTCGAATCGCTGAACGTCGGCGGCGGGCTCGGCGTGCCTTCGCGGCCGGATGAGCAGGGTCTGGATCTCGCCGCGCTCGGCGCGGGACTGGCCGAGGTGAAGGCCGCCTACCCGCGCTTTGCGCTGTGGATGGAACCTGGCCGCTTCCTGGTTGCCGATGCCGGTGTCCTGCTGGCGCGGGTCACCCAGACCAAGCGCAAGGGCGGGGTGCGCTACGTGGGCGTCGATGCCGGCATGAACTCGCTGCTGCGCCCGGCCCTGTACGATGCCTGGCACGCCATCGTGAATCTCAGCCGCCTCGATGAAGCGCCGGCCGCGATGGTGCAGGTGGTCGGCCCGATCTGCGAATCCGGCGACGTGCTCGGTGCCAACCGGCGCCTGCCCGAGTGCCGGGAAGGTGACGTGCTGCTGATCGCCCAGGCCGGCGCCTACGGTGCATCGATGGCCTCCCGCTACAACCTGCGCGAGCCGGCAAGTGAAGTGGTGCTGCCATGAACCTGCCCGATCCTCGCAGTGCCCGCGCCTTCCACTTCGTCGCCCGCAGCTTCGCGGGCGGCGTGGCGAACCTGGTGTACGCCTTCGATGATGGCCCGGAACTGGTGGAGCGGATCAGCTTCCCGAGCGCGCCGGGGGCGCCCGCGGCGGGCAGCGACGCGCTGGAAGCGGCGCTCGACCTGCTGCACTGGATCGCCGGCATCAGCTACTACAAGGCCGGCGTGCCGGCTGGAATGCGCATGCGCACCACGCAGCCGGACGCGGCGACGGCGAGCTTCCTGGATGCGCTCTACCTGCATGGCCTGGGCGAGTTTGCCTACCGCAACCAGCTCGACCTGCGCGGGCGCATCCGCTTTCCTGCGGCGGGTGCGCCAGCTGCCGGGGACGCACAATCCGCTCCCGCACGCCGTGCAGGCGCGGCCGGGCGCGAGCTTGACACTGCCCGCGTCAGCGCGGCTCCCGACCCCGCGGCCCTGGCCCGCCAGCGCACCCTGGTGCCGATCGGCGGCGGCAAGGATTCGCTGGTCAGCGTGGAGATCCTCAAGGCCGCAGGCGCGGATGCCACGGCCGTATGGGTCGGCAACTCGCCGCTGATCGCCGCCTGCGCCAGGCGCACCGGGCTGCCCATGCTGAACATCGGTCGCGAGCTTTCGCCGATCCTGTTCGAGTACAACCGGCTCGGCGCCTACAATGGGCACATTCCGGTAACTGCGATCAATTCCGCCATCCTCGTGGTGGCCGCAGTGCTGCATGGCTTCGATGCCATCGCCTTTTCAAACGAACGTTCGGCGTCGAGCGCAACGCTGGAGTACGCGGGCCAGCCGGTCAACCACCAGTGGAGCAAGGGCTGGGCCTTCGAGCAGGCCTTCCACGCGCTGGTGAAGTCACATGTGGCACCGGCGCTCGATTACTACTCCCTGCTGCGACCGCTCTCCGAGCTTGCCGTGGCTGAGCGCTTCGCGCGTGCTTCCCGTTACGACACGGTGTTTTCGAGCTGCAACCGCAACTTCCGCATCCTCGGCCCGCGGCCGGCCGATCGCTGGTGCGGGCAGTGCCCCAAGTGTCATTTCGTGTTCCTCGCGCTGGCGCCGTTCATGCCCAAGCCGCGCCTGCTCGGCATCTTCGGCCGCAATTTGCTGGATGACGCCGCGCTTGCCCCGGCCTTCGATGCCTTGCTTGAATACCGCGACCACAAGCCCTTCGAGTGCGTCGGCGAAGGGGTCGAATCGCGTGCCGCGATGGCGGCGCTCGCGGCGCGCGCGGAATGGCGCGAGGACGCGCTGGTCGCCCGCTTCGCCGAGCAGATCGCGCCGCAGCTTGCCGGCCAGGTGCCGAGCCTGGACGCGCTGCTGCAGGCCGATGGCCCGCATCACGTTCCGGCGTTCCTGCGCAGCCATGTTCTGGCGTTTCGCTGAGCTGGCCGGCCGGCGCGTGGCGGTCTGGGGCCACGGCCACGAGGGTCGCGCGGCGCTGGCGGCGCTGCGTGCGCGCCTGCCCGGGCAGCCGGTCACGTTGTTCTGCAGCGCCGCGGAAGCCGGGATTGCCGCGGCCGGCGGGTTGCAGGTCGTGACCCGGCCACCGGACGCCACGGCGCTGGCGGCCTTCGACGTGGTCATCAAGTCCCCTGGCATCAGCATCTATCGGCCGGAAGTGCTGGCGGCAGCGCAGGCTGGCGTGCGCTTCACCTCCGGCACGGCCCTGTGGTTCGGCGAACACCCGCACGCGCGCGTGATTGCCGTGACCGGCACCAAGGGCAAGAGCACGGTGAGCGCGCTGGTGGCCCACCTGCTGCGTGCGCTCGGCCGTCGCGTCGCCCTGGCCGGCAACATCGGTCTGCCGCTGCTGGAACTGCTCGACCCGCCGCAGTGGCCGGACTGGTGGGTGGTGGAGCTGTCCAGCTTCCAGACCCGCGAGGCCGGGCCGGTGGCAGTGGGCGTGCTGAACAATCTGTACGAGGAGCACCTCGACTGGCACGGCTCGCGTGCCCGCTACGCGGCGGACAAGCTGGCGCTGACCGCGGTCGCGCGCCGCCTGGTCGTCAACGCCTGGCAGCCGGAACTGCTGGAACGCACGGCCGGCCATCCCGACCGCCATCCGTTCGGGGAAGCCGACGGCTGGCACCCGCGCGAAGGCGCCATCTGGCGCGCCGGGAAGTCGATCCTCGAGCGTGCCTGCCTGCCCTTGCCCGGCGCGCACAACGCCGCCAACCTGTGCGCCGCACTGGCTGCCGTGGAGGCGGCGGGCGAGGATGCGTGTGCAGCGGCGGCGGCGGTGGCGAGCTTCCAGCCGTTGCCGCATCGCCTGCAGACACTCGGCGAGCATGATGGCAGGACCTGGATCGACGACAGCATCGCCACCACGCCGCAGGCGACGCTGGAGGCGTTGGCCAGTTTGCGCCCAGGTTGCACAACCGTGCTGGTTGGCGGTTTCGACCGGGCGCTGGACTGGCGGCCATTTGCCCAGCGCGTGCGCGACGACCCGCCACACGCCATCGTCACCATGGGCGCGAACGGACCGCGCATCCATGCCCGGCTCACGGCAACCGGCGGCGATTACCGCCTGCAGGCCGCCGGCAGCGTTGCCGATGCGGTGCAGGCCGCGCGCACGCTGACGCCAACGGGCGGCGTGGTGTTGCTGTCACCCGGCGCGCCGAGCTTCGACCAGTATGCCAACTACGCCGAACGCGGGCGCCACTTTGCCGCGTTGGCAGGCTTCGACCCGGCGATGATTGGCAGCATCCAGGGGTTGGGCATCGCCTGAGCCATTGCCGGTGGCTGGGCGGGAGCCCTCATGCCGCCTCCGCCCACAGCACCATGCCGGTCACCAGGGCGACGCTGATCACCAGCAGGATCATGGCCCGCCACGCCGACGCAAAGCGCAACGGTTGCGTCAGGGGCGCCTCTGCGTGGCCGTGCAGCATTGCCGGCAGCAGCCTGTGCTTGCGCAACACCCCGTGCAGCACCACGGCGGCGACGTGCATGGCAATCAGCGCGACGAGCACGTAGCGGTTGTAGTAGTGAATGCGCCCGAACAGGTCCACCGTCGCGTTCGAGACGTGCTCCACCAGCGGTCCTTCTTGCATGATGTCGTCGCTGGTGAACAGGCCGCTCACCGCCTGCAGGGCGACACTGGCCAGCATGGCGAGGACCGACCAGGCGCCCAGCGGATTGTGGCCGGGCGCATGCGTGCCGGGGGCGCGCAGCAACGCCATGGCGTAACGCAAGGTCGCGCGTGGCCCGCGCACGAAATCGGTGAAGCGGCTGCTCTGTGAGCCAAACAAACCCCACAGCAGGCGGAACAGCACCAGCGCAAGCGTCGAGTAGCCCAGGCAGAAGTGCCACTGCATGGACAGCCAGCCGAACTCGCCGCTGGCGAACTGCAGCGCGATCAGCAATACCAGCGTCCAGTGGAACAGGCGCGTCGGCAGGTCCCACACGAGGGTGTCGTTGCGTGCTTGCATGGCGCGGTGAGGCGGTAATGGATAGCGGAGCATAGCGCGCTGCAGTCGTCCTGGTCATCGGCGCTTCGGCGCTAGCTGTAGCGCACAGCCTCGTCATTCCCGCGGCATGGGAACCCGTGCCTCGCGCTGTGGAAGAGGCGCTGGCCTGCGCGTGCGCGGGGACGACGAATTGGCCGTGCCGACGCGGCCCTCAAGACCGATGCCCGACCCATGCACAGTCGCGGCAGGCGACGGACGTAGCGTGGGGCCGTGGCTCGCATGAGGAACACCCGTTGCAGGCGCCGCTGGCCGGGCGGATTCCGGGTGACCCATAAAAAACGGCCCCGTTGCCGGGGCCGTTCAAGTGGCTCAGGTCAGCAACCGATTACGGGACGGTGATCGGGTTGCCCGCCTGGTCGTAGGCGTAGTCGAGGATCGTCGCCGGGAACCCGTCCGGGGCGGTCGTCTGCAGATGGACGTAGCCATAGCAGATGCCCGAGGGCGGTGCGCTCGGC
>JACDJC010000538.1_pt1 | contig 43201 bp, 36 predicted proteins | sample 7454191 | NCBI WGS metagenome assembly JACDJC01 (sample SAMN14253291, study PRJNA609438) | sludge metagenome | isolation source: sludge after 25d culture with pyrite and EDTA | collected 2018-12-20
ATCACGACTTAGAACACCAGGGCCGTGGACGCCGTTGGCGCCGGGGGGGGCGCCCCCACGGCTCATACCCCATCGCCCAGATCGCGTCGCCGCGGACTTCGACGTCGATGCGCCCGAGAGGACGCGGCGGCGGCCCGGAGATCACGTCGCCGGTCAGGGTGTCGAAGTTGCCCTCGTGGCACGGGCAGTGCCAGCGGTTCTCCTCGGCCTCGAAGTACACGACGCATCCGAGGTGGGTGCACTTCTGGCTGAACGCCACGACCTGGTCCTCCAGGCGCAGCAGGATCGCAGGGTCGTCGTCGGTCGGATACCGGAACAGGAACGTGTCGCCGACGGCGACGGAGTCGAGCGCCACGATCTCACGGGGTTCGCCCGTGTTGATCCTGCGGAGCTGGGTCCACGCCGCGATGCCGACGTTGCCGGCGGCCATGACGCCGGCGCCGGCCACGAGGTACCGGGCGAACTCGCGGCGGGTGACGTCGTCCTCAGCTGCGGCCTCGTAGGGGAAGTCGCGCTGCCAGGTGGGCCCGGTCTCGTTCGCCTCGTCGGTCGTCGGCCCTCCAGCGGTCGTCTCGTCGGTCATGATCGGTCGTCCTCCAGTCCGAAGGGATCATCGAGCCAGGTTCGGGTCTCGCCCGACAGCACGTCGATCGGCCCGGAGCCGACGTCGTCGACCACGGCGAACACCTTGGTCGTCACCTGCTGACGGCCGAACAGCCAACCGTCGACCAGAGAGCCGCTGCGACGGTCGCGGAACTCCTCGGGAGTGCCGTACCAGAGCGCCTCGCTCGGGCACACCGACGCGCACATCGGCGCGTAGCCCTCGGAGGTCCGGTCGGTGCACATGTCGCACTTCATCATCTGGTCGAAGTCCGCCACGTACTTGGGGACGCCGAACGGACACGCCAGCACGCAGTTGGAGCAGCCGATGCAGCGGGGCTTCAGCGCCGACTGCACGACACCGTCCTCGTTCTGCTTGATGGCGTCCGCCGGGCACACCTGCGCGCACGTCGGGTCCTCGCAGTGCATGCACACCATCGGCGCGGTCTGGGTGCTCGCAGCCCGGTCGATGCGCTCCAGGTGGATCAGCGACTGGCCACGGTGGGTGCCGCACTCCTGGCACGCCTGCACGCACGCCTCGCAGCCGATGCAGCGACTCTGGTCGATCACGAACACCGGGCGGTCGTCGATGCCGTAGCGAGTCGTCGTCATGACGAAGCCTCCTGCGCCTTGACGACACGCACCGCGGCCACCTTGAACTCGGGCATCGCCGAGATGGGGTCGACCGCCCGGATGGTGAGCTGGTTCGCCGCCTTCTTGCCGGGCCAGTGGTAGGGGATGAACACCGTGTCGGGCCGGATGGTGGTCACCACCGCGGCAGGGAGCGTGATCTCGCCGCGACGCGAGCTGACGGTGACCACGTCGCCGTGGTTGATGCCGAGCGACTCGGCCAGCTGCGGGTGCATCTCGCACAACGGTTCGGGGTACTGCTCGACGAGCCCGGCGATGCGGCGCGTCTGTGTGCCCGACAGGTACTGGCTGACCACCCGCCCCGACGTGAGCCAGATCGGGTACTCGTCGTCGACGACCTCCGCCGGCGGCCGGTACGGGACCGCGTGGAACCTGGCGCGACCGTCGGGGAAGGCGAACTTGCCGCCTTCGTAGAGCCGTGGGGTCCCGGGGTGGCCCACCTCGGGCACGGGCCAGAACATGCCCATCTCGGCTTCCACGCGTTCCCAGGTGGCACCGGTGTAGTCGGCCTTGCCGCCCGACGACGCCCGGCACAGCTCGTCGAAGATCTCCTCGTTGCTGTCGTAGCGGAAGTGCTCGCCCTTGCCCAGGCGCTCGGCGATCTCCATGAGGATGTCGCCGTCCCTGCGTGCCTCGCCGGGCGGGTCCACCGCGGCGTTGATCTTGATGATCCGACCTTCGCCGCTGGTCGAGGTGCCCTCGTCCTCTTCGTGGAGCGAGCCCGCGAGGATGACGTCCGCGTGTTGGCCGGTCTCGGAGACGAAGAAGTCGATCGCCGCGAAGAACTCCAAGCGGTCGAGCGCCTCGGCGGTGAAGTTCACATCCGGTGCCGAGACCACGGGGTTGAAGCAGATCGACAGCAGGCCCTTGATCTCGCCCGCGTGGATCGCCTCGATGATGGCCTCGGCCGGCTTCCCCTTGCCGGGGATCTCCGACTCGTCGACCTCCCAGACCTTGGCCACCGCCTCGCGATGCTCGGGGACGGTGATGTCGCGGTTGCCGGGGAGCTGGTCGCACTTGTGGCCGTGCTCCCGGCCGCCCTGTCCGTTGCCCTGACCGGTGATGGTCGACACGCCGCATCCCGGCTTGCCGAACTTGCCGGTGGCCAGCCCCAGGTTGATCGCGGCAAGGACGTTCTCTGTGCCCTTCGACTGCTGTTCGATGCCCCGGGCGTGCAGCATCATGCCCGTCGCCGCAGTGCCCCACAGCTCGGCCGCTTCGCCGATGCGAGCGGCCGGGACGCCGGTGATCTCTGCGGCCCAGGTCGGGGTCATGTCGGCGACCGCGGCGGCGGCCTGATCGAAGTCGACGGTGTGGGCGTCGATGAACTCGTGATCCAGCCAGTCGTTGCGGATCAGCTCGTGCAGCACGGCGCCGAAGAGGGCCGAGTCGGTGCCCGGGCGCACCGGCAGGAAGAGGTCCGCCGTGCGCGCCAGCGGGACCACTCGCGGGTCCTGCACGATGAGCTTCGCTCCGCGGTCCCGGGCTCGCCAGATGTAGCTCGTGGTGATCGGGAAGGTCTCCGCGACGTTCGTCCCTGCGGTCCACACCACATCCGCGAGCGGGATGTCGCTCCACGGGTTCGGTGCCCGGTCCATGCCGAGCGCCTTCTTGTTGCCCGCCCCCGCGGAGACCATGCAGAAGCGGCCGTTGTAGTCCAGGTTGGCGGTGTGAAGTGCGAGACGGGCGAACTTGCCGACCAGGTAGCTCTTCTCGTTGGTGAGCGAGACGCCCGACAGCATGGCGAAGGCGTCATCGCCGTAGGTGGCCTGGATGCGCTGGATCTCGCTGACCACCCTGGACAGGGCGTCGTCCCAGCTCACCTCGCGGAAGCCACCCGGGGCCGACTCGTCGCGCATCATCGGCCGGAGCAGGCGATCCGGATGGCTGCCCTGGAGGTAGCGCTTGACGCCCTTCGGGCAGAGCTTGCCCTCGTTGAACGGGAACTCGTACCAGGGTTCGAAGCCGACGACCTCGTTGTCGTGGACCTTCAACTTGATCCCGCACTGCTGGCCGCAGAAGCAGCAGTGGGTGTTGACGACCTTGTCGATCTCCAGGTCCGCGTCCCAGCCGCCCGGGGGCGCCTCGTTGAGGTGCGGACCGAACCGCTCGACCAGCGCTTCCTCGCTCACCGGCAACCGTGCCATCAGCCGAACCCTCCGACCCTCATCGACTGCGCCAGCGTCACGCTCGCCCGACGACAGCGGGGACACGTGTCCTGGTAGTTGCCACCGCCGTCGTTCGTTCCGTAGTCGAAGCCCACCTGCGGCAGCACCTCCTGCAGGTCCGCCACCTGCTGCGCGCTGGCGAAGTCATCGCCGCAGCGCCGGCAGACCGCCTGGGCGCCCTCGGCGTTGGCGGTCTTGTAGTAGGCGACGCCGAGGTTCCCGGGCCGCTGGAAGATGTGGAACAACTTCCCGAACGGCAGGTACATCAGGCCGAGGATCACCGTCAGCGCGTGGAGCGTGTTGAGCGCCGAGTAGAACTGCCCGTCGAGCCACATGCTCGACACGGTCAGGAACAGCCCGGTCACCGACACGGCGAACAGGCCGGCGAGCACCAGGAAGTCACCACCCCGCTCGACCGCCAACGCCCCCGGATCGTTCAGACGGCGGCGGAGGAAGATGAACACGCCCGCGAGCACCAGCACCGCGGCGATGTCGAGCCCGTGGAAGATGACCCACCCGATCACCGTTCCGGCATCGAACTCCGCCGTGCCCACGCTCGCCACGTAGACCTGATAGCGGTCGGCCTGCTGGCCGACGCTCTGGAAGTGCAGCAGGCCGAGGGTCAGCGGGAACGTGATCAGCGCCGCGAGGATGCAGCCCCAGAAGACCAGCTGGTGCGCGAGCCAGCGCGACTTCGAACGCCGGTAGATGAACGTCTGGCCCAGCACGTGGGTGCCGACGAGTGCCGGAAGCGCCGCAGCGTTGCGAGCCTTGCGGGCCCTGAACGCATCCCAGCCCCGGCGGTTCAGCATCGCGGTCGGCGGCCGGCGCAACCACACGGCGTAGCGGTACACGACGCCGAAGACGGCGAATATCAGCCCGAACAGGTAGCCGACCAGGGCGGCGTCGAACCACGCCAGGCGGCCGCTGCCGAAGAAGGTCATCGCCACGACGATGGCCACGGCCACCAATCCCCAGGTCACTCCTCGTCGATCCAAGGCGCTGGTCGCAGCCATCGTCACGCTCCTGCTCGTGGCGTCGATCGTAGGAGAACGCGACAGGCCGCGCTGAACGATGTGGACGGCCGAGAGCCGCACTCGAGCTGCATGGCCGACGTCACTGTGCACCACCACCGAGAATCCAATAGTCTGGGACTATGCGATTGGAGGTGACGAGGCGGACCGACCTGGCCACTCGTGCGTTGATCGTGCTCGCAACCAGCGGAAGACGCCACAAGGCGTCAGAGCTCGCCGAAGCTCTCGATGCCTCAGCCGGGTTCCTGTCCCAGGCGATGACGCCGATGGTGAACCGCGGCTGGGTGCGATCCGAGCCGGGTCGGACGGGCGGCTACACCGCAGTGGCATCCCTGGAGGAGCTGTCGGTGCTCGAGGTCGTCGAAGCCGTCGAGGGCCCGACCGACGTCACCCGCTGCGTCCTCGAGGATCGGGCCTGCGCCGCGGACGACCGGTGCGCGCTCCACGACGCGTGGGCCCGTGCACGAGGCCACCTCCTGCGTGACCTCGCCGACACGCCGCTGAGCACCGTGGCGGCCGCAGCGCCATGACCGACACCACCTCACCGAACGAGGCGACGGCGAAGAAGCCCGCCCAACGCTCGCCCTGGCGCAGCGTCGCGATGCCGACCGAGCACGGCGGGTGGGGCCTCACCGCCGAGCCCGTCGTCGCCGGCCTCGCGATCGCGCCGTCCATCGCTGGGGTGTGCCTCGGCTTCGCTGCGCTCCTGGCGTTCCTGGCCCACACCCCGCTGCGCATCGTCCTGGTCGACCGCCACCGAGCCCGCGACCTCCAGCGCACCGCACTGGCACGCCGCGCCCTGCTCATCGAGGTGTCCGCCTGCCTCGCCCTGCTCGCCGTCGCAGCGGTCACCGCCCAGGGCGCGTTCTGGTGGCCGGCGGCGATCGCCGCCCCGCTGGTCGCGGTGCAGCTCTGGTTCGACACCCGCTCGCACAGCCGACGCCTGGCTCCCGAGCTCGCCGGCACGTACGGCATCTGCGCGGTCGGTGCGATGATCCTGCTCGCCGCGGGCCACCAGCGGGCGGAAGCAGTCGCCGTGTGGCTGATCTTCGTCGGCCGCGCCACGACGTCGGTGCCACACGTCCGTGCCCAGGTCGCCCGACTCCACGGCCGATCGTCACCCGGATCGACGCTCCTCGCCGCCGATGCGCTCACCCTCGTGGCCGTGGCCGCCGCGGTCGCCCTGGATCCCGCCGTGGCCGCGGGAGCCGTGGCGGTCGTCGGGATCATCGCCGTCCAACGGATCACTGCCCGCACTCCCACACCCGCCAAGGTCGCTGGCATCCGCCAGAGCATCTACGGCTTGGTCGTAGCCATCGCGACCGTCCTGGGCGTCTACTTCACCTGACACGCCTTCACCTGACACGAGGAGCACACCATGAGTCCCGACTCCAGCACCACGCTCGCCGCCATCGTCGACGCCAACCCCGGCGCCGCCCGCATCCTCGAACAGCACCAGCTCGACTACTGCTGCGGAGGGAACCGCACCCTCGACCAAGCCTGCGAGGAGCTCGAGCTGGACCCAGGTGCGGTCCTCGCCGAGCTCGATGCCATCCCGCCCGTCGAGGCGGACTGGACGGAGATGGGTCCTGCCGAGCTCGTCGACCACCTGGAAGGCACCCACCATCGCTACCTCCACGAGGAGCTGCCGCGGCTCGCCGCGCTGGCTCGCAAGGTCGCCGAGGTCCACGGTGACCGCCATCCCGAGCTGCTTCCGCTCGAGACCACCTTCACCGAGCTGCGAGACGACCTCGAGCCCCACCTCATGAAGGAGGAGCGGGTCCTGTTCCCGATGATCAGGGAACTGGCACAGGCGACGACCACGCCGGAGTTCCACTGCGGCAGCATCGACAACCCGATCCGCATGATGCGCTTCGAGCACGACCGGGCCGGAGAGCTGCTCGCCTCGCTGCGCGACGTCTCCAACGGGTTCCAGGCCCCCGACGACGCCTGCGGGAGCTACCAGGCGCTGTACCGGGGGCTCGAGGAGCTCGAGGCGGACACCCACCTGCACGTCCACAAGGAGAACAACGTCCTCTTCCCTGCCGTCGGGGCGCTGGAAGCGCAGCTGGCCTCGACCGGCTGATCGACCGGGAGGTCGTCCGAGCGCTGCGGACACCACGCGGACGCTCAAGAGTCGGGCCGAGGTGCCGATGGAACGTCATCGTCAGCCGCGTCCCGCCGCGGTGAACGGACCCCGGAGAGCAGATGACCGACGAAGCGACGACCTACCGACTGCTGACCCGCAGCGACATGGACGGCCTGGTGTGCGCCGTGCTGCTGAAGGAGCTCGGCATCCTCGGCGAGATCGAGTTCCACCACCCCAAGGACGTGCAGGACGGCAAGGTGGCCGTGACCGAGCGCGACATCCTGACGAACCTTCCCTACGTCCCCGGCTGCGGGTTGTGCTTCGACCACCACGCATCCGAGGCGACGAGGAACCGCGACATCGACACGCCCGGCTACGTGCTGCAGCCCGACGCCAAGTCCGCTGCCCGCGTCGTCTACGGCCACTTCGGCGGCAAGGCGCGGTTCCCGAACGTCAGCGACGAGATGATGGAGGCCGTCGACAAGGCGGACTCGGCCGGGTTCTCGATGGACGACGTGCTCGACCCGAAGGGTTGGGAGCTCCTGTCGTTCCTGATGGACGCCCGCACCGGCCTCGGTCGCTTCCGTGACTTCCGGGTCTCGAACTACGAGCTCATGATGATGCTCATCGACTGCTGCCGCGACCTGAGCATCGACGAGATCCTGGCGCTGCCCGATGTGGCCGAACGCGTCGAGCTCTTCCGCTCTCAGCACGACCTGTTCCGCGACCAGATCCGCCGCGTCGCGGAGGTCCACGGCAACCTGGTCGTGCTCGACCTCCGCGGGGAGGAGACCATCTACGCCGGCAATCGCTTCGTCGTGTACGCGATGTTCCCGGAGTGCGACATCTCGATGCACGTCATGTGGGGCCGTGAACGGCAGAACACCGTGTACACGGTCGGCAAGTCGATCTTCGACCGTGGCAACCCGGTCGACATCGGCGAGATGATGCTCGGCTACAGCGGTGGCGGGCACCCCGCCGCCGGCACCTGTCAGGGCCCGAACTCGACCGCCGACGCCCTCAAGGCAGAGATCATCGAGCGCCTGGTCAGCCTGTCCGGCGCGGAGTCCGCCCTCGCCTGAGGAGGACCAGCACCGGACGGGCGACCGGGACAGGTCCGCGTCGGTGGCGCGACGAAGGACAGCGTCACTCCTCGATGCGATCGAGGTGCCAGCGCCAGTGCTCGCCATCTGCTGACACCGCCAGATCCCAAGCGAACCGGTCGCCTGCGGACACGGCGATCGGCTCGACCAGCGGCAGGAACCCCTGCGACCAGCTCGACTCGGCATGCACCGGCGAGTTGTCGACCGTGACACCGGAGCACAACAGCGAGTCGAACCAACACGCCATCCCATGCAGAACGCCGTCGCGGTCGGCGTGCAGCGTGCCGCCCGAGGTGATCGTGTCGTCGGTCGCGACGCGCAGGTCGACGTCGGCTGCGAGCTCGGGTTCGCTCAACAGGTTGCTCGGCACGAGATCGGAGTACCAGAGCGTCCGAGCCGCCCGACGGTGGGCGGCGGAGCAGTCGTACGGGAGGTTCGGCGACCGCCAGTCCGACACCACAGCGTGGTCGTCGAAGGACTCTGCAGCAGCGACCCAGAGGCGGAGTCGTTGGGGCAGGAGCACTGCGTCGGGCCGCAGCAGCCGCCGTCGGGCATCCACGGTCCACGCGACGATCCCCTCGTCGAACCCCGCGTTGCCGATCGTCTCGGAGATCAGCACGTCGGCGGGCTCGGGGATGCCGACCTCCATCGACCAGCCGCCGAGGAACTCGATCCGATCGTCGAAGCCGTTGTCGACCGCCAGCTCCCGAGCGACGTCGATGACCGGCCCGCCCTCGATGGCGTACACCTTGTCGGCGCCGGCTTCGCACGCCATGAACGACAGGACGCCGCTCCCGCAACCCAGGTCGACCACGACGTCACCCGGTTGCACCGAGGCGTGGATGGCACGTCGGAACGCCTCCATCCGAGCGCTGTCGTGCAGCATGCTCAGGTGGTAGTCGAGGACGGTGGAGTGCGCCGCGACGCGCTGCCAGGCCAGGCTTCCGGGCAGTGCGGGCATCGGTCGAACCTACTCGCCGACCGGGCTGGCCCCGGTCGGCGAGCAGCGGGGGTCGGGTGGGTCTACCCGATCACCGACTCCAAGCGGGCGTAGGAGGTCTCCATGCCGTCGACCATCCCGGTGCCCAGGATCTCGTCGCGCACCGCGGCGTCGGGATAGGTGATGAGGAGCGACATCAGGGTGCCGCCGTCGACCGGCGTCAACGTCAGCTCGTTGCGCGTCGACGGGCCGTCGGTGCCGATCATCGCTTCGGTGGTGACCGACCGGTGCGGCGGGTTCTTCTCGAGGAGCGTGCCGGTGAACCCGAAGCGACCTTCACCGCCGTCCTGCTCCCACACGTACTGGTAGGTGTCGCCGACCTCTGCCGCGATCTCGCAGGTCGGCATGGTCCACCCGTCGGGGCCCAGCATCCACCGCTGCATGAGCGCGGCTTCGTTGTGGGCTCGCCACACGGACTGGACGTCGCCGCGGATGACCCGGCTCACACGCACGGCCGTGTCGCCGAGGACCTGCAGGTGGGTGCCGCTGCCGGCGGCGAAGGACGCCAGATCGGCCAGCACGTCGTCGATCTGTCCCATCGCCGCGGACATGCCCTCCTCCATGCCCATCTCGAGGAGCTGCTCGAGCTGCTCCAGCGAATCGAAGTAGGTCGTCGTGGTGACGCGCGACGCGTCGCCGACCGGCTCGAAGTCGAACACCATCCGCATCGACGGCATGGCGTCGTTGGCGCTGCCGTCGGCGTTCGCGAAGCCGTCGCGCACCTCGAAGCGCTTGAGCGGATCGACCGCGACCCACTCCCAGTAGCCGCGGGAGGCGTCGCCGTCGGGACCGGTCATCGCGTACTCGCTGCGCCCACCGACGCAGCCGTCGTGACGACTGAAGATGGCCGGGTAGGTCGGCGGCCCCCAGAAGCGCTCGAGGAGTCGCGGGTCGAGGTAGGCGTCCCAGAGCCGTCGGAGCGGCGCATCGAAGTCGGCGACCACGGTCATGGTCAGTGCCTCGGGGTCTCGGTTCACGGCGGTGATCGGCATGGTGTGCTCCTGGGTCTGGGGTTCAGGGTGGGTCGTGACGGCGGTGCTGCGGGATCAGTCGCCGTCGATCGTCTCGGTGCTCGGGTCGCGCTCCGCCAGCAGGGCATCGAGTCGGTCGACGCGGCCACGCCAGATCTGCTCGTAGGCGTCGAGGAGATCTTGAGCGCGACCGATCATCTCCTGGTTGCCGTGCACGCGGCGCTCACGACCGTGGGCTTCCTTCGTCACGAGACCGGCCACCTCCAGCACAGCGACGTGCTTCTGGACCGCGGCGAAGGACATGTCGTAGGAGGTCGCCAGCTCCGACACCGACGCCGGCGCCGACAAGGTCCGGCGGACGATGTCGCGCCGGGTCGCGTCCGCGAGGGCACGGAACAACCGGTCGACTTCAGCATCGCTCAGCTCGTGATCTACAACCATCTGGTTGTACGATAGCGAAACCAGTGCCTCCCTGGCAAGGGTCGGTGCAGCGAAGTACGTGCCGGGCGCGACAAGCGCTGAACTTGGTACGTGATGGATGCTTTCGACGCGGACGTGCTGATCTACGCGTCGTTGCAGTGCCATCCACTCGGGGAGCCGATACGACGACTCCTTGCACCCGATGCAGCTGCTCCTCAGGCTGCACGGGTTGGTGTCGGAGAACAACTCGCGGGACTTCTCCGCGTCGATCACCGAGATCGACATCGTGACCCCCGCAGACCTCCCATGAACGTTCCGCCGCTGGCTGAGCGACGGGACGACCAAGAACCGAGCGCTGATGTTCAACTTCAGCTGATCGTTCGAGGCCGACGCGGCTGAGGTCACAGGCTCGGTCCTCATGGATTCCGACGATCCGGGTACGCAAGGATGCCCACATCCGACGATGGAGGTCCTGACGATGACCATCAGCCCATATCTCTTCTTCAGCGGGGACTGCGCCGAGGCGTTCCGCTTCTACCAGCAGGTCCTCGGGGGCGACCTGGAGGTGATGACGAACGCCGACACTCCTCCGGGCGTGGATCAGATGCCCGGGTCGACGCCGGACCAGGTGATGCACGCATCGTTGACGCTGCCTGACGCACTGCTCATGGGTTCGGACGACCCGACCGGCGATGGGGGCCCGAAGACCGGTGTGGCGGTGGCGTACACCGCGCCCGACGTCGACAGCGCCCGCCGGATCTTCGAGGCGCTCTCCACCGACGGTGAGGTGCAGATGCCCTTCGAAGCGACCTTCTGGTCAGCGGGCTTCGGCGCCTGCCTCGATCGCTTCGGCGTCTCGTGGATGGTCGACACCGCCGGCGAGCCGTAGAGGCTCCGACCCCGCTGTCGGTCGAATGGCCTCGGTGAGTCGACGGCGACGTCAGTTCGCGAACGTGATCGGGAAGTAGACGAACGCGTCCTGGTCCAGGAGTCCTGAATCGTTCACGAGAATCGTGCAGGCATGCTGCGCGTCGCACACGCCGTTGGCGAAGGCTCCGGTGTGGATGGTCAGGTCGATCGAACCGGCACCGGTCGGGTTGGCGACGAGCACGTGACCCTCGGCGATGCCGCAGGATGCGGTTCCGCCGCGCCCGTCGCCGACGCACTGCAGGACGTTGACGGTCTTGCCGGGGAGGAACCCGCTCCAGGTGACGGTGACGACCTGGCCATCCGACAGGTCGGTGTCCGCGCTGACCGATGCGTCCCGGTCCGTCTCCGGCACCGGCACCGTCGGCACCGTCACGGCCGAGTCGTCGTCGGGAGCGAAGTGCATGGTGGCGATCGGCGGCGACTGATCGCTCGCGATCCGCTCGACGGCCGATGGGTCTCCCCTCAGGTAGCCGTCGAGGAAGTCGGTCGTGGCTCGTGCCGCTATGGGGAACGCCTCGTCGGTCGGAGCCAGCCAGTCGCCGTGGTCGGCCTGCTCCAGGCTCAGCAGCGCCTTCGGGGTCGCTACCTCGTTGAAGGTCTCCACCGTCTGGTTGTAGGAGACCAGCGCGTCCGCAACGCCATGGACGAACATGATCGGCGGGACCTCGGTGAGGTCGTACTCGCCACCCGCGAAGGGTGCCGGCGTACCCGACAGCACCAGTGCGGTGCGGATCCGCTCGTCTCGACAGCAGCTGTTGCCCACCACGCCCAGCGTCGTGATCCCACCGTTGGAGTGCCCGGCCGCCCCGACCTTCTCGGGGTTCACCAGACCGGCCAGGGGGGCCGAGCTGCCCGCGCTCGCCTTCAGCACCTCGTCGATGACGTAGCTCACGTCGCCGGGCTGGTTCTGGACGTCCGCGCCGTCGATGCCGCCGGGCGTCCCCGCGTAGGTCAGGGGGAAGTGGGGAAGGGCCACGACGTAGCCGCCTGCGACCCACTGCTCAGCCAGCGGGGTCAGGTACTCCTCGTTGCCGCCGAGGCCGTGGCTCAGCACGACGAGGGGGAACGGCCCGCCGGAGTCGGCCGGCGGCGCGTCCACACGCTCGTCGCCCTGCGGGTCACCAGCGGCCGGGTAGAGGATCGAGGTGATGATCGTGCGATCCGGTTGCGGCTCGCGACCTTCCCCGCCGGGGGTCGGTCGAGAGGAGTCGACGAAGGTCTCGGCCACTCGGCCGATGCCGAACGGCACGTCCAGCGGAGCCGTCGTCGTCGTGGCACGGGGGGTCTTCGACGTGGCGCCGTCGTCGTTGGAGCACGCCGGAAGCACCGCGGCGAGAGCGACCAGCAGCAGCGCGACCGCCTTTCGGTTCGACATCGCTCGTCTCCGCATGCCTGCTGCTCCACTCTCGGCCTGGGCCGCCGCAAGCCGGAGGGAACGGCCCCGGATGTTCGCCCGCTCATCGGGTCCGGTCCGGCTCAGCGACGGACCCTAACCGGCGCCGACGACGACGAGCCATCGGTCACACCTCGTATGGTTCCACGGATGCAGACACCACGCTCCTCGACGCTCCGGCTCTGTGCCGTCGCGGCCACCACCGCCGCGATCGCCCTCGCGGCCTCGTGCTCCGGTACCGACGCCGAGTCCTCGGGAAGCTCGACGACGTCGACGGTGCTGGATGCAGCGGCCGTGGACGTCGTCCTGTCGGCGACCGATGACGTCGTCGCCGAGCTCGATCCGCGCTACCAGTCCTACAACGTCGAGATGGTCGAGGTGACCGGCGGGGAGTTCTGGCAGCCGTACGACGCCGGGTCCGGCAAGGTGGCGCGACCTCCCCTCGACATGTCCTCCGAGCGGCTGCGGAACCTGGCGAAGGGACTCGGGCCGGTGTACGTCCGCGTCAGCGGCTCGTGGGCGAACTCCACCTACTTCGACGCCGACGGCTCCACCGGAGGCGTGGCGCCGGAGGGGTTCAACGCCGTGCTCACCGCGGACCAGTGGCGCGGCGTGGGCGAGTTCGCCGACGCACTCGACAGCAAGGTGATCACGTCGTTCCCGTCGAGCCCAGGCACCCGCGACGCAGACGGGAGGTGGCTGCCGGACCAGGCCCGATCGCTGCTGCAGTTCAGCGTCGACAACGACATCCCGCTGGTGGCCGCGGAGCTGTTCAACGAACCGACGCTTCCCGTCGGCATGCCCGCCGACTACGACGCCGACGACTTCGCCCGCGACCTCGCCACGCTGCAACCTGTCGTCGACGAGGTCATGGCGGATCTGCTGGTCGTCGGCCCGGGGTCGGCCGCCGAGGCCACACCGCTGGTCGTCACCGCTTCGTTCAGCACCGCGGAGGTGCTGCAACGCACCGGAGCGGCCTTCGACGTGTTGAGCTACCACTCCTACCCCAAGGTCTCCGAGCGGTGCGGCTCGACCGAAGGCCCCGAGATCGCCCTGACCCAGGACTACCTCGGACGAGTGCCGAAGGACGCCGCCTACTTCCGAGCCACGCGGGACGCGGACCTTCCCGGCGCACCGATGTGGATCACCGAGACCGCCCAGGCGGCCTGCGGTGGCGACCGTTGGGCCGCGACCTACCGCGACGTGATCCGCTACGTCGACACCCTCGGCCGCCTCGCCGTCGGTGACGGCGACGTCTTGTTCCACAACACCCTGTCGGCCAGCGACTACGGGCTCATCGACGAGGACGGCCTCGTCCCTCGCCCGAACTACTGGGCGGCGGTGCTGTGGGCCCGGCTCATGGGCCCGCAGGTGCACGACCTCGAACACGCCGTCAGCACCGAGGATCTCGCCGTGTACTCCCACTGCGCCCCGAAGGGAGCAGCGCAGCGGGGCATGACCTACGCGGTGGTCAACTCGTCGGAGACCGAGGCTCGTTCGGTCGCGACCCCGTCCGGGGAGGCGACGCTCTACCTCTTGACGAGCGACTCGCTCGACAGCAGCAGTGCGTCGCTCAACGGCGAGGTGCTCGAGGTCGAGTCCGACGGGACCCTCCCGGAGATGGCCGGTCGCGCCGTCGACGGATCGATCGAGATCCCTCCGGCCACCGTCGCGTTCGTCGTCGACACCGACTCCCATGCCTGCGACTGAGACTCCGCCGAGCGACGGCCCAGCGCTGTTCGAACCTCGGACCGAGGAGGGCTGGCGCGATCCCTTCACCATGTACCGCCGTCTCCGCGACGACGATCCGGTGCACCACGTCGAACACGGCGACTACTGGGTGCTGTCGCGCTATCGACACGTGTTCGACGCGGCGCGCGACACCACCACGTTCTCCTCGGCTCAGGGGCTGACCCACCTCTACGACGACATGGCGACCGCCGGGCTCGACAGCATCCGACCGATGGTGTTCCTGGACCCGCCCGAGCACACCGAGTTCCGCAGGTTGGTCGCCAAGGGATTCACGCCACGACAGGTCGCAGAGATCGAGCCGGCGGTCCGAGCCTTCGCCGTGGAGCGAATCGAGGCGCTGCGGGCGAACGGGGGCGGCGACATCGTGGCCGAGCTCCTCAAGCCGCTCCCCACCTTCGTGGTGGCGCACTACCTGGGCGTACCCGAAGCGGACCGTGGCCGCTTCGACGGGTGGGTGCACCGGGTGGTCGCCGCGTCGGCGACCGGCGACGTGCTCGACGCGTCCGACACCGTGGCGGAGATCTTCGAGTACTTCACCGACCTGATCGAGCGGCGTCGATCCGACCCCGGCGACGACACCGTCTCGCTGCTGGTGCAGGCCGGCGACGGCGCCGGTGTCGACCCGATGCGGATCCTCGGCTTCGCGTTCACGATGATCACCGGCGGCAACGACACGACGACCGGACTGCTGAGCGTCGGGCTCGACCTGCTCCACCAGGCGCCGCAGCAGCAGGCGGCGCTCGCGGCCGACCGGGGTCTGACCGATGACGCCGTGCAGGAGCTGCTGCGCCTCACGAGCCCGGTCCAGGGCCTCGCCCGGACGACCACCACCGACGTCGAGATCGACGGGACCACCATCCCCGCAGGCCGGAAGGTCATGCTGCTGTACGCCGCCGCGAACCGCGACCCGCGCGAGTTCGGCGACGACGCCGAGTGCCTCCGCATCGACCGTCGGCCGGCGCAGATCCTCACGTTCAGCTACGGAGCCCACCACTGCCTCGGCGCGTCCGCGGCGCGGCTCATGGGTCGCGTCGTGCTCGAGGAGCTGCTGTCACGCTGCCCCCGCTATGGCGTCGACGGCGACGCCGGCAACTTCGCCCCGGGCAACTTCGTCCGCTGGTACCGAACGCTCCCCTTCCTCCCCGAAGCCTGACCCACGCGGGCCGGTGCCGTCTCGTCGACAGCCCGACCACGGATCGATGAACACCGATCCCCGTCGGGCTCAGCCCGTTGGGAGTGGCGCCGACAGGAATCCGACAGGATCACAGCGGATGGTGTGCGACGACATGGACGAGCTGTCACGGCTGCGCGACCTCGCGGCAGGGCCGCCGGGAACCGACGACGTCGGTCCTCGACGCCGTGTCCTGGTGCTCGACGACGAATCGGCGATCCGCGACGTCGTGTCCACCGCCCTGGAGCGCGCCGGCTTCGACGTCGTGGAGGTCGAGGCCGGATGGAGGGTGCTGACGTTGGCTCGACAGCACTCCTTCGACCTGTTCGTCCTGGACGTCAACGTTGCCGACATGACCGGGTTCGAGGTGTGCGAGCGACTTCGCAGCGAGGGTGTCGACACGCCGGTGATGTTCCTGACCGCCCGCGACGGCGGTCCCGATGCGGCCCGGGGTCTGCGGCTCGGGGGCGACGACTACCTCCGCAAGCCGTTCGACCTCTCCGAGCTCGTGGCGCGAGCAGATCGCCTCGTCGGACGGGCCTTCGACGACGGTGGCGACGTGCTGAGGTGCGACGACGTCGAGGTCGACCCGGCCGCCGTGGTGGCGCGCCGAGCCGGGACGACGCTCGATCTCACCCCGACCGAGCTCCGCCTCCTGGAGGCGCTGATCCGGAACCAGGGTCGCGTGCTCACCAGGTTCCAGATCCTGGAGCTGGTGTGGGACGACGACGACCGAGACCCGTCGATGGTGGACACGGTGGTGTCGAGGTTGCGGCGCAAGCTCCACGAGCTCGGTCCCCCGGTGGTGGTGACGCGGCGAGGCGTCGGATACGGGATGTTCTCGAGCCGGGCCCGCCGATGACGATTCGAACCCGAGTCGCCGGCGCCGCCGTGCTCCTGGTGGTCGCAGCGACGTCCGTGCTCGGTTGGGCGATCGTGGCCGCCGTGGACGCTGCGGTCACCGACCGAGCTCGCGACGAGATCGGGACGGCGTCCGTCACCCTCGACGCGGCGAGCCGTGCTCAGCTCCGGCGGATCGAGTCCGGCAAGCGCCCGCTGTCCTACGCGGCGCTGACGTCCGACGACCTGCCGAATCCCGCCGGTCTGTCGGCATCGCTGACGTCGAAGGACCAGGAGGTCCCGCTGCCCGCCGGCCGACCGCCGACCGACTTGAAGCTCCCTGCGGAGCTGTCCGAGTGGGTCGGCAGCGACGTGCACCGGGTGTCGTCAGACGACGGGGACCGATGGGTGGCGGTCACGTCGGTCGACGGCGAGGCCATCCTCCTGGTGGCGGTCGACACCCAGTTCGGCGACGACCTCGTCGCACGTGCGGTGCGCGTCGTCGTGGTCGTGGGATCCGCAGTGGTGTTGGTGGCAGCCTCGGCGGCGTGGGTGTTCGTGCGCCGGGAGCTCCGACCGCTGGAGGTGCTCGCCGACGCCGCCGATGGGATCGCAGGTGGCGACCTCGAACGACGGGCCCCACCCGCCCGAACGTCGTCGGAGGTCGGGCGCGTCTCGACCTCGGTGAACGCCATGGTCGATGCCCTGGCAGCCGCGGTCGCCACCGAAGAGGCCACTCGCGTGGAAGCGGAGCGGTTCGCGATCGACGCCGCGCACGAGCTGCGCACCCCGACCACGGCGATCCTGGGCTACGCGCAGCTCGGTGCCGACCAGGGTCCATGGAGCGACGAGCGATCGACCGAGATGTGGCGAGCGGTCGAGCAGCAGGCCACACGCCTGCGCGAGCTCGTCGAGCAGCTCCTCGAGGTGCAGCGCCTGGCCGACGGCGACGTCCCGCTCCCGGAGCCGGTCCGCTTCGACCTGTCGACCCTCGTCGCCTTGGCGGCCAGCGACTCGATGGTCATCGACGCCGACCATCCGGTCGAAGTCGAGGTCCCGGAATCCTGTTGGGTCGAGGCACCGAAGGCGTCGATCGAGCAGGTCATCTCCAACCTGGTCGCCAACGTCCGGTCCCACACCCCGGCGGGCACGCGGTCGCAGCTGCGGCTCACGACCGGCGAGCACGACGTCGAGCTCGTCGTGGCCGACGACGGTCCGGGGATTCCGCCATCGGCCCGCACGGAGGTGTTCCACCGCCTGGTGCGACTGCCGGGAACGACGTCCCCCGGGAGCGGACTCGGTCTTGCGATCGTCGCCGCGACGGTTGCGAGGCTCGGCGGCCGGGTCGACGTGGTCGATTCCGACGGAGCGACGTCCGGCACGACGGTGAAGGTCGTGCTGCCGCTCCACGTGCTCGCTCCTCCTGCTCGAGGGCCGAGCTCGTCGATCTGACACCGAACCGACAGGGAAGCATCCGATGCTGTTCACACGCCACGATTCGCTGGCGCTCGCGACGCAGAAGGGTCGTCCATGTCCGAACGCGCCACGGACCTCCACCCACGGTTGGTGAGTCCTGCAACGCCCGACGACCGGCGCTCCATCGACCGGCGATCGGTCGACCGGTCCGATCAGCGGGCGGCCGCAACACCATGACGCTCGAGATCTCGCGACGGACGTTGATGCAGTCAGCAGCGTTGATCGGACTGTCCGCCTGCAGCGCGAGCCGGCAATCGCCTCCTGAGCGCCACGGTGCAACCGTCGACCCGACCGCCCCTCCGGCCGCCGACACCCTCACGCGGCGGCTCGAGCGCTCCACCTTCGGGGTGACGGCTGCTCTGCGAACCGAGGTGGAGCACGCCGGAGGCTTCGAGGCGTGGCTCGACGGACAGCTTGCAGACCGGGTCCCGGCGCAGGCTCCCCACGCCACCTTCCTGGCCGACATCGAGGCCCGCCTTCCGCAGATGGACGGCAACCGGATCGAGAAGGGACCGCAGCGGGCCGAGACGACCCGCCTGTGCCTCGAGACGATCACAGCCAGGACGGTGTTCGGCGCCGCGTTCGGACCGGACCAGCTGCGCCAGCGCGTCGTCGATGTGCTCGCCGACCTCCTCCACGTCACGTCCAGCACCCAGCCAGAGCTCTTCGGCGTCTGCGCCTACGACTCGGTGCTGCGCGAGAGGGCGTTCGGTCGGTTCGCCGACCTCCTGCTCGCGAGTGCACGCCAACCGGCGATGCTCGCGTTCCTCGACCAGGCAGCGAGCCGGGCCGATGGCGGGCGGGTCCCCAACGAGAACTACGCACGCGAGGTGATGGAGCTCCACACGTTGGGCGTCGACGGCGGCTTCGACGAGGCCGACGTGGGCGAGCTCGCGCACGTCCTGTCGGGTTGGACCGTGGATCGCCGCTCGGGCAGCTTCGCCTTTCGGGCCGAGTGGCACGACCTCGGCACCTTCGGCCCCGAGGACGACATCGTGGGCTGGAAGCCGGGCGCAGCCGATGTCGGCGAGGCCGCCGGCATCGCCGTCATCGAGCACCTCGCCCACCATCGGGCGACCGCCCGAAAGGTCGCCCACCTCTTCGCTCGGCGGTTCGTGTCCGAGCAGATCTCCAAGGATGACGAGCTCGTACGAGAAGCCGCGGACCTCTACACCGAGCACGACACCCGGATCGGACCGATGCTGCGGCACCTGCTCACCTCTGACCGCTTCGCCACAGCGGCGACGCTCATGCTCCGACGACCGACCGACCTGGTCGCCCACGCCGTGCGGGTCGCGAGCAGCGATCCGCCCGCGGATCTCGACACCGCGTCTGCCTCGCTGGTCGGGATGATGAACGTCCTGGGTCACGTGCCGTACGGATGGCCGTCACCGAACGGGTACCCGACGTCGTCGGCGGCATGGTCGAACGCCGGCGCCATGATCTCCCGCTGGAACGCGATCGTCACGCTGGCCGATCCGAGCGCGGCGCAGGGCGCCGGCCAGGCCAGGGTGGGCGCGCTGCGACTCGATCCCGCGGCGCTCGACCTCACCGACCCGAACGAGCTCGTCACGGTGCTGTGCGGGCCCGACCACCAGGTGTACTGATGCACGCCGGTGCACTGCTGCAAGGGAGACGGCCATGCCGCTGCTCGTGAACGTGTTCCTCCGCGGCGCCGCCGACGGACTCAGCCTCCTCGCCCCCGTCGGTGACCCCGCCTACTACGCCGCCCGACCCACCCAGGCGCTCGCCGTACCAGCCGTGATCGACGTGGGCATCGACGGGTTCGGACTGCATCCGGCGATGCCGCAGCTCGCCGAGCTGACGCGTTCCGGACGCGTCGCGCTGGTCCCAGCAGCGGGGTACGAAGGTCAGACGCGCAGCCACTTCCAATCCCAGGCGATCCTCGAGACCGCCGTCGGAGACGACGGAGCCGGAACCTCCGGCGCTGGTCTCGGATGGCTCGCCAGCCTCCTTGCGGCCGGCGGGTCGCGGAGCGCGTCGCCGTTCCGGGGCGTCGCTGTCGGGTCGGTCTCCGTTCCGCCGTCGATGTGGGGTTCCGACGACACGCTCGGCGTGCCCGACCCGACGACGTTGCGGCTCGGGGCGCTTCGCCCGGCACGACGGAAGCGCGGCTCCTATCGGGTGCTGGACTCGCAGCTCGCCCCGGACCCCTCGGCGCTGCAGCAGGCGTGGCTCGATGACCAGACCATGCCACCGATCACCACGCGCGGCGTCTCCGCCGCGGTCGGGGTGCTGGATCGGGCCGGGGCGGACCCGATCGCCATCACCGAGACCGGCGCCTTCGGCGACGGGCCGACGGCAGCGACCTTCGCCGCGGCGTCAGCGATCATCGACGCCGGATTGGACACAGAGGTGGTCCAGATCGACCTCGGCGGTTGGGACACCCACAAGTCACAGGGAACCGTCGACGGGACGTTCGCCGATCTCGCTGCAGGGCTCGACGCCGGGCTGGGTGGGCTCTTCGCCCGACACGGCGGCAGCGTGAGCGGCAAGGAGGGTGGACTGGACGGCGGACTGGTCGTCACCGTGATGAGCGAGTTCGGGCGACGCCTGCAGGAGAACGCGTCGGGCGGGACCGACCACGGTCGGGGCGGACTCGCGCTCGTCATCGGCGACGACGTCGCCGGCGGCCTCCACGGAACCTGGCCCGGTCTCGCGGAGCTCGCCGACGGCGACGTGCAAGCGGTGAACGACCTGCGCGTCCTGCAATCCGAGGTGGCGATGCACGTGTTCGGAGCGAAGGTTCCCGTTCCGGCCGATGCGGCGCCGCTGAACCTGTTCGCCTGACCCGCCGCCGGCATCGCCACATCGCCGGCGTCGGCACATCGGAGCGAGCCGACCGCCCGGGACCTGCGGCGCCCATCTTCCTGCCGAGGTTACATGGCGACATCCTGTCGCTATGATGGCGACATGATGTCGACATCTTGGAGTCGTGATGTTCCTCGCCATCCGTGACCTGCGGCGCGGCGCTCGCCGGTTCGCACTTCTGGGGGCGGTGATCGCCCTGGTGGCTGTGCTCTCGACGGTCCTGTCGGGACTGGCGACGGGGCTGGTGACCGACGGGATCTCGGGTCTGCGCGCCCTCCCGCTGGACCGGCTCGTCCTGCAGGAGGGTTCGCAGGCCACCTTCAGCCGTTCCGCCCTGCGACCCGACGCGCTCGCACCGTTCCAGGACCTCGACGACGTCGAAGCCACCCCGCTCGGCGCCAGCTTCGTCAACGCAGCGGCCACCAACGGGGGTCCGAGCCTCGACCTCGCGCTGTTCGGAGTGTCGCCCGACAGCTTCCTCGTCGACCGACCCGTTGCCCGTACCGCGCTGAGCGGAGAACCTGGCCTGGTGCTGGGCAGCGAGCTCGAGGAGGAAGGCGTGAAGGTCGGGGACCGCTACACGCTCGGTGGATCCGACCTCGAGCTGCCGGTGCTCGGCTTCACCTTCGCCGGCACCTACGGACACGCCCCCATCGCGTTCACATCACTAGAGACCTGGCAGAAGATCCAGTACGGCGATGGGGCCGACGGACGCTTCTCGGCCGTCGCGCTCCACGGCGGTGACGCGGCGCAGCTCGACAAGGCCGCGAAGGACGCCGGACTCGAGATGCTCACCAAGTCCGAGGCCTACACCGGCTCACCCGGATTCACGGCGGAGACCACCACCATGAGCCTGATCCGCGGGTTCCTCCTCGTCATCTCGGCCCTGGTGATCGGCGCGTTCTTCACCGTCCTGACCGTCCAGCGCACCCGCCAGATCGGTCTGCTCAAGGCCATGGGCGCCAGCAACGGCTACGTCCTGCGTGACGGGATCGGACAGATGACGATCCTCGTCGCTGTCGCCACGCTCGCAGGAGTGGCCATCGGCACCGCTGTCGTCGCCCTGCTCGGCAGCGGCAACGCGCCGGTCGAGCTCGATCCCAAGGCGATCGCCACCGTCGCCCTGTCGCTGGTGATCGCCGGCGTGCTCGGCAGCCTCGTCGCCTTCAAGCGCATCACCCAGATCGAACCCGCCATCGCACTCGGAGTCGAACCATGACCAGCCGCTCCACGTCCACCGAACGCCACGCGGCCCCGTCGCCACCGCCAGGCGGTTCCGATCGCGCCGCACTCGTGGTGTCGGGGGCACGGGTCGCCTACCCGGACGGACCCGACATCCGCGTCGTCCTCGACGACCTGGACCTGCGCGTCGACGCGGGTGAGGTCGTCGTGATCTCCGGCGAATCCGGTGCGGGCAAGTCGACGCTGCTCACCGTCGCCGGGCTCCTTCGGCGTCCCGACCGGGGCGACGTCACCATCGCCGACATCGCCACAGCGGAGCTCTCGGAGCGGCAGCGCACTGCGGTCCGGCGCGACCACCTCGCGTTCGTGTACCAGTCGGCGAACCTCTTCCCGTCGCTCACCGCGATCGAACAGCTCGAGCTCGTCGGCCACATCCGCCACGAGCGCTCCGCGGAGGTGCGGGAGCGGGCGCGTGAGACGCTCGCAGCCGTCGATCTCGCGGACCGGGCCGACCAGCTCCCTGCACAGCTCTCCGGTGGCGAACGCCAACGGGTCGGCATCGCTCGGGCGCTCATGGCGTCACCGAGCGTGCTCATCGCCGACGAGCCCACCGCGTCGCTCGACCCCGAGCGGGCCGCCACCGTCGCCGCGCTCCTCGCGGACGCGGCCGCGGCCCAACGGATCGCCACCATCGTCGTCGCGCACGACACCGCCGCGCTGGCCCGAGCGGATCGCCACCTCCGCCTCGAAGGCGGTCGGCTCCACGAGCTCGCGGCACCGGTGGGCCGACCCGGTGGCGCAGGGTCGGGCTGACGCCATGCCCCGCATCACCGCCGACAACATCGCGGAGCACGTCGCGAAGCAGCGCGCCGCGGTGCTCGACGCCGCGGTGCAGCTGTTCACGGCCGACGGCTACCACGATGTCAGCCTCGGCGACATCGCCGCAGAGGTCGGCCTCGCCCGCAACTCGCTCTACCGCTACTTCCCTGACAAGGCCCACCTCCTGCTCGAGTGGTACCGCCAGACCATCCCCGACACCATCGCCACGTGGCGCGCTGCCATCGATGCCGGCGACGACGGCGACTCCGCCCAGCGGCTCCAGCGGTGGGCCCGCTCCTACCTGGAGTGGGCCAACAGCCCGGAGCACCGACTCGTCGCCCCGCTCACCGACGCCCTCGACTCCTTCGACGACGAGACCCGGGCCGAAGTCGCCGCCCTCCACCGCTCGATGATGGAGGTCGTCGCCGACGTGCTCCGCGATGCCCACATCGACGAACAGCAGATCCCGGGCACCCTCGACCTCCTGACCGGGCTCGTGCTCGGTGCCGCCCGGGCCGAGGCGTCGAGCGACCCCGATCCCGCAACCAGGCACCGCCTCGACAGCGCGATCGCTGCGATCGTCGCCGCCACCTCCGGCTGACCGAGGTCCGGACCTTCCTCCGAGCGCAACGCAGCGGACGTGGCTCGCCGAGGACGTGGCTCGACGAGCGCCGAGGATCCTCGGCTCAGGTCGTGCAGCGGTCGGTGCCGGCCGGCTGCACGCACACCTCGTGGCGCGACCCCGAGCCGACCGGGACGACATCGAGGACCGACCGACCTCGATCCCACGCTGCGTCGACCGAGCGCCCGTCGACGAACACGTCGATCCCTTCGGCGAAGATCGCCTCCGGCACCGCGAGCTCGGTCGGACCCAGCACACCCGCTCGTTCGGTCCACGTCATCGTGAAGGTCCGCTCGTCGGGATCCCAGACGAAGCGCTCGGGGGTGCCGGCCACCGCCCGCGGCTGGACGCGCAGGAGGTGCTCGCCGTTGGGCGACGTGGTGCTGCCGTCGGACTCCACCGGCGACCATCCACCCGGATCCCAACTCCACCAGGCCCAGCCCACCATCGCCGCGTCGGTCATGGCCAACACCTCCTCCATGTAGTCGGCCATGCGTGCCTGGTCCGGGCCGCCCCACTCGCCGATCCACAACGCCGCGTCCATCCGTTCGGCTTCCGCGGCCCGATACCGCTCCCAGGTCGACAGGTACGGGTCGTCGCTCGGATAGCCGCCGCCGTCGTGGACCTGGGGCTGGTACAGGTGGCCCGCATAGGACAACCGCGGCGGCCCGTCCCGAGGGTCGACGAGCGCATCGAATCGGAGATCCCCCGGGTACGGGAACGCGTTGAGCAGCGACGTCGGCTCGACCATCACCCACGCATCGTCGTCGTGGAGGCGAACAGCATCGATGCCGCCCTGCATGAACCGGGTCAGGTTGTCGTTGACGAACCTCCCGGCTGCCGCGTCGGACTGGACCGCGAGCGTCGCGGCCAGGTCGCCGTTGGCGAAAGCCGGTTCGTTCATCACGTCGTAGCCGATCACCGCCGGATGGTCGGCGAACCGCTCGGCCACGTGAGCGAGCGCCTCCAGGTAGTCCTCCTTGAGGTCGCGCGCACCGGGCTCGGGGTTCCAGAACGACTGGTAGGCGGCCTGCACCGCCGGATCGGCACCACGCAGGTACCAGGGCTGGCCCTCCGGGAGCTCGGCCGGTGTGAGACCACGAGTGTCGACCGCCCAACCTGGCGCACCGTCGCCGCCGACCGCCCAGCCGTAGAGGTCCTGGTGCAGGTCGACCACGACGTGGATGCCGTGGTCCGCGTACCAGTCCAACCACCCTTCGACCCCGTCGAGGTAGTCGTCGTCGAAGGCGCCGTCGGTCGGCTCGACCGCGCCCCAGAACACCAGGAACCGGACCACGTTCCACCCCCACCGATGCAGCGTCGCCTGATCACCCACCTCACTGGAGGGCAGATGGGGGTCCGACTCCACGCTGCCCTTGGCGCTCGATTCGACGTTCACCCCCCGCAGGATCACGACCCGTCCGCACGCGTCCACCACGAAGCGGGTGTCCGGCGACTCGACCGTCCCGTCGCAGGACGTCTCCGAAGCCGCGTCGGACCCATCCGATCGAGTGCCGCCCTCGTCTCCCTCGTCACCGCCACGGCCACCGCCACCGCCACCGGAACAGGCGGCCACCGCCAACAGCCCCGCGGCGGCGACGGCCACCACCGGCCACAGATGCCGACCTACGCGCCGCACGATCGATCCCGACTCCCCGTCGCCAAGGCGGATGTGTGGAGCCCGACAGTAGGGCACTCCGACACGCCGGTCACCGTAGGGTGACGCCGGTGGGTCCACCGAACGTGCTCGTCGTCCTGTCGGACCAGCAGCGGCCCGACTCCTGCGGAGTGTTCGGGCAGCGTCTCCCGGTCACCCCGCGCCTCGACGCCCTCGCGGCGAACGGCGTGGCGTTCGACGAGGCGTTCACCGTCCAGCCCGTCTGCGGTCCGGCACGTGCCGCGATCCAGACAGGTCTGCATCCGACCCGGACGGGCTGCTGGCGCAACGGGATCGCCCTACCATCCGACGCCCTCACCCTCGCCGAGCGCATGCACGGGTTCGGCTACCAGACCGGCTACATCGGCAAGTGGCACCTCGCCTCCAACCGCGGCCGCAACCTCCCTCCGGATCGCCGACCAGCACGGTTCGAACGACGACCGGTCCCACCCGATCGCCGTGGCGGCTATCGCGACGTCTGGGTCGCGGCCGATGCCCTCGAGCACACCTCCGGCGCCACCAGCGGCCACGTCTACGACGAGGACGGCCAACGGGTCGAGCTCGAGGGCTATCGCGTCGACGCGCTCACCGACATCGCCATCGACCGCCTCGACCGCTTCACGGAGGACCGACCGTTCTTCCTCTTCGTGTCGTTCCTCGAGCCGCATCACCAGAACGACCGCTTCCGCACGATCGGTCCATCGGGATGGGCCAGGCGCTTCGCAGACTTCGATCGGCCCGGTGACCTTCCGGCGTGGCGAGGGGACTGGCGCTGGAACTACGCCGAGTACCTGGCCTGCTGCGCCAGCATCGATGCCAACCTCGGCCGCCTGGTCGATGCCCTCGAGCGTCGCGGACGGCTCGCCGACACCCTGGTGGTCTTCACGAGCGACCACGGCAGCCACTTCCGCACCCGCAACCTCGAGTACAAGCGCAGCCCCCACGACGCTTCGATCCGCATCCCTCTGGTCGTCGCCGGACCCGGCTTCCGCGGTGGCACCCGACGCCATGACCTCGTCACCAACCTCGACCTCCTGCCGACGTTCCTGAGCGCGGCCGGCGGCAGCGTCGATGCAGGGCTCGACGGGCGCCCCCTCCAGGCCGGCGACGACGCCCCCGATGACGTGCTCATCCAGATCAGCGAGTCGCAGATCGGACGGGCGGTCCGCACGCCGACGCACACCTACGCGGCGAAGGCGCGCACGTGGAACCCGCTCGCCGGGCACCTCCGCCCCGCTGCGGACCACTACGTCGGCACCCACCTCTACGACAACGTGACCGACCCCCACCAGCGCGCCAACCTCATCGGTGACCGGGGCGTCGCCCGGCTCCGCGACCAGCTCGCGGACCGGCTGGCAGAACGCATCCACCAGGTCGAGGGCAGGCGACCGACCATCTCGCAGCCATCCGGCCCGGGCTGACCCGAACGAGGTGCTGGACTCGAGGCGTCCACCGGCGGGTACGGTTCGCGGGTCTCTCGACAGACAGGTGGACAGCCATGGCGTGGCGGCGGCGAAGCGGGATCCGACTGGTGGGCGCTCTGGCAGCGATGACGCTGCTGGGTGGTGTGGTCGCGTGCACGGACGGCGACGACGACTCGTCGTCGTCGAACGACGATGAGGTCGTGGGGACCGGCGACCGGTACCTGACCACGATCCGGCGGACGACCGACGGCGTCGCGCACATCTCCGGATCGACGCTCACCGATGCCGCCTTCGGACAGGGCTACGCGAGCGGGCAGGACCGTTCGTGCGACCTCGTCGAACAGGTCCTGAAGGTCCGAGGCGAGCGGGCTCGGTGGTTCGGTCCCGGCGACGAGGACGCGAACATCAACTCCGACGTCGCGTGGCGGACGATCGGCCTCTTCGAGGCGTCGACCGACGACTGGGCGAACTTCCCGGCCGACGGCGTCGAGCTGGTGACCGCGTTCGTCGACGGCTGGAACGCCCAGCTCGCCGAGGTCGGAGCGGACGGCATCGCCGGTTGGTGCCAAGGTGCGGACTGGCTCCGCCCCATCGAGCCGGTCGAGCTGTACGCCTACGCCCGCTCGGTGGCGATCCTCGCGAGCGGCGGAACCCTTGCCCGCTTCATCCCGACCGCCCGCCCCCCGGGCTCGCCCGAACCCGCCCCGGTCGCCACGTCGACCACGACCACTGCCCCGACGACCACCGCCCCCAACACCACCGCCCCCAACACCACCGCCCCCAACACCACTGGACCCAGCGCCACGGGACCCACCGCCACAGCACCGGCGCCGCGTGAGCAGGCGCTCGGCACCACTCCGCTCGCATCGAACGGCTGGGCGATCGGATCTGCCAGGTCCGACGACGGCAGCGGCCTCCTGGTCGGCAACCCGCACTTCCCGTGGGACGGCGAGCTGCGCTTCTGGGAGTCGCATCTGACCGTGCCCGGCGAGGTCGACTTCTACGGTGTGCAGCTGTCGGGTCTTCCCGGCATCGGGATCGGCTTCACGAACGACTTCGGTTGGACCCACACCGTGTCGGCCGGCAACCGCTTCACCGCCTACAAGTTGTCGCTGGTGCCGGGCTCGCCCACCTCGTACCGCTACGGCGACCAGGTTCGCGAGATGACCCCGATGCAGCACACGATCGACGTGCTCGGCGACGACGGCGAGGTCAGCAAGGTCGAGCGCACCACGTGGCGCAGCCACTACGGGCCGATCATCGACCTTCCGGGCGTCGCCTGGTCCGACGAGGCGGCGGTCACCTACCGCGACGCCAACATCGACAACGACGAGTTCCTCGAGCAGTACCTCGAGACGCTGTCCGCCACGACGCTCGACGACCTCCAGGAGATCAGCGGGCGGCTGAACGGCGTGCCGCTGTTCAACACGATCGCCGCGTCGTCCGACGGCCGGGCCTGGTACGCCGACACGGCGGCCACACCGAACCTGTCCACCGAGGCGATCGCAGCGTACGACGCTGCGCTCCAGTCCGACCCGATCACCAAGCTGGCCGCTGACAGCGGTGCCGTCCTGCTCGACGGATCGGATCCGTTGTTCGAGTGGGTCGACGCGCCCGACGCCCGTGACCCGGGTCTGGTGCCGCCCGATCGCCAGCCGCAGCTCGAGCGCGACGACTACGTGTTCAACGCCAACGACTCCTTCTGGCTCGCCAACGCGCAGCACCTGCTCACCGGCGACTACTCACCGCTGCACGGCCGACAGAACACCGCCCGCTCCCCCCGCACCAGGGAGAACGCCGTCGTCCTCGACGACACCTCGCCGACGGGCCCATCGGGCGACGACGGCAAGTTCACCCTCGACGAGGTCGCCGATGCGGCGTTGCTGAACGAGGGCTTCACCGCCCGGGAGCTGCGGGCGGACGTCGTCGAGCGATGCCGTGGCGTGTCGTCCCCCGTCGTCGTCGAGGAGCTCCCGGCCGCCGATGATGGCGTACCCGGCTTGCCTGCAGCGTCGATCGATGTCGCTCCGGCCTGCTCGGTGCTCGCAGAGTGGGACGGCCGCTACGACCTGACCAGCGTCGGGGCCGCCCTCTGGCGTGAGCTCATGGCACGGTACGAGCCGAAGCAGCTCAACCAGGCCGGAGCGTTGTGGGCCCAGCCGTTCGACCCTGCCCGCCCGGTGGAGACGCCGAGCGGGCTGGCACCTGCGCCCGCCGGCGAAGCAGACCCGGTCCTGGTCAACCTCGCCAGAGCGGTCCAGTCGCTCGAGGTGGCCGGCTACGGCCCCGACGTCGCCCTCGGCGACGCGCAGTTCGCACTCCGCGACGGTGAGCGCATCCCGATCCACGGCGGCAACTCCGCCGACGGGACGACCAACATCGTCACCTTCGCGCAGAGCACCACGAGCCGTGACCCCGCCCTCGTGGGCATCGACCGGGAGCGGCTCGTGAGGGGTTCGACGCTGTCCAGCATCGACGACGAGCGCGGCTACCCGATCAACTACGGCACGTCGTTCCTCTTCGCCGTGCGCTTCGGTGACGACCGGCCGACAGCGAAGGCGTTCCTCACCTACGGCAACACCGGGGACCGATCCGCGGACCAGTACACGGAGTCGACCGAGCGCTTCTCCGCCAAGCGGTGGCGCGACGTCGCGTTCACCGAGAAGGAGATCGAGCGCGACCAGATCGGCGCCACGCTCACCGTCCGCGGCTGATGACCCCTCCGGGCTGGTACAGCGACCCGGTTCGGTCCGACCGAATGCGGTACTGGGATGGGGTCGGATGGTCCTCCTACTACGCGGTGCAGGACCGTCAGCGACCATGGGCGACGGTCGGGATCGTGACGCTGGTGCTGGCGCTCGGCGCCGCCGCCCTGTCCTTCCTGCTCGCCGTCGCGACCTCCAATGCGTGCGGGATGTTCGCCGACGGCTGCGAGGAGTACGGCGAGTCGGCCGACGGCTTCACGTTCTTCGTTGCGATGCTCATCCTCAGCACTGGGGTCGCCGCGGTGGCTGCGGTGGGGACCGTCGTCGCGGTCTCGACCCGGCACCGGCACGAGTCCCGGACGTGGCGCGTGGAGTCCGACGCGCTGATGCGGTGAAGCGTCGGGCCTCGGTCGGACTCCACCCCGTGCTGCTCGGTCGATCCACGACGATCTGAGATCTCAGCCGCACGGTTGGTGCCGGCGTCTGTGGCCGATGGCACACTGTGGGGATGGAGCGCATCTCGGCGGCTGATGCCGCCTTCCTGTACATGGAGAACCGCATCGTGCACATGCACGTGACGGGCGTGCTGGTGCTCGATCCATCGACGGTGCCCGGCGGCTACTCCTTCGAGAAGTTCCGCACCCACGTACAGGGTCGGCTCCACCGGATACCGGTGTTCCGCAAGCGACTCCTCAAGTCGCCGTTCGGCCTCGATCACCCTGTCTGGGTCGATGACCCGGACTTCGACATCGACGACCACCTGCACCGGATCGACCTCGGCGGCTCCGCGACCACCGAGGATCTGGAGGCGTGGGTGGGGGACTTCGCGTCCGAGCCGCTCGACATCGACAAGCCGCTGTGGGACATGAACGTCATCGAAGGGTTCGCCGACGGCACCTTCGCAGCGGTCACCAAGGTGCACCACGTCGCGGTCGACGGGGCCACCGGGACCGACATCATGGCGCAGATCGTCGATCTCGACGCCGAGGGAACCGACGACGGAGACCCGCCCCCGTATCGATCCGAGCGGCTGCCCAACCAGGTGGAGCTGCTGTTCGGCGCCCTGGGCTCACGGGTGCGGAGCCCGCTGCGCGGCGTCCGAGCGCTGGGCCGGTCCTTCGCCTCGGTCGGACGGGTCGTGCTCGAAGTCGTCGGCGGCCCCGAAGACGGTCCCACCATGGCCCGCCCCTTCGACGCACCCCGGACGTTCTTCAACCGCTCGCTGACGGTGCGGCGCTCCGTGGCGTTCGGCGCCGCGCCGCTCGACGACCTCAAGCTGGCCAAGTCCGTGTTCGGCACCACTGTCAACGACGTGTTCCTGGCTGCCTGCACCCAGGCCATCCGCTCCTACCTGGCCGATCACGACGAGCACCTCGACCGACCCCTCGTGGTGAGCGTGCCCGTCTCGGTCCACGGCCAGGCCAAGGCCGACTCCGCCGCCAACCAGGTGTCGAACATGTTCGTGCGGCTCCCCGTGAACGTCGAGGATCCCATCGAGCAGCTCCAGGCCGTGAGGGCCGACACGCGGGATGCCAAGGCAGTCCACGGTGCGTTGAGCGCCGACATCATCGGCGACGTCACGGAGCTCACCCCACCGGCGATCTTCAACCTGGCCAGTCGGATGTACAGCTCGGCCGGGCTGGCCGATCGCCTGGCACCGATCCACAACCTCGTCATCTCCAACGTGCCGGGACCACCGTTCCCGCTCTACGTCGCCGGCGCCCGCCTGAAGGGCGTATACCCGTTCGGACCGCTCATCGAGGGCTCCGGGCTCAACATCACGGTCCTGTCGAACATGGGCAACATGGACATCGGGGTGATCGCGTGCCCCGACGTCGCTCCCGGGATCGATGGCCTCGTCCAGGGCATCATCGACGGCATCGAGGTGCTGCGTGCCGCCGCCGAGGCCGAAGCGGAGCGGTCCGCTCGGCTCGAGGCAGAGGCCGACGACGCCCATCCGACGTCGAGCAGCACGACGGCGACATCGTCCGACAACGAGGTGGCCACATCATGACCGTCGAGATGCTGCGCCGGCACCTGCCCGGCCCGACCCCCGAGCTCGACGAGGTTCAACAGGCGGAGGTCGCCGAGGCCGAGCGCGGCAGCATCACGGCGCTGAACCGGATCGAGAAGGGCATCGCCCGCTGGCCGCTCGCCCGACTGACGACGGTCGGGCCCCGGACCCTCCGGTGGGCGATCGAAGCCGGGATGACCGAGGCCGGCCGCATCCCCGGCGCGCCGCAGATCAGGATGACCGCCGCGCTCGCCGCTCACGTCGCGATGGACGAAGCGGTCATGGCGTTGGTCCAGGGCCCGAGCAGGTCACCACGCCGGGCCGACTACCTCCGCGTCGCCCAGGAGCTGGGCGACGCCCGGGAGATGTTCGAGGATCGAGGGTGGATCTCCGACCCGCCGTCGTACCACAGCGATCCGCCGCCGCTCAGCAACACTGAGGTCGTCTCGACCAGCGGCTGGGCGCTCGGGGAGTCGTACCGTCGGATCTGGTGGCAGAGCGGGTACGAACCCCGCGCCGAGGAGCCCGGTGCCGCCCGGTGGGCAGCATTCCGCAACAACCGGACCGCGTCCGCCTGGCTCCTCGAGCACGACGACGGACCACGCCCGTGGATGGTCGGAGTGCACGGCTTCGGCACCGGGGCGGCCGTGGCCGACATGATCACGTTCCGGGCCCTGCACGTGTACCACGAGCTCGGTTGGAACGTGGCCGCGATCGTGCTGCCGGTCCACGGTGCTCGCCGTCCGTCCCGCATCGGCGGGGAGGACTTCCTCGGCTTCGACATGATGAACTGCGTGCACGCGTTGTCGCAGTCGGTGTGGGACGTGCGTCGCCTGCTCAGCTGGGTTCGCAGCCAGGACCCCGTCGCAGTCGCGCTCTACGGGGTGTCCCTCGGCGGGTACGTCTCGTCGCTGACGACGTGCTTCGACGGCGACCTCGACGCCGTGATCGCAGGGATCCCGGTCTGCGACTTCCCTGCGTTGTTCTCGCGCCAGTCACCGCGGCACGTTCGCGAGCGGGCCGTGCAACACGGGATCCTCGAGGGCAACGTCGAGCAGGTGCACCGGGTGGTGTCGCCGCTGGCGATGCCGTGCCGAGTGCCCCAGGATCGCCGGTTCGTCTTCGCCGGTCTGGGCGACCGCATGGCCGTGCCGACCCAGGCCACCGCGCTGTGGGAGCACTGGGACCGACCTTCCATCCGCTGGTTCCCGGGCAACCACGTCGGCTTCCTGTGGTCGTCCAAGGTCGGCGACTACGTGGACGGGGTCCTGGCGGGAGCGCTCGAGCGAGCGCAGCGATGATCGAGCAACGACGGTGACCGGACAACGACGGTGATCGAGCAACGACGATGACCGGGCAACACGGAGCGGCGACCGGGATGCGGAGCGGGTCCTCGAGGACCGGTGACCGATGACGTCAGAGCGTTCGGTCCGCATCCACCGGGTCTACGACCACGACCATCCGGTCTCCGGTCACCTCGTGCTGGTCGACCGCCTGTGGCCACGTGGCGTCCGCAAGGCGGACCTCGAGTTCGACGAGTGGTGCAAGGACGTGGCACCCAGCACCGAGCTGCGGCGCTGGTACGGCCACGACCCCGGGCGGTTCGACGAGTTCGCCCGCCGCTACCGCGACGAGTTGGGTTCCGACCCGGCCGCAGAGCAGGTCGCCCGCCTCTCTGGCTTCGCCGACGAGGACGGGCTGGTGCTGCTCACCGCCACCCGTGACGTCGAGCACTCGGGTGCCGAGGTGCTCCGCCGTCGCCTCACCGAGCGAAGCTGACCGACGACGCGGCCGTGGGTGCAGCAAGCCGGCACACCGCCGGCCCGCTGCACCCACGATGCGGCCTCAGTGACCGCCGACGCCTTCGGTGTCGACCTCACCTGCCTGGAAGAAGCCCATGGCGCCCTTGCCGACGTTGGCGAACTTGTGGGTCACCATCGGGTAGAGCCCGGCCTCGTCGAGGGTGAACTCCACGAACCCGCCCTGCGCCGGTTGCAGGTCGAGGGCTTGTGACCCTCCCTGTCGAGCGTCGGGTTGCAGCAGGTACGTGCCTTCCTTGTAGACGGTGTCGAAGATCGTGCCGACGATGTGGAACGACGAGTTCTCCGATGGTCCGGCATCGACGACCCAGGCCCGCACGCGCTCACCGGGCTCGACCCGGATCGGGTGGTGCTGGTACTGGTTGACGTAGCCGTTGAAGACCACCGCATCCCACGCCTCGTTCTGCATCTTGGTCAGGTCGCCGGGCTGACCCTCGGGTCCGGTGTAGAACTCGGACTGCACGAAGACGAACTCGTGATCGACCGGGGCGAGGTTCGGAGGGTCGATGATGATCGCGCCGAACATGCCGTTGCCGATGTGGTGCAGCGCCGGCGCCGTTCCGCAGTGGTACATGAAGGCACCGGCGTACTTCGCCTCGTACTGGTAGACGAGCGACTCACCCGGCTGGATCGTGCGCATCTCGTCGTTCCACGCCACCTTGCTCGCGTGGAAGTCGATCGAGTGGCCCATCTTGCCGTCGTTGACGAGGGTGATCGTGAAGAGGTCACCGACCCGACCCCGCAGGATCGGCCCGGGCACCATGTCGTTGAACGTCCACAGCTCCTGAGTGACACCGGGGGCGATCTCCAGCTCCGTCTCCGTGGCGTGCAGCGTCAGCGTGTGCTCCCGACCACCCGGTGCCGGCTGCAGCACCGGGTCATACGGCGTGAAGTCGGCGGCAGGCTTCGCAGCAAAGTCGATCTCGGCCCCGGTGCTCCCCGCTGTGTCGCCGCCCGACGCCACGGGAGTGGCAGTGCTGCCCTCCACGTTGATGTCGAGCACCATGCCCGCTTCCTTGTGCCCGGGGACGGTGCACCACGCCTGCGTCGTCGTGTCCACGACGCCGAGGCTCACCGTCTCGCTCGCACCCGGGTCGATCATCTCGGATCCCTTGTCGCCGTTGAGCTTGAGGTCGTGTTGCATGGCGCCGACGTTGGTCAACTTGACGATGACCTCGGTCCCCGCCGGCACGTCGATCGACGACGGCTTCACGTAGAGGTCACCGAGCTCGATCTCGAAGGTCTTCGACCCGGTCGCTCCGACAGAGGTGGACCCTCCCCCGGAATCGTTCACGGCGCGGACCGCGAAACCGACACCGACCACGGCGGCGAGGATCGCGACCATCGACAGCATCACGGCCATCACGAGCCAGCCGTCGTAGCCGAAGCCCTTCTCGGTGGATGGTTTGGGTGTGTCGGTCATGTGCCCGACTCCTGTTCCCTCGGGCGGGCAGGCCGGTGCTCGGGCGTCGAACCGCCCTCGACCGGACCGCCCGCGGATACCTGCGGAGGATTCACGCCCGACACAGCGGGCCGCATCGGTGGCTGCCTGTCGGCCGGCGTGACCACTTGGGTTGGCTCATGGGGGGCCTCCCGACTCCTCATCACGACGGTACGGGCGCACCCCGATCACCGAGTAGGGCAGAAAGTCCCGAACCAGGCTTGTGCAGGAAGGGTGACGATCACGCCTAACGTCGGTCCGGATGGTCGACAAGAGCAAGTGGATCGAGCTGACCGAGCAGAATCCGGACCACTCGTCCTGGTACATCCAGCGGTTCCGCGACATGGCCGAGGCGGGCAACGACCTCGCCGGCGAGGCGAGGCTGATCGACGCACTGGTGCCGCGTGGTGCCCGCATCCTCGATGCAGGGTGTGGTCCCGGACGCGTCGGCGCGTTCCTGCACGCGCAAGGGCACGTGGTGGTCGGAGTGGACGTCGATCCGGCGCTGATCCACGCCGCCGAGGCCGACCATCCTGGGCCGACGTGGGTCGTGGGCGACCTGGCCCTGCTCGACCTACCCGAACGCGGGATCGACGGCGGCTTCGATGTGATCGTGTCCGCCGGGAACGTGATGACCTTCCTCGCCCCGAGCACCCGTCGGATGGTGCTCGAGCGACTTCGATCCCACGTCGATCCCGACGGCCGGGTGGTCATCGGATTCGGCGCCGACCGGGGCTACGAGTTCGACGAGTTCCGCGCCGACGTGATCGCCGCCGGCCTCTCGGTCGAGTCCGAGTTCGCCACGTGGGATCTCCGGCCCTTCACGGCCGCCTCGGACTTCCTCGTCGCCATCCTCACACCCTGACACGTCGCATCGCCGGCGACGTGGGCGCGATCACACCGCGGGGATGTCGCGACGACGGAACCCCAGCCGACCGATCAGGACGAGGCCGAGCCCGACCGCGCTGACCGCCACGAACGCGACCACGTCGAACCCTTCGGACGGCATCGACGGCAGGTACTCGAGCGGCGAGCAGGCGCGGAGCCAATCTGGAAGGTGGAAGGGTTCGGCGAAGAGGCCGACGAGCACGACCACGGCCAGGCCCGCCCAGGCGAGGAGCGCGAGCCTGGGCAGCACCCCCACGAGCAACATGGCCAAACCCAGCAGGACCAGATCGAGCGGCAGGAGCGCCAGCGAGGCTGACGTCATGCGCAGAACCTGCTGGGAGTCCCCCAGCGCCAGCGCGACGCCGATGCCGGTCCCCAGGCCCGAGCTCACCAGCGCGACCACCACCCCGACGAGGGCGACGGCGCAGTGGTCCATGGCCCACCTGGAACGACCGACCGGCCGAGCCAGCAGGAGCTCGAGGCGACCGGACGACTCCTCGGCGCGCATGCGCAGCACCGAAGCGATCGCGAGGCCCCCGGCGAGCATCGCGCCGAGCGCGAGGGTGTAGGCGAGGTAGCTGTCGGTCATCGACCCGGCCCCGGCCGGGATGAACCGACCGAGCTCCGGGTTGTCGATGAACATCTGCTCGATGTCGCTCGCGACGAAGCCGTATGCGAGGCCCAGCACGAGCAGGCCAACGCTCCAGCCGATGATCGACCCCTTCTGGAGCCGAAGGATCAACCCGGTCGGATGGACCGTGATCGACCCGGCATGCGCCGGACCCAGGTGCTGGACGACGAGACCGGCTCCCATGTTGCGCCGGTCCGACAGGGCCACGGCGAGCGCTCCTGCGACCGACACCACCGCGACGAACATCAGGAGCACCCACCACCGCTCTCCGGCGTACGGGCGCAACCGGTGGACCCAACCGATCGGCGACAGCCACGACAGCCAGCCCGGTCCCATGTCGCCGACCGCTCGAACCAGGTACGCGAGTCCGAGTGCACCGATGCCGAGACCGACCGTCGCCCGCGACGTGCTCGCCACCTGCGCAGCGACCGCTGTCACCGCGGCGAAGAGCAGACCCGCGGCCACGTAGCCCAGGACGAGCGCCGCGGCACCCACGGCGTCGAAGCCCAGGAGCGACAAGCCCCCGAAGGTCACGAGTCCGACCAGCAGCTCCGATCCTCCGACCGTCAGCGCTGCCGACGCGAGCCCGGCGTGACGACCGACCATCCGGGAGCGCAGGATCTCGGTGCGCTGGGCCTCCTCCTCGGCCCGTGTGTGGCGCGCCATCCCGAAGATGCCCAACATCGCGAAGCCGATGGCGCCCCATATCGCCACCTCGTTGACCAGGATCACGCCCACGTTGGGATGGTCGAAGCCGAACCCGGGGCCGTTGAGCGCGCTGTTGACCGCGGTCATGTTGCCGCTGATGTCGATCAGCGACACGTACTGGGCGATCTGCTCCGCAGTCGAGTACAGGCTCATGACGCTCGCGCCGGAGACCAGCACCAGCCCGGCCACGGCGACCGCCCAGACGGGCATGCGGACGCGGTCGAGTCGGAGGTCGAGTCGGGCCAGCCTGACCGTGCCGCACAGGGTGGGGTGACCGCTGCGACGGCTCACGGGTGGCGTGCTCCCGAGCCGTCCGCGTCGAGGCCGGCCTCGGTGAGCTCGTCGCCGTAGTGGCGCAGGAAGAGCTCTTCGAGCGTCGGTGGGTGACTCGACAGGGCGGTGATGCCGAGCGCCGCGAGCTCCGACATCACCGACGCCAGCTGGTCGCTGTCCACGTCGAACGTCACCCGGTTGCCGGCCACGACGAGGCCATGGACCCCGCTGCGCCCGACCAGGTCCGCGGGACGTGCCGTCTCCGCCGAGATGCTGGTGCGGGTCAGGTGACGCATCTCGCCGAGGGATCCCGACTGCACGGTGCGTCCGCGCCGGATGATCGTCACACGGTGGCACAGTCGCTCGACCTGGTCGAGGATGTGGCTCGACAGGAGCACGGTCCGTCCCTGCGCAGCGAGCTCCTCCACGCAGTCCTGGAAGACGGCTTCCATGAGCGGGTCCAGTCCCGACGTCGGCTCGTCGAGCAGGTACAGGTCGGCATCGGCCGCGAGCGCAGCGACCAGCGCCACCTTCTGGCGGTTGCCCTTCGAGTAGGTGCGGGACTTCCGACGCACGTCCAGGTCGAAGCGCTCGACCAGCTCGTCGCGCCGAGCCGGGTCGATGCCGCCCTGCAAGTCACTCAAGAGGTCGATGACCTCGCCACCGCTCAACTGGGGCCACAGGTCGAGCTCACCGGGCACGTAGGCGACCCGGCGGTGCAGGTCCACAGCGTCGCGCCACGGGTCGCCGTCGAGAAGACGAGCGACCCCGCTGTCCTGGCGCAGCAGTCCGAGCAGGATGCGGATCGTCACGGTCTTGCCCGCCCCGTTCGGTCCCAGGAACCCATGGATCTCGCCGGAGCGGACCTCCAGATCCAGTCCGTCGAGTGCTCGGGTCGGACCGAAGGTCTTCACCACTCCCTCGAGCGAGAGCGCCACGCTCATGTGCGTGCGTCCAGGCGTTCGCGTGGTCCCTTCACCGCCGACCTCCTCGTGACGTTGGCACCATTGTCGCGTAGGGGAGAGCGACGACGATCGCTCGGCGTCGAGGCTCACTCCGGTGGCGGGTACCGTCTGGCGATGGAAGGATTCGACTACGTCGTCGTCGGTGGCGGCTCGGCAGGCTGCGTCGTCGCGAGCCGCTTGAGCGAGGACCCCTCGGTCAGGGTGTGCCTCCTGGAGGCCGGTGGCGAGGGGCGCGACGTCCTGATCCGGGCTCCGCTCGGCTTCGCCGTGGCGATGCCGGCAGGCATCAACAGCTGGGACTACCAGACCGTCCCTCAGCCGGGGTTCAACGGCCGCCGGGGCTTCCAGCCCCGCGGCAAGGTGCTCGGGGGATCGAGTGCCATCAACGCCATGATCTACGCCCGGGGCCCCCGCTCGGACTACGACAACTGGGCCGCGCTCGGCAACCCCGGTTGGGGCTACGACGACGTGCTCCCGTACTTCAAGAAGTCCGAGTGCAACGCCATCCACCGGGACTCCCCCTTCCATGGTGTGGACGGTCCGCTGCACGTCACGAACCTCCGCAGTCCGAGCCCCCTCAACGACGTGTTCCTGGATGCCTGTCAGGAACAGGGCATCCCCTTCAACCCCGACCTCAACGGTGCCCAGCACCACGGCTGCTACCACGTCCAGGTCACGCAGAAGGACGGCGAGCGTCTCAGCACTGCCGCCGCGTTCATCCATCCGAACCTGGATCGGCCGAACCTGGACGTGCGGACGGGCGCCCACATCACCCGGGTGCTCTTCGAGCAGCGTCGAGCAACCGGCGTGGAGTACACCTGCGACGGCGAGACCCGTTCCGTGGGCGCTCGTCACGAGGTCGTCATGTCCGCCGGCGCCTTCGGGACGCCCCAGATCCTCATGGCCTCCGGCCTGGGACCGGGCGCCCACCTGCAGGGGCTCGGGATCACCCCGGTCCTCGACGCCCCGGGGATCGGCCAGAACCTGCAGGACCACATCTCAGCGCTGCTCATCTACCGTGCCCGCGTCGACGAGGACACCGTGGGCATCTCTGCCGCCGGAGTGGCCCGGTTGATCAAGGGCGCTTGGATGTGGCGGCGACACCGCACCGGGCTCCTCACCAGCTGCGCCGCCGAGTCCGGCGTCTACTACCGGAGCAGCCCCGAGGTCGAGGTCTCCGACATGGAGATGGAGCTGATCGTGGGCATCGGCGACGACCACGGGCGCAAGCTCCACCTCGGTCACGGCTACTCCGCCCACCTCCTCCTCGCTCGGCCGAAGAGCGTCGGCGAGGTGCGCCTCGCCAGTCCCGACACCCACGTCGCGCCGCTCATCGACCCCAGGTACTTCAGCCACCCCTACGACATGGAGACCCTGGTCAAGGGCACCCAGGTGGCGCTCGACATCATGGGCAGCGCGGCGTTCGATCGCTACCGCGGGGAGATGCTCATCCACTACGACCGGAACGACCCGCGTCAGATCGAAGAGACCCTCCGCGCCCACGCGGACACCGAGTACCACGTGTGCGGAACCGCCAAGATGGGCCCCGACGACGACCCGATGGCCGTGGTCGACCCCCAACTCAGGGTCCGGGGCGTCAGCGGGCTCAGGATCGCGGATGCGTCGGTGATGCCGTGCGTGCCGAGCAACAACATCAACGCCGCGGTGATCATGATCGGCGAGAAGTGCGCCGATCTGATCGCACACCCAACCTCAGTGCCCTGAGTCACACCGGCGACCACGACCGAGGATGGGTGGAACCTCCGTCGCCGGACATATGTTGATCGGTGACCCAGCTCCTACCACCCAGCACCAGCACCAGCACCGGGACCAGCACCGAGCTCGGGCTCGAGCGATGCAGACCAACGGAGGCCCAGAACCGATGAACATCGAGCGTTGCCCCGTCACCGAGGGAACCGACTTCACCGACCCCGATCTGCTCCAGTCGCGGGTGCCGCTGCCCGAGTTCGCGTGGCTGCGTGAGAACCGTCCGATGTTCTGGAACCCGCAGACCCAGGAGGACTCGAGCTTCGACGACGGGGGCTTCTGGCTCGCCACCCGCCACGAGGATGTCAAGGAGATCTCCTGTGCTCGCGACGGATGGTCGAGCGAAGAGAACACCGCCATCGTGAAGTTCAACGGCGGCACCGTCACCAAGGAGACGCGCGACATCCAGCGCAACATGCTGTTGAACATGGACGACCCGCACCACGCCAAGGTGCGCGGCATCGTGTCCCGCGGGGTGTTCACACCCCGCGGCGTCGCCAAGATCGAGGACAAGCTCCGGGCCCGAGCCAACCAGATCTGCATCGAGGCGAAGGAGAAGGGACAGGGCAACTTCGTCGACGACGTCGCATGCGAGCTGCCGCTGCAGGCCCTCGCCGACCTGATGGGCTTCCCGCAGGAGGACCGCAGGCAGATCTTCGACTGGTCCAACCAGATGATGGCCTACGACGACCCGGACTTCGAGGTCGACCCCGAGGTCGCGGCGACCGAGATCCTCGGGTACGCCATGGCGATCGGCGAGGAGCGGAAGGGCTGCCCCGCCGACGACATCATCACCAAGCTCGTGGCGGCCAGCGCCGAGAACGAGACGCTGAGCACCGATGAGTTCGCCTGGTTCATCCTCATCCTCGCAGTGGCCGGCAACGAGACCACGCGCAACGCGATCAGCCACGGCATGCACGCGTTCCTGGCCAACCCAGAGCAGTGGGAGCTGTACAAGGCGGAGCGGCCCGAGACCGCGGCAGACGAGATCGTCCGCTGGGCCACGCCGGTCGTCATGTTCCAGCGAACGGCGATGGCCGACGCCGAGGTCGGCGGCCAGCGCGTCGAGGCAGGCCAGCGCGTCGGGCTCGTGTACTCCTCAGCGAACTTCGACGAGACCGTGTTCGACGACCCGCACACCTTCAACATCCTGCGCGACCCGAACCCACACGTCGGCTTCGGCGGCGGCGGGGCGCACTACTGCGTCGGAGCGAACCTGGCGAAGGTCGAGATCAACCTGATGTTCAACGCCATCGCCGACCACCTCCCCGACATCACCGCGCTCGGCGAGCCGAGCCGCCTGCGATCCGGCTGGCTCAACGCGTTGAAGGCCTTCCCCGTCACCTACTGATCTCCGCGTGGTCGACTGACCGCCCGTCCGAGCAGCTTGACGACTCGCCTACCGGCCCCAACGGGCCGGCAGTGCCGCGCCCTCGAACGGCCGCGCCCGAACCAGGCGACACCCCCAGTCAAACCTCAGGGGGTACCGCAGATACCCCTGGGGGTATATGCTCCTCCGGTGTCCCACGCACCTCCGGAGGTACCGATGATCACGAACCCCAAATCGGACGACGTCTCGACCCCACCCAGCGGTGGTGACCGCAACGAGCCGTGGTTCGCTGCGATGGCCAGGTTCTCGGGCACGCACCGCCGGGCCGTGATGATCGTGTGGCTGGTCGCGACCCTGGCCGCGGCGCCGTTGGCGCTGTCCCTCTCCGGAGCGCTCTCCGGTGCCGGTTGGGAGGCGCAGGGATCGACATCGGTGGAGGTTCGCGACGAGCTGCGGCGCGACTTCCCGCAGCTCGGGGCCGAGGCCGCGGTGGTCGTCTACCGCCAGGAGGTGCCGATCAGCCAGGACCCGACCGGCGTGACGTCGCTGGTGTCCGACCTCCAGGGGGCTCCTGGGGCGGCATCGGTGGTGGACCCCCTGTCCCAACCCGCCGAGGCCGGTCTGGTCGCCGAGGATGGGCGGACTGCGTTGATCCCGGTCCAGCTCGCTGCCGACAGCGACGCCCAGCTCCCCGAGTCGGCGGGCAAGCTCATCGACCACGTCGGCGGGCTGGAGCTCCCGGATGGCAGCCAGGCGGAGGTGACAGGTGAGTGGCCGGTCTGGAGCGACTTCAACACGACGAACGAGGAGGCGCTCCACAAGGCGGAGCTCGTCTCGGGCATCCCCACGGTGATCCTGCTGTTCATCGCATTCGGATCCGCCATCGCGGCCGGCATCCCCCTCCTCCTCGCCCTCGCCGGGATCGCGGTGGGCTTCGCTGCGCTGCACCTCCTCGGCGACACGACCCCGCTGTCGGTGTGGTCCATGAACTTCTCGATGATGATCGGCCTGGCCGTCGGCATCGACTACAGCCTCTTCATCGTCTCCCGGTACCGGGAGGAGCGAGAGGACGGCCACGACGCCCTCGATGCGATCGCCAACACGCTGTCGACAGCGGGCAAGGCCGTGTTCCTGTCCGCCCTCGCCGTGGTCCTCTCCCTGGCAGCCGTCTTCGTGGTGCCGGTCATGGTCTTCCGATCCATGGCGCTGGGGATGATCCTGTCGGTCGCGGCCGTCGGACTGGCCGCGCTCACGCTGCTTCCGGCTGTGCTCGTCGCCATGGGCGACAAGGTCCTCGTCGCCCGCGGCCACAAGGATCCCGATCGCGCCGCCGAAGGCCGGTGGGCCCGTTGGACGGGTCTGGCCCTCAGCCACCCCGGCCGCACCCTCGCCGCCGGGCTCGCCTTCCTGCTGCTCCTCACCGCCCCTGCGATCGGCATGCGCCTCGGCATGCCCGGCGCCCGCGTCGTCGATGAAGGTCGCTCCAGTCGTGACGGCTACGAGCTCCTCGTGGCCTCCTTCGGGCCCGGCGCCGCGGCACCTCTCTTCGTGACCGCTCCGGCCGACCAGGCCCCCGAGGTCGTGGCGCTGGCATCGGCGGACCGCAACGTCGTCGACGCCCGGGTCGTCGCTGAGCCGGCCGCCAGCGGTCGAACGGTGGTCCGGGTGACCCCCGCCACGGCGGTCGACGCCCAGGAGACCTCCGACATGGTGGGGCGACTCAGGACCACGATCGGTGATGCCGTGCGTGACGCCGACGTCGGCGGTCCGGCGGCCCAGAACCACGACCTGACCGCCGAGCTCATCGGACGGGCACCGATCGCGATCGGCATCATCATGGCGGTCGCCTTCGTGCTGCTCCTCGTCGTCTTCCGCAGCCTCACGATCGCCCTCTCGTCGATCTTCCTCAACCTGCTCAGCGTCGGTGCGAGCTTCGGGTTCGCCACCCTGGTCTTCCAACACGGATTCGGGGCCGGCCTCATCGGCATCGAGCACCAGGGGTTCGTCGACGCCTGGGCACCGCTGTTCTTCTTCGCCCTCTTGTTCGGGCTGTCGATGGACTACCAGCTGTTCCTCTTGGCCGCGATCCGTGAGCGCTACGAAGCCACCGGCGACACCCAGCTCGCCATCCGCGAAGGGATCGCCACGACCGGTCGGCCCATCACCAACGCGGCGCTCATCATGATCGTCGTCTTCATCGCCTTCGGCGTGACCGGACCGATCCCTCCCACCGAGCTCGGGATCACCCTCGCCGTTGCGGTGCTGCTCGACGCCACCGTGGTGCGGATGATGCTCGTCCCGTCGATCATGGGACTCCTCGGCGAACGCAACTGGTGGCTCCCGAGGTGGCTGGGACGCATCCTGCCCACCATCCACTTCTCGCACTGACCACCTGTGCGATGGCAGGCATCCATCAGTCCGCGGCCGACGTCGATCGGTCGACGTCAGAACCGGGACGTGAGCCGACCGAGTTGGGCCGAGCGACCCGGGGCCAGGCGGGACCACATGGACACCAGGTGGGCGTC